>Ga0163217_1043610_pt1 | contig 16540 bp, 22 predicted proteins | sample SynspAceP_FD_185933 | JGI IMG/M metagenome (GOLD analysis project Ga0163217, IMG submission 185933) | Saline lake microbial communities from Ace Lake in Antarctica - Synechococcus sp. Ace-P (PacBio error correction) | ecosystem: Environmental > Aquatic > Non-marine Saline and Alkaline > Saline ... | reverse complement strand
TTGATCAGCTGTTGCTGCGCGATTAACCGGACAGCCTGGCGCGCATTCCTCTCCGCTATCCCCAGGGGCTGGCGATGAGGTGCCGAGGTGCCGAGCGGCATCGATTACGAGGCCCGCAAAGCGCCCTGATCCAGCAAACGCTTCGAGGAAAGCCGATTCGACTCACCAGTTTTGCCCTGCTCCGCCGCCTTCGGCCGGCCAGCTGCGGCAGCAGCGGGGCTTATGTTCTATTCAGCGAGTTGCCGGCGATCAGTTGCGGTCGATCTGGTCAGCCTCTGACGCTACTGGGTCTGTTATCGCTGGGACGCTTTCGGTTTTTCGGTAGCAGGACAAGCCTGTTGCGGCCAAGCGTCGGCGGGCGCTGGCCCCTGCTCTGGCCCGAAAGCTGGGCTGGAAAACCGGCGGCACCTGGACCCGCTATCCTCCGGGTTCACCTGGGTCCGCTGCAGGCCCCTGAAGGCCACATGCCTCTGTAAATCAACCAAGCCTGCGCGAGGGATGCGCTTGATCGATGCGTTGCTCTGCCATCCAGGTTATGCAACAGCGCCAACCCAGTTGAAGCCTGGAGTTGTTAGGTTCAACTTCAGTGACTCAAAGCAGTGAATTTGCCCCGGCGTTTGATCACCCTCCCCAACAGTTCGCTGGACCCGATTTCATCATTCCCTCCACCCTCCAGCTCGGCCCTGCTGGAGTTGCTTGCTGGAGCCATGGCCAAGTCAGCGAATCTGGCGGGATCTGCATCTGGGCCTGCAGTGAGGCCCTGAGTTGGAAATTGCCGTGCCGCCATGGCATGGCAACGACCCCAACAAATGCTGCGCATTCCGCCGGATCCTCTCGCGCCCGTTGGATCATCTTGGCAGATCCAGGATGGAAAAGGCCTCGGCGTTCCGCTTTGATCGCCGATGCGCCGACCTTCCAGCCAGCCCGGAAGCCTGTTGCAGGCGGGTTTTTTCCTGATTCCACCACTGTTTGTGATGTGCGCTGGAGCGGGCGTGGGCACCGCTTGCAGCTCGCCTTGGCCGCGCCGCCGTTAACACAGCGGGTTTTACGGCTGAGTTCTCAACGGCCGTGGCTAGGGGGCAGCCCGGTTCCTTTGAGATCCCCTTTCAGCCAGGCCAGACCATGTTCAAGCAGGGCGATGCTCCGGCGGCCTGCCCTGTCACCGGCCAGTCGGTTAGGGGAGCTGTCGGGCGCTGAGCAGTTGCACCAAGGCCGCCCGCCATCTGCTCGGCGCCAGGCGGGTTTTCTGAGTTTGAGCCGGCATGCCAATTCGCGCTCCTCGAATTCGCCAGCAGCCTGTGGCAGCTCCTTCGGCCAGCTCCCGGCTGCCCTCGGGCAGGGCCGGGTTGGCTGGGCGACGGCTGGAGGTAGGTTTCGGGAGGAGCGTCACTGGGACGGGGGGGCAAGGGATTCCATCTGGCGCCATGCCCATGGTTTGCGCACCGAACCCGGCTCAACCGTCCGATGGCTCGGTTGCAACAGCCTCGCGTTCCCTGCTGGCCGGTGTGGCCCGTTGAGAAGGCTCGGGCCTCGCGACACAGCAGTGCGGGCCGCGACTTGCGTCCAAACGTCGGAGCTGGGCCAAGCGCGTTGCTGGATCCCCTGCCTCAAGCCGCTTTCGCAGGGTTTGCGCGAGGGGCAGGCCTCTGGAAAAGCCCTGCGTTGGGCGGCGGCGGCATGCTGCTGGCCTGGCTGGCTTGCTCGGTCGCTGAAAAAATCCGGGCCGCTGGCCGATCAGGCGCGGGCTTTTGCTCGGCTCTCCAGAACCCGGGTCATGATGGGTTTTCGCGCGAATGGGGGAACCCCGGAAAAGCCGGCCTGCTTCGAGCCGCCTCGATTCGATTCACCGATGTAATCGCGGGTAGTAGGGCTCGATGAACATCCGCCGGAAGTTTCTCCATCGCCGGCATGAAGGGTCAGGGGAGTCGGCCATCTGCACCGAATCGGGCCCAGCACCAGGGTGCCGCCGGGTTCGAGCACGCGGGAACTTCGTCTATTCCACGTTCTGGCGGGCCTCGCGGAGCCGGGCTCGTGCAAGCAGGGAAAATTGCAGCTCACCCGCCTGGAAGCTGCACGTCGGCGCAAGGGCATGTCTTCGGACATTGCCCTGCACCATTTGGGCAGCTTCATCGGGCAGTGGGGACAGGCAGCGGTTCGCCTCGCGCAGCGTAGGCGGTGGAGAAGATCCAAGGCCCACCAGCTGACCACCAGGCAGGGCGGCGCGCAGCGGCGCAGGGTACGGCCGGTTTGCGGTGGCCCACATCCAGCACCCGCACTGGGGGGCTGCGGGCCCTTTCTGAAGGGCCGCGCAGACCCGCTGCACGGCGCCAGCAGACGGCGGACGCATCGGATCGGCCCGTTGCCGTTGAACAGGATTTTCCACTGCAGGTCGTAAGAGGCGGCGGCGGAGCGATCGCTCAGGTAGCCGCGGTCTGATTGGGTGGAAGTTCATGGAAGTTAGTAACTGTAGGGAAGGTCAGCAGGGATCGATCGCTCGGGCAGGTCGCGCACATCGCGCTGGCTGCGGCGCGGTTCCAGTGTTGGGAGATCCAGCCAGACCAAGCGGGTAGCGGGTCGGCCCAGTCAAGCCAGGGGGCATTCAAAAGAGAGGGAGAGGGGTTAGATGCCCGCGCTCGGGCGTCCTGCCAGTCGACCTCCAGCAGGCCGCTCCATTCGAGCTGCGGAACTTGGTCGAGCAGGCCCGGTGGCAGTTGGAATCTGTCTGGGGAACGCTCTGGGGCGCCATCAACTGCAGCAAGCTGGCTTGCTGGCTTTCCTTATTGGCCAAGCCACCAGGTTTTTGCGTGCTGCAGCGCGGTAGGCGAAATTTGCTGACCGGATTCGGACATCGGCTGGATCGGAGGCCTGAACCTGGAATGGGCGTCATCCATTAACGGATCGCAACCGGGCGCAGAGGTTTCAGACTTTCTAGAAGGCGAGACGTTGTAGGGGCTAGGCGTCGTAGTGAGCCTGAATTCGTGGGGGTGGGGCGCTGGCGCAGCTCCTTGGACCTCTTTCTGATTTAGTGCGATCCAGTGCTTCCAGGGAAGGAGGCCTCGTAACACACCGCATCGAGCAAGTAGGCGTTATCGCCGAGAGAGCCTCAGGGCGCCTTCAGTGAAACCGGCACGGTGGGAATCCCGGGCCCGCTTGCTCGGCTGTAGGAGCTCAAAACAGATCCTGGGTCGATGCCCTCGCCCGGTTCGATCTTGCTTGGCGAATTGCCGTTCGAGGCCGGCCAGCAGCAGGGCGTGAAGGCCAGGTAGGGATATGGGCCAGGGCAATCCACCGCATGCGGAATCGAGGCGTTTGCCGCCGGTGGCTGCCGCTCAGCGGGATGCGCACGGCCGGGCGGGCGGTTGCCCTGGAATTACACCAGGTCACCGGGCGCTTTTCGAAGCCGGCACAGTGCGCTTGTAGCTGTGAGTGGCGGGGTTGGTGAAGGCCAGAAAGGAGGGGGCATGCTTCAGCAGCCGCCGATGTACCAGCGGGCTGTCTGGGAGAGGTTTTGGCGTAGGTCCCTTCGCCGAAGAACAGCGGTTGGCGCCCTTCCAGAGGCTTTGGTGGCACGTGCATGCCGCTGCCGTTGTCGCCGAACACCGGCTTGGCATTGAAAGGTGGCGGTGCGCCATATTTTCTGGCCCACGTTGCGCACCACGCTTTTGTAGGTCTGGACGTTGTCGGCCGCTTGATCAGCTCGGCGAAGCGAAAACCCAAGTTCCTGCTGGCGGGCGGCGCCCACCTCATGGTGGTGCTTTCGATTCGGCAAGCCCCAGCTGGCCATGGTCAGCAGCATTTTCCACTGCGGATTCCTTGGAAGGTTGTTCGTTGGGAGCGACCGGAAAAATAACCCCTCCTTTGGCTGGAGGATTTTTGTTTGGCCAGGTTGCGCCTTCCTTCGAGTCGGCTGAGTCCCAGGCCCGCTTCGATTTGAATCCAACGCTGTAGAAAGCAGCCACTGGCGCTGGAAGTTCGTAACGGACGTCGTGAACAAAAAAGATTCCGATCGCGGGCCGAAGAAGGCCGTATCAGCCAGGGCCGGTTGCATCCAGGGCAGGCCAGGCCTGCGGCGCATCGAACGGGGGCAGCGCCCATAGGCTCGCCGGTTGCGGGCGGGTCCTTTGGGATGGAGCAGATCAGGCTGGAGCGTGCGCGTGCCGGCAGAAGGCGATCGATCCAGGCCTGACGCTGGATCCGGCACCATCGCCATATCAGATTCGTGGATCGAGCTTCCAGCCCCGGATCGAAGAGCCATCGAAGGCGCGATGCCGGCCGTTGAAGCTGGCGGCATCCAGCAGGTTCAGGGGGCAATGGTGAGGTGCTGCCACTTGCGTGCAGATCGCTGAATTTGAAAGATCGATCAGCTCGATCCCCTCCCCGCACCTGGGCAAGACGTCGCTGCTGGAGCTGGGGAATGGCAGGGGGAAGGGGTGCGAGCGGGGGTGGTTGGCCTGCGGTCATTGTGAAGGACCACCGGACGGGGGGCGTTCAATCCGGGGAAATCAGGCCGAAGGGCCTGGTAACCCTTTTCATGTTCAGGTTCTTTGAAACATCCATGGTGGACAGGGTTCTGGCATCCCAGATGCTTTAGGTTTTCCGTGGCAAGTCTATGCGATTCTCCCTGTTCATTGCGCGACGCCAATTACCGGCCTAGATGGTCGGTATGACCAGTGGGGCGCTACTTCGATTCGCGATGGATCGAGCGGATCTCCGGCTATTTCTTCCGAGGGCTCAGGCGGCCTGGCGGCCGGCGAGATGATCAACGTTGAGGCCGCCGAAATCGTCGCGAAGCCAGGCCGCGGGCTGTTCGCCAGGATCCGAGCTGTTTGCTGCCCGGCAGGGCAACGGCCTACACCACCCCGCCGGCTGTCCGCTTGCCCTGGCGCGACATAGGACTACTTCCTGCGCTACGCCCAGCCTACGCGCTGGTGGCCGGGACCCCACCATCCTCGATGAACTGGTGCGCTCAACGGGCCAGACGACACCTACCAAGAGGCCTGGGGTGTGCACCGGCCCCATCGTGCGCAGCACTCTCCCCTGCTCGCCGATGTGGTCAGCGAGCGGGGCTGGCGAGGAGGGCCTCGCGCGATGCCGTACTCGCGCGCATCCCCTTCAACACATGGCCCGCGGTCTTGCCGTGAGTTCAACGGTTCGGGCTCGCTAGGGCCTGCAAACGGCTGAATGCCGCCCATCCGCCCTGCCTGGCCTGGTAGTCTTCAAACTTCTCTTCCATTCGCGCCGCTGGCCTTGGTTCTCCAGTCCCCCTCCGCCCCCGTTCAGCGACCGTCATCGCCTCTCGGTTCGGGGACCGATCGCCAACCCCGGAAACGGCTGCTGCTGGGTCCAGGGCCCTTCCCAATGCCCATCCCACGTGCTGGCCGCCCTGGCGCGCAGCCCGATTCGGTACCTCGATCGTCTAACATGAGCTGTGGGGCGAGGTGCAGGAGCTGCTTGCGCTACGCCTTGCGGCAGACCGACAACCGCATTCACATTTCCGATGAGTGCCCGGCAGTGCGGGCGATGGAGGCCACCTGGCCAAACACCGTTGAACCTGGGCGGACAGCGTTTTTGTTTGCCGTCAAGGGGCTACTTCGGGTCTGCGCTGGTGGACATGGCCCAGCCGCTACCGGCGAGGTTTCACACCATCGAGCGGCCCTGGGGGAGGCCTTCACCCTGGCGGAAATCGAAGCGGCGCTTGCTGCGCCACAGCCGAAGATCCTTGGCCATCGGTCCATGCCGCAAAAACACTCCCACGTGCGTTGCCCAGCCGATTGAGAGGCATCGGCAGAGCTCTGGCCGTCCGCACACCACTGGGCCTGCTGTTGCTCGACACCGTCACCTCGCTCGGCGCTGGTTGCCGGTTGTATTCTCGATTGCCTGGGGGTCGACCTGGCCTACACGCTGCAGCCAGAAAGGCCTCAGTTGCCCCCCGGCCTCGGACCCTTCAGCATGGGCCCGCGCGAGGCCAAGCTGGCGGAGCGCCAGGGGCAAGGTGCCCAAACTGGTACCTCGATTGTCTCCCTGCTAACCAAAACTTGGGCAGTACCGGGCTTATTCACCCACACGGCGCGTTCCAAACATGGAACTTCGGCATGCCGCGAAGGCCCTGCGTCTGCTGGCGGAAGAGGGGCCTGCGAGAACGCCTGGGCCGCCATCGTCAGAATTGCCGAGCGGCTCTGCGGCAGGGCTTTGAGCGGGCTTGGGGCTGGGTTGCATGTTCCCGAGGCCCCTGCGGCCTGCCCAAGCTCACCACGGGCGCATCCCTGAAGGCATCGACGGACCAAGGCCTTCGGCCCTTCACCTGCTTACAACCGCCACGGCATTCGAGGTGGGTGGCGGGCTGGGGGCCCCTGGCCGGCAAGGTCTGGCGCATCGGCCTGATGGGGTTACAAACCAGCCGCGCCGGAGGAACGTGGATCTGCTGCTCAATTCTGCTGGAAACGGAAGTTGCCCGGTTTTCGCTCCTCCCAGCCGAGCGATCCAGGCGCTGTTGCCGTCGCCGCCGCCTGAACCAGCCTTTCCAGCAGCGTTGGCGCTTCAGCGCCGAGGCAGCCCGCCGGCACCGCCCAATGGTGTTGGTGGCGCTGGGGTCTGTCGCCAGGTTGAGGCCAGGCCGCCGAGCCCCACGTTTGGGGTCGGGCCGCGGCAAACAGCACGGTTTCCCATTGCGGGGCCTGGAATAAGAGCGCCGGCGCACATCGGGCTAAGGCTCCAGGGTTCACCAGCAGGGGTGCAGCCGTTGAAGCGCCAGGTCGCCGCGCAAGCAGGGGCCGCCTGGCGCAGGAGCCACCAAGTTCGGCGTGACCAGAGCGGCGTCTAGGCTGGTCGGGCGTTGGTTGGTTTCCCCAGCCCAGGCAACGGGCTTGCTTGCCATCGAGCCCGCCGCCGCACCGGGATCTTCCCCCGCTTCACCGGCCAGCGCCGCCAGCCGCAGCAGTCGCTCCATCCAGGCTGCCGCCATCCCGTGCGAATTGAGTGGAAGTGAGGCACGGTCTGGAGCTACGCGGTTGCACGGGCCGTTCAGGGCTGCATTTTCGCCAGAGTGCCGCTCTCGCTTCGGCCAGGATTCCTGCCGCGCCGACCAGCAGAATTGAAATCCAATCCGCCCCTGCCTTGCTTGTGACGCCTTGATTTTAGGTCGGGTGCTGTGACCCCTTCACTTCGCTCGCCGGTGGCGTTCGATCCGGCTGGAAGCTTTCCTGCAGGGGGCCGCCCACACCTCTGCGCTGGTGGGAACGGGCGGCTGATCGATCCGCCCCTAACCGGGGCTTTCAGCTTGCTGCCGGGAGGTGGAGCCGCAGCTGCTTAGGCGTTAGTAGGCGAAAGCGGCTGCTTTGGCAGATCTGCAGCTGCTGATGAGAGGGCTCCTACAACCCCGGCCTTCCCGGCTTGCCTTGGCCCACCTCGATCCGCCGCCGCTGACTCTCGCTGGTGGCGGATCTGGTCTGCGCCGGCCTCAACACAACCTGCTTGGCGGAGGAGCTGTCGCCAACCCTTGAGCCGGCTGGAGCGCAGCCTCTGCGGCTGGGTGGCACCGCGGGTCGGCCTGCGGCATGGCGGCTAGCGGTGTCCCCGGCCAGCGGCGGCAGCCTCAGCAACCTGGATGGGCCCTGGTCACCGCCCGCCACAGCCGCGGCCTGCAGACCTGCGTGAGGGCGCGTGGTGATCGGGCAGTGCCGATCTCCACGTGTCGATCGGACAAGGCGGTGGTGGTGATGGGCCTGGCTCCCGAGGGCCTTGCGCCGCCTGCCTGTGGACGCGGCGGTGCGCTCCGATCGCGCCAGCTATGGAGCCGCGAACTTGATCGACTGGAGCGGCGGGGCAGGCCGGTGATCGCCGTGGTGGCCAGCGCCGGTACCACTTGCGCGGGGCGGTCGATCCCCTGACTGCCACTCGCTGCGGTCTGCCGCGGCACGGGGCTCTGGCTGCACGTGGTTGGGGCGATCGGTTGGGGTGCTGCGCTGGAGGCGGCAGGCACCGCGAGCGGCGTCGAGGGTGTGGAGGGGAATCGGCCTGGGGCGATTCGATCACTTTGAACCCCAGAAGCTGCTGGGAATCACCAAGACCTCGTCGTGCTGTTGCTCGCGGATCCGGCCTGCTGGCGGCCCTTTCGCCACGGGCTGCCCCTACATGGAGCGAGCTGTGGGGCCTCCTGCCATGGAGGCGAAATCAGGGCTTGCAGGGCAGCCGCAGCGCCGAGATTTTTCTCAAGCTTCTGGTTGGGCTGCGCCAGGCTGGGTCTTGAAGGCATCGACGGGCTGATTCAAGGGCGAATCGGCCGGCGCCGGCGGCTGCGCAGCGCGCTGGAAACCGCACCGTTCCCCAGGGGGCCCTCAGCCTGCTGAGCGGGCCTCTCCACCTGCTGGCTTCCGCCCGCTGCTTGGACCGCCAGTCTTGCCAGCGCTAGCTTGGTACGGCCCAGTGCCGCGCCGGATTCTGATGGCGGAGCAAGCTGATGTCTTCGCGCCCGCTGTATTCACGGCCTCACCACCTCAAAGGCCGTGCTGGGGGCAATCCCCAACTGGAGAGGCTGAAAAACTTAGATGCTGGTGGCCGTGGTGAAGCGAATCCCTGCCGCGATCGCCGCTTCGAACGCCGCTCCGAACGCCGGCATCGGGGCTTGCCAGCCTGGGTGCGGTTTGGAAACGACAACGGAGCGAGGGGTTTCCTTGGTTGGACCGAATGTTCAGGGGCCGCTGGGTTGGCGATTTTCCTTGCACCGGAGCGATCTGATCCTGATCGGGGGCTCTTACTCGGGCTGATCACCGTGCTCGACGGCCGCGGGCCCGCTCCTTGCCCCCCTCCGGGCCCTGGGCGTGTTTGGCAGCTGCGGATCCTTCGCCGTTGCAACGCTTCCACCACCGCTGATAGCGCTTCCGAAAGCTCTTCAGGGGTCCTCCGCCGGTTGAGGTTCGTACTGGCGGCGGCCACCACCTCCTGGCAGACCGCCGTCTCCCCAGTCCTGGTCACTGCTCGAAAATAGGTCAGCACGCTCTGGCCGGCGATACGGGGTCAGCCAGGCGGCAATCACCCCTGAGACCACCTTGCTGAGGGCCAACGGCCGGCAGGTTTCAGGCGTCAAACGCTGAGCGATCGGCCCAGCCCTCCCTTGATCACGCCGAGGCCGGGCCAGCTGCCGGGGCCACCGAAAGGGCCAGGGCTCTGGCCATGGGCGGGAGATCTCAACGCCGTAGACCCGGCGATTCCATACCATTCTGGGCGCTTCACCGCGCGGTGCCAAGCAGGGGTCGAGACCGGCAGGGGCCGTGACCACAGACCCGGGCGCCGTCACATGTAGCGCTCGATAGCGTTTTCGCTATCCCGCCGCGTTGGGCGGACAGCATCTCTCGGGCTCGCATCACCGAGAGCCTTGCTCTGCAGCAGGATGTTGTCGGCGATCAGCCTCCTCCGTCCTGATTGAGCACCGTGGCCAGACGCTGCAGCAGAGCTTCGATCTCCGCGAGCGGGCTGGAGCGGTTGACCGCCGGGCGGGGCCTCGGCACCGATTGGGGAGCGGGCCACTTGGCGGGGATCACGTCCCCCGCCTTCGATACGGCGCGGTTCTTGGCTCCAGCAGCTTGCAGCAGGCGGCGCTCTTCCTCGTTCGCCGCGCAGATCACATTTTTGTTGAGCAGAGGATCAGCCGCTTGCCCAGGCCGGGCGAGGCTCGACCCACTCCAGTTCCGTGGCCGGCAGATTCCCGTCACCCCAGGTTCAAGGCAGGTCGGCGGGCGGCCCGCTGGCGGGCATTGGTTTCGCGTGGCGGCCATCTGCGCCTGCTCGAGAATGCCGGGTGTCCACAGTTTGCAGGGCCGCCGGGCGCAGACCCTTTTCAGCCGCAGTTGGTAAGCTGTGGCATTCGCCGTTTGAGCCCATCGGCGCCCCCACCTTCCCACACTTCGTTGAGCAGGGGCTGGCATCAAGGAGGTTCTTGCGGATGAGCCTTGCGCCGAAAACAGCACCGCACCAGGTCGCCGCGGGCCAGGTCGTTCCCACCTTGCTTCCCGTTCCTGGCGGCAGGACTTTCCTTGGCGACGTCGTCCGCGGACGCGCTCAGCAATCTGGTCGATGGCCTGAGGTTTTGCGCTCCGCAGGCCTCCTGGCGGCTGGCGAGCGGTTCACGGTAGCGCTTGGATGACACGTTCCGGCCGGCGCGGGCCCGCGCCAGGCCAGCAGCCACGGCCAGGCAGCCGCAGGGCCAGGCAGGCCGCCAGCTCCGCATGATCAAGCAGCAGCACCGGGACCACCAGCCAGGCGGGGCAGCAGGACGTGAGCTGCCAGAGCAAGGTGTTGGACGGCCTGCAGCAGCAGGGAGGAGAGCCACCACCGCCAGCAGGGCGGGTCGAACCACAGCCAGGGACGCAAGCGCCGCATTTTCAGGTCCGGCCGCCCTTGGCTTTCAAAACGCGCTAGCGGCACCGGTGGCGGAGGCGCGGGGAGATGTCGCTCCATTAGGCGCAGGCAGCCAGGGCGCTGGAGCCAGCGGTGGGCTTGTTCTGATCATTGGCCCAGGCAGATGCCATCACCCCAGTGGGCGCCTCGGGCTCATAACCCCACATAGACCAGATTCGCGCCCTTCGTTGGTGGTGCGGTTCTTGCCGCCCTCCTCCCGCCGAGGGAGGCGCGCGCCGGTGCCGCGCGAACGACGCTGCGCCAGCAAACCCCTGCAATCTGCTTGGCATGCTCGGGTTTGAGCACGGGGCTGGCCGGCTGATCACCCGAATCAGGGGCCTCTGGCGCTCAAGGCAGGCGGGGCACTCTCGAGGCCGCCGCAGGTTTCGGCGATCGGTGAGGCGGCGGATTGTGCTGGGGCATGCCAGATTTCCGCCATTGCGACGGGCCCCGTAGGGCGAGCGGTTAGAGCTCGATCAAGCGCACCTCGCTCTGACGGAGGGCCAGGCCGGGAACCGCCTCAAGCGGCGTGCGGATTGCCCAGGTCTTCGGCCATCTGTCACCTTTTCCGAGCCCCCACCGCTGGGCCAGGCCGTTAAAGGCCGCGGTGTTTGCTGCATGACCGCGAAAGGGCCTGGCGCAGGCTGCAGGTTGCCCCCGGCAGAACTGGTGAATGTCTGACCTGGCCAGGTCGAGGGCATCGCAGCGAATGCCGCTTGCCGGGCTCCTTGGCTTATCTGGCAGTGCGGCCAGGTAGGTGAACAGTTGAAGGTGGCTACCGGCTTGGCGCAGAGCATGCTGGTGCCCGGTTTGATGGCTGCGGCGGTAGTCGCGCCGCCGGCGATTCGCGACCCCGCCGCTGCGCGAATCGAGCACCACAACCGGCCCCCTCGTCGACGCGGACCGGGGCGCCGGAGTCGAGCCTGCGCCGCATACCGTTTGTTTCACCACCTGCTGCAGCGCGGGTCGAGATGGGTTTCGACCAGGAAGTTGCCTCGGCGGCCCAAATCGCGCTCCAGCAGATCCTTCCAGGTCGGCGCGCACACTGATCGGTATAGAAGGCGCCGGTCGGGGCTGCGGCGGCCCGGCAGGACGTTGGCCCCGAGCTGAACCGGCGATGGCGCCGGGGCCTGGGCGGGCACGGTCGGCGCTTGATGCGCCCGGTATCAGCCTTTTTCCAGCGGCAACACCCCATTACGGGTTGAGCGCGGGCCTGGGGTTTGCCTGCAGGATCGTTGCCGTTGGAGAAGGCGGGCAGGCCCACCAGGCAGGGCGGCCTCCTCAAACTGAGCTTGGTCGGGCAGGCTTTTCAAAAAACGAGGCGGGCGGGCATTCGAAGCCCCAGCCCACCCAGATTAAGACGGTTGAGATAACTCAGCAGGCAGGTCTGCCTTTGCTGAAACGCGCTTCCAGCTGGAGGGCACGAGCATTCCCGCCGATTTGCGCCACCAGGTTATCCCCTGGCCACCTGTTCGCGATAAAGGCTGTCGGGCCAGCTGCTGGGTAAAGCGTGCTGCCCCCCGTTCCAGCACCCTGCCGCCCAGCACGTTTGGTGACCAGGGCCGGGCCGTCCCGATCGGGTCGCGCCGGGATGCACCAGAAGCGACTGTCCTCACTGGCCAGCAAGGCCTCCACCAGCACCGCTCGGATCGCCGTTTCAGGGTTCTTGTTTTCGCGGTGTTTCGGCTGGATTTCAGGGGAATTGACGCGGGCGGTTCTGGTGCCGGTCGTAAGAGGGCCAGCGGGCCGCGCACGGGCGCCGGCTTGCGCGCACCGGCACCCGCAGCAGGAGAGCCCCAGCAGAGGCCGACCCCGGGCGATGGCGCGGCAAGCGGCCGCCAGGCTTTGGCGCTCGCGCGGAGGTCGCAGCAGGCGCGCCTGATCGGCTCTTGGAAAAACCAGCTCCGGCGCCCGGCTCGGGGAGGGGGGCAAAAACGACAGCGCATCACCGTCGGCGCAGCAGCAGTTCGCCGGACTGGGCGGCCCTGCCAGTAGGAGGCCATTGGTGGGAGCTGTCGGTCCGGATTCAGCCAGTCCTGGCCCGACCTGCTTCAAAGCAGGGCGTGGGCGCTTGCTCACGCCGGAGTGATCGAGGGATCTCAGCTGGCTGTCGCGGGCCGATTGCGGTACGAGGCCGCCGTGAAGGCTGATCCGGCGGAGCTGGCCCGGCCCGGCCTGGAAACGTCGAGCAAGGCCTCGCTCGGCGGGGGCCGCGCTCGGCAGGCCCTTGGTTCAACTTCTCAAAACGCCCAGCAGGGCTGGCCCTCCCAGAAAATCGAGGGCCTCAGGAAGAGCACCGCAAGGTGATTGGCCACATCGGCGCAGGATTGAACACGGGAACCGGTCGGCACCAGATCGAGAAAATCCACCCACCCCGGCCCAGCCGCCAGCGATCGAGGCATTGCCCAAGGGCGCGCAAGCAGGCAGCCCACTTCCCAGCGCTGCAGCGCCGCAGGCACTCTGGCGTTGGGACCAGATCCACCAGGCCGACCGCCACCACAAAGCTCACCAGCCCAGCACGGCGGTGGCCTGGCTGACGGTGAAGGCGGCCGCCGGTTGGTTAACAACACCGCAGGCGCAACACCCCGGGGATTGAAGTTTCTCTGGAGACCGCCTCACTGAGCGCGTCCACGCCCAGAAGCTTGCCTGAGCTGATCGAGCAGCACAAACGACCACGGGCCGCCAGCCAGGCGATTGCGTCGGCCTCGGTTGGGGCTGGCTGTTCATTTAGGGGATGGCTGTCATCAGGGAATAGGCTGGCTTCATGATTCGACCAGAAGGAGTTTGCGCAAGGGCACCGCCAGCACGGCCACGGCACGAGAGCAGTCGGCCTGGGGCAGGGTGGTCCGAGGCTGTAGCCGATCAGCAGATCGCCAGGCTGTCACACCCAGCGGCGGCCAAGCCCACCGATCAGCAGATTGGCGATGCCAGAGAGCTGAAATCACCCAGAGGCCCATCAGGGCCGCCCCCAGCAGGCGCAACAGATCGCCCATCCTCCGGCGGGCGAGGCGGCGGTCGCCAGGCCCGCTGGAACGAAGCCAGCCAGATAGCGAAGCCTTGGATCAGCAGATAGAGCCAGGCCGCCACGCTTTGAAAGACCGGCAATCAACAGCAGCCCCAGGGCTGAGGTAGGCCACCGCTGCCAGAAGGGGGGCCTGTGCGGCGCAGGACAGGGCAGTGAGCGCAGGGGCTGGCACCTGTGCGGTGACGGGCCCAATTCCTGAAGATGACGCCACCCTGAGGCCGGCAGCGGAATGAAGGTCTGAATCAGACCTCCATTGATGATCAGCAGCATCGACACGGCGCCGGCTTCCAGTTGGCTAGGCCCGCACCACGCAGAGATAATGGTTCTCTCCATCCTGCTGTAGTGGGAGAGTCCGAACGGAGCGTTTTTGATGATGGTTCTGCGGATACTTGACCCCACCCCCCTGAGCATCGGCTGCCAGGGTGCGTTTGGCAAGCTGCCTTCCGACTACTCAAACGCCGACTTCCAGGCCGATGCTGCGGCCTCCCGACCGGTTGGATGTCGGTGAGATCGCCGGTGACGGCCCTAAGTCGGCACGAGTAGGGCGTTCGCTTCGCCGCCGGGCACCTTTCCTGCTGACGGGCCGATCAGCTCAGCGTCGCGAGACGAAGAGTCAGCGGATTGAGCGGACAGGACCCGCTCGGGCGGCTGAGAGGGCCGGAAGTTGGGACCCACCAGAGACTGAGCTGGGCCCAGCCAGGCAGGCTGCGGGCGCAGGTTCCAGAGATCGCCTGGGGTCAGCTTCTCGCGCGGGGCGACTGGCCTCATCCGGGTAGGTTCCACTCCAGACCGTGACCCAGCCACAGAACTTTGGCGATCGGCAAACTCTGACCGCAGGATCTGACGGGCCGCGGCGACCAGACCCCGGTATTTTGGCCAGAGCCGCTGCCATTTCCGTGTCCGCTCAGCGGTTGATCCAGCAGCCGTTGCCATTCCTGCAGCAAACTGACTGGTGGCTTTCAGCGGCTCGCTCCGCCGACGCTGGGAGATGGAAGACAAAGGGGGCCCCGCCGCGTCCGCGCCGGCAGGTTGAACGCCGACGTTCGTAAGGCCAGGGGCCTGCTCTTCGCGCAGGGACACGGAACAGGCCGACTTTCGACATTGCCGATGCCCAGATGGCACTGGAGGCAAGCGCAGGGCCAGTGAGCGGGGATCGCCGAGCGGAACCGTGACGGCTCCCAGCATACAGCACCAACTTGTTCGGTGTCCTGGGCCTCACAGGCCAGGGAGGCACAGCTGCGCCGGCAGGGCCGGGGTGCATCGCCGGTCAGTTGGCTGGGCCAGCCATCTCGCTGGGCTCGAGAAGGCCCGCAAGCTGGAGTTGGCGGCTGACGGCGATCACCAGCCACCGCTTCCCTTGGCGGCCCGGTTGGTCGGGCGGCATCCAAGCAAACTGGCGGTCGCCCCAGGGCGGCCAATTCCTGTTTCACCCGAGGGGGTCATGGCTCATTAGGGACCGTCGCCATAGAGCTGGTGGCGCAGCAGATCATGGGGCTTGCTGGAGGAGTCCTCCGCTGGCGATTGGAGGCCTTGGAGGTTTGAGACTTGGCGCTCCAGGCTGATCTGGTCGTTGCCAGCCGGGGTTGCGCACCATCGTTCTGCAGCAGGCAGCAGGGCCGGGCTGTCGCACTGGCGACTTGAGGCTGCATCAGCAGGCCGTCTTCCTACGCCTCGCAGCGCAGCTCCATCGCCCAGACCTCTTCACCAGTCGGCCAGGCCTCACCACTGAGGTCACCGCAAAGCCCGGACTGGAGCAGTCCGGCCCAGCAACTTGGGCGCGCCCCCCGTTTCCGGCTGGGGTCTCCAGAGCTTGCCGCCCGGATCGGAGCTGGACGGAACACGATCGGCCGGGCCGGGCCTTTGAATCACCCCAGACGGGGCAGCCGCCTTTCGGCCGTGAAGCTTCTCCGGGCTCGGCAGCGGGGGTGGGGGCATGGCTCCATGGCGGCAAGGACAAGCAGACGGCAGGGCCAGGTCGGGATCCAGTCGCGCAGAAATCTGCTCCTTGAGCCGCTCACGCTCCAAGCCGGCGAAGTAGCTCAAAGTGGATGGTTCAGCGGAGCAGCCGCCCAGAGGCTCTGGTGGCCGGTCAGGCCAGCACCGGGAGGCCGATTTCCAGGCCGAAGCGATAAACCGTTGGAAAACCAGGCGCCGCGCGCGTCTCCAGTTCCTGCTCCGGTGAGGAGCTTTGATCGGCGAGCTCACGCAAGCACCTTGGCGATCTCGCTTCAAACCTTGGGTCGGCTGCTCCGCCTCAAGACGGCTTCGAGCATGGCCAGGCTTTGCGGCCTCCAGCACGTTTGAGATCCAGGTCGATGCTCTCGACGATTCCTGAGGTCTTCCCGCAGCCGTTTGCACCAGGCCACTGCGCTTGCCCTCAGCCAAGCCAGGGTGGTGAGCAGGTCGCGCGGCAATGGCGTCGCAGATTCGGCTGCAGCCGGAACTCCCAGACCATCAAAACAGGCGGGGCAGCCTTTCAAGCCGTGAGTAGACGCAGTCAGTTGGCGGGGCGGTTTTGCAGGTGCCAGGCTTGGAAAGGGTGACCACGCCGGATCCTTGGATTCAGATCCGTTGGGCGGCGGGCAGAGTTGACCAAGGGCACTGGCGGCCACATGGGTCCAGCTCCAGGCGCCCCCGACCGCTCCGGCCATCGCCAGGCTGCAGTTTCTCGGGCCCGTAAAGCGCCGCCGGATGGGAACTGGCCATCCGTTGGCGGGTCATGGGTCGGAGGCAGGGCCCTTGGCGGGGGTCGCCGAGGTCGGACGGCCATTAGGGATGGCCGGGACAGGGGCAGGGGGCCGCAGCCGCTGGGAACACGCCACCTCTTCAGGGGGTTTTCGCTCTGGGCAATTTCCTCCACACCCCCACCTGCTTCTCCATTTGCCGAAGTCGGGTTTCGGCAATGGGAGGCGGGATTCAAAAAGCACCCAAAGATTTCCAGGCAGGCAGGTCGAGGGGGGCTTTTTCGTGGGGGCCGGCTATTCCGGTTTTGGGGAATTTCCCAAGGGCAACGGGGTTTGGGATAGGTGCCACCAAATTTTTTCCGGTTTTCCCCCCGGGGGAAAAAAAAAGGCCGGGGGGTTGGGGCGGCGGTTTTGCTTTTTTGCTAAAATCTTCTTTCTT
>Ga0163217_1042044_pt1 | contig 16541 bp, 25 predicted proteins | sample SynspAceP_FD_185933 | JGI IMG/M metagenome (GOLD analysis project Ga0163217, IMG submission 185933) | Saline lake microbial communities from Ace Lake in Antarctica - Synechococcus sp. Ace-P (PacBio error correction) | ecosystem: Environmental > Aquatic > Non-marine Saline and Alkaline > Saline ... | reverse complement strand
TGATGCGATCGAGATGGGCAAGATTCATCGACCGTTATCCTGCGGAAACTGTCGGCGAAGCAGAAACAACGCGCTGTATACGCTCGCGCTCTGGCCGCCGACCCGCGCCTGATTGCATCTGCGACCGCAGTCACTCGGCGGCTGGACCCGCTGGTGCGCGGGATGGATTCTCAAACTTTGCTGCTGGACCTGGCAGTAAATCGCGTGATGTTGGCCTATCTGTTTTCATTACCCATTATCTGGCCACAGGTGCGCGCCAATCGCGGACCATATCGCCCGGTGATGTAGCAGGTAGGTTTTGTGCCGTTATGTCTCAAAAGTCAGGTTTCTGGCGCCGCCATTGGTGAGATATACCGATCTGCTTGCTGGTCCTCGGTTGCCCGAGATGAACTGGGCTGGCTGGAAGCAGGTTATCGCCCATGCAAGATGGACCAAGCCGGACATTAAAACGGCGCCCGCCGTTAGGGGGATATTGGAGCAAGAAGAAACGACCGGATAACGTTGCTTCTTTTCTGCCCTAAATTATCCCCGCCGAGGCCCCACCACTTGCCGCCGGACAGGGGCGTTGCTGCAACAGTAGAACAACGATGCAGAACAAGCTTCTTCCCTGTTCATTCTTGACGGTGTGCCAATGCGCAACGGCGGGCGGTTGTTGCGGCATATCGGAAGGCTGGGTCGTAAAGCGGACAGGCGCAGGACATTGGGCTCATGCGCTTCGAGTGGATGCTCCCTCGATCTCAGCCAGTTGCTACGCCTCTGATCCATACGGCGTCGAACCCCGCAAGGAACACGTGCTGCACCGGGTAGAATGGCAATTGCTTCTTCCGGCTGTCGTGCATCCGATGTGGTTCAACGTCCCGTGGCGTTCAGGCGGCGAATCACCGCGCGAGTGACGCCATTCCTTCTTGGTCCGAGTTCTTCAAACGCGCGCCTTTCGATTACGTCCGCGACATCGAATATTGACGAGTCCCGGACAGTGCCACCGATCAATCATGGACGTTCCTACAGATCGACGGCTACGGGCTTGATTCACCGATGAGCGCCTTGTCGACCCTTGTTGCGACGTTGAGCATGCTAGTCGGCCGGCATCGGGCTGAATACGGCATTCCTTACATAGCCTTGCACGCCTGGACAGCATGGGGCACGTTTTTCACGATTTGTCAGGAATGGACCCACGCCGCGCCTGAATGGACGAGATCGCTGGCCCCGTTCATACACCAATTGGCTGGCGATGTGGATACGATGGCCGGTGATGCGCTTTCGTGACTGGCTGATCACGGGCGGGATGCGCGCGGCCACCACCGGTGGGCAACAGTGATTGCCAAGCGGCGAGTGGCGCTTTACTATTTCCGTCCGGCACAGGGGACCCCGATCCTGATACCTTTCCTGGATCAGCTCGCAACGGGCACCACGATCCTGCAAGGCTGCGTGCGCCGGTGCCCAAACACGATGAAAGCACAGTCTTCCTGACGGAGTTGAACGCTGCGTGTTTATTGGGCTTGCGACTGTCATCGGCAGTGGTAAAGCCAGTGACAGGATGTGGCTATTTGGGCTATTTTGTGGAAGCAGCGCATAAAAACCTCTAGCAGAAGCTGCCAAATCAGCATAGATTGGAAGGTTAATCAATAAAAGCGCCCGAGATTAAATCGGTGCGTAAACGAAGTTAGGAGCGGTGTTATCATGAAGACAATGGAATTTTGTCGTGCGTCCCGTGCATGGCGCAGCCCGGGCGCGGTATGGTCGAGGGCGGTTGCAAGCCGTAGTCGGTCATCCGGAGGTTATGCGCGGGGCGAAGAATTCTTCTTCAATATCAGGGCGAGTTCGAGCTGACGGTTATGCCCGGGTCCGGGAGTGATCGCAGATAACACTGGTGCTGCATGGTCGATAGTTTACCCTCAACAAAGGTGGTACTTCGGAGAATGGTCGCGCCGGTGGCACCGGCTGTCATCAGTCCGATGGCTATCTGAGCGAGGTCGCTCGCTGGTCGAGGTGACGCCGATGGCGTTTGCTGTATGCCAAGTTTATGTCCGACCGAGGTATGGGCAAAGGAGCCCGCATGAAGACCTGATCCTTTCTGACAACGACACGATTAATCGGCCCTTTGTCGTGACCGACAATGACCAGTCAACAGTGACAATTGACACAGTCAGTATGCTGGTGCCCGGCTGCTGCTGGTGGCGGCCTGCGGGACCGGTCTTGGTTGCGGCTGGTGCATAGCCGCACTCTGCGGCCTGATCGGTGCTGGCAAGCGGCGTCCGTGCGGTTGCTGGTGGCGTGACGGAAGGCATGGCGGTGCGGTGGCGGTGGGCGGTTGACGGTGCGGGAACACCCGAAGGTGGCAACGCGCTCCCGGCGGTCGGGCGCACTCAGTGCGTTTGCCCACGGTGAATAAAAAGACCCGCAATTATTGTGCGGTGGTGGTGACAATCCGTACATCACCATCACCGAACGTGCCGAGCCGGCGCTGTGGTCGAGTGACCATTCGGCGATGTCACGCAACCAGCCAGTCCGGGAGTTCAGAAACGCAACTGGGCAGGTTGTGTGTCGAAGACGCATAAATTTCCCTTGTAGGATGGCACTTATTCCTGTCGTGGTGGGGTCTCACGCAAGCCCGATGCAGCACGATTGATCTGAGCGGGCCCGCCGTGACAATCTACACGACCCCGCCTGTCCCTGACATTCACGGAGGTACGGATTCGGTCGGGGCCATGTCGTGAATGGCGATGATCACAGCGATGGGATCAGGATCGCGGCACAAGCAGTTGGGAGCGCGCATCGAGATGCTTGGTCGACGGCGTGATCTAAAACCGACATTTTGCTCCGGATACGAGCGGGCGCTGGAGCAGTGGGTTTCTCCTCCTACCGAAGTTGTCTGGGCCGTGATGATTGGCCGACGTCACCGTGACAGCAACGGACGGTTTACAACAATTTCGGCCACGTTTTCACGGATCCAGTTGCGGATCGATACGTTCCCGATCCTATCGTGATCAACGCGGCCCTGATACGCCGGCAATGGCCGTCGTGTCAATGCAGTACGAGCCAGCCGCCGTGGTATCAAGCGTCACGGAACAATCGACGCGGGCAAAACACTCTGACGACTGGTCTATCAGGACGTGTGGCAGACGATCACCAGGAACGGTTCCGGTGCTGGCCAATGGAAACACTGGCAGGTAGATTATCTGCCCGGTGAATTGCGTAGCGGTGGGGATAACGTCACCGCTGAGCGCGACCAATCTGGATGCGGCGGGCAATATTCGGGCCACCGGCGGGGTTCCGTGTGGAATAACGGTGCATTTCCTTTTCATGCAAATCGATCACGCTGCTTCGGCGAAAATAGACCTGATCAACGCGGCTGCTGTCGTGGGCGGTGTGAATCCCTGCGCGGCACAACAAAGCTCCGGCTCCGTAGTGAGGTGCGCTTTGGCGTGATATCACGCGGCAGGAACATCGGACGTGATGGCACATGGGCCATTCGTTTCGGGGGCAGTGATTTTCCGCGCGGGGAATATAACGCCACGGTTTCTCGGTTCACGGCGCGGGGATGCTGCGGGCAATGTCAACCACGGCCTTGCGCATCGGCTGTCGATACCGAACTGTCAGCGGTTACGCTGGACGTGGCGATCGGCAATACGGTCTGATCAACGGGGGGACTGCCCGCGAAACAGGCGGACCGCTGACGGGCACACGGGAGTTCTGCCAGAAACACGGTCATGGTTCAGGTTGGGCACTGTCTCGCGTCAGGCGGAGTCGACGCGTTCGGGCAAACTGGCAGGGTGCGTTTCAACGTGGTCCGATCTCTCCACAAGGTCAGGGCAGCCTTCAGCATCGTTGCAACGGCGAAACAGATGCACTGCCGCCAAAACCGCACCAGCGCGAGCGGTTGCAGTCCAATATTGACCCACCTTGTGCAGAATGCCTATACTTCGGACGGGCTGTTGGCCGCAGACGGGATCGTCAAACCGGGGCCGAGGCTAGTCGGCGCAAGGTGTTTCGTGACAGGGGCAAAGTCGAGCCGGTGGTCGCGGGTGTTGGTTACAATGGACGGTGTGATCGCGTGAGCCAACTCCTTGGCCGACGTGAACATTGGAGCGTCAGGTTCGACCCGTCGATGATCCGCGACCCAGTGGTTGAAACATGACCGACGCTGACGGCTGTGGCGACTGACCGTGCGGACAAGACCGCCCAGATCAGCCAAGCAGTTCGTGTGGATACGCGCCTGAACCTGCTGGACTGCAGCGGCCCGGTGACCGGCCGACAACACGATCAACCTTGATGAATCCAAATCGGTTTCGAGCGGCTGACAGGGCGTGTCTTGAGCATGGCCCCGGTTTGTGGCGGACAGGGTCCACCGTCAGGGTCGAGTTTGATGGGCGCGTTTCTATTAACGCAACCGTCGACGGCGCGGTAAACTTGTCTGCGGCGTTTCATTCCGGGGTGAGAATGTACAGACGGGGCTTCTATTACCACCGATCTCTTCGTGCACGCCCGCGATTGCGCGGCAATGCGGGAACGGCTGACGGCCAAGCGCTGACGATTGATACCGACGTGCCGACCAGTCCGATCGTGTCGTCCTATACACGTGACGGTCTCGGCGTATTTCCGCAGCATCTCGATCGAGACGGATCCAGTGATCAGGTCACACTGACTGAAGTCGCGTCTGACGGTAACTATGGCTCCGCTCGCAATAACAGCTTTCACATCGGTGGAGAACGCTCTTCAGATTTGGCAAAATCTTGCCGGACGGCTCGCATCTTATAGTAACCGCGACAGACTCAGGCGGGGCAACCAGAGCTCGGGTACATCCTTTGCCTTTGACGAGCTTTCACATCGGTCATCGACCTATTCCGGCGCCACTGGCGGCGGGGGACGCGGATTGATGCGATTGATCTTCCTTTGCGAAGACATGCACCCTTCGTCTGACGAGGCGCAGATCATTGCCTCATCGCCCGATGATCGCAGGCCTGACCAATCCACGCGGACGACGATTTCCGTGACGCTGGCCGGTGCCCATGCGTACAGGGCTCGGAAACTGTCGAGGGGGACGGGCTTATCGGTCTGGGAGCTTGGTTGAAGGCGCGCATGACGCTGGACGAGGACAGTGTGGTGGGAATTACTTAAGGGCCCAAAACGTAATGCACATTTTGAACGGTAGAGTCTGTGCCCGCAAAGGCAGGCAGGCAAAAACACGAAAGCAACCGCAACAGGGCTGGCATGCGGGCAGGAGTGAATCAGGGCCGCGTCGGACAGGGCGTGGACTGACGCCGTTTGCTTGCCTTGTCTGGTCACTGCGCCTTGCTTGTTCCGGTTGTCTGGATCAGGGCGCGGGCGGCCGCGGCGCGGTGTCGCACGCATGCGATGCCTGATCCCGCAACCTGTCGGTGAGGGGTTGGTGCCGGTGTGCAAGGGGGCTGAAACTTCGGTCGTGCTGGGCATGACTCTGATGCACGGCGTCAGTGCGCTGCTAACGGCGGCAGGCGTGCTGGACCGCGTGGCAGGTGCCGATGCTGTGGGCCCGACACACGTGCTGCGCAGTGCGGAACCTGCGCAGCCGCAAGCGGCATTGCGGGCACGGGCGCAGATCGCGCAACTGGGTGACCCAGCATCGATCGGCCGGACACACAGCCTTCAAGCTGGCTTGGGTGTCGTGGTGGCGATTGCTTGGTGGTTGGAACATGGTGCTGTTCGACAATGGCCGCAAACTGGCCGAGCGTGACTTTGCCAAGGCGATGTCGAAGTGGGCGGCCGTGTCTTTGGTCCAAAGGACAGCAACGACCGGTGTGCTGACGGCCGCTGACCCTTTATCTGGCGGTGCGCGAGGCGCAGGACAAGGCGGTTTCTGGCACAGGACGCCGAACGCGACATTGGCGCATTTCAGAATGGATCATGTCCGAACGTTGTTCGCGGGTTGCATCTCGGACCAATTCCGACCTTCAGGTCTTGCGCCAGAAACTGGCCGAGATCCGCGCCACGGGTCAGACCGAACCGAGGGCGGCCCGTGCCGCGATTGGGCGGAGCTTTCGGCCATGGGGGTCGGCGCGGAACATCTGGCCCGATTCAGCAGCGATCCGCACCGGCTTCAATTGCCTTTGCGCCGATGCCGGTTGCCCTTTGCCGGTGCGCGTCTGGCCGAGCGGAACAAAAGCCGCGCCGAGGCCGCGCGCCCGTGGTCGAAAGGCGGCTTCTGCCCTCGTTGACGGGTAACAGGCGCCTTTGGGCGCGGGGGCGTCCGACCCTTCGCTTGATCTGCGCCACGCGCGTCCCCTTGGGGTTTCGCGCCGTTGACGAACCTGCGGCCATTTGAGGCCGGCACCGAGGGCGAGCGGGCGCAAGGCGATCAGGCCCGGGAAGAAACAACAGACGCTTCGCCGTCGGCTGGAGCAGGAACAAACGCCCTGATGCGTCAGGCTGCCGAGGCAAACGTGACTTGGCCAGTCGCGCCAGAGGCCAATGCTGGACCTGTCCCCAAGCCAGATATGATGGCCGGCCAGCGAGCAGTGATCGTATAGTACGTTAGGCCGTTTACGAGCCAGGTTTGCCCAGCCAGCAGCAATCCGGTCGCCGCGCCTTTTGCCGCTATCGTTGCTGCGTTGACCGAACTTAACAGGTTTGCGGCGGCGTCTGGGGCTTCTGGCTGACGGGACAACAAGACTGTGAGACAGTGCAGCCCAAACCTGGCGTTCGATCGGTGACCGCGGTGCGTGCACAGGCGACGAGCCACGGCAGAGGCTGCGGGTGGTGCAATATCAGGGCGCGGCCGCTCAATCCGTGCCTTGGTGGTGCGGCGCCGTGGAGCGAAACTCAATCCCGCCGCAGTGGTGCCAGCAGTCTGGAACACTGCAGATCTGATCGTGGTCTATGCAGGGCGACTGGGCCGCTGCCTTGCCCCGTCGGATGTGATCGAAGGATAAATCGCAGGTGCTGGCCCTGCAGATCGGGCCGATCCATCCGGTCCTGGTCGAAGTGGATGATGGAGCCTGCGGGCTGTTGGCGCATGTCGCACCCGTTTCCGCCCTGGACCCCGATCTGTGCACTGCTCACTGGCGCACGATGCAGAACACGGGCAACTGGGTTCTGGCATTGCTGGAGCAGACGTCGCATGGGCTGACACGGGGGCTAGGGCATCTATGACGCACAATCGCCACGAGAAATCGCCTGTCGAGTATCCACTCGGCCGAGTTTGAACCCTATTTGCAGCGTCAGTGATCCGCGCCGAGGCACAACACCATCGCGCAACTGGCGCAGACGTCATATTGCCAGACACACATAAAGCCTGCCCATTGGGTTCTGGGCCGAGTTTTCTTCGCCCTGCGCCGCCCCTTTGTCATATGATGCTGCGGCCCTCTTCGGTGGCGAACCTTCTGGCGGTCGCGGGCGTTTTCGTCGCTGCAGGTTTATGACCGCCGTGATCCCGCAACAGTCGCAGGCCGACGCTTTGGGTCTGCCGCAGGGGCCATGCTGGCGCTGCTGATGGAAGGGGTTCTGGGCGCGCGATTCCGATTTTACGCAGGGGACGCCAGTCCCTCGCAGATCTTTCAGCGCGAGCGGTTGATTTCGGATTCGGTGCGGCAGTTCGTTTACCACGGCACCCGTGGGTACGCTGCTGACATCCCCTTTATTCTCGTGTTCCCTGATCCATTTGCCTCGATCGGGAAGGCAACTATCGTCTTGGGTGTGCGTGCGTGGTGCGTCGGGGGCGTCTGATGGTGCTTGCCCGGATTCGTGATGGTCAACGGCCCGGCATGGATGCGGCTGACCGAAGAAGGGCGGGCGCATCGGCCCGCGCCGGGGCGGGTTGCTGCAAAGGTGATCTATGAGCACGAAACCATCAAGACGCCTCGCGGTGAGAGCGCATGCGCCGTACATGGCATCCGACAAAACTGCACAACCTTGTCGGCAATGAACCTTCGTCGAGCAAGCGCAAGCTGTCCTCGTCTGACGAATCTGGCGCAGGGCGTGCAGCAGGCACTTATGTGGCGGCTGTGGTTGCTGGGGGCCATTCTGGTTTTTGCGGTGAATTACAGGCTCGTCATCGCCGTCGCGGCATTCCTGACAGGGCGCACGCTCGGCTACCTTTGTCACAATCTGGCCAGCACCCGACTGGCGCGCTGTGAGCAACGTGCGCGCGGGGCACTGGACGCGGCCTTGGACCGACTCGCCGAGCGCCCACAAGACCACGAGAAGGCGCAGCTATCTGCGCTCCCGATCAACTGCAGCAGCTTTCGAACTGCGCGAGATCCGAAGTTTTACGCTATACCGACGAAGACAGCGACCGTGCTGGATATTCCGGCCCTCGCGATCCTGCCGGCGCGCAGCGCGTGGCGTTTCTGGGTGCCAAACGGAATCTGGCAAATCCACGCTGCTGCGGGCTTTGTCGGGGCTTTACGCGCCAAGCCGTGGGCGGTTGTTGATTGACGGGCACCAGAAATGGGGCCAGATCGCGCCGCGCGATCTGGCGCCCGCGCATCGGCTATCTGGGGCAGGATGTGCGCCTGTTCGCGGGGCAGCCTGCGGCGAGAACCTTGACCCTGAAACCTGAGCTGGAGCGCGACGATGACCGTCTGATGCAGGGCTGGATTTGCGGGCCATGGGTCCTTCGTCAAATCGCACCCGCGCGGGCTGGATCTGGAAACTGAGGGAGATGGGTGGCATGGGGGCTGTTCTATCGGGCAAGCGCAATCGTCGGCTGGCGCGGTTGTGGCTTCAAAATCACCGGTCGGCCTTGCCTGCTGGACGAAAACCGGAACAGCCGCTTGGACAAGCGGCTGGAGGGCGACCCGGTCTTAGTCAGCAGGTTGGCAGCACTTGGCTGGAAGGCGCAACCGTGGTGATTGCCACGCACCGGGATGCCCGATCCTGTTCGCTGACAGCGCGGTGTCATATATACTGGGGCTTGGCTGTGATGGCCCGCGTGATCAGGTGCTGTCGCATCTGGCGCACCCGGTCAGGGCGGGGTTATCTGAACATGGCACCAATCCACCTGAGCCTTGCTTGCGCAGAATGAACGCGCGGCTTGCGTGGTCCAGTCCTGCACGGGATCTGGCTATGGGTCGGGAAACGGTCTGGCTGGTTCGATCATTGCTGGGCCAGCATGCATGGTCGACAGATTAAGTGCCAGCTCCAGAAAGTAGCGCTCGCAAGATGCACAATGGACTGTATCTCCGCTTCGCTACAGTCCTCCCAGACCTCGATAACAGTCCAGCCGTCGGCTATTCTGCGGCCGACTGGGTCGTACTGAAGGCGATACCGCTGCAGCGCGGGCGATCTGTTGGCGCGGATGCAAGACACGCATTCCGCGCCTCGGGTAAGACGATCTGATGGACCAGATCGCAGCATTGGAAGTACGCCGGCGGCGGCTATGAGGCGGAATTGCAGACAAGCGATTTCGAGGTGGCCTGCCGATCTGGCGGTTGCAGGATCAGCGATTGATCGCCTCGGGAACGGGTGCTGTGCGGTGCGCGGCCAGTCATCTGACCAAGCCGTGTTAGGCGCAAGCGCGTGGCTGGAACAGGCGCGCAGGAATGCCAACTGATGGAGAAATGCTGGAGCGCAAGAATCGTGGCCGCTGATCGAGGTTTGACGCGCGCCTCCGCAAGATCCATGCCGATGGGCCCCAATCCGTCATTGGACGAGATCCATTGACCGGCGCAGAACTGGAATACGCGCAGAAAGCCATGCCACGACGTTGCGCGAAAACTGGCGACGCTGCGGCAGAACCTCAAGGCCAGCTCACCAGTTGGACCGCCCGCTGTTCTGGTCAGCCCTGTACGTTTGTCGCCTCTCGGTGCTGGCGTCTCTGGTCCACACCGATCTGGCACGGGGTCTTGTGGCTGCGCCGGGTGAAGAATAGGCAAGCACCATCCCGTATTGAGGATACGTTGTCGTCAACACCGCCTCTCTCGCGCCCTGAAAACATCGCAGAGTTGTGCGACCACCGGACAGGAGCAAAACGAATTCAAGCTGAACGGCCTATGACTATTACGATCTTTGGAGCTGATAGGGCGGCTGGATGTGCATTTCCGCCGATATCGTCTCAAGGCATGACGCGCCCGCGATCCCGATGCTGGCGGCGCATTACCAAGGTTACATCATCGCTATGAACTCTTGGCGGGCATATTGGACAATCTGCACAGCGCGGCTCAGGTCTCGATCCGGTCCGGCATTTCAGGCGGGATCTCGCGTAGGCCTCTCGGTCGAAGCTGTACGGGGCGCCACAGGCGGTGCTGCTCACATATCTGCTCAAACCTGCTTGTCTTATAATCGCGCGTCGAAGGCGATTTCGCGAGCCGTGATCCGGGTCGGGTTTTCCGGCGTGCGGCGGCGCGCACCGGGTGTGTGGCATAAAGCGGGGTCAGAGAAGCATGAAAGGCCGATCCATGACACCTCATACATACCCTGTGTGTTGCGCGCTCTCTGACTCTACCCTGCATACATTCTTGGCAATAGGGATTGCCGTAGGCTTTTGCCGCTGTGTCCGAATCCCTGCCTTGTCCTGGTCGTCACGGGCACAGTTAGGACGACACCCGCGATCATTCTACATCTACGTGATGACGCAGGCCGCGCAGTTTCTGGGAGCGCGCTCTCGTTCAACGTAGCTCGTCTATGGCAGGCCTCACGAAGTGCTGAGAGCGCGCTTACTCCGCCACGCTAGTCTGCGACTCGGTCCCCGGGATAAGACATGGCGCCAACGCTTCCCTGTGCGCGTTTCTTCGGACAGAGACAGATACATCTCAGTGAGAGCGACAGTGCCGCACATAACAGTGCTCTGACGCGACGATATAGATAGCAGACCGACTGTAGCATACAGTCGTGCATGTAATCGATAATCGTCACGATTTACCTGCTGGCAACCACGCGCAAAAGGGCTAGTGCTTGTATGCTACTGACCGCCTGCTGATAGATCATGAGCTCTGAGCCCAGGGATAGAGAGGAGAGATCGCCCACTCTGATAAACAGGGAGTAAATTTCCGCCGAGACTGTTGGCAAACACCAGGGATCATGATGGCACCCCAGATTGAGCGACCACCAAAGCGTACGGGCACCTAAACTCAATCATACTCCCCACCTCGGACTGAGGAGTCTCTCCCTCTCGAGTTGGCCCAGATGGTCCCGCGCGAGATGCACCTTCTTGTCTCATCAGAGAGAATTCCATGCTCCGATCGACAAAGGAGTGCGGGATTTCCGCGCAAGCGCTGGCACTTCATAAGTAGCGAACGTGCGCGAGCAGCAGGATAGTTATTGATCTTCTATGATGCTGGTGCGTGCGTCATTATGTGCGCAGGGACACGAGATTATAATCTAATGCGCGAACCGGCGTACAAAGGTAAAGGGCACGGCCGAGGTGCTGTGATTACTCTCCTGTGATTTCCGTGACTGATCTCAACAAAATGAAGATCCTCTGGTGCGAGAGCAACACGGACGATATGCGCGAGCTTGCGAGACGATGCGAGCACAGTGTGAGACGCATTCGCTTTCGTGTACCATGATGCCCACAGGACTCGTGGCCTCATTGCCTCGTTTCACGCGCCGGCACAGCTCCGCAAGCTCAGTTGTGTGGACGTTCGGAGCGCGCCTTACATTAAGCCTCTAGACCTTGCGCCATCCTACAGCCGCATGAAGAGACATGCTGCCATAGCTGTGGTCAAAGTAAGGGTTGGATCTGGCGGCCCGAGACGCCCGAAGCCTGCGCGGCTTGCTCGACGGAACAATCCCACTCAGGGCGTGATCTCTCCTCTGGTCAGCTTACCGCCCGCATCATCTCCACAGCTCAAACTCTGATGCTTGACCACAAAGATAGGGCCCCGACTACTGCCCCTGGTCGAGGGCTGCAAAGCGGCTCTCGCTCGGCAGATGCCCCGACGCCTCTCATGCGCAATCACTAACAATGTCAGGACAAACTCCGTCAGAGCTCTCTGCGACAGCTCCGTTTTCTGCCATCACCCGCGCCTCCTGGGCTAAAAAGAATTCTTTGCACGCCTTGCTCGGCAATGATCCCCATAGGCTTGGATGTGAACAGATCCGTCAGTGAATGTTTCCAGTGGGCCCTGGCGCTTGTCGGCACAGCTGCGTGGACTCAGAGTCGCGATGTGACAACAGACCCGGCTGCGCGCAAGTGATCCGAATCTGCGGCCAGTCAACGCTGGACAGTGAGCACGGGTGACCCGTGGATGAGTGCGGCGGCATGGCGGGGCGTGTCCTTGTCTTTTGAAGCGTTTGAAGCGAGGGGGGCTGTGCCCCCCGTCCCTGCGGGACTCCCCCGAGGATATTGCGGCAAAAAGAAGCGCGGGCGCCGCGCATTTGCTCAGCCGCGGCCAGTCGATCACTTTCGACAGGGGCGCGGCGCGCGGTGCGAAGGTGTTGGCGGATGGCGTCTTGTCTTCATATCCGAAGGAAAATCGCGCCATAGGAATATGGCGATGCTCGGGGATGGCGGAAACCAGTCGCGCAGAAACCGGGGCTTGCAGGCCACCAGCGCCTGCGGATCGAAACTGATTGCACGCGCCTCGGCGCCCAGTGTGAAAAGGGCGACGAACGCCTGTATCCATCGCCACCGTAGGGGCCAAGGTCGGCCTCTTTCGTGACAATGGCGACATGGGGCGCGCCGAACAGGCGGTAATTCTCGAGCACTTTGGGTGTGGGTGGCGCGCGGTCTTTTTGGGGATTGCCAATGCTGTCGTACAGCTGAAACCCGCATGTGCGGCGGCGGTCGCGTAGACGCCGGTATATTGGCGCGGCCATTCAACATCGGGGTTTGGGCACCTGACTGGCCGCCGCCTATATAGCGCATCGCGGAAGAGGGTCGGGTCTCAGCGACGCGGGTGGACGATACCTGCCCACGCTGCCGCGTTGCACCAGGAGGGCCACGCGCGCGGCGCTGGTCACGATCTCTTCGATCATAGTGTCAGACAACCGGTCCGGCAGAAAGGCGCGGCAGTATTGGCCGGGCCTGCAGCAGATTAATCGAGCGTTGCGGCGGCAGACAAGTGTCCAGTCATCAACATCATTCCTTCATTCAGGCGCAATCCCGTGCCACGGGCCCCCGGCGAACCAGTGCGCCAAGGATCCGGCAAGGCGATCTTCCAGCCGACCAGGCCGTTCGCCCTGCACCCGGCCTGTCGCGCCATTTGAACACGCGAACGGTAGGTCTGGCCGCGATATTTTATACGCCGCCAGCCAGACCGGCAGCAGGATATGCTTTGGAAGGTCACATCGCTGATCGCGGGTGTCGATATTGGCCGATGGCGCTCGCTGGTCGCCGCCAATGTTTTAAAACGCACATCGCGTTCGGATCACGCGGTTCCATCTTTTCGCGGGGCTGAGGCCAAAGCCGTTTCCAAGATCGACGGTTATAGCCTCGGCGCGGAAGCCTGCCCAGATATTCGGGGCGCAGTACGGGGTGCAGCTCAGACAGATCCCCAAGAACTCCAGCCCTTCGTTATAGCCGGCGCCAGGCAACAGGCGGAAGCGAGACCAGGCACATCATCGAACCAGCGCTTCACGCACCCGATCAGGGTCCAGCGGCATTGCGGGGCACCTGCGTGCGCCCCCCCCCCAAATCTGGGGCTTTGCCGTCCGCATCACCGTTACGCGTTCATAGTAGACCGTCCCGCGCTGGCCGAATAGCGGCTTTGGCGTATCGGCATCGAAAGTCCAGTTAGGGCACATAGAGACCCGGCCATGGCGCGGCCCTTGCGGGCATAAGTCCTGCAAGCCGTTGGGTGCGAACCACAATTTTCCCAGCCAGTCTGTTCATCGCCCTCCGTCCGGCGCGTTCATCCAGCACGAAAGGGCAAGAACGGGCGCGCGCTTGACTATGGCGATTGCGACCGGTGTTCGGCGCCAGAGCGAGGCCGCAGAAACGGACATTCCAGCGCGTGGATCGCAGGCGGTCGGAACTCACCTGTGTGCGCCGCAACTGGTGCATTGACACGCGCGTCACCTCGGTCTCCGAGGCGGGGCAGCTTTGTGACAGGGCGGCGTTGAATCCAAGCTCCTTCAGCGCACCGGACCAAGGGCGGGGGCAGGGCGATCTCTGCGTATGGCCGCAATGGTCGGCAGGATCAAGCGCGCCTTTCCCCGGTGCAAAGCGTTAATCGGCACCGCATTGTGCGCAGGGAAGCGTGTGGTCCTCGAGGTTCGGCGATCTCGGCGTCATGGATCACAAATGCCATGCAACGGCGCGGTGTCATGTTGCGCAGCGCAACCGTCCAGCAGCGCTGCGTGACGCCCACAGGTGAAAAAATGCCGTGCAGCAGACCCAGCCCAAGCGCGACCAGAAAGATCACGCGCACCGTGCCATCCAAGCGGGCCGTTTTCGGCAAAAAACGCAGGCAACCGTGCCATCTCCAGACCCAGCAAGACGGACGACATGCATCGGCATTGAACCCACTGCGGCGATAACCGGTTCAAGGGCCGGGACCCGGGACGAAGCCAGATTGCCCGAACACGGCGTAAGCCCAGCCCCATAGCAGTTTGCCACGACGATCCAATTGCCCAGCGGATCGCATTCGTCAGGCCGGTCCAGCAGGCCACACGCATCAGGGCCGCAGCGCTCCCCAAGGCACCAGCTTGAGCACGGGCCTATAGAAGCGTGGCACCGTTTTTGGAAGCGGGATTGCCATCCCGTCAGCCCGGCCGGTGGTGGGGGGTTGGTGCAGGACGGTGAAACAGTTGCGCCCAGTTCGCGTCACATCCTCGGGCCCGCATCCATCCGGTCCTGTCCGGGGTCCAGACCAGCGTGGTCGCGGACCAATTGCCCCGTCAGCTGCCATGCCCCCATCGACGCCTTGGAGAGGGGGCCTTTTGGTTTCTGGCCAGCCTCGGCAATATGCCAAGACATGTGATCGACTGGGCGGCGGCGGCGGCGGGGGCCGGGCGCTTCGGGTCTTGCCCCCATGGGACCGGGTTGGCCATCTGGTTGCCATCGCCATGCCCATAACCCATGCCAAGACCGGCCCCCATGCCACCCCGCCAGAGGGGTTGGCGGCAGCGGCATGTCATGGCGCCTCGGCTGCGGAATATTGGGTGAGCTGGACCCAGATCACCGGCCAATCCCCATCGAGGTGCGCTTGTCCAGCGCGGCTTTCGACGCTGGCGGCGCGAGATGTTCTCGATGTAAACTCGGGGATGGTCAGGCCGTAGGATGTGACCGTGGCCGAGATCTGCTGTGCGACCAGGTTTGCCCATCGGCGGTGTTGGCCGCCATTTGTCGAGCGCTGAATACCCGATGAGGCCAGAACCGGCTGGCTTCTTGCACGATCACGTTGCGGGATCTGGAAGCTGATCTCGTTCGGCGGTGTGAAACTGACCTGCCGTGCCCACGATCTCGGACCATGAAGCGGGCGGGATCGGTGACGCGCACGGAATAGGTGCCGAAGGCGCGCAGGCGCACAGGGCCGAATTCGGGATCACGGCCCATTGAATCGGGTTCTTGGTGCCCATTTAGATCGTTGAAACGGGTTGTGTTGCAGAAAAGATCTCGGATTTGAGGGCGATTTGAAGCACGTGATCCCAGGTTGAGACGGTCAGGATTCGGCAGTTGTTGGGTTCCAGCATATAAAAGGCCGGGGTGAAGACATCGGCCAGCTGGCCCTCATGGATGAACACCGCCGCCTGCCCCTCCGGACGGTTCAAGGCTTGGCACCGTATTGATTCTCGTGGCCCTCACGCTCGAACGCCAGACCATGTGTCGCTGGCTGTCATCGTCCAGTGGATGACGTCGATGAACTGTTCCACGGAGGAAATCGGAAATCGGGCATGAGGTGTCTCCTGAGGTGACTACAGTCGGAAAATGGTTGTCGTGTGTGGATCATATCGAAGCCGCCCATCAGCTCTTCTGCCATCTGCGCGATGATCGGACGGGCCGATTCAAGCGTCATTGCCGGGCGCAGGCGCGGATATAGAGCATTTTCAGCAGTATTTCTCATGCGGGTCAGCAGGGCGAATTCGGTCGTCATCGTTTGAGATCGAGGGCCGCGCACGGGGGCGTTGTCATTGGCCAGACCCATAGCCTGCGCTCATTTCTTCATGGACGCAAGAATCCGCGCAACAGGTCGGGAATGTTTCGGTCCGGATCACCATGATGGCCTGACGGTAGACATGCGTCTCGACCCGCCGCCGGAAAAAGTAACAGTGGATCTGTCGTGGCAGATTTGGTGAAAACGATATAATGCACCCGCGCTGATCCCCGGGACAAGCTTGGCGCGCCCGTTGCGGCAAACAGATCGCGGTCATCCTCGCTGATAGAAAAGCACATGGCCGTTCGGCTGGATCTCCCCCCATCCCGACGGGATCCGCGGTTGCCCGCGCCAGACGGTTGGCCAAATCGGTCACGGTCTGCTGTCTTGCCGGCGCTGTTTGGCGGTATGACGGCGAATTCCACATTTTCACCCGCGAACAGCTGCGTCAGCGGCGCAAGGGCACGGGGCGACCCGATGAGCCCGGCAAACCCAGCTCCGCGCTCTGTATTCGTCGAAAAAGGCGATCAGTTTCAAAGTTGCGTGCAGTTCGCGCGCCCCCGAAAGGGAGTATCCTCATTTTCCTTG
>Ga0163217_1076064_pt1 | contig 16546 bp, 14 predicted proteins | sample SynspAceP_FD_185933 | JGI IMG/M metagenome (GOLD analysis project Ga0163217, IMG submission 185933) | Saline lake microbial communities from Ace Lake in Antarctica - Synechococcus sp. Ace-P (PacBio error correction) | ecosystem: Environmental > Aquatic > Non-marine Saline and Alkaline > Saline ... | reverse complement strand
GTTCCTAATTCGCCAGTGTCTTTCCAGAATAATCTGTTAAGGTATCTCAGAATGAATTTTGATAATTCAGGAAATTCCGATGGATTTCTCAAGGTTATCTGTAGAATATCTTGATTCTAGTTCTGCCTTTCGTTTTTCATGATTTTTTGTATTTTGTGGATCTTGTTCCTTTCTAGCTTAGTATTCAGTTTTCATTATTGCGGCTTCCAAAGATTTATAAGACTAGTTTATTCATTCCTGAAAGTTTATTTTTTCATGATCCCATCATCATTTACCAAATAAGCTGTCGGCATCAAAACCTGCACTCAATTGGGCTTCACAATGGTCATTCAGAATCATCAATAAATTCACGGGGCTTATCGTTAGTTGCTTCCGGCATTTTTTAACTTCCGCCTCATGGCATATTTTGAAATACGTTAGCCAATGCGTCCGGTTGAAGGAAATACTACAATCCCCACAATCAACCAGAAACTGTGAATACTCAGGGGTAATCACTCGCGCTGCCCTGCCACATAAACCATTTGACATGCCGCAGCTTACGTTTTGTGATCGCCTGCTGTAATCAATTGCATCACCGCTGGCATCAAAAGGGAAAAAGATATCGCTGAAGTAATCCGAATCCCTGTCAGCACCTAATGTTAATTGAGTAGATTCATTTGATCCGATGAGAAGCCATCAAAATGTTTTTCTTGCGGCAAATTCTTCGCCTGCAAGGCATTGCTAGAAATCTCCAGCATTCATTATACAAATTCCAAACATTTTTTTTACTTTCTTACCAATCCATTTCTCCTTCATGATCGCAATCACATTGGTGGCTTCTTTGATTGTTCGCACAAAAGGTAACATCACGATTTGATATTGTAAAACCCCCATTTCATCCGAACCATTTTCATTGCTCGCATTCCATCACGAAGCATCTTTGTATAAGCATGGTAATATCGTTGAAGCCCCTCTAAACCGATCATTGGATTTTGCTCCACAGTTCAAATGTCTCGCCAAGTAGAACCGGCAACTCAATTTGATTGAAGTCACTCATTCCACAATGACATCTTTAGGATAAAAAGCCGCAGGCAATCGTTGCGGTGCCTCTGCCAGTTTGTTGAAATGAAATAGTCTTTTTTGTCCGGTAGTGAATGGGTCAGACTTTCAATTTCCTTATTACTGCTTTATCTTTCAAGTGATCAAAATTATGCAGGGCCATCGGGTGTGAATTCTGATCGAATTGTTAATGATGAAAACTCCATTCGATCAAGTCCTACGCCATTATTTGGGAATAGCGAAACCGGAAGGCCTGTATCGGGATCTGCCAAAATGAGCATAATTCTTCGTTTTAGGCATTTCAATTTTTGAAAGGTGTCAATTTCTTGCTCGTCCCAAGTTCCTTTTGCCTGCATAGACAAACCCGTGTCCCTTCGGCAGTGGAGATAGTCACAGCTGACCATCCTTAATTGTCTTGGTAGCGTTGCCGAGAACCCCCAATAGCGACCGCTTCCACTTCGCGAGCCACGGATAGCCCGCCTATGGGGAAGTTCTTCCGCCTTGATCAGTTATAAACTGCTGCTTTTTTTGCAGTATAGGATCCAATCAGCGATCTGTTCTTCCAGTACCAATATTTCCCCACATTAGCTTATTACATATCCTTGGGAATCCAATAGCCGTTGCAATACCCCATGAGTGATTCGGTCCCAGGCCATTTCCCTGACAGATTAATTCCCCTTTATCCTTGATTTTTATATTCTTTGAATTGGCTCTTTTTTCATTTTGCTGTGAACGTTTCTGGGCGAGCCTGAACGATAAATATTTCATTCGTTTCTCCATCTTTCGCCCACTCGATGTCCATGTGCATCTTGTAATGCGCTTTCAATCAGGATAGGCCCATTTGGCCAATTAAACTCTTTCGTCTCATTGAGTATATACTTTTGTGCTATTCATCTGATGTATCCAAGATTGATGATAGCAATCTTCCGGTGTTTGAATTCTCAGTAATTTTTTATCAGCAAGACCATCGTTTTCTCTTTGCCCCATATTCTTGAAAATGATTGGGTTGCTTTACTTTCTATAAACGATTATATACCAGAAACTCATCAGTGTTCACAACATTCCCTCGTACCACATTTTCACCAAGTCCTCCAACGCACCTGAAACCTTAGCGCACCTTATAAATTCCAGTATCCGGATCGAGTTGTAAAACATGACCACCGGCACAGGCTTTATCGGATCGAACCATATCTGCTTATACCAATGGACAAGGCCACTTCATGTGATCAAAAACCATTTGTCAACCCTATATTTGAGTAGCCCGGTCTTAAAAGCGAAGCATAGCACGGTGACAGGCGAATCATTAGATTATTCAGGCTCCTTGCACATTCAGATAAGATTCCTGCTGTCCGGGCCAAAACTTGCGTTGGGCAATCTTCTTGCTGTAGGCACTACTGCCGAACTGCCAAGAAACAGTAGTTCCAGCGCGCTGTTTCTAATTGCTTTTATACGCATCTAAAAATCTCATCACTATAGATCTTTGGGCAAAATGAAGCACGAGCAGCAGTTTTCTGGCTTTTCGAAACCTACATCTGAAAGTGTATTGAATCTTCAAGTTCAATTCTAAAAGAATAGCCTTTAGCTTTGGGAACGAGTTGGTTCTTTCATTTAGAAAAATTTCAATAGCATGCACTAGTTACCGCATAGCCATCGGGCACTTTGATGCCTTTGGACGAGGTGACAGTTTCGGGAAACATCTCGCCCAGCGAAGAATTTTTCCCACCCACGAGTGCCAGATCTGATAAATGTATTTCCGAAAGTTCTTTTGATTGTTTCATAGTGGGGTTTTTTAAAGTCATTTAGGCTATTTCTTTTAAGGTTCTTTGAGTTAAAAATAATTCGTTATGGCGATATACTTACCAATACATCGGTGGCTTCATGAGCATTTTCATCAAGCCATCTATTTCAGTTATATGACAAAGGTAAAACGAAAAAAAACCTCACGATGATTAATATTTAACTATAAGTAGTAATACGAAGGCTTTAAATGCGAATGAGATCACCTGGAATAAAGTATTAAAGTTGAAGCTAATGATGGATAATCTTGCCCTGATTATTGAGGTCTATTGACTCCAAGTCTGTTCCATTAGGAGCTTATTATTTTATTATTCCCAGTCCATGTGAGGCTAAAGTGAGTAAAAACCGGAATCCAACGTGTTATATTAATTACGTTAAGGACTTATATCTATCACACTTTTGAAAGGATCAGATCGACTAAGCTATTTGATCAGCACTTTTTTTCTAGTTGAATTTTTTTATTGGATTAGGATCTAAAAGTAGCTTAACGAAGCTCAGATATTGTTCATAATATATCAAGCGTAGTTTTATGTTATCACACATCATACCTTGAGTGGGTAATTATTTGTACATTAAGAAATTCTATATATTACCCATCCTTAATTCCTCGTTGTTAGTGGCGTCTCTTCAAACCAAACTGTTTTGTTCGAAACAAGACACGTAATGTTGAAATGGAAATTTAACGCATACACTCACCGAGGCAGTCCAGCTAAGCCGAGAATATCAAATATCCTCTTGAAAAATATCCAAGCATGTCTGTCAAGGGAGATGTAACATCTTTTCAAACAGATTTCCGATAATTGACTCAGCCAGTCCGAGCAACAGAAGGACAGAAGTATTTGGAACCAAATATTTATCAGATTCAAAAGAAAGAGCATTTGGCATATACTTTTGCAACAATTTGTAAGCCCTATCTCTACCTGCTGAATTTTCGCTGCCGCCGGTTCTTTTTTTCTTTAAAGATTATCTGATGCTATTTGCAATTGGGGCTAGTCATTTTCATAAATGCGCTTATCGGTTTTTTGATTGCGAAATGCAGGCAAAGAAGTTCTATGCAGGCCTGCGAGAAGATGGATGTCATCAAACTAAGTGATACGGGAAAGGAAACAGTCGATGGATATTCCTGCAGAAGAAGTTAACGCCCGGAGATATCATCATGTTTGTAGGCAGGTGACTGTCATTCCTGCAGATGGCAGACCTTATCGAAGCAAATCACTTGCCCAGTGTGATGGAATCTTCCCTTACCGGAGAGTCCCTTCCTACCGTAAAGAATACGATGAGCCTTACAAGGATGTCCCATTGGGAGATCGGGATCAATATGCTTTCAAAGAGCATCTGTAATGAATGGCAATGCAAAGGCCGTCATCAACCAAGGCATATCCCAAACATTACCCAATTGGGAACGATAACTTCATTAGTAGAAAGCTCAGCTTCTACAGGCCACGCCTCTGGATTAAGAAGAAAACTCAACGCCTGCTGCAAAAAGGCATTTGGACACCTTGGGATGACATTGATCTTGCGACCTCCGGGAATATTCAAGGGAAAGGATGGGAAATCGATTTTGGAGACATTCCATTGCACTGCCAGTGGCCGCTATCCAGAAGGACTTACCTATCGTGGCCACTATTGCGCTTGCCTAGAATGTTGCTGAGGCCAAAGTAATGCTATTGTAAAAAAACTTTTCTCTGTAGAAAACGCGGGTTAGCACGAGTGTGATCTTAACCGATAAAAACAGAAACCTTAACAGAGAATAAGCAGATTTCTGTGGGAAAATGCTTTTTTCCAGAAGAGCAGGTGCAAGTAAAGATTGAAAATAAATGTGCGCGCTTCAAGAATGGACAATGAAACTGAGTAAAGGAAAATTTTGAAAAGCTGATACTAATCGGAACCGTATGTAATGATGCTTCGCTGAACTGAAAAAAAGAAAGAGCAAGTGCGTGATCCGATAGAAAATTTGCCTCTTTCATTCTTACTGCTTGCCTCCGAAGCAAATTGCCGAAACATTAAAATATGATACGGAAGCGCACTGAACGAGGTGCCCTTTAATTCAGTCACTTAAAAATAATGGGCACGTTGCATCAAGGGCCCTGATAAAAATTTTGTTGCTGCGAAAGGTTCAGTAGAAACCTGCTTACAAATGTAGCAAGGTGCAATCCCGCACATCCATTACGAATCTTACCTGCACTGAAAAAGTACATACTCGAGACCGAAAAGATGTCTGCCAAATGGTCTTCGCGTATTGGCCTTCGCCTATAAAGAGGGACATTTCAAGACGAAAACATATTTATCCGATTTGATTTACGTGGGTATGATGGATTTTTGGATCCGCCCCGACAGATATTAAAGAAGGACGATCCTTAGTTGCAGGAAAAGGCGGGATCAGGTCGTGATGATCACAGGATGACCATCCCCTCACTGCACTCAATTATCGCCAGAGGACAGGCTGGTAGCAGCAGGACGAAGAGAAAGTAATTACCGGCAAAAGACCTTCGCTGCTATGGATAAGCTTACCGAAGAATGGTAAGAAAAAAATCCTTGAAAAACTTCTGTATTTGCAAGAACTACTCCGAAGCAAAAAACTAGAAATAGAAGATGTCTACTCAAAAGGCATAACATTGTTGGCCCAATGACTGGAGAATGGCCGTAAACGAGTTGCTCCCAGCACTCAAGAAGCAGATGTTGGCATGCCATGGTGATTAAGAGGTACTGCAGTTGCCAAAGAAACTGCCAGCATTGTTCTCAAAGATGATTCTTCATTTCGATCAAAGCAGCAAGAGCACCATGGGCGTGAAAATTTTTCAAAACATTCCAAAGTTTGTCAGTTTCTATTAGGTTGTCGTAATATGAGTGAAGATCCTGATTGTTGACTGCCACTTGTGTGTTTGTGCCTGCTGCTACTTTTGTACCCTTGCAAATTCTTTTTCCATGACCTAGTCACTGTGATTGTATTTTTCCCCCGCACTCTGGGCATTGGGGTTGGGCAGGCGGAGATGTCACCGTTGATGCAACGCCCTTCGAGGGTTTCAAGGAAAACATAATCTCGAAATGGGACTGGTCGTTATCTCAGCCTACGCATTAACCCTTACCCCTGTCTGTGTTAGTGGCTGTTTTTTTATTACTAAGATATATCATGAAGATGAGATTGTATTAAATAAATATTGCTTTTATTACACCTTGACATTTGCGCAGCTTCTTTCATGATTCAATAGCTTCGGCTTCATTCAAATTGATTGTAAACGGAAATTACAACAAACAAATTTATATGGTTTGCCTTTGTGCTTTGTGTTGGTTTGTAGCATGTTTTTATGGTGCCTGAGCTGCGCTTGTCTTAAAGGCTGAATTACTCTCTCCTCAGCTATGGATTGTTGCCATCCTAGCAGGGGTGCTTTCCTTTAATTGGAATTCAGACTTACGTATCGATCTGAAAAAATGCCAAAAGTCCGCTTAAAGCAATCTACCTAGCTGAAAGTTTTAGTGTCTATTTATGTAAGGGTTCATTGTTTTCTGAAGGATTTTCTAGCTCCCGTTATTCTCTTGCCCCATGTTCACCCCTTCATACCAAAGACTGACACAAAACCTGTGCCTACGGCATGGATAGTTGCATAAAAATTCAGCGCTTTCAAACTCAAAAAAGCTGGATAAGGTTTCACATTAAATCAACATAACCGGTGATAAAAAATTGTGATGCTGGATGATCAATAATTACCAGATTGTTTTTGTACCTCACGGGTAGTAAGAATGGAATAGTAGAAGGACGGTTCACTAAGGTTAAAGCTATATTAGCAGGCAATAAAGGGACCGTAAAAACCGATGCGTTTCTGGTGATTGGCTCATTTAGGCCTTGGTTGCCACTGGCGTATTGGTAAATAAATAAGTGCCTTGCCCGTAATTACCAACCTGTATGATGCGGTAGGCAGTTCTTTTAAATTGAAAAAAGTACTGGTAAATGCCCGAGCGTTTTGAGACATACCTATTTTGTTCTATTGGCTCCATTTTCATTAAATTAATAGAACAGTAAGGTCCATGGGACCAACTCAGAAATATAATTATGCACTGGCGAAAATATATTGGGAAAGATCAGGCCTAAGCCAAAGGAGAAAATACAGTTAATATAATTGGGGATGTGGACTGGAGATGATGTATTGGATCGCTTGTTCAGAGTAGGTAAATTTCTTCGGGCCATTCTACCGCATTCAAACCACTTAGACAATCATCTTCCATTGAGAATCAGGGAAGCGCCTCGTTGCAATCTTCTTTGCCTTTGCTTCCCATGCTACCCCAATATGGGCTTGATTTAAGTGCAGGTCCGTTCATTTACACATCACCAATCATGGCGACAATTCGTCTATTGGCCTTAAGAGCATTGATTATTCTAATTTTGCATCGGAAACAATTCTTGTAAAAACCTGAAAATCTCGAACGGTTTTCAGAATTTCGGTATCAGATAATTTCATCAAATTCATCTCCGGAATGCTTTTCTCGAACTTTTAAATCCTACTTGCTTGGCTATTGCGTCGTGGTAGTGGGAATTTATCTCGTAATTATCTTTCGGCAATTCCAGCTGTATAAAAGTCTTCCAGAACTTTTGCGAATTTTTCTTCTTTGAGGGTTTCGTAAAATGCGAGAATACCTTTGAAAGTAAACGAAAATCCCTGTTGCTCTTTGGGTAATCAGTGCCCTTTAAAATTTGGCTTCTCCAACGGCCCAACTACCCGGTAGCCTTCATTTGTCAACTCGGTTAAGGCGTCTTCTACTTCCTTTTTTGGCTTCAGGACAGTTCAGACACATTGATCATCGCTTCTGGAAGCCAACCTTTGGCGGCAATGATTCGCTTACCGGCGGAGTCTTCGAAGACATGGGTCATCATAGGAGAGTTTACCTTCTAAAGGATATTCATGAACCAATTTAAATTTGTTCTTCATCTTGATTTCAAATATGTTTCCATAAACAGCGTGAAGCCGCTATTTCCATCGCGGTTCAAAAGATAGGCTCACTGGCCACTCGCTATTTTGATAATTCTTTCTCTTGGTTCATTGAGATATTTATTCAGGTTTGGAAATTTTTTACCGATTCAGGGGGAAGAAATCTTTCGCCAGACGTCATTCTTTTTCTGTGATTGTACCAGTTTTATCAGTGCAAATCACTGTTTGCGCTTCCCCCAAGGTCTACGTCTTCATCTGCTTGACCTATTAATCCCCCATTATTCATTCAAACGCCAAGGCTCCCCAGTGCCATAAAAGTGGTTAAAGGCGACTGAGAATCTCTCAGGCAAAATACTCATCGCCAACGTATAGCGCTTTGATCAAACTATCAGAAAAAACTATACGATTGTAATAGTTTATGCCCCAGACAATGAAGAAGACGAACAACTCCAAAGTCACCATTTTCTTTACAAAAACTGTGTTTGATTTGCAGCTCTAAGGGTGTCTTTTCCTTCTTGGGATCGTTTCTAGCTTCTTGCCTATCTTCCGGGTTAGTAGCATTCCTATCGCCGTAAATAGTTAATGATAGCTAATCCACTGGCATAGTTGTTTCCTCTGTATACTTGATTTCATCGGGATGTACTGTCTTTATAAAACAGATAAATGATTCACCTGTATAGAATGGATTCGTCAACGAAAAGCATCTGATTGAACAATTTTCCATCTGCAGCGATAGCAGTTCCTTCTTATCATAGGCTATCACCGAGTACTAGCTCCTCGCTCTTAACCTCCTGAATTTCGCCATTGCGAATTACATTACAGACGGGTTGGGTAAGATCTTTCAAACTTTTCCAGCGCCATTTCTGCTTCTGGAATCCGATACAAGGAACATACCCGCACCAAGACATCGCGGAAGCCATTAAAAATCCCATCGTCCGTTTTCCAACTTATAACAATAAATGGAAGGACGTCGCCAATAGCAGGAATAACATTGGTTCTTTTGGCATTACTCTTTTACCGCACCAAAAAACCACTTTTTCTGTAGGCTAACTGTTATCCCATAATTTTTCTTTGATTCAAGTACCCGCTTATCTGTTAACCCTTTAATATTGAAGTTATTCGGAGACATTAAGAAATTTATTTTGCAGGAAGAAAAAATCCAAAGGGATGACAGGGGTTTTAATCCTTTATGAAAAAATCTCTTCAACCTTTACCTATGATGATCAAGCAATGCCTTAAGCTTACCACCTGCACTGTTTACAGCTTGATCGTATGTGTTGATGATGCTTGAAACTGCAAGTGGCTTGTCTTCCTTCCAGCCTTGCTTCAAGCAGGCCAACTTTTTATCATTTAGCGATTCTTAGTATCCATTTTTCATCGGAAAGAGTACTTCCAGTCTTGTATCATGTTCGCTGTATCTGCTTAATTCTTTCTTCAATAAAGCTTCCAACTCATTGCCAATTATTCGCATGAACTGTTAAATTTTTACCCGTATTAATTTGAATTATCATGATTCTCTGTTTGTTTTTTTGAATTATTTCACTACTGTAAGAAGTACCAGATGATCCTAAACTTTGCTTTGCAAGTAAGTGTTACTGGGTAAATGAAAGGATTATTCTATAGATCAGAAATGATTTCTGTAGCTTTTTTCTCATTTCAGTGCTATTGCCAATTCAGTTCCGTATTTTCAATTGAAACTGCGATAGAGGGCGATAGGATCAACAGCCGAGACCCTCCACTTGACTTGCGATTTTTTCCTGAACAATCACCATTACTAAGGTAGCATGGCTCCAATTTTATCCTCGGCTAATAATGCTTTATATGCAAATGGAGCGCTGCAGGCGCAAGGAATTTTATAATTTATTAAAAATCAACGTCAAGCTTTTTCTTTAATGTAGCTTTTAAGTCCAATTTCAGTAAGTACGCCAAAGCCTTCTGTTTGAGTGCCTCAGTTACTTTTTGAATTGCACTATCAAAAACTCCGGTAATGTTTTGCGTGAAATTAGTATTCCATAGTTAAAGATATTTATTAGTTTAAAAATGATATAAGTAAAAGATTATTTTTTTCAATGCTTCAAAGCCCGAAACCACATTCAAATAATTCTTCGTCAATGGAAACTCTGTCGGAGGATGATGGTACTTTTGTTTAAATCCTCCAAGAGATCACTTATGTTTTTTTCGCGCCCTTTGCATAGCCTCTAAACGAACTGCATTTTCACTTGCTAATGATTCTACCACATGCTTTGTATAACGGAAGTAATAAGTATTCATTTAATCAAGAAAAACAGCAAGGGTTTAGGTTGCAGCTCCGCAATCTGCTTATGGAGCTAGCTAGGCCATTTAATCTCTTTTAAGGTTTCCATCCATTTTTTCATCAAAGGCAAAAAACCGCCTGCATACAGGGGCATAGCCTGATCCGGTTTGGGTTGATTATGAAAAATTATTAAAAGCTTGTATATTTCATGCTTCATTAGCCTTCCTGACTCTTGACTCAGGGATCTCTGTGACCAAAGGAGTGAACTGCTTTATATCATTTGGAACAGGATATAATTTTGAGCTGCTAATCCCTGATCTGACAAAAAGTAATCTGAACACGTTCGCCCATACCCACAACTCTTTTTTACCCTGATAAGCATTTAGGGGAATTAGACACAAAATCAGCCATCGAATCATTGATTTAGCTACAAACCTTGGTCTGAACCGAAGACTTATGGCACAGATTTACATGTTCTGAATTGGTATTTGCCGGTGTTCTTTCCACTAATTCCCGAAAATTTTCTTTCCGCTGAAATACGCAACGATCCCAATGCGATGTTATGATAATAGTTCCCAAGGGACCTGACTTTGCAGTCTCGTATGAACAATGTTTGCCTGCCATTGTTTCATGGCACTCACACCGGATTTCAGCGGTCTTTTGCCCCTACCGTTTTGCTCCGCAATTTTTTTCCAGCGTATCCATTAACTATCTTGGTTTGGTCGTTCTAACCTTGTCCTGAAAATGGGACAAGTAGCTTTCTGAGGCCTTCAAAAATAGTCTTTCGTATCCTTTCAGTCAAATTTCATTTTCAACCATTCGTCTTAAATTATTTCTTCTGGAAATCTTTGATGTTTTTGGAGTAGGGCTTCTTCTGCATCCTTGATTTTTTCATATGGGTATAGTAATCTAAAAGACCTTCTTTTAAGGCAAGTAGAACATAGATTTGTTCCGAAGTAGTTAATGCTTAAGCTCTTGTTTTGTTTGAGACATTCACTGATTCGTTTGCCATGGGCAATGGTTTTTTTTCGAGTAGTTTCATCGAGTCTTGTGCCAATCGGGCAAATGTTTCCAATTCTTCAAATTGCGCATACTCCAATTTAAACTTCGCAATAGATCGTAAGCATGTTAATTGTGCTTTACCGCCTCACACGAGAGACCGATCTACCGACATCACTCCGGTAAAAATACCCACTCAAAAAGCTTGGGAGAGGAGATATATCTGTCCGATCGGTAATGGAAATATAGATTTGTAGGAAATGTAAAGCAGAGATATTCTGCGCTCTGTTTCTATAATAGGAATGCGGTAAGTGAAACCACCTTTCAATTCACACTAAGTGCGTGGATCCTCTCCAATAATCTGGAATGAATGTAAAAAATATCCCCGGAATGCCTCACGTCCAGGGCGTCTTCTCAGTAATAAGGAGAGTTCCGATAGGCACGGGCAGTGGGTAAGATTCATCATAAACAATGAGTTACATCACGACCTTGTTCCATAAAATACTCTGCCAATACTAGTCGCAGCATAAGGAGCGATGTATGCTATCCCGGGCGAATCATTTCCTCAAGCCACCACCAACGGTATATTCCATGCCACCTTTCTACCTGAAGGTTATCAACTACTTTAGCAACCGTGATGCACGCGCCCAATAGCGCAATTAAACACATACTACACCTTTTTTATCGTGCTATTCAGATTGGTATTAATGCTATGGCAGTTTTGCCGGTTTGCTATCCCCCACCCAATTAATTCACGCTGGCCTCGAACCTATGGAATCAAACGCATCAATCACTTTTATTCCTGTCTGCAAGGGGAACTTCTACGGCACTTTCGATCCATGATGGCATGTGCCGGGCGCTCAATAGGCAACGTCGCTATACACTATGCGGCCTTTTTGTCATCCATAGCTTGCCCCCAAAGGATCAATCATTTCCTATTAGTGCATTACCTACCGGGATATCCATCAACCGACCGGTGCGTAATCGCTTTCAGCATCGAGTCTGGTACTTCCAAAAGAGATGCGCCATCATCTTCGTCCAGATTATAGGCGATTACCGAACAACCCACCTTAATTTAGCAGATTCCTCAAATCCGTACCACTGGAAGCCCCTGAAACTTTGGGCATTCCGGTTGACACCACTCGTACCTTTGCCTACCTCACGGAGTTGGATAGAAGAACGTAAAGCTTTCTATGCGCTTGGCTAGATTGGCTAAGGTACTTGCTCACGACAGGGGTCTTTCAATATGCTGACAATCTACTTTTTTCTTCGGCTTTCTTGAATTATTTTTTTTATTTTTTTTCTCTTTTCCTTTTTAAGCTTAGGTTCCTCTTTCATTCTCCCCCGAATATTCTGGTTCAGGGCACTGAGTATTCTGAAAAACTCACCCTATTTATTAGCCCTTAGCGGATTAGTTCAATACCACTTTATTATCCCAGGCAATGTTCTTAAAAACTGCAATTTTGTTTCGTGTCAAGAGTCATTCACGGCATCAGTTAGTTCATTTTGTGCTTACAGGAAGATTCAAAGCGCTACTAACCGTTATAGCATTCGGGTTGAGACTGAATGCATCAATGAATTTTTGCTTTGCTTCATCATTGATGACTTTAAATGTTTTGATGAATGAGGTTTTGTCGATATGCTCTCTAAAACTAAGTGAAGCAATAGACTCAAGCGCTTTTCTCGTTGATCTTCAAAAACCATTGTTTTGGGGTTATATTTTTGAGCATTGCTCCTTATTTTCATTCTCCTGTTCTTCTTTGCGCTTTTCTCCATTCTTGAAATCAACTCTTTTGCTTCCGCTTTTAGCCGCTTCGATCAATTTGGTTTTTTTGACAGACTGAAGCTGTTCGGCCACAACGGTATCCATCAATCCTTTTTATGCTAGATTCAAATTCTTCTCTTCTTTTGATCATACCTTTTCTTGTTTGAGCTGTAGCTTTTTTATCTTCTGCATCCTTCAATATCAGTAATTTTTTCTCCCGTTCATTTGACAGCATCAGATTGGCTTGTACAAAAACCTCTTGAGCAACCAGACTAAAATCAGAATTAATCAGCTGTTTGCGATTACGGTGAACAATTTGTATCCATGAGGTATTTAATTAGCTAGGGAACGTAATTCCAGAATGGATTTGGCGAAAATTAGTTATCATGAAACTACGAAACATTTAGATCGCGTGTATTCGATTTCGATAGCCAACCCTACAAATAGTTCTGGTGATAGTAGAGCTGCATCGGGGCTGTTGGCGCAATAGATTTAAGGCTGAAGGATACTGCACGCCCCTCACCATTTGCAGGCATCATAGTGCAAATGTGTAGTAAATCCATCAGTGATTGATAGATACGATTGCTATTTAAAGTATACGTATCCATGGTATGGATTTTAAATTGCAAGTGGTTCAATGCTTTTGAGTTAGATTTTTCCTGCGAATTTACGTACGCCGCAGCGATGTAGTACAGTGCCAGGAATACTGAAAATATATGCTTGCAACCGTTCCTGTGAGTAGGCGAGCATATTCATGATGATCGGGAAATAAAGGGGGAGATCTCAGAAGGATCGCTACGATCATTTCCTCCGCTCATAATGTTGCCAAACAATCTCACTGCAAAGCCCAGTGTTCGGGAAATTTTCTTCCAATTAAGATTAAATGGAAGCATGATTCCAAGTCGTGCTGCAGAAATGACTTCAAATAACCCCATTACACCACTCTTACTAATGCCATAAATGGAACTAGCTAGAAATACAGATAATGCTAAAGCAGTTAGTTTGGTGGAAAGTGATCCGGTAGGCGGTCTTATAATCCTGGGAAAATTGAACAGATATTGGAAACAAAGATGAATAAGAATGCGTTCCGATGAAGTCCAATTATTTCTTGGTTTGCTTAATCAACTTCTCGATTTGCTTGTTGATAACCTTACCACTATAATTCCAGAAACATTGCCATCGGGAAATTTTAATACTGATTTTAGCTTTCGGGGTGAACCAAAACCATGACGATACGATAAGTAATAGCATGATCCCCAAGTGTGACTAGCGGTAAGATGATATAATGATCCATTACTGCCAGGAGATATTTGGTCAGGGACTAAGCTCCATGTGATCCCTTCCTTTCAGCTGAACTTGTTTGCTCAAAGGGCTTTGGTGAATTGAATTACCATAAAATCTGGCTATTTAAATGAAACCCACTAGGACAGAGTTAAAGGTTTTGCCAAATTTATTATCAGCAATCAGAATAAAAAACAAGCTTTTAATACTGACCCTCAGGCATTAAAACTGATTAATAACCAAAAGCGCCGGGAGGCTTGGCTACTCTGCTTCTTTACCGTAAACCAAAGCCCACCGAAGAATATAATCCCCAGGCAATTCCTACCACAAACTATAATCATTGATATCATTTCATCCATCGTTTTCCTACGTTATTTTTACTGCACTTCTCTATCTTCCTTAAGTTACCCAAGACCAGGCAATTAATACTTCCTGCAATGATTCCTTGGTCAAAAGTTAAGGTCCAGGAAAAAATGATGCGGATAGCTTTTGTCCAACCATTTCCAATTGCAGCACGAACAAAGCTGGAAACTGCACTACCAAGCGCTATCATTCCCATCATTCCTAATCCAAACCAACCCCGTTTTTTCCTCAGCGCTTTCAACTTCCGCAGTTCCTTTTTTAGCGACTTTTTCTTTTTTGCTAAAAAAATTTTTCATTCCTTATTAGTTGCTGAAGGCTCATTTTAATTTCTTAAATTGTCGAGCTATAAATTAAACCCTCTTTCAGCTTGGCTATTTACCTGTTGCTCCCGTTCATTTTTTATTCTGATTATTAAATTCATTTCACCAGTTCTCCAGCTTACCTAGACTTTGCGTCCAATAGCATTGCGCACAGAGACTAAAAACCTCCGAAACCTGCGCTTTTCATCAACCCACCTTCATCTACGCAATATAATGCATGATATCAGTTTCATAAGTTTAAAATGCCAGGCACCAAAGCTTGCAACGCAATCCAGTCTTTGTGGTTTAATAGCCCATAGGAACCTTTCGCTGGTTTCCATCACCACTTGCCTTTACATTCTTTGATGTCAGCAAACACTTAATGGAAAGAAGAATCTGAGGTTCATTACCGATTTACCATTTCATTTTTTAATTATTTAGTTACTTTTTCTCTCAAGGTGACTTTCATGCTTAGGCTTCTTGATGATTTTCTTTTGTAGTTATTTTTTTTCCACTTCATTCTATAGTCCCGATCATATAAAAAGCGTTTTCAGGGGTAGTCTTTTAAATTCATCTGCAAAGAATTCCGCCTCACATCCATCTAGAGTATCTTTCAGGCTTGACTTGCTTTGCCCTTGATACCACTGAATTGCTCAGTAGCAAAGAAGGGGCTGAGTAAGGAGCGCTCCCCAATTTCCTTGCACGATTCACCACATTGCGATCATTCTACTGATAATTGCTCCATACCCAGCATGGAAATAAAATGTCTTTTAATTCTTCGTATTTGGCCAGTGTTCCACGTATCTGCTTGTGCCAGTTTGTAATGTTTTTCTCCGATAATTCCCGGAGTACAACATTTTGAATTCGATTGAAGTAGGTCAATGGAGGGATTATAAAACTTCGCTTGCTTTTTTTCTTGAAAGGGCTATGGATGCAGGAAAGATGTTGAGAAAAAAGTATTGAACAGCCGCAGATCCCGTCCAAATCATCAGCAGGCATACACTGCCTGTATGGAAGTTATAGACGGGATTGTATAAGCAATTGCGCTCTTCTAATTCTGATAGTTCCTTTCCCATAGTCGGCTGATATCCCAAGACGTGAGGGCATTTTGCCCCATCAATCCGGGAATACTTCATCCTGCTTGGATTAAAACGAAAAATATTATCGATCAATTAATAATACACCGGCTGTTCATGGTCACGGAAATAATTCACCATGGTAAAGTGCAGCATGTCCAACTCGAAACGAGCCCAGGCGGGTTTCATTCATTTGCCCGAACAGCATACCATTATCCTTCAGCAGACCTGCATCTTTCATGGTGCGTTTATATACTCATTTCCTTTCACGGCAACCTCACCCAATTCCGCCAGAACATTACTTACACCCATGAGTAAATATGTTCCAAACCAGTTATTATGGATGATCTCCGTTAGGCAAAACCGGTTTTGGCCCACTCCGGCACGCTCCAACAAATCCTTGCTTTCCCACCTTTTTCCAGGGGGAATTCCAATACGGTCAAATGTGCCTTAATTAAACCTGTTTCAAAAGATTTCAAAAGAATTTGACTGCTCTTTTTTGGATAAAGGGGCGGAGGGAAGATTTGGGGAATAATTGCGTTCGCTCTCCCTTTGGGAAAGCGGTTCAAGTTGATCAATTGGTATTCCCGGAAAAAAAAACATCGGAAAAAAAAAACATGCGGCCCCCAAAAGGAATTATTTTCTTTTCCCACCCAGGAAAACAGGTTCAGGTTTTGTTTTTTTTTTCCTGGGAATTCCCCCCACCTCCCATTCCCCTTAAAAACACCCCTTTTTGATTCTTTCTTTTTTCA
>Ga0163217_1021212_pt1 | contig 16546 bp, 18 predicted proteins | sample SynspAceP_FD_185933 | JGI IMG/M metagenome (GOLD analysis project Ga0163217, IMG submission 185933) | Saline lake microbial communities from Ace Lake in Antarctica - Synechococcus sp. Ace-P (PacBio error correction) | ecosystem: Environmental > Aquatic > Non-marine Saline and Alkaline > Saline ... | reverse complement strand
TCTGTCGCGGCCAGCGAACAGCCCGTTTTTTTTGCGGTTACAGCTAATGGGACGAATTTTTCGCGGTTCGACGATTGCTTGTCATCTTGAATCGCGGCCGTCAGTCAGCAACTATGCATACACCCAGATTTTGATGTACTGAGCGCCCGACCAGATCTCCAGAGCGTTGTGAACCGTACCCGCGTGATTGTGTCGACCGATACTACGGCGCATAGCTGGCCTTGGGGGCCAGTTCTACTCAGGCTGTAGCACGGCCTCCCCGTTAAGCAGACGATGGTTCAATCCCGCAGCATTTCAGAGCCCCAAATGGCAGCAAGCAACTTGCATGCCGCTCACCACAAAGTTGTGTCGATAGCGATGCAAAAACCAGAGATCAAAAACTCTCTCGTAGGGTTCGAAGCCGCCTTTGGACCTAAGTTTCCTGAACGACGGAACGCCGTAAGACAGTGCAAACAGTTTTTATATTTACCCAGGGGCAGAGCACTTCGATCTGGCGCGACCAGTTTATTCATTGTTTAATGTTATCTAAATTAATTTTCTCGGGCTCCAAAACGTGAGACAGGCTTTAGTCATCTGGATCTTGACGCAGAGATGTATGGTTGGATAGGCGTGAGCGATTAGTTAAAGTTGCTAAGATTCGTACAGCCACACCTCAAATTGATATTGAGGGGTGAAATGATGCCAATTGCACATGCTCTGTTCAGGGCTGCTTTGCTCCAATTAGGCTCTGAAACCCAGGTCGAGCAATAGAGGTATCACCGAAACTCTTCTAGGCCTTGGGTAAACATGAGCAAGGCTGTGAGAATGTCATTTTCGCTGGCCCAAGCCAGGCGCTGTATTCAGTCAGATAGGAACTTGCTGCAGTTGTGATCGGTGGTCGCATCAAATACGGCATAATACACTTTGGTCTCGGGAGAGACGCTAGAGGAAGGGGCATAAATGTAATCCTACGACCATTTGGTCAAGGCCATCGACGGGTGTTTTTTAACCACGTCTGATGAGCTTATTGAATAGCGTCTTTAGGTCAAACTTAGTGATACGACAGGTCCTCTCTTGTTGGACCAAACGAGATAGCATTATTCTGCCCAATTTCCAATTTGCTTGCAAAAGCCAAAAAAAATCGGACGCGGTGCCAGTCACAAACCCATCAATGTGTCATTTTGCCCTCGCCACTGGCAGTCGCTTATAGCCGGCCTTGAACACGATTCTCGAATGGCTTACGCCGGCAGCCCCGCATTACTACATTCGTGCAACGACGCTGCATTACCCACCCAACGGTGAGTGCGCATCCGCTTTGATAACGACCGCTGTAGCTACGTTTTTGCCAAGTTGAGCGACGTACACGTGTATCAAGCATCGGTAAATTTGATACGCGGTCATTCAGCCATCCAGATGCGCAGGCGGCAGGCGCAGATTACACCCGAAACAAATAAGATTCGGGTTGATAGGTTCCGGAGTAATAAAAAAAGTTTGAGGGCGCCGGTTCTTCGAAAAAGTAGAGATTCAACGCGCGATTGGTTTTCGGTCCCCTAAAAAGCTTTGCCAACTGTTCATATTCAGTAAAGATTTAACATGCTTCAGTATCCGTTCCGGCCGCGCACTGACTTTTCGTCAAGAGAAAACCCATAGGCTGATAGGGATAGCTCAGATCTAAACGGCGACGCAGGTCGCCGATAGCACCGTATTGTACGGAATTTCAGGCGGTCACAACACCAATCCTTCCATGCGCGCTCAGACTGGGGTGTTGCGTGCTTTCTAAATCACAGGGCGCAGGACGGGCCATCGTTAGCGTCCTTAGCCTGTATCACCGAACCTTCAGCCACGCCAAACTTTTGCCGCCCAAAAGCGGCTTCTGGGCTCTCAACTGATGTGGAATGCAGGGCAACATCCGGACAAGAGTCTCCGCCGACCAGTTCAGGAAAGGCCCCTGTGACGGGTCTGCAAAATGGGACAGCGTGCTAGATTTTCCGTCTGACGTCAGCGCCTATGGGTCAAATCAGGGTTCATTTTGCTAAGAGAGGGTTTGTTGTCAATCGTAGCCACCGGGAGGCGGACGATGAGAAGACAAACGAAAAAAAGCCCCAGCAGAAGATTGTCATTGGATAATCAGCGCGGCGCGCCGCTGCCGGCAGTCCGATACGCAGTACCGATGAGGAGGGGCGCACATTATTCATCAGAAGAGAGATCCGATCGGGGTGATTGGCGCTGCGTGGCGACCGAGTGGCACGTCAGGAGTGACCGAAGACGGGCGGGGAAACCTATCGCTACTTACGCTCAGCGGTTCACGGCTTTGGGTTTTGTTTTCTGTTTTTTTCGGGGGAGGGGGTTTGGTTTTTTTTTTGGTTTTTCTCGGGGGGAAAAACCCAAGTAAAAAAAAAAAGGGGGTTTTAATTAATTTGGGGGGGACCGGGAAAAAAAAACTTTTTCTTTGGGGAATCGGAGTTAATTGGCCGACCGGCTCACGCATATGCCGCTGAGCAGACTCGCGCGGTAGTCGCTGAGCTCTTGCGTGCAGTTCTGACTGGGCCAATTTGGGCAGGAGTATTGCCGTTATCCTCGGAGGGTCGCGCCCAACACAGGCAGAGCTGTGATTCAAAAGCGTGACGGAGATGGCATTTTGGAGGTCCGAGACAGCCATTTCAGACTTAGAGTTACGTTTTCCGAGCCAATACCCATGTGGTGTTTTTCGCCGGACCTTATCGAAAGCTCCAACAGAGTGACTAGAACGGCCCAACGCCGACCTTCAGCATAGGATTCTTTTTTTACGATGCCGCAGTGCGGCCATTCGTCGCAAACCCCAAAATGTTGGGAAAGACGGGATGGAAATCACGCACCGCGGGGACGCTTGCCCTTCAGGTTTGTATTGCCAAACTGCATTTGCGGGATACACCCTCGACCACTGTTGTCGTTTCGTACGGAAACGCACAATGCTGGGTCCAAAGAACTATCGGAGAGGTAGAATGGCAGCACTGCAGAAGGAACAGCCTATTCGTAGTCGAGAGGATCCAGCCGTTCTGCCTTCGACGACAGTGGGGCCCAAAATAGCGGTCATGGACGGGCGAACTGCGCACTTTTGCCATGGGGTTGCAGCGCACAATCGCGAAAAAACTGGATAAAGCGTGGGAGTTTCCGCCTCTGCCGCCCAGTCGAAAAACGAGATGCTCTCGTGCGTCATTACGGACTGGATCCGGTGGACCTGAGACCTGGCTATTTATGAGACGGGGCAGCATGCCGGAATGGAAGCGATCCATCCGGATTGGCGAGCGCTTGGGCGGTGGAGCAAAGGCCTCGCCAGCCTGTTACGCGTTCTCCGCGAGGGCTCGCGAATGGATATATCGCCGGATAGCGCACAGATCGTATCGCTTCGGCAAGTCTGACATTGTGCGTACGCGACCGATAGCTGCGCCGAAGGACTTTGATGGGACCTGAGCATTCGAGGCGATCTTACGCCTTGCGTTCAAAAGGACAAATCTCGGCCCAAAAGCCGCCTCTGGTCGGTCTTTTCAGCGCCTGCGCTTACAGCCTTCGATTGCATCATTCAGTGGCATCGCGTAGTACTATTCCGGGGCCCGATCCGCGCGTCGTGCGCCAGATGTTCTAACGCTATTCGCCGAGCTCCACAAACGGCCGTTGTGGCAAGCGACGAGTCATAAGCTGACTTTGCGGGGCAAACGGTGCGGCTATCCGTGATCTTCTGACACAGCCGCGATGCGTTTCGGCTGCGGCAGGTTCTGACGCAATTGTGATACAAGGGGCTCGTGATCACGAATGTTCTATGTGGCGGTATACTTTTTATCGGGAGCTTCTGCTATGACCCGAAACTCTTCCCGCCCAAGCGCTCCTTCGGACCGTGGCAGCCCTTCCTTGCAGGTGCTTGCCGCGCTGCCCCTTGCTGGCCGCCGCACCAGCCACGGCGCAGGTGAAACCCCATTTGAGCGCCGCGTCGGCCCAAACACGAGATTTCTCGCGCCTTGCCATTGACCTCGGCGAGGTCGCTCTGGCAGGGGCGGCGCGCGATGGTATCCCGGCGAACTCGACCCCAGCTATCATCCGGCTTCCGAGGAGACGCGGCTCCAATGACCGGAAAACCTGTGTGACGCTACCTGTCGACGAACGGCGCGGCCCGTGCCTATCCAATCCGCTTACTTGATGTGGCACGAGATCGGACGACGTGCAGTGGATGTGTCAACCGGAATTCACCCGTCACCTTCTTGCCGCTCTGTAAACACTGGAATGAGTTTTTCGACGGGCGGTTAGCGACGCACGACTTGACCTTCGGCGTCTCCGGGCTTGCTACGCCATTCGACATGATTCATGTACGACCAAACAGACAGAAAGCCTGGTGGGCAGCAGGCACTGGGGAGAGTATTCTTCAGGTGTGAGATGAAAGGACGCACCTTTGTTTCAGTTTCCAGCCTGGATGGAAAGCTGGGCGGCGTTCCGCGACGCGCATCCAAAACGGTGCTTGTGATCGCGAGCCGGACTGGCGAAGGGCCTATGGCACAAAACCCTTATTCGGCAAATAACGATTACCATTCCCGGCCTTTCCTCTATTCGGGCGAGACCCGCCGCACGGCATCCACCTCTCGGAAACGTGTGGTCCGGTCGGGATAACCAGGCATGGGCCGCTTAACGCGGCCTTGTCCAGTGAAACGCATACATCAAAGAGGGGGGGCTGACATTGAGTTGGGCCGAGGGGCAGGCCTCGCGCTCGATACCGGAAAAAATTGCTTCAGGGGCGCGAGGTGGTAAGTGTCGGTCCGCGATGCCAGGGCCGGGATGTGGCGCATGAATCCTTCGCTTTTTCGCCGTTTCACGCTCCACCCGAGGGTCGTTGGATGCTCAGGGACTAACGGGCCTTTTGCCTTTGCCGTTTCGCGGAGGTTTACTTCGGATGCGCGCCAGCAGCCCGAATTGCGGAACATTCGTTGCAGGAGCGCAAGCAATTTTACCGACTTAAACTCACACTGTCGGGGACAAAGCTGCGTAGCACGGCTCTTGGAATGACGCTTGTTGAAATAAAGATGCACCGAGACCTGTTGGAACCAGAGCACTTGATGGAGATGTCCAATCTTTCGGAGTAAGTCGGGCAGGCAGATGGGAAAATTAGGTTTCGGAGCGATTGGCTCAAAATTAAGCTACATTTATGGTCCAACCAGGACCGTTTCTAAGCGCCAATCATTCATGTCAGCCACGTTTTCTGCAATCATCATCGTTGGCGCGTTTGTGTTTCCTGCCAATGAATCGATGCATGACGGACGCATCCGACAGCCCGCAGGGCCATGGACGCTCGAACACGGGCCCTCAGGGTCAACAACCGAAGCGCGATGCCATCCCTACGGCAGGTGCCAACAGATGGTAAATGGTATTCGGGCGCCGCGCCCGAATATCGGCTATGAGTCCGCGTTGACTGCACCATTTTCCCTGGAAATTACCTCTGTTTTAGATGGCCAGCGATTTGCGGGTGCCGCCATCACGCGGCGCGCGAATCTTCACCCGGCCCAGCAAACTCTATTGTCGTCGGCGGTGGTGAGGTTAATTGGCTCGATACGGGCGGGGGTCACGCCGCCGGGGCCCGATATGTCACGCTGACCCGGTTTTGGGCAAAAGATCGCAGACATGCAGTGTGACACCGTATCAGCCCAAGATGTGTTGCGCCCATGATCGCGCAGGTAGCCGAATGAAACGGAATTGAAGGTTTGGCCTGTCGAGTGACGGTGACCTTGCCCCGAGCTCCCTCATTCATAGTGAGAGTTTTGCAAGGTTTGGATTTTAATTTATTTTCATTCGTCATTTGGGCAGCCGCGTTCGTGTGCGTTGCACTCAAATGCTCAAGCGCACGGCGCGCTTCAGCGGGTTGCTTGGTTTCCGAGTGATGAGTAGCGGTCTGACGTTGTATGTTTAATTCGTAATCGCCAGAGAGCCAGCTTGCGGCGAGGTCATCCAAGGTGTCGAAGATCTCCTTCGTTGAGCAGCTCGTCTGCGCAGGCTGCCGATTGACAGCTTTCGATGAAGGCATTCTGCTGCGTTTGCCCGGGATCGATATTAATGCCATCAAACTCGTTTACGCAGCCCACTTCCAGGATCGCACGATTGGTGAAACTCTGTGCGTTTATCATGACGTACCAGCAGCTTTCATAAACGCCAGCAAGCGCATTCTAACTCGCGTTGCCACCCTCGCAACCTGAGATGTGGTATCAGCCATCAGCCACAGGTTTCTCAACGGCAGCAGTCGTTCATTCACTGCAGGGCATTTGCGGAACTTGCGCCCCTCTCATGGGTTTGTAAACAACCACTCCGGGGCAGCGATTGCGCCGAACGTATCAGACCAAAACGAATCACGACCAACGCTTCGCCTGGGCGCAAAGACAGGCATAGGTGTCCGGCGATCACGCGCACGTTTACGGCCCTCTGCGCCGCTTACACCCCAGGCTTTTCCTCGGTGTAGAGACGATTTACAGCTTCTTGTGGTTCATATCATTGCCTTTTGCGTCCAAACCAGACGCCAATCGGCGATAGCCGAACCGACGCCGTTTGGGTTGGGGCAATCGCGCCTTCATCTCTTCGCGGAACTTCCAGGATTATCGGCGGCTTGTCGCGCCGGAACGGTTTGGGATCGACACCCGTTGCCCTCTCCACACTATGCTCGCATGTGTGAGAGGGACCAGCTCGCACGCACCGACGTTGCGAGATATCATGATCCCGCATCGCCTTGCGTGACTACAAAGCCCGTCGCACATTCGGTGTCGTCAGCTCTTCCCAGCAAATCCTCAGAACAACGTTATGAAGCATGTATCGGCCAGCAGGGACGCTGCAGCATTCGCGTTCTCATCTTCCGCGATTAAGCAGGTGGGTGGATCTGGACACGTTCACTCTCGGGAACATTGCTGCGCAATACCCTGCGTGCAACGCATTTGCGCCCGATACTTGGCTTTGAGCTTGTAAAACGACGCCGGGCTCAGGACATGCCTACGACACACCTCTGCCGTCGGCATTCCAGCTATCCGTGTCTTTTGATCATCCCGATTATTTGGGCTTCGGTAAATCGGCTCTGTCGCATTTGTTTGCTCCTTCAAGGTTGAGCAAAATCTACAATTAAAACTGAGCGGAAGTTTCGGGGGGCAGGTCACCGGGCCATCGAAAGTTTCACCATGGGCGGACAAAGATCGACGGCTATTTTTGTGATTCCTTCAGTCACCTGTTTGGCCAAAGAGGGTAGAGTAATAGAAAAACACCAATCGACTGTACTTCGCCAATACTTCCCTCAGACCTGCAAAGCAGCGTTGATACGAAGGCCAGTTCATTTGCGTTGTGCCAAGACGTAGCGCTTTGGCACGAATCAGGCGACTTGCCGGCCCAGGACCTACGGCCCTTCAGTTGCCAGGATCCATCCATGTTCGGGCGCTTGTGCAAGATACGTTCATTGACGGAGAATACCTTGGTTTGATTGTTCATTTACTGAAAACGACCGGGAATGTGTTCGCCTCTTTCAAGACAGGCCGGCTTTGAATGGCCGACTTTGAATGGACGGACTTGAGGGGGTTTCACGCGACTTGCGAAATCTTTTTTGATCTTCGACATTAAGGGATGTCGCTGGGAGAGAATATCATTTTTACAGCGATCAGCGCAAAAGTTGCATCCACTTCTCGGAGAGAAGACAGCATTGCGCCTACGAACCGCGGAGGGGGATTTTGATCTGAGCAAAGACGGCCGCTCTCAATCCGATATCCGGATCGGCAACACGCTTCCAGCGTCAGCAGCCGGATGGAAGTCTACAATGCTGGCTGGCTTTTGCGCCCTTGTCAGCGTGTGTGTGAACACATGCCTCCACAAAGCAGGAAAACACGCGGCACTTATGCGCCGAGGCCGCCGAGTTTGTGTGCAGTGTTCAGCAAAGCTCGCCCTGTGATCGTGAAGGAACCCACGAAATGGTCTCAGGTTTAGCGCAAGACTGCCTGGTTGATTTTCTTGATGGTAAGTCATGGCGGTTTCATCCCGTAGTAACGCTGCGCAAGGTGGCACGCTTCAAGAACGCCCAATTTCTTCCTTTCCAAAGGCGATCTGGCCAGGCCCGCTGTAGCGCAGCTGGGTCTATCGGTCGTGGCTCATGTTGACATGTTATGTATTGTTTCAGGCCTCACCGGAGAGTTTGCGGGACTGCGCGCTCAAGAAGGCACGTGCAAGATATGGAAATAGGATGGCGCATGGGTACTTACCTAAAATGCAAAAGTTGGTCGCCATTCCCAGCTAATCTTGGGACGCCCCTTAATACTGGATCGGCCCTTGCGCCATGCATGAGCGAGCCGTGCCTGGTCCGGCCCTGCCCGATGGTGCGTTGCGGACCGCTCAAGTGCCTCATACAAGCATTCTGAGCGCACAAAAGGCCCGAAAAAGCTAGGCAAGGACACGCAGGTTGATAATCTCGAGGTGGTATCGCGGAAGCTGCGCACGGCTTTCATCATTCGGGGACAGCCAGCGTGTTTCACATTCCGGAGCATCAGGACACCAGAACTCTGTCTCCCAAATTCTGAAGTAGCTCACCTAACAACATTGTTCGGCAGTCGGTTGCATCCTCAAGTCCTCAAACGCGAATGGCCATGGACCGCCGCATCTGAAGGTGGCCCCAATCGGAAAGATGCCAATCATGTGCAGGCTCGGATCAACGTGCTCACGTCACACTTCGCCGGCTTCCAGCCAAGAAAGTCCAATTTCATCGGCCAGCTTTCCTCTGAAGCTGGACGCCTCAACAGTCCAGCGTTAGACGAATTTCTCAATGTCAGGGTTTTTTATCCCATCATAGGTTCGTGGACTACCTTTCGAAAAAATCCTTCATGTCCGCAGTGAAGGCTTCGTTTAGCTTCGATGCAATATCACGAATCGGTGTCTTACATTGTGCCCATTTTTTCGGGTCGGCGCGGTCTCACTGTGAGGACTGCGCACCGAAACTGAACACGGTGAGGTAGGGAGATTTACAATTTTGACTGATTTGATTGCTGCGGCTTTCGAAAAAACCCGCGGACCTACATATTCCCGCTTTTCGCCAATTTGGATCGGTTAGCTAGACACTGCGAATCGTTAATAGCAGATCCAAAATTAGCGCCGCCAACGCGTCGGTCATTCCGGTTGATTTTCGGCCGAAATATTCCATTCGGCAAAATCTTTTTAATTCTAGTGCGTTGCAACCCCACGGCAAAACTTTACCCCGCTTTCAAATGGCAAACAAAATGGGGGGGTTTTGGCATAACTACGGCCCGTCCCGACACGGAACAAACACATTTGAGCCTCATATCACCCGCAAGCTTGCTGTACCGCAGCTGGCAGGTCATTACAGCCTTCCGACCATGCGCTAGGTCAGTAATTGGTCCGGCAGCATGACTGCAGCTTTTGCCACGCGGAATGCGTCCAGCCGACGACCTTAGGCCTGTGGGTCAGACTTGAGGCCCCTGCCCTTCACCCGGCGAATAAAACGGTTGCGATCAAGGTGTTGTTCGATCACTGCCACCGATAGCGGCAGATTCGACGGGATATACTTGCCGCGGCAGACCCAAGGCCCCGCGCCGCGCGGATCAAAGACGCCTATCAGCTCTCGACGACAAAGGGAAACATCCCCGGCCACGGCGGAAACACGCCGAGAATCAGATGCGTGATCAAGCGCGACGGTCAGGCAAAAATGCTCCATGTTTTTTGAGAGTTTGATGAAACACCCCCCCCCCCCCCCCCCCCCCCCCCCCCCCCCCCCCCCCCCCCCCCCCCCCCCCCCCCCCCCCCCCCCCCCCCCCCCCCCCCCCCCCCCACCCCCCCTTCGAAACGGACGCGGTGGCCCAGCGATCTCACCACATCATTTAATGGTGATATTAAGCGCGTGGGCTCGGCTGTTCTGGGCATTTGATCTTGTAGTGGACCCTTCCAGCTCTTCGGGAGCGGTTCCAGCGGGTCGGACATATAGCACGGACTTCCACCAGCCCCTCTTCCGACGTTGCAGCCTTGCGGCTGCAATCTTTCGCCGAGGCGCCTTAGTGTCGGGCGCTTTTCAGAGACGGACAGAACCCGATCAGGTGACCAATCGTCTGGCGGCGGTAGGTCGTGCCCAAGGCTTTGCAGCCTGTGATCCACGCGCCTATAGAACATCCTTGCTGAACGCGTCAAAGCTGATGTCTTCGGGGGGCAGTTGAGGTTTTTCGAGATACTTGCTGTCGACCCCACATTTGCTGCGCCGCGGCCTGGGCATTTGACGTGGTCCAAAGGGTGCCAATGTACTGGGCGTTGACGAATAGTCGGGCAAGGCGTGTCACCCTTTCAGATCGGCGCCACATTTGCACAGCGTAATCAACGAACTTCTTCTTCGGGAGCTGCGGTCTTTTTGCAAAACCATTGCGTGCATAGGCATAGGCAAATACCGGTCGATCCCCGAGCTGACCATTGCCCGCATTAGAGGGCTGATTGTGCCGTGGCGCGATAGAGGTCAAAAGCGCGTTGCGGATGCCGTTTTCAGCGATGGCACGACGCACCATCATCATCCATTCTGCTGCATTGAGTGCCCGACGGCAGATAGGCGTCCGCTTCTCGAAACAGCGGGGAAAGCGGCCCTTTTCTTTCGCCAGATCAACCGATGCCAAGATACGCAGGCCGGTGCAATCGACTTGAGCAGGCATTGCGGTCCTGCTCTTGCCGCTTCGTCGAAACCATAGCCGCAAAGCCCAACCATCAGTCAGCGCGTTTCCGCCAGACAGGTCACACCAGACCGATGCGGACGCTGGCTTTGCCTCGAGCCCTGTTGTTCGTCGAGGGGGAATTTCGGACCACATCGACGACGTTATCCATCATGCGCACAGGCAGTCGCGCCACTTGCTTCAGTTGCCTCAGACGTCCAGCATGAGGGTTGTCGCCAAACAACGGATCGGAACACCAATCCGCGCCAATATTTGATCGACCCCAAAAGACATGCGCCATAGGGCGGCAAAGGCTGCTCGCCACATGGGTTTTGTGGCGGCGCATGGTTTCGCAATGCTCAGGTTGTTGGCTTCGTTTTGATGACGGTCGATAAAGATCACACCGGGATTCGGCGAACTCACTAGGCTTTGGCCTTTCATGGGATCCTGGATTTCCACAGATTCACGCGCTCTGAACGGTGCGGTTACACTTTGCCGTTGAACAGCAGATTCCCAGCTGCATCTGCCGTTGACCGCATCATGAAGGGTCGGTGATCAGCACGACATGTCTGAACATACGCAAGCGCGCCAGGGGTCGGATTTTGCGGAGATGAAATCTTTCGACCATTTCGGCGGTGGTCGCAGGCGCATTCAGATGGCCATCATCGCGCGCGGCGTGAACCGGCGGACATGCAGTTGATACCGGCACATCCGATTCCCACACATCCATAAAGCTCAGCGGCCGGGAGGGCGTCGCGGGGACCCCCCAAAACATCGGCGCCACGGGGGACGACATGTCCGAAGAAATCAATAGCGGAATCCCGCCGCCCTGCTTGCATGTACCGCGGCTTCTTTAAGCATGTCAAGATGCCGGGCCATGCTGTCGGGCCACGGATTACCCATGACGAAACAGTTGAAAAACTAATGTTTCACCGGCGCGACGCGTGCCGGCACCTGCGAGTGACTTCCGCTCCAGCGGAGAAGAATTTGGAAAATCCTCCAAGCGCCCATCATTAGGAACGCCTTTCCCATTTTTCAGTGCGTCTTCGATCTGCGCAGAGATCGCCGGGCAATGCGCCCGCCAGACATGTCTTCGACGCTTACATCAGCGCGGGCGTTTTGCCATCCGCCATCTTTAAAACGGTTTTCATGTCCAAACTGCTTCGGCAATGGGGGCGAAATCGTGACATATTCCGATTCACTTCGATGGTAGCTGTTTGGGAAGGTGTTCACCATACCCAAATCAAAGCGCAAGCAACAACAGGTTTGAAAGCCGACGCCCTAACGTCATACATTATGTCAGTGTCCGGAGCATGCGAATGCAGCAGAGGATTCTGTGAAAAAATCATATTAATCATCATCAAGTTGTCGGTAGGCACGAAACCGTCGATGATCTAGCTGCAAGGCAGGAAAAAAAACAGGACGCGGACAGCGGACGGTTTTTCCCGTCACGTATGACTCGGCATGTGCCCAAGGCTGCGAACCCGGGAATTCTGACGGCGGTTCAATTTTCTGGGTGACTCAAGGCGTCATCAGTGCGCCAGAAAATCCTGCGTTTTGGAAGAGGCTTCGGGCGCGGACGGCGTACGGCGTTGCGGCGATTGTACTGATCCAAGATTATCCGCGTTTCAGGGCAAGTCTCAACGTCCATTTCAAGGCTGCGGATTACCTCGGCCCCAAAGATGCCCAGCCGACCTGCCGAGAGGCGCAGAACAACGAAGAGCCCCTGCCCCACAGAGCTGACAGCGCCCTGGCCGAGATTAAAAAAAATGGGGGACGTACATATTAACCGTACCCCTTGCACCGCAGGCCCCCCGGCGGGATTTGAGTTTATTAGGCAAAATGAAAGAAGGGCTGCGCGCGTGCCGTTCATTTGCCCTTAAAACTCCCGCGGGAGGGCGCATTCGTAGCAAGATGCCAGCGCGTCAGCGCGTCTTAGGACAGCCGCGCCAGCAGGGCGGTCATCGGGGCGCGATTCAGACGTCAATCACATCTTATTCGCCATCCGACTGCGCCAAAGATGTCGCGCTGCGACCGCCAAAATCATCCATCGGACAGAATCTTGAGGCTGGTTGGCGCGCAGGGGTCTCCACCGTTTGAGGTGAATATCGGGCAATCGCCTCTGCGGTTTCGCTTCTTTATCGTGCCTCTGTCGCGCACTGGCTGCATTCTACCCAGCGGCGTAATCCGCAAACGCCTTGTGCGCCCGCAGGAACTCCCGCACCAGACGGTGCGTAATTTTGCTTGGCAATTAACGCAACGGAAACCCGTGTTCTTGTCGGCGGAACGCCGAGGCAGCGGCCATCAGATCGTCGAGCGTATCGGACATTCGACCCAGGCTGCGGGGACCCGCGATGATCAGGTCCGCATTGCCAAAACGCAAGTTTCATTCCACCGGCGCAACAGCTCGATCCCACCAACGCCGTATTTCTCTTGCACCAGCATCCGTGCCGGTGACGGCCAGATGGATGCGGCCTGCGGCCAGTTCGGCGGGGAATTTCACCCGCAGACGACAACGATCAGCGAACACGCCGGTCTATCCCCTTCGGACAGCACCCGGCGTTATTTCACGTTCGGGGATCCCGTTGCGCTGCAAGGTGATCCCCGAGCGGCGAACATCCAAAGTCTTTTCCATCAGACGCCCCTTGGAGGGCAAAACCGACGTCTTGATCGTCATTAAACCTGCCTCCAGTTCCAGCATTCAGCACCAGGGCGACATTCACGCCGTACCGACCGCCGGGGATTTCACCACCCTGCCCCAAAACGAACGGGTTCAGCGCATCTAGCCGCCCGCCACGTAGCGATCGTGAGGAATTTGGCCGCAGTTGGCGGCGCGGAAGCCAAAAGGAACCGTATTAATACTCCTATCGATACGCGGCAAAGCTGGCTTTCGAACATCAGGTATCGGTATCGACCACCACGCGTGCGGCCTCAGCGCCTTTTCACCGCTGCGGCAACCGGTCCACCGCGTGTTCAGACCGATGGCGAGGCATGTAGACGGCAGGTTCATGCAGTTGGCTTGATCGCATTAGGCATGGTTTCCCGCCCACCATCCGAGCAACGCCAGTACACAAGGACACTGCGTGCGCGACAGCGCCGGTTCGGCGGCGTCGCACGCAGGCCGCGATGCGGTTTCGATCTCGTCCAAGCTGCGCGGGGTTACGAATCAGCGGCGGTGATCGCACCGTCACTGGCCAGCAAAGGCGGCACGCAATGCAGGCATCGCGTTTTACCAGCATAGCGGTCGAGCAGCGCACGGAAACCGGCGGGGACAGGCCAGATGATGGCGCGATCCAACGGCCGCATTTGCGCGAAGCCGATAGTATCGAGCCCGCAACCGCAGCCATCAGTATACCGATATCCCCCAGTCACCGCCGTGACGGCAAAACCCGACATAGGCCTCTGGATCAGGCAAAGACTTCGGGCATCGGCCCGCTGCGGGGATCGCCGCGGTCCCAAAAGACTTCGTAGCCGGCACTGGATATATTCGTCTGGCACGGTTAGGTCGGTCACGTTCCTGACGAGCGGAACACTTTCGCCCCGCGATAGGTATAGCGTGGCCCGGGTTCCGCGCCAATGGCGCCATATGCATTGCACGCCACTGGCAAGGCATATAACGGGGAGCCGCAGGCATATCCTGTTCGCCCGCATTCGGTGTCCGACGTCCACCTACGCACTGCGCGGCGGATGATCTTCGGACCGTCAGAGATCGAGAGCCAGGAGGATTTCGGGCAGGCTGCCAAGATCGGCGGGACTCAACCACCACTGCCCCCTTCGCGCTCGAAACAAGGCGCGAGGCTCGCGGCCTTGGCAAGGATTCGGTTCGGGTCGCCATCAGCGAGTTCAGCTCCAGTATTTCACGCACTTTTTTGGCGACAAGGTCACCAGCGCGCCCACTTCCTATTGCTCGGGCGTCTTTTCCATTTCTCGAGCGTCGCGCTCTTCAGCAATTTTTAGCGCCCAGGATTTGCTAAGTCCTTGATTGCTGGATCAATAACCCTTTGTCGAATTCACTCCCCGCCCGCGCATCCACCGGCTTCCGGCTGGCACGGCGGTTCTGCGTATTATCAAGCTGGTTACCGAAGTTTTGGGTTTACCCAAAGTCGCATAGACCTCGGCTGCCGCGAATGCCTGCTTGCCGCAGTTTCAGGCGACATCGCCCTTGATAATCGGGGGACATTGCGGTCCATTTTTCCATCACAGGTACCACCCACCGGCCCTTCGGCCCTGCCGCTGACATCAGGCCTTTGGCCTGCAAGGGCCGCCAGTAGACGGTCGAGACCACCGAATGACACACCCGTTGCAGGGAACTTCCTGTCCGTAAAACGTTCTTGAACCAGATCATCGTAGCGCCCCCGCCGCGACGAGCCAAAGGTTTTGCGCATCGCGCCCTTTATCATCTTGAATCTACGAAGGTTTCAGGCTCCGCCTGAAAACCGGAGCACCGGGTAATAGCCAAGACGCCGCGCACAAAGGATGGTAATCTTCTGACGCGGTCAGAGCCGTACCCACCGGCCGCCATCAGATCGCGATGGTTTCCAGTCGTCTTACGCTTGCGCCCTGTGGCAGAACCCAGCGACAGATTCACGCAGCGCGCGACGGTTTCGGCAGCCCGGTTGTCGCGGCTTGCCTGCATAAACCATGACACTCGTGCTTGTGTATCTGTCAGGGGCCCGCCCCCATCGGTGAAATCACACGCTGTCGTCCTTGCGGCCCGCGCCCAACAATGCGCGCAATCGCCGTCCAAGGACCCATAGCGTTCAAGCTTGTCGATCGCACGCAACACGATGCCGCGTTGCGTGGGCGAAAAGATCCAGGCGGTTGGCGCAGGTCAGCACGCTGCGACTTCCATCACACCGTTTCCAAGACCTTTGCGGTTTGTTCACGCACGATGTAATCGCCGCGCTCAATCCCAACTTCTTCCAGACAATTTCCCGCCAGCATTGCGCAGATCTCCGCATTCCGCTGCAACGGAAGGGTTTGCCCCGGACACAGTATCAGGCATCGCACTGATAAAAAAACTAGGCGGAACCGGCCGGACCCGGGCTTTTTCGTTGCGCCAGACCGGCCATTCGCATAGCGGGGTAGGGCCGTGGGCAGATCGTTTTGCGGGATTCAGGGCATAGACCCGCCGCCAGCGTGCGGGTCAGGTCATAGCGCACAGGGGCCAGCTCCAGTCGGCGGGACTTTGTTCGGCCTCGGCATCCTCTTGCCACGCAAAACCACACTGGCGGTACATCGGGAAGGAACTGCCCAAAGCCTTTGCACCCGTCTCCACGCCGGAAGCTTTCCAAATGCCGTCAAACCCGTAGATAGCGAATTGATAGACCTGCGACAATCCTTGTTGCAGCATCTCGGGGCGCGCTAGCGTGACTTCGTTTGGCACCGGAAATTTAATCCACGAAATCCTTGGGCGCTTTCGGCTTTGGGGCGGGGGAGTTCTTTTTTGGACTTAGGCCATTTGGATTCAACTCCTGTCGGCTTTAAATATCGCTTCTAAGGCCAAAACCCTCCCCGCTAAGGGGCAACGACGCGGCCCCGCGCTGGTCCAGACCTTGCGCACGGGCATCCCCCTTATTCTAAAACGGCAAAAGCGCAAAAACCTGTTAGTTCGGGCCAAATGCGCAAGCTGAGAAGGGTGCCCCTTTCATGGATTTTAGGCTTATGGAAACAAAATGGCCCAATCTTGAATCCGCCGGTTTGGTGTAGGATGACCTTGTCCGATTGGGGGGTCGTTATTTTGCCCCCCGTTCAAGGAGGGAAACGAAGGATTTCAGCAAATTGCTTTTGAACGCGGGGGGGGGCGGGTTTTTTTTCCCCAATTTTTTTTTTTTTTTTTTTTTTTTTTTTTTTTTTTATTTGGGCTTTTTTTTTGGGGGGGGGAAATTTCTCCTCTT
>Ga0163217_1038396_pt1 | contig 16554 bp, 12 predicted proteins | sample SynspAceP_FD_185933 | JGI IMG/M metagenome (GOLD analysis project Ga0163217, IMG submission 185933) | Saline lake microbial communities from Ace Lake in Antarctica - Synechococcus sp. Ace-P (PacBio error correction) | ecosystem: Environmental > Aquatic > Non-marine Saline and Alkaline > Saline ... | reverse complement strand
CAAGTCCTTCAAAAGTCTTTTTGCAGGATTTTGATATGATACTGAAATTGTCCACTGAACAGCAAAAAAATTGTTTCTTTCGTTTTACCTCGAAGCTTTTGCTTTATAATGTAAAAAACAAAAACCTTATGTTACATTGTTAAAGACGGAACAGCTAAAGCGCAATTAATCGAGATAGGTACCCATCGATACTGCTGTGGAAGTTAAAAGTGGGATTAACTACCGATCAAACCGGTTATTTTTATCGCCTGTATGAAAAATAAAAAGATGGTATAGAAGGTTTCAAAAATAGGAAAGTCGGGGATAATATGGATTGAATTTAAAAATATCGTCAAGACTTATCGAACCGGTGATGGACATCTCTTGTTGCACTAGGATGATGTCACGTTAATCTATCGCAGATGCCTGAATTATACTGCCGTAAATGGGGCCGAAGTGGTTCTGGGTTAAATTCAACTTTAATGATTATTTTAGGCTTTATGATCCAATTTGATTCTGGCACGTATTATTAAGATGGTGTAGATGTTAGTGAAATGAGTGATAACGAAGGAGCGCATGTTTCGTAATAAAGAGATTGGGCTTTATTTTTCATCGTTAATTTGATGCCGCCGTATGACTTATCTTAGAAAATGTGAAATTTGCATATGGTTTATGCTGGTATCCCTGCTAAAGAACGAAAAAAAAGAGCTTTAAAGGCTTTAGAACGAGGTTGGCTTAGCGATCGCGTCAAGCATCGACCTAATGAAATATCAGGTGCGAACAAAAGCAACGGGTAGCGATTGCTCGTGCATTGTTAACCGAATCCTTCAGTCTTAATGGCGATGAACCTATGGCAAACCTTAGATTCTAAAACAGCTATTTAGATATCTTACGAATATTTCAAGAACTAAATGCAGAAGAACGGACTTATTTGAGGTTACTCACGAACATGAAGTAGCTTATTTTATACTAAAAGAATTCTTTCATTTTTTGAATGAGCTCTTAAAAGGATCACCTTCAGACACCAGAGATCATATAGAAAGAGTATTCTTTCTCTGAATATCAAAGAAAATTTTAAAATGGCGATTGACAGTATTCTTAGCCAAACAAAATTGCGTTCATTTTTTGGACTATGCTACGGTATTATTATTGGAATTGCGAGCTGTAATTTGCTATTCTTGCCGTTGGCCCAATGGAGCTACTTCTAAAATCCAGACACATTTGATATTTAGGGCCATCAACCTATTTCTGTTTCATTTAAGTGGAAGGAAGCTTCCCAAGTGATGCAATTACTGATGACGATATCCGAGCCTTAATAAGCAGCATATTTTGATATTACTTATATTTCTTCCTGATAAAACCATTCAAGCTTCTGCTGAATCTGAATTGATAAACGATCGGCTTTGTAGTTAAGGTGGAAACCCAGGATATGCAATATACAACTCAAAGGCAATGGAGAGCACCACTTGCTTTATGGCGATAGTTTTTAATCAAACAGATTATCAAGATGGGATTAAAAATGTTCGTCGTAATAAAGTGAAGAATACGTTTCAAAAGCTTTATCAATAACCGAATTAAATGTTAGTTGGGTGAAAACCTTTACTTTCAGCGAAACACCGGGGAAATAGTTATTTCGTTTACGAGTAGTTTGGTTGTGTAAAAGGGTACCATTTTGATAATCTACAAGGTGTTTTGGACATTTAGAAAAAAACGCAAATCCCTGTCTATCTTAGCTATTACCTTCTGCACTCGATGGGCAATTTTAAATCCGATCTAACGACCATTATAGTTTAACGTCCAAGTAACGGATAAACAATGCGATTGACTCCGTTTCAAGCAAAATGGTTTCGTTTATTGGAAACAAGGACCACAACTTTTTAGGAAAAGATACTCATACAGCTACTAATTTTTTAAGCTTATGACCAAAGTTTAATTCCGTATTTGAGTTTATTTTGTTAATTTTATTGCTGCTGTTGTGCATAGCTTTATTGGTCTTGGTGGTATGGGGGTATGGGATATCATGTTGGGTTTCTGTCACTGAACGAACGCGAGGGAACTTGGTACGCTAAAGCGCTTGGGGCAAACAACTGCGTACAATAATTTGAAATGCAGTTTTTAATGGAGTCCATTGTTTTAAGGTTTAATCGGGGCATATCTGTCTCCATTTAGGTATACTCTTTAGCTCGGGGGTGGGTGGGGCACTAGAATTGTCCCAAGTATCACTATTACCGCTTGTTGTAGCCTTAGTGTTGCTTTTTTCAACTGCAGTAGGCGTCTTTTTGGGATTTATCCTGCTAGAAGAAGCAGGCCAAACTTGATTTCCAATTGAAGCACTCAGATTACGAATAAATTTGCCGAAAAAAAATACACCCTCCTTTTTTATTAAATAAAGAGGGCTTGTATTTTTTTAATTAGATATCTGATTTCAATAATAAGCTTTCATTCATCATTAAATACCGATTCATCAAAAACGATTGACTCGTTTTGATGAGATGATTCCTGCTAGCATTTAACTATCATAAACGTTCAACAATGTGCGTGCCATAAAATTACAGGTTCAACGAAAAACTAAACCAAACATAGCGACAGGAAGGTCCAATCACCTAAAACAATTAATGGCTGCAAAAGTTTGCTCCACGCCACACCAGCAACAAATGAAACTAATAGGTTACCACCGCTATGAATAGTTAAAAGTAAGTTTGGACTAAAGATATCGATCCAACTGAAGGAGCTACAAATAGCTGCTAACATTGGCAGGATAAACACCCGCACAGCCATTTTGTCGATAGATACAACCAAATGTTCCTGAGAAGTTAGCTGAAGCTTCATTTCTACTCCCAAAGCTTAGTTTGAGCTTCTATGTCAATGGCCAATGTTCCTGCACTTGAACGAGATGTAAATGCAAACCTTAGAACCGTCCAAGTTTTTTTCAGGGTATTGAATTGGATTACTTTGTAACAAGCAAAATTAACTGTGGATTAAGAACATTAGCAATAATTCGCTGTATAAGAAAGGCTAAGACGAACTTTTCCCTAAAATTTTACTAACGCCATTAAAACATCCACTTGTTTGCTAGTGCTTTGTTCATTAAAGTCAAAAAAACCCCATAAGGAGTTACCTGTAAGACTTAGTGTCACAATACGCATTCACAATAGCATATAAACTCTCTAATCATTTTTTCAAAGAAAGCTCTTCTTCGGACCTCTTTCGGATTAACTCCTAAATTAGGCTACTCCCACAAAATTGCAGAAAAAAATAACTACCGCACAATCGTACTCGTTGAACGAGTTGTTTAGATAAATTTGCAAAACGTTGGCTGGAAATTAAAATCTCACTATCTTGTTCTGGTTAACGATAAATCAGCAAGCCATTCTTTGCGTTCATTTCTAGCGCTGCATCTGAGTTGTTTCAGCCAGCTCCATTGAACAAATTCGCACGTTAGATTGAAAAGCATCCACACTTTCCAATCCCAACAATGCGGCAATTTTGCGTTGTTGCTTAGTAACGTTGTTAAATACTGATAAACCACTAATCTTACCTAAATCCTTGGATTCTTCATTTTCGTGAACGCACCAACAATTGAAACAAAGATTACGGCATGATTAACATTGTAATAGACGCACAACGCAGTTCCAACATATTAATCCATTCGATAGCACCGATGGTTTACTCCCAGTCGCTCCAAAAGAACTGAAGAATTCCTCCAAAAATTTGATTACCTGAACCTAACGCGATAAAAACACGCGTTGAAAATTTAATGTGTTCTTTTGTAGGTGCCAAAAATATTAAAATGACTGCCTACAAATAAAGTAGTTGCAATAACAATATAAAGATTTGTCATGATAATCCATTCCCTTTATTTTGCCTTCATGACTGGAAGCCAGTGTATCATAAGATTAAAGGTCCCAGACGAACATTTTTCGCCGAACGAACGGCCCTTAAATATGAGAGTATAATGATTTCAAAATTTAGTGATTCCTTATTTTACTTTTATTTTAGTAAGAAAGTTTCAAACAGAAAAGGATTGGAATTTTTTGAGCAAATAAAAAGCATACAACAGACAAATAAAAATAGAGTTGAATTGAGTCAAAAAAACTCAATTAAAAATCTTTTTTTATTACTATTCTAAAACTATTGTTTTCTATAAAAAGTCACGAATTTCCTTAATTTAATTATTTCTACTATGGAATAAATCGAGAATGATGCTCCTAGAACTAACAACCATTGTTGTCGCGTTTAAATGGATTACCTTAAAAGCTCATTCAAGCCAGGAAAACTAATACCACACAGCTATAGCGATCTGAAATAGGATGATAAGTTTAAACATTTGTTTTTAAAGAAACCACTGTAAAAAGAGATTCTCAACTGATTTCACGTTAAAATGCGTGGAATAACTGTAACATACCTAAAACTTACAAAAGCCATCGTCAACGCATCGCTATGAAATCAGTTCTCGTTAGTTCCCAGCGTGTACAGATTAGTGTTGCCACCCAAAAACAAATAAGGTGATTCCCACCTCAAGAATTCCATTTGATAAATGCATACTTACCAAGACACGTTAGAAAAGAATGTTGCTCTTTCTCTCCACGAGGTTGGTTGCTCCAATACTACCTTTTCTGCAGGCTCAATCTAAGCAAAGCTGGAAATGTGATCCGGTCTATTAGTTAGTCCATAGGAATATTGCACTTGTGCTAGAATACTCCACCAAGAAGAGTTGCAGATAAACAAGGTATAATACCTCACCTAAGTTTTGCAGGGACAAATTTAGGATACTGAATAGATTTTGAATATTTGAAAAAACTTTTCGTCCTTCTTCCTACAGCAACTACAATCGTTGAGAAGTTATCATCAAGGCTAAGATCATGTCACTGCGCCTTTTGATTACTTCAGTTACCCGTAATTCCCATTCCTACACCTAATATCTGCTGTTTTTAAGGCTGGCGCAATCATTTACTCCTCACATGTCATAGCCACAATTTTACCGGCTTTTTTCCATGCTTTATACCGATTCGAACTTTATTGTGCGGAGGAAACACGAGCATCAGACAGAAAAGTCTTTTACTCTAGTGAAAAAGTCTTCATCGCTTGATTATTTCATCTAGTTCAGCACCAGTGATTACTCCACCATTGTGTTTCTTCTTAAAATCCTAACCTTCCTAGCAATCGCTGTTCTGCTGTATCACGCATGAACGCGGTTAATCATAACCTGACCGTATGCCCGCCTACGTTTGCAAACTAGAACAGGCACCCTTTAGCTTCTTCTCTTTTGGATCAAATTCATACAATTAACCATGAAAAGATTAAATCTTAGTTTTCCAGCTTTCTGAAAACTCATTATTCATCTGTTTTATTAGCTACTACTTTATATGCTGAGCTAAGACAGCGTAAACGCTTGAGTTGCTAATTCATTTGGTTGATTTCTAAAAATAGTTTTTTTGTGCTTTATCTAATCTTTCAGTCTCCCCATTCTCACTGTAAAGCAGTACATCTTTTTAATCAATTCATCGGCGCACCTTTGACAGCAATTAAAAGGCACCATCTGATTGTTTCATGAAACAGTTAGACATCAGCTTTTCGTTTATGAGTCAATGGAATTTCAGCTACACGAGGTTTCTTTAGCCAAAAACACTTCAGAAACGTTTATTTTTTTTATCCAAAGGCAAATTGAATCAATGCTGTTTCGGTAGGGATTCCCCGAATTAAGGTACCATCCCTGCATAGTTGCAGTATCATTTGCATAAATATTGAACGTAAAACCTGGCGAATCAGCATTCGATAGGCGCATCGCGTCTTGAAGCTGACCATTTAATTATACATTTTTTCAACAGTCATTGATTCATTGTCAATGTTCCAGTTTTATTCAGAACAAGATGATATCTGTACTGCCCAATGTCTCAACACTGGTAAATTTAGGGAACAGAGCTTTTCTTTTTGCCATTTTTTTGTGTCCCTAGTGCTTAGATGATTGTCACAATAGCAGGTAAATCCTTTCAGGGAATAGCTGCTACAGCTAACGAAATAGAGGTTAACAGCATCATCAAGCCACCGCGGCCATTAATTAATCCCTTACAACGAATATAATAACGGCAATAATTAAGGATAGCAAACAGTTAAATATTTGCCTAACGATTTAAATTTTTTTGGGAGTGGAGTCATCGTTCATCTGTCGAGGCAAGCAATTTTTAGCAATACCTCCTACTTCTCGTGTTTCATTCCCCGTTCTACACAATACCTTCGCCAGGCCCATATTTAACATTTTTACTGTTTCATAATGCCATATTTTGTTCGGTCTCCAATTCTGCATTTAGCACTCAATAATCGTTAAATCCTTGTCTACTGGAACCGATTCTCCAGTCAATCCAGAACTCTTCTATTGCAAAGAGGCTACTTCTGATCAAACGCAAATTCCGCTTGGCTACTGAATATTTCCTGCTTTCCAACAAGACGACATCTCCAAACAACAAGTTGGTCGCTTTTCAATGAAACACTGTTCCATAGTTTCACATTGTGCTTCAGGCGAGGGATTTCCCTTAAGGCATTGATAGGCTTTCTCTCTTTCGCTTCTTGAAACACTTCCTAAAGGCACTTTAAAATAACTTACCACAAGGATAATAATAGAGTCTGTATATACTCCAAAAATTACTGATATACAGCTGGCAGCTAATAAAAACAATAATCATAAAATCTTTTAACTGTTTCAGAAATTTCACTTAGTAAACTTTTACTTTTGCCTTTATTTAATTGGTTGGGTTTCCATATTCTTGCCATTCTTTTTTCTGCTTCTGTGTTTGACATTCAAACCCTTTTCAGATGATTGAACTGTTCAAAATCAGCTGTTTCATCTAAACGTAAAAAAAGCTTATCTGTTGTTCACTATTGTCATAGTTTATCTTCCTTTCAAGGTAAGGATTTTTTACTTCTATCACTCTTAAATATTAATTATATCTTTCTATAATAAGCAAAGCAAAGATTTAAGCAAAACATGAGCGTTTTATTTTTTTAAGGTTCCTAATTAGAGGACCCATTCACCATTTTTTTCCGGTTGGGTAACGTGCGCTTAACTAAATCTACTTCCCACTATCTATTACCTAATTCCTTCAGTTTCTAATTTTTCTTTTTGGGTAAAAACTTCCTTCTTCATCTTTTAATCCAATTTCACTTTAGCATTTATGATAAGTGCCAAAAGAATGTCATAATTTGTTTACTCATAGAATGCAAAATCCGAAACAATTTGTCTTGCACCTCTTTTGTTTTTCCGCAACCTCGGCGACTTGGTCGCTATGTCATGACCTTACCAGCTGGAACTTACTTTCTTATCCTTATCGCCTTTTCAGTAAAATTGGTGTCACTTTCTTTTCCCTTCTTTCGCTATATAAAAAAAGCACTTCCTATTCCTCTCAGATGTAACAGGTCCTGAAAGGAAATGAGGTGTTTTATTTTTTTGTGTTTAAAAAGATTTTCTTCCTTGCAGCACTAGAACGAAAAGCATCACTTGTCTCCAGTATTGATGCTGATAGACGAGGGATGTTTAGAAAAGATTAGATAAACGCTAGACAATTAAGTTTAGGATAAATAATCCAGTTGAAATCCATAAAACTGGATTAATTTTCATTTGCTTTCCTTTTTGCAACTTTTACAATCACATAAAAGATAAAACAGCAGCAATTCCGTAAGAAATGAAAAGCTAATCCATAAAAACTTGAAGGTTGAAAAATTGCTGGATACTTCTTCTAAATCATTCCATTTTTATTTCAAGGAGTGAAGACATCATCATGATACCAACAATGATTTAACGAAGCGTGCTGTTGCTTGTTCGGCACGATAGCAATAAAGGATGAAAAAACAGGCTAGAGATAGGAATTAAAATTGCTTACGTACCACGCTTGTTAGACCCGTTTCGCCGCCTGCTCCAATTCCAGCAGCACTCTCGACAAAAGTCTTTGTTTGATTGTACCAAAGATTGGCCCACTGAGTTGCATTGCATCCGCAAACAAGGCTTTATCCATTTTCAGATTTCACTCCTGGAATCCATTTTGCTAATGCATCTTCTCCTCAGGTAGTAAAGATACCAGTCTTACGGCCCGTGTTCCAATAAAGGGTTTTCCAATTGTATCAAAAACTATCAGATAACTACAAAAGGCAAGATTGTTCATTTAAACTAATGGCAATCGCAGTAGCATTCAGGAATAACGAGACCTTCCTTTTGTCCGAATATGCGTGCACAAATGTGCATTTCTAATTCGGGAATAGCCATTGCCTAAAATTGTCAGGGATTTGAGAGCGGCAGATAACATCAACGATACCCATTGGAATTACGATTAGGGGAGTCGTCGCAATAATACAATCAAATGCTCCACGAACATTTAAAACGACAAGTACTACTGTAATTAATGAGCCCATCACGCCAAACAACGGTTCCTTTATCGGTAAGTTTACCCAAACAGGATAATGCCGCCATCAGTTCTACACTAGCAATTCCCCCTGTATACGTGTTCTGATAGATTAAAAGCGATTATTATTAATCGATTGGATATTTTGACCTTTCTGCTTGAACTTTTTAAAAAACCAGAATTTTGATTCCGATGTTAAAGCAAACAAACTATTCCAATTCCTCACCAATTGCATGTTGGAATTAATTCAAGGAATAAGATTTAATAATCAACTTTTCTTATTTTTGTTTACGGATTATTTAAAATATTAAAACGACACAAATAAAAAACCATTGCTTAATGCTTTCTTGCCATGTAAAACTAAGCCAAAAAAACAACTGTATACGTAATAAAGAATGACTATTCAGTCCCATTCAGGCGCTTGTGCATAAGCCGGAACATCTTTGCAAACAGTCCCCATTAAAGCTAACGTTTCCTATTTGCTGAGGCAATCAAAGTTAGCAAGAAAAACGGCTGTGAAGGCATCCCTGTTAACCGATGTATTGCCAGGGTTTGACGAATATGGATATAAAACATTGCAAAAATATGGTTGTTCCTTATTTCCAGCTAGGACCTATCCATGGTTGTGGTACTGTGTTCCATTTTCTTTTCAGCTATAAAAAAAATTCTCCACTTTTTATTTCCCACCTTATTTATATTCGCAAAGAAGTACAAGAAAAGCATTCTTTTTTCTAAAAATATAAGCAACGGAATAAAGTTAAAACCTATTTTGTGGTTTACTCCTACTCAAAGTAATGTACATACACAAAAACCACAGTTTTGTCTCCACCAACCGCATAGTGCCCTTAAACATATAATAATTAGAGAAGAATACAGCAAAAAAACGTCTTTCCAACCTAATAGTCGGATTTCATTTACGGTGTCCGTAGAACTTAAGCCCATATCGCTCTCTACTCCTATTAGAGTGTATTTCTTCGTCTTCACTTATTATAAAATAAAATTTCTTTCAATTACAAAATTAGTAGTGATAGCTCCACACACCCTCACTCAACCTCACGCTTATGTTTTTATCGTTCGATCGTAATCCAGCAGATTGCTAGTCTAAAAATAACCTATTCTGTAATTAGACAACTTGTAACAGAGATTCTCTCTTCAATATGGATGCAGATCTCTTCACGGCTGACGATAGCTCTACGACTTATAATTTCTGTGTAGTCGAGTCCTAATAATCGTGCGTAAATCAGAGAAAACATGATAATAACCTTTCGTGTGAATAGTTAACTAGAGAGTGCCTGGTGGCGCAGCATTAAGTATCTTTCTTGCAGCATCAATCGGTTCTAAATTATCGCGCCCTTTTAATAAGGTTGCGTGACAGATTCTAAGTCTCGTTTGCGATCTCGTAAGATATTTGGAAAATAACCCGATTCGAGTTGAACAGCGATCTGTAGCCGACTATGCCTACTGGATTGTCTCGCGAATAAGATGCGACCAACTATCGGGTATTAATTAAGATAACGTTATAGAAAGAAAAAAGACAGTTAGGCATCTACTTTCTGAGTTTGTACTCTAAAACGCCAGTTCAAAATAGTGATAAAAAATGCTATCCATGATTCAAGGAATAACCCTTTATTTATGCATTATTAGGAATAATTTCTCATCTATTTCATTCTATTCTAAAAAGTTATCCACTACTTTTTGTGGATAACTACAGTTTATATGGCATTATCATTCTTTGAATCGGCTGTGATAGCTTAGTTTCATAAAATCCATCGGCCTTTACTTATTAACAAAGTGTTGTGCACAAAGTTATCAACAAGTTGTGTATAAACTACTTGGTTTGTTTTTTTTATTCAGCAATTTTCTTTTTTATTGAAAAATCCTTAATTTCTTCCTTTCTTATTTCTTCTACTTTATAACAAACAGATGGAATAAACCCTATAAAAAGGCAGGAGTGCACTGGAATAACATGAAATAAAAGGATAATAATCGGTTAGACGAAGATTTAAATTTCAAAGATTCAGTTCTTGTTACGCTTCGCCATAGGAAGCATTAGGCGACTTTTTCTAACTTTGCATGGAAAATAGTGTCGCTATTTAAAAAAAGTCAAGAGAATTATTCGTTACGTTAACATTTACAAATAGAATTGGCTCAATCGCAAAAAAAAAATGAGACACTCCTATTCTAAGTAAAAAATAGGAGTGCTCATAACATGTTTAGGGCATTTTCTTCATGAATTGGGAAGTCGAGTTTTGGCTTTTTGGACCACGTTCTACAATAAAAATTCTTGATCTGTTAAAAGAAGTGGAACGTTTATTCCTAGCTCTCCGTTTGCCAATTGGCGATGACTTTTCGTTCAATTATTTTCCTGTGCAGAATAAACTTTTTATAGCCAAACGTTTGTTTTGCCTTCGATAAAATCTACCAGTTTTTTAAACTTTGCTCACTTAAATAAGTAAATGTAATCAATCGATGTCAGCGTGAGTTGCACCATTCTTCTGTAAAAATAGGGGAATTATTTAAAACTGATGTGGATACATCTTCAGGTTTATACTCAAGTTGATTTCTTTAAGCAAATATAACAATTCCATTGCAATCCAGATCATTCCCGCAAAACAATAAGCTTGTTGGAGGGTTTTCTGAGAAAACAGCTTTCTTAACTTTGTTTTCTAGACTGTTATTTTTTTGTTTTGTCCTGTGTTGATTTATATTTTGGATTCATTTTCAATTTTTGCTAGCATTAGGCTTGTTATATACAGCAGTCGTTCTTTAGACATCATTTGGTTCGAATTTTTTATCTATATAAGCTATTTTTTCATGTTTTAAGCCAAATAAATTAATCTGTTTGCATCTTTGCGGCTAATTGATTATCATTGTCAACATAACACAATCTCATTTTTCAATACTCATATGGGGCTTGCCAATCATTAGCGTGAGAATAATTTTTTCGGTGTAAATTAATCGCAATTACTCTATCCTTTTTTTTAGAGCTTAAAGGACAATAAAAACATATTTGACTCGACCACCTTTAGCCATCGTTTGAATACTTTCAAGTATTCTTCTTCTGTTGTTCCTGAAAGCAATTGCACCATATATTTTTTTCATTACCAAAGCTTTTATAGTCCCACGAATCATTTCTAGAATAAAAAAGGGTTTTGTTTAAAGGGGACTGACCCATCAGAAACAGGCAAAATAACCACGATAGTCTCATGTTTTTATTCACTAGGCCTCGCGCCGCGTAAATTTGGTTTGTACACGTAGCTCTTTCATTACTGAACTAAACCTTCTTTTTAGTTTTCTCACTGAACTTTGAATGATCTTTGAAATTGTACGGAAAACAGTCGAGGTCGCTACACCTGTTTTTGCAAACATTCTTTGATTGTAATGGCCAAAATCCAACTTCCTTATTGTTGATATTGCTTCTCTTATCATAGGTTTATAAATTTGTGGATGACAAGTTTCTTTGAACAGGAAAACGATTAAATTGTTTTGAGAAAATGGGGTTTCGTTAGGACTCTAAAAACAATGGATTGAATAGTGTTTGTGATGGACCATCAGGTAGTTCTTGGGTCTCTATATGCTATCCTATGATGACTGCATATTTTTTTACATTAATAAAATAATCTTCATCCATTCCAGTAGTAGAGAGAAACAATAATGGTTCGCGTGTAGTTTTGTATTCCAATCTTCGACCGCTCTCTTGTTTCCATTCAAGTTTACTATACCTTTGATACTTGAATGCTGTATCATAGAACATTCGGATGCTTTTCTATAGCTGTTTACGCATTAGACGGGTTCTCTATAAAGTCGGTAGCACCGTTTTTTATGGAACGGTAATATATTGACCAGTAGGACATTTGTCTACTGTTTCCGCATAGACATCGCTAAAAATTTGGAGTTGATTGTCCTGCTATTAGTTCGTTTGGTATCTCCACTTAAATTAAAAATAAGTGTGGTTTCGTGGGGGGTTAATAAAGTTTGGTTCGTCAGTCTTGGCTTCTACATTTCATAACCCAAGTAGTTTTTATTCGTTCCATAATAAGAACGGTTACTTGCAAAGTTACAGGGATAGCATTTCTCAACCAGCTAGACTATGATTTTAGGTAAACTGAAATTTCTAGTTATCAGTTCCTATCTTCTGACCCCTATTTAGTTTGCCAAACTACTTGGCTAAAACTATTTTCCCCCACCATTGAATTTGATTTGTCTTTTTCATTTTAGTTGTCATTTTTGATGATTTAACCATGGCCCTTTCGGATTCGTCGGCTTACGTTCCAACTAACGCTCCAAAATAGCAGGTTGAGCCATATAATCAGATGTTATCAAAACTAGTACTACCTTTCTCCAAGCATCCATTCATGATCTGGAACTAGAAATGCGTTAACGATCTGCCACCATAGCGTTTCAGCCTGGAAAATATGCTCCTGATATTAACCAGTTGATATTCGAATAAATTCTTTTGTCCTTCTACCCCCATTATGACGCTTAGTTTAGTTTCATTTGCAATCAATTTCCAAACTTTTTTATTAAATCTGGCAGCTTAATTGGGTTTGTTGAGGCCACCACTTTATCTGCAGCATCTTAACACCGCTCTTTGTCTCCAACTGCTATCGAGACCATACTAGCATTGTTGGATTGATTCAACACCTGCCAGCGCATCTCAATTCCGACACACTCTTTAACTGGTAAATTTAATTGCTTCGAGCAGTTTTTGAAAAATTTCAGGAGCAGGTTTTCCAGCAGACATTCAGCTGGGTTTTACAATTCGGTATCAAAAAAATCTTATTAAACAAGCTTTTTAGATAAATGGTCCCATTTTGACTAGCATGATGCTAAACCTAGTAAGATATTTTTACTTTTCAGCTCATTCAACACTTAAACTCAATTACCGGGTTAGAATATCAACTGAGCTTCATTTGTTCAAATCATTTTTTATATTCTTCATTCTATTAGTAGCTAATTCTTCTTTTCAGCCATGCTAAATTTATTTTCCAACTCTCTTTCTTTAAGTGAGCTCTAATGATTCTATCCGGCTAATCCCTTTTAGTGTTTCATTAAATTCGTTATTGATTTCAATTCTAGTTTTTTTAGCCATGGCTTTCCAAGCTAAAAAAGATACTGCCGTGTCCCGTTATAATTCCGTCTAATCAAATAATACAGCTTTTCATTCTTTTGCCCCTTATTTTATTTGTTACCAACTTTTGTTTGTTTTTATTAAAAAACCGTGCCTGTTTCATCTGTTAGCATAATACAAGATTGAATCATATTAATATTCACTTCAATGCTGCGCCTTTATTAGAGTTAAGGGTTAAGCCATTTGATCTACTGTAATTGTTGATGAACGCCACGATAGATGATGTGGAATTCATAATTTAGTCGGCAATTATCAGGCAATATAGGTGCAAAACGAACAAGTGTTTCATTTGAGTACGCCATTCCAGCACCTTCAACAATAGTGAGCAGCACTGTCATTGAAGTAATATGCAATTCCATTTCTTGTGTGTCGATTGTTGTTAATTATCAAATCTTAAACGAAGCTGTCCGGCTATACAATTTCAACTTGTTTGGTCTGTTTTTTCAATCAGCTGCTAAAATAGCTGATACTTGGAGAAAGGCTCGATTCTGTGAACAGGTCACGTTTCATAAAAATCAGAAGTTTCGACGTTTTTCTTTCTTCTGTAAAAATCTTCTTTAAAGAAAATTTAGATTCCTTGGTAGACATCGCTTGTTTAATATAAGGAGAACGTAAAATTTTATCCCACGACAATTTTGACTTAAAGGCACTCTGTCGGGGTTCAAATTCTGAAAACAGGGTACGTAATCTTTATGCTAAGAATGTATCATGTTGAACAAAAGATTCATCTTTTTTCATGGGCGTATGGGAAATACATTTTTTTCAATAATGGTTTGCCATTTTTTCATTTCTTTTACCTCTACATTTAATGCTATTTTTTTGTGTTCAGATTTTCTAACTCGAGGATAGTGTATCATTTCAGTGTCCAAACAGCATTTTATTCGTGTACCATTGGTTGTTCACATTGGTTTTCATATTCATTTTGGACTGTTAACATGCATCATGTTATTGGTCTTGTCTTGATTGATATGAACTCGATCAGCCAGAAAGACTTCAATACCAACTAAAACATCTAAGCCTTATCATAGATTAAACTTTCATCGCCAGTTAAAATTTTGGTGTAATTATAGATGGCATAATATAGCCATTTGATCCATTACGATGAAATTTCTTCAAAAGTAATTTTCATTCATTATGGCATTCTACGCCGTTAAAGTCACCATTGGATATAGCGCACCTTTTACACCCTTGCTGACCGTGCATTGTGCTCAGCTTTGTGGCAATTGTTGTGTCGTTAATTTATAGATTTTTCGAAACTTTTGATCTGTCAAAGCCAATTATAATGGGATCGCGTAGCTTCTGTGTCCATAAGTCGAGTCCTCCGTTATTTTTTCACCCGTGAAAACTTTTAGGACCCAATATTTTAAAAGTCATCTTCCCCATAGTACGTTGCAAAAATTTGGAATAGATTTAAACGAACTGCCTTGTTGCGCTGCGCTATCTCCACCAATAATTACGTCAGCTTTATCCAACGGTGCTTGCCCAAAGATCCATTGCTCCTGAACGCAATTGTTGCAAACGAAAACGTGCAACTGCTTCACTTTATTTCTTTGCTTCTATAAGAAACTTCTTGCTTTGAGCTGTCACGAGAAGTTGTTTAAAGTAATCAGTTTTTTCAATCGTTGCTGGATTCTTCAGCTTTCAGCTGACCCAGTGAATTCTTGGACAACAGGACATGTCACTTAAACTAAGTTTTGAGTATGTTCAAATTTCAACACGGTTCAGCATTTGTAGCAGCTTACCGTATATTGGCTCTATCCCCAAAATTATTTGGTTTAGTTTTCTATGTTTAGGCTGTCTTCTGTAGCCAGAAAACTGGTAAACCAAAATTTTTCTCGTAATTTGAATCTTCATTCCGTTACATTACTATCTAGCGTAGGACAAAACGAATGGTGCCATCTCCTGTTAAACTAGTTAACTTTCATTTACGAATGGCACATAGTTCTTTTTTTGAAGCTAAAACTTACAAACCGTTCAACTTCCAACGTGAATTTGCTTGTCCATTTTTTTTCACTATTAGCTACCGGAGATAAGATCCTTTTTGCATACTCAACGGACATGTTAAAATTCAGATATTGAAATCTTTATATTTAAATCTACTTGTTTTCTTCATCTATTATAAAGATTTAGCTTAATAAAAGTCATTGAATAATCACTTTACCAAAGTTATTCAGGATACCCATGTTTTTCCCTACCACCAACACGCGGGTTTTATCTGGGTACCAAAACACTGCAGAAGTATAGCTTCCTTGGTTGATGAGTCTCCTGAATTAATTGTTCTTCAAAATTACCTCGCATCCCCATATATCCATTTTCCTATACTCATGAAACTCTTCTTGTAAGCGTCGGTCTTTTTTTATTCCAAATAGGTTTGTTTGTTCTTTCCATTCATCTAATTCAAAATAATCGTTTTCATCCTTTTTACCTTCCTCCCAAGCCTGGCAACCATTGTTCCCAAGCTATTCAATTTTTTAACTGTAATCTTTAAACGGCAAAACGTTGTGCCGTTTGTCAAATCATTTTTTTATTATTATTTTCAGTCTTAGTTGTACTTTATTGTTATATTAGAAGAAAAAAGCTATTTCTTATTCTTGTTAACGGTAAACAGCTTTTTTTTCTCGTTTTTCTTTAAAGGAATCGCTTAGCATTTTTTACTTGCATCTAATCTATTTACTAAGAGCAAGCGTTTGACGTATTCACACAATTCAAAACTAATAGGGAGGTTTGGGGAATTTAAGAAATGAAGAAAACATTTTTCATTTGATTTTTTGGCAAAAAAAAACTGGGAAAAGCTTTAATGGTCGTCATCGCCTGTCATGGCCTGCAGCTGGTTTAAATTGATTAGTATCGGTAAAAATGATTGTCATGTTCGGGGCGGAGACATTTTCCCCAATTTGTTATCTGTTAATCGATAGTGTAATTGGGAAAAAGTTTAGGTTGGGGGCGTAATAAGGGGAAAAATCTAAACATTAATTTCTTATTTTTGCTTGCGGGGGGGGGCAAAATCGGGAGGATTTTTTCTTGGAAATTTTTTTTTCTTCCCTCCCCTCCTGA
>Ga0163217_1017316_pt1 | contig 16559 bp, 13 predicted proteins | sample SynspAceP_FD_185933 | JGI IMG/M metagenome (GOLD analysis project Ga0163217, IMG submission 185933) | Saline lake microbial communities from Ace Lake in Antarctica - Synechococcus sp. Ace-P (PacBio error correction) | ecosystem: Environmental > Aquatic > Non-marine Saline and Alkaline > Saline ... | reverse complement strand
TCAAGCAATATGAAATCGACCATAAACGGTTATCCACTTCTTGGATTTAGTCTTTTGTTATTTCAAAGCTTGTCTCATCAAGTATAGGCTCACAGGAACTAATATCAAATTTTGTTTGGCAAGACCTTCCGGTAGACAAATTTCTTTTATTCAATGATTCCGTGGAGGGTCCTGCAATGAGCCACACCGATTTTACAAAAACAATCAAAAGAACTGAGTTTATCAGCGTAATACCTCGCGTGAACTTATCGTCAAATGGAGATCTGCCGAATTTTTCTTCATGGACGTGCCATAAAATCGCTACTCACTCACACTCAGGCGTTTGTGTGTCCAGTAGCGATCAAATCTTCTGATCGTGCCGGTCAGTGGCGCCTTCCAGTCATAAGTGTGGAAGTACTCGGAGTACATCAATTTGCAAATGAAGAGAAAATCTAAACAGAACGTTCTCTTTCTTCAAGGATTATGCTCCAAAGAACCACACCTTGCTAGATGTAGAGGAATCAGTTGGTAGGAAGGATTTTTGAAACATCATCATTCAGGACATCTTCACAGCTACCGTGGCTAATTGGTAAATTTGTTTACCCTTCCTAAAAAATATAAGATACCGTGAAACGCATCCCAATCTCGCGACTATTCAAACACGCAGACTTTTTTAGAGGAAAAATGAAGTCTACAATTAAGGAAGTTCAGCGCAATTTTCCTTATTTTCCAGCTTTCTCACGTATTGGCGCCCGCTATGAATACTGAAAAATGATAATACAACCTATCCCTCTTTGTACAAGCCGCAGTAACTAGGCCCGGATTCGGATATGGTTAAGATTTTATTTGAATCGGTTACCCCGATCACACGAGTAATCAAAAAAAGCTCGAGGGAGAAGATTTATGCCAGAAATCAATCGAAGAGCCTAGTATGGCTGAGCAATACAGAAAAGCTCAAAAAAAAGCTTGATGAAGGTTTAAAGGGATTCTCAAGCAGATGAAAGGATTGCAGCGCTGAGCAAAGACCAGGGTAAGACGTAAAAGCCCTCCAATGGATTTAATAGAAACGATCAATCGGAAAGAGAAAAAGGAGATTTAGACGAAAAAAAGAAGAACAGATTGGGATTTAATCAGCTTTCAGCAAAAAATCGATCAAAATTGGCGCCATTAAAGAAATTAGAAGCAAAATAAAAAATACTTGAGGAATCTGGGCAGCGGAAAGCACAAAAATCTCAGATAAGGATCTTCTGAGTCGTTTGCCAAAATTTTGGCCAAATCAGGGCAAATCGAAAATGGCGAAAGAATTTATCAGAAATGATATTGAAGTTTCCGGATAAAAGGGGCTTACTTTGCGGACTTAATGGGAAAAACTGAAGATTACACCAATTATATGTTTACTTTTTAATTTCACAATCACTCTAATTCTAGCCGTCTTGTTGATCTAAGTGATCCTCGGGTCAAAATTTTTTAAGGAGGACGCTGAGCTGCTTTTCGGTGTAGTGCTTCCCAAATCATGGGTGTCACTCGTACAAGGAATGTATTGGAAAACACTGGGTTCTAGCGAGTCTCCATTCTGGTTCTTTGGCCCTAGCACATCGGCATTCTATCCACGTGATTCCGCAGGTCCAATCAATTTCTCTTTCTCCAAACATCGAAAACCGCGAGCGCAAGTAGTTGTCTGCATTTGGTGAGACAGAAAGTCTACTTCCTGCTTACAGAGAACACTGTCGACACTACCGCGGAATTAACCAAATTCTCTCAAAAAATTGAAGCTTGCCCTTTTTGAGCAGGCTTTTTTTATTTAATTAGGTTCAGCTAGCTTTTGAGCTTTAATTGACGATTTCTTCAAAAAAATTTTAGACTAAAACCTCCATTTCTGCCTATGGATAAAAACCCATTCTTCTTCCCGAAGGACTTGAATTGGAGCAAGCAAATTGATTTTCTCTGGGGCTGTCCCAATTCATGTTTTTCACTCGTCTTCTATCCGAATGGGGAATAACACTGTAGAAGTTATAGAGTTTCACCCTGCATTTCCGGCAAGTCATAAACAAATGCATTGCCGTGATCTCAGTTCTATGAATTGCAGCATTACTAGCCGAAAGTATTCTTCCGCTGGCTCGTGCACTTACTTTAGATTCCTTCCTCGCTAGGGTTGTTTAGATGGTACAAGGTGTCAGGTATCCAAGCCACTTGATTATACACAGTCCCTTGTCTGGTGGTCCTCTAATAGAGAAATGTCAAGCTTTCTCTTCTCGTGCTTTGTAGCATATTGTAATGTTCCTCCATTGTACAACGCCCCGTGGCATATAGTGTTGGTCGGTTCGTCCCGCCTTTGCTGATGTGCTTCACAGCAGAGATTTGAGCTTGTGGGTTAAAGTTTGATCGTGCGTATGCAAGTGACACTCCAAAATATGCACCTGAAAAGCAGGAGTGCGAGTAGCACCAGAGATCGTTTACCTCCCTAAGATGTTCCGTTCGGACAGCTTTTGGCATTGCGGTAAGAATTATTTGACTCTCAAGAGAATTTACCCACTGGAAGGGAATCCTGATTGTTCACTACGCCGGCTCGCTGGTTAGGTCTAGATCGTCGGAGGCAGTGAAATTACGTGTCTCTACCAATATCGAACACTATCCAGTCTGCATTGTGAGTAATATATGCAATAGCTGACATTTGTTGGCCAGGTCATGTCTCTGGTTACTCTCTTGATTAGCAAATAAGGTTTCGCGACTCTAGTTCATTTCCAGTGTATAGTGATAATTAATTAACGTCCTCTTTTCTTTTCGCAAGTAGTATATGAATTGTAATGGGTTGCACTTACAAACTCTTGCCTTGTCGTGCGCGGTGGCTAATTCATAGCGACATTTGCATTATTGAACAGGGTCAAATCGGACACAAAAGTCTCAATTGTCCACTCGTACCATCTCGCTTTGTTCCTCCTCTTCAGTCGTTTTTAGTTACACATCGTGTAAACGCTACTCTAACAGTCGGCCAAAAGAAACTTCCAGCAATAGTGTCTTGTTATGGATTCTAATTATATGGTGGCTGTGAAATGCTTCCGTCTCCGAGCACAAAGATATCTTGACCATCAGAAAAAGATATAATTGATCGCTCGTCTCGACAGCTCTATTAGTAAGATTTTTTGCTTCATCTCTTTGGTGAAAAGCAAACGGTTAGTCCTGTGAACGTGGTAAGCGCTACCCGAGTTCATGCCTCAAGGCAGTCAGATTCGCACTGCGCATAAGCACCACTCTTGAAACAATATTGAGGGAGTTTACCGAAGTAAAGCGTAACACCCAAAAGTTCATTTGGCGCATGTTTAGCAGATGGGTAAAATAAATTCTTGAAATTCTAAGAATATTAAACGCACTGAGCAACCTCTTGCAGAAGTCACATAACTCTCCTTCGCAGCTATAGTTGAAGATCTCTCTCCGGGACTCGCTATCACATCTCACGGACATATTTCTAACCGGGCTGTCGAGTTCTGACGTTATGTGATATGGGTTATTTGGCTGTGCAAAATTATTTGAATACAGCCTCGAACAAGCAATCCCAAAAACAGGTTTATGGATTACGATGTAACCAGATATTAGTAAAAAAAAAATACTAGTAGAAAAAAACCCAGATGATAGGTAGATCCCCTGCATTTCCGGCACAGTAACCATATCCGATTATCTAGTCATTTCCGAATGGTTGTTGAATTCGTCCAAAGTTTTGAGACTAAACAATGCATTGGGGACGAATAATAGTTTTATATGAATGGCCTTTATGAATGGACAGGCTAGCGTCCGAAAGGATATTTCCGCCATTTCACATTGATATTCTCGTTAACCGTTCTTCCCTGATATTAGGTAAATGCACTGATTCCCCGCCAGTCGCAAAGAGTGTTTAACCCTCGCGCATAGTTTGGATGACTCATTAGGTTCTGGACATGAATGTTTCCGTTTCCGAGACAAAAGTAATTTGACTTGCGGTATATCAGCTCTTGATTGTTGCTTGACAGTCACTCCAAGATACACACTGAGAAAGAGGAGATTATACCGAGATAAACGCGTCGATCACCCAAAAGGTTCCATTTAGGCGCATTGCATTCAGATTGAGAGTAGAAATCTCTGAAATTTCAAGAATATCCTTCCTCACTAGAAGAACCCTGCAGAGTCGACTACTCCTCCAAAGCAGCTAAAGTTGGAAAGGTCTCTGCGTTGCACTCCGATTACGAACTCTCTCAGAGCTGCCATTCTTGAGTTGACATTGTTGGTGTCTTATAGATAAGTCCTCTCTATGACTTCGAGTTCTTGGAACCGACATTTTTGTGTCCTGTTCGTCAAATGCCGATTTCCAGAGATGCTTTACTCTCAGTATAGTAAGTACTGGTAGAAGTATAGTGTCATCCTGCATTTCCAGGCAAGTCATAAGACTATCGAATCGTTTCAGCTTGTGTAGTTCATTTGCCTAAATGATAGTGAGACGTCTACTCCGAAGAATTGAGGCTAGTGTCTTCTTCATGCTTCTATTTTATACACGTTCCAAGTTCGTTTTGATGTTTCCTCCCCCTCCTGTTTTAGTAAAACGTCTGTAGTACGCTCACCTTCGCAGTTCTTCAGATGCTAAAATCGAGCTTCCTAGCCAAGTGTTCTGAAATTATGATGATATAGGTCCTGTCGGCTGAACACCTCGTCTCTCCGCCTCAAATCTTGAGCCATTATAAATAAGTATTGTATATCGTATTGACAGGTGTCGATGAGTTAAAGTGTTTATGTATGTTGCTACGTGCTCACTCCAAAAGTTACCCACCTCCGTGAATGGAATGAGATCATTTATTACTCGAAGGTAAAAGTCGTCACCGCTAGAGCAAAGTATTCCATATTAGCGCATTCTGCGATTGGGTAAATAGTATTTGAAATTCAAAGAATAGTTCCACTCTGCGAACCCTGAAGTCACTACTCCTCGAGCAAGCTATTAGTTTGAAAAGTTCCTCAGCCTTCACCTAAACGAATATTCCCGGTATACAATTTGTCCAGTTACTTAATTGGGACATTTCGACTGAGCAAACGCAAATTCTTCGCTGTACCTCCACTTATGGCTCCGATTTTCCTCAGAACATTAATTAATGTTCCCATGTATTAGTGATAGAGTTTGAAGCGCTGTTGCTCCTTAAGTTGTATATCACTATTTCGGACACACGGAACTCAATTTGTTGCCAAAAGCGTCAATCATTAGATATCCATATGAGATTGTTTATGTTTATATGGTATGAATCTCCTGTACCCAAAATGGTAATTTCACCAACCCAATCATTATTTCTCCGCCACCGCCTTTTCACAAAAGCACATATGGATCCAGTCCTGTACAATAAACCGATTAATTTGCTTTGACAGTAATTCCATTTGCAGCGTATGTTAAAATTTTCCAAGTTAAAGTTGAATTACCTATCGTAAGATAAGGCTGGACTGAAAGTGCCATTGCAGGGGGTAATATTGTAGTTTTGAGATGAAGGTTTGACTTTTCCTCGGAAAAGAATCTTTATCGAATATATTACCGTAGTAGCTTAATATAGGGAACTCGAAGTGATTTAAGCCGGTACCTCAGATACTTGTTAATGTTCTCCAACTTTTTTCCTTACAACAGCTGGCAAGGTTCCCATTTATAGACTTATACAGGTGAGTTCCTCCATTCACATTTTATTAATGGCTAAGTAAGTGGCGGCGGCTGACGTGATGATAATAAATTGTTGAATACTGCTCTATTATGACAATTTGTAATCTCACTAGAAAGCTCTTTTGATAAATGTAAGCTGATGGATGATATGGTTGTCATCCATTTGAGTTAGCCCAGTATATGCTATAATTGCGTATTTACTTATATTCAAATCTATCCAGACCTCGTCATCCCAGTTTTTAGGAAGTGTTTTCCCATAAGATGATTCTTCAAGCTTTGACGCTATAGTATTTCGTACATATTTTTCTAATTGTTTGTCAGGTGACCTTATCTCAAAATATTGTCACCAAGTGATTATCATACATATTGCAGCCCGACCTGTTTTATTAGGTTTATTTCCCATTAAAGTTGTGTTTGGAGTGCATTAATAGTTCTGCGCTATGGTATTACAGATGTGGCCGTTTTGATTATAAGAACGCACCTGAAAATAGTTCCTGTTCTACTATGTTACAGTCAACGTTAAAACCAGTCTAGTAGTGTTTTCCAAATTTATTTCAGGCTACACTCTCCGTTAATCGTTCCTGATATTGTGTTTGTATATGCTTCTCTTTATTAAATTATATTTGAACTCTGGTTAAGGTTTGTTGAGTTTGGGGCAAGAGGGATTAAGTTTATTGATAACATCGCTTGTCGCTACTGGGACTACATGTGCAGGAGTCCAATTAGAGTTGGTATTCCAATTTTGATCTGCGATGTGAGCCTTCCAAAAGGTCTGGCCTAAACTAATTTCAGATCAGGCAGGTAGACTTAAAATGATAGTAGACGAGGGATACAGAGTTTGAATCTCAATGCAATAATGAGTAAATAAGTAAGAGCTGTAAAGTTTATGAGAAATATTTATTAATTTTTTCTATAACTATTCGAATATCGGGTAAATTTGTATCTAAAATTACTGGTAGTACATAGTGTGTATGTTTCAAATTTTTACAGTATTACAATAGAATTTTAAAAAAAATGTTTAACAAAACCTCTAATAGGGACAAACTTGATATAACTTAAAAAAATAACTGTGTAATTGTTTAGTGTGTATAGTTATAACAAACCTGACCGTATATTGCGTACCCAGAAAATGTGTATTTAAAGTATCTGAAAATACTGTTTGTTTGTAATCTTTTTTCTTGTCTGAATTCGATGTGCAATATGAAAGCCCATATCAACCCGTAGAAAAGAGATGAAGTTATCTCATTGGTGTATTGGTTCCTCTAAAGGTAAAATAAAAAAACTTGAAATCTTTAGTTTATATTTATAGAGTTCATTTTGTTCCTAGATGTTTGCCACAAAAACCGCTCCAGTTATTTAAGTAGTTTAGGAAACAAAATTCTAAATTCTCTGCTAAGATGCGCTTCAGGGATTGATCTGCAAGACTTACATCCACGGATTCACTATGAATCTCTGATTTAAAAGAAAAATATGATGAGACCCAAGTTATTGATGAATGCTTTTCTCGGTAGGGTGAAACGTGAACTTGATTCATATTAGATGCTGAGATTACGAGTAAGCTAAAAACTAGAAAATCTTCACTTTGGTTGTTGATTTCTTGGTGATCTGTATACAACAAGGTTCAACGGGTTTTTCTAGAAAAGCACATTACTATTTAGACTCTTTGCCTTTCTGTCGAATCCAGAACAATCTATTGACTGGCCCTGGAATTTAATATTTACCGATTCTTGTCTTTCTTGAAGAAAGAATGTTAAATACTTGCCCGAAAAGAGTCCCAACCATCAGTACAACTGGCATGTTCGATACTCGCATGAGCGATAAGTTAGATTTCATATATCGATTAGACTTACCATTCATCCTTGGATATTCTTTCGATTTCGGCCAAGCATTCTCACCAAATCCATGAACCATTACATAAGATATTTTTATGATTAAATGTCACCTTTCCCAATAATCATATCTAGTTGTTATCGAAACTTATTAGAAAAGATAGGATCATTCAATTTTTCGATCAGGAGACTCTGCACATGTAGAGATGAGCCACCTCTAATTGGTTAAATAAAAAGAAGGAGCGTGATCTTGGAAATCTCTCGGCTAACAAGACAATTATTCCTCTATGCTATGAGAAAATGGGAACAGCTTTTATTATAGAATTAAAAGTCAGTGGAAATATTTTCTGTATTCACTAAAATAAAGGAGACGAATCCTGAAAGATTCGTCCTAATTGATATTAGCTTGATGAGACATCATTCCACCCATTTCGCCACCTCGCACCATTGGAGAGCATAATCCTGAGAGGAATCTTTTCTTTCTTCGCTCAAGCTACTAACAGCATTCGTAGTTAGGCGACCAAGCCAATGCAGCAATTGAAGCAGCATTCTCCAGATAAGCAACAGACGAGTAAACTTTTGTAGAGATCTCAATTAGCACCAGCTTTAGAATGTATCTTCGTAAACGAGTATTCTGTTGCGCCCGCAGTGATGTAATTACTTTAGCCGTGTATGTCTAATGATTTGATTAATTCACTTACTAACTCGTGCTCGGCCACCAGCATTCGCTACAATATTCTCCCAAAGGTATTGGAACTCAGAATTTAGCTTGGTCTGAGTGATGTTGATACCAGTATGCTCCTCGTTCTTTCATTACCAGAGGCTATTATGATCTTCGAGCTTCTGCTAAGCATACAGTGTAAATAAAGCTACACGGCACATCCAACGGGGACAACACCTTTCTCTCGTAACTTAGCTGCTCATTGTAGATAGCAAGCATACAACATTCGTCCTCTATTCTCTTTCTTCTCTTGAGTAACTTTTGCCATCTCTAGCATATACAAGTTAGCAGGCACCATTCTCTCGTATGATGGACTAGTCACCATACTCACGCTACACTGCATAGTAGTTCCTTATAGGCACAAGTCATTTCCTGCTGCCTCTTCTCTCTATCGATGATCCGTATATATATGTTTATAGTGTCGATTCGCGCTCTTGATTTCAGCTACCTGTGCGTCCTTTGAATAGCGCTCACGCGCATCACCAGCACCATGACAGATCTCATCTGAATATGTCAACTTATCAATGTTTGACCCGTTTTAATCACTTCTTTCCGAAACCATGTCAGTCGTTAGCATTTCTCAATTTGAAGCACTTTTTTCAGAGATCACAGTACTACCCAGTTAAAAATGGCGAGTGTCTGTCCAACATTGCTTTTTTCTGTGCGGGTCACCAAAGCCAGGTAGCTTTTACAAGCTGCGTACTTTGAGTTTGCACCTCCTGGATGCTCTATTTCTTTACCCACAAGCTGTAGCTAGATTGCTTGTCACCATCTACCATCTTCAGAAGTGATCATAAGGCGCGCTAGCCCGTCTGTAGCAATAAGGCTTTTCAAGTTAAGGAACAACTCATATCATGAGAAAGAAATCATTCTTATCTGTAAATCTCAAAAGTAGTGAGTAGAGGTTGATTCAAGTTCTACCTCCATTTCTCTAGATGGTCACAGCAATAAGTGAGTAAGGTACCATAAATAAGTCAACTAGACATACCTCTCGACAGGTTCTAATAGCTCTATCCTTTATATGTACATTTCCTAAGCTCAATCGTGTCAGTGTGCCCACGTACATTCTAACCATACTCTCTATCCCTCGGACTATCAGAAGTCAAGTTTTAACGATTTCCTCATCGTTGTTTAGCAGATACTTCGTTGGCGTTATCTTTGAGTCGATTTCTTTTTTGAAGATAAAAAATTCCTTTAGAATAATATTCTTTAATTCTACGACTTGCACAGGCCAGTCAGAGAGTAACATGGCGTGTTGCCTTGCCAATGGCTCTTTTTCAAGCCCATTGGATTAGCCTCCGTGGTCCTTCGCAACGGTTTTTCGATGCCTACGTTGACAAACTCTGATTTGCTGGTGTGTCAACAAGTAGCTTGTCCTGCGCCTAAGGTCTCCATCACCTAGCACTCCTCAAGTCAGTTTTTTGACTTGCGAACCATCTCATTGTCTCACCAAGCTGCTCGCACTCATTTCCTACGGCCTGTGCTCTCAACTGCACATCTTCTTCTCCCGCTTACCGAAACTACCCATCCTCTTTTCGTGCATCTTGGTGCAGCCGACATTTTTTTCTATCAAAAATTGAATGCTCACACCATCTCTTCCCTCAATGTACGTGCCTCCCCTATAGATACACTTTTACTGCCCTCTCACGTACAGTGTCCTCCCCGCCCTCTCACTTTAACACATTCGGCTACATTGACAGTCTGTGTCGAAAAATAGTTCTTTAGCCATTTTTTTATTTAACTTTTTTGGGTTATTTTTTTAGTTAACTAATTAAAGTATCGCGAAGATGTCAGCTCTCTCTCATGATGAGGTATTCACTTCCTTCGCACTTAATTCTGCTACCCCGGATTATTTTCCCGTTAAAGCACAGTTATCCCCAAACTTAACAGTTTTCATGGGGCTCATTCTTTTTTGCCATTACGTACAGCAGATACACCTTGTTCCTTTCTGTGGCTTTCTTTCGCAGATCGAGGAATATTAAAAGTCCAGAGCGGTCTTCACTTCTGCCTCGGGCAGTTGTACCAAAAACTCTGTCCGCTAGAGGTTTGATTTTTACGTTTGACATTAATATGAATTTGTTAAAGTTTAGATTAAAATGTACACTCCACTTAGCAGTTCTTATGCCATTCGTCCAAATTATAAAAGGCTGACAAAATCGACGTACAATAGTGAAAATTGAAAAAATGAGGTTAAATTTTCTTTAACCTTCTGCCAATTTTTCATTAGCTGTCGTAAAATAATGTCAAGAAATATGTAAACTTTTAGCAAAAAGCTAATTTCTATGAAAACACTTGCCTAAAAAACTGGATGACTGAGGCGGTCTGATTAGATTTTGAAATATAAGAAATACCAATTATTTAGCATTATCTCCAAAAGGAAAACTAGCATCCAATTTAAAGATGTAAGATTTACCCGGCGCTAGCCTGACTTGATGATCAGCACCGTACCTTAAATGAACTGCACTTAGGGAAAATTTGAAATAAAGTAGTTCTTTTTCAAAAAAACTTAGAATCGATAGATTTTTTCAGTAAGCAAAACTTAATTATTCTTGTCTAATAAAACCAGGGGAGGTCATGGAGGAGATCAATTAAAATCACTGGAGTTTGCGCTTGCAAAATTTGCTTTCCAAATTGAACAACGGGAAGCGATTATATGATTATGTGGAGGATCAGCTGAGTTTGAGCCAGTGGGTATTCGTACCGTATTTACAATCGCGAGGGCTTACATTTTGCTCACACAGGAACAATCTTTCAGACATTCATGCCTTTCGATTACAAAAGCTAATTTTAATTCAATTTGCAGGAGAGGTTGCGAAGCATTTCTATTGGCTAGTAAGAGGTTATTCGGAAAAAGAACACTTGGTAACACGCTCGAGGAAAATCAAACTGCGAACTTGGGTAAAAGAAAATTAAAGAATGCCCAGATCCAGCCACCATTAGGCGCTAGCAAGCAAGTTTTCCTATCGAAGAGACATTAACTGCCAATCGGCAAAACGATTGCTTTTGACAACAGTCCACTATTGAGGCTAAGAGCTCACTTCTTGAGGTTTGCTTGGTATCCACTCTTTGATACTTCGTTTGCGAGGTTTTTTCGATTGCCGATTACATCATCACTTGCTTACCGAATAAATATCCGCCGCCTTCTATTTTAAAAACTATTTTGTACCTGTCTCAAATCTTTTTGACGATTGTCAAACCAATTCGTGAAAGACTAGATAAATTCGGATTGTAGGAGGGTTTACTGGTTTCGTTAATTCCATAAGTCGGGCGTTCCCCCTCAGGCATAAATGTCCCGAATTTCGATCCCACAAAATGATGAAAGTCGAGCCATATTTGTTATCTAAGTAGTGATGGCATCGCTGGCCATTGAGTGCAACCCGGTGATGAGAAGGTTTGTAGTGAGAAAAAACTCAATAGGCTTCGCGTAAATATTTTATGTATTTCGGTATGAATTCCGAATTGATAGAGCACAGCGATCTGAATGGCAAATGAAAAACACGAGGGGTTGTAAATTCCCATAAACCATCACTGAAAGAAAAAAGATGACTTTAATATGTTGGGTCCAACTTAAATTCGGAATGAGGACTGAAAAGGTCTGTATTTGGAAGAATTGTGATGCCGTAATGTGCGTAGTCCCACCAAAATCGTTGCTCGTGTGCAATTCGGGTGTGCCGAGTATCTAGCAAAAAATCTTACTGCGAAAAGAAACAAAGGATGAGATGACCACCAAGCCACTGGGATTGTAAATGGTGAAAATATTGTAAAAGAATAAAGCTGATCCAAAGACAATACTTTAATCAGTTGCGCTTGATACCTGCAATTGACTATTGCCTATCGTAGATGCGAGCAAAGAAAGTCCTTTTGTATCGTAGGGCATTCTTTTTTGATACCAACTTATTCCCCATCGATAAAGACGCGAGTGAAAACATGATTTTGGTACAGCCCAGAGAATCAAATTTGGCCATTGCTCAAAATTCAAGTCTTCGAGAAGAATTGGTTTTTTATCCATGTCAGAATGAGGGTTTTTAGTTCTAAAAAATATTTTTTTTGAAGAAATCGTCAATTCAAGCCTCAAAAAAACTTAGCTGAAAACCTAAGTTAAATAAAAAAGCCTTGCTCAAAAGGCAGGCCTTTCAAAAATTTTTTGAGGGAGAATTGGTTAATTCCCGCTGGGTAGTGTCGACAGGCTGTTTCTTCTGTAGTAGCAGGAAGGACTTTCTGTCTCACCAAATGCAGGAGCAATACTTTGCTGCTTCGCGTTTTTCGATGTTTGGAGAAGAGAATTGATTGACTGCGGATCAGTGTAGAATGCCGATGTGGCTAGGCAAAGAACCAGAATGGAATCGCTTGAGAACCCAAGTGTGCTTTTCCAATTAAAAACCAATTTTTTTTTCCCTTGGTCATCGAGTTGGACCCATTGATTTTTGCGGACAGCACTACCAACCGAGAGCAGCATCCACGCCTCCTCCTTGCTAGAATTTTGACGCAGGATCACTAGGCTGTTACGGCATAGAATTAGAGGAGTGATTGTGGAATAAGTTAAAGTTAAACATTATAACTTGGGTGGTTAATCTTTCAGTTTTCTCCATTAAGGTCCGCACAAAGCTAGCCCTTTTATCCGGAAAACTTCCATATTCAATTTCTGATAAACTTTTCTTTCGCCACTCTTTCGAATTTTCGCCCTGATTGGCCCAAAATATTTGCCGCAAACGACTCAGAGCATTCACGCCTCTCCTGAGATCTCCTTTGTGCTTCGCTTTGCCAGATTCTCAGTATTTTTAATTTTGCTTCTATTTCTTTTTAATGGTCGCCAATTTGATCGATTTAATAAATATGACAATAGAAAAGCCTTGATTAAACACTCCCTGTCTTTTCTTTTTTTCGTCTAAAATCTCCTTTTCTCTTTCCGTTTTGATCGGTTTTATTAAATAATTCCACTGGAGGGCTTTTACGAGTTCTTACCACTGGTACTTTGGCCTAGCGCGCCCTCGCCAATCCTTTCATCTGTTTCCCTCCGATGAAATCCCTTTCTAAACTCATCAAGCTTTTTGAGCTTCTCTCCCTCGCCTCCCAATTGCTCAAGCCATACTAGGCTCTTTCGATTTGGAGTTTCTGGCAATAAATCTTCTCCCCTCCGAGCTTTTTATTGAATTACTCGTGTGATCGCGGCGTACCCCGATTTTTCAATAAAATTTTAACCATATCCGATCCGGGCTAGTTACTGCGGCGTTACCAAAGAGGGGATGTGTATTATCATTTTTCAAGTATCATGGCGGGGCTGCCAATACGTGAGAAAGCTGGAAAATAAGGAAAATTGCCGCTGAACTATTTCCTTAATTGTAGGGAACTTCATTTTCTCTAAAAAGCTGCGTGTGAATGAGTTCGAGGAATTGGGATTTTTTTTCTTTTTTTTGCGTTCACGTATTCTTAATATTTTTAGGAACGGTAACAATATTATCCAATTAGCCACGGTAGCTGTGAAGGATGTCCTGAATGATATTTTCAAAAATCTCTTCTACCCAACTGATTCTACTACATCTAGCAAGTGGTGGTATCTTGGATTCATAATTCTTGAAAAGAGAGAGAACGTGCGTGTTTAGATTTTCTGTGCGTGTGCATTGTCAAATTGTGTTTACTTCGACTTCCACACTTATACTGAGGCGGGCATCTGACCGGGGCACGATCAGGAAGATTTTGGATCGCTACTGGACACAAACCGCCTGGAGGTGTGAGTGAGTAGCGATGTTATGGCTCCAATAAATTGCAATCTCCATTTGGACCGAAAACTAGTTCAAGCGAGGTATTACGCTGATAATTATTCTCTGAATTGGTTTCTGTAAAAATCTTGCTCCATATTGGCAGGACCTCCACCTGGAATCTTGAAGAGCAAGATTCGTCTTACCGAATAAGGTCGTTGACAAATCATAATTGTATATTAGTTCCTGTGAACTATTACTTGATTGAACAGCTTATTGAAATAACAAAAAGACTAATCCAAAGAAGTGGGATAAGCCGTTTATTGGTCGATTTTCGATATTGGCTTTGTGATTTTCGATCTAGAAGTGTTTACGTTCGCTTGATTCCTAGATCACTGGCGGCATATTTTTTCGCCTTATTATTATGCTTTCGAAGTGCTCTTAAGAATCATTCCCGGTGGTGCGCGTGTTTTCTCAAGAGAAAGCGAATTATCCTCTTCCTCTGTTGGAGGATATCCTCGATTGGACATTTCTTGATAGTCTTCGGGAGTTCCGAATTATGTGTGTGCTGAGCGGGTCTATAACGAGTTGGAACAGAGTAAGTTTGCTCGATGGCTCTGGGGTTCCTAATTGTCGCAAATGGAAGCTTATCCATAATCCTCGAACTAAGCTTTGCGTGCTTTTTGCAGTAGATGGGAGGTATCTGAGCCCATTTGGCTGGTATTCTATCTAGAACTAGCTTGTTCAGATCATTCATATCTCGCTTCATATCAAAAAAGCACTTTTATAAGAAGATCCCGCCTCGGAAATTAGTCTCGAGCTCTCTTTCCACCAGCCATAGTCTAAGCCGTCATTGGGTTGGCCTGCTCACGGGTAAATTACTTCCCTAAAGATCTGAGTGTTCCACTCATTCTCTATTCTCTTTCCAAAAGACGCTCCCTCTGCTCTGCAAAGATTTTAAGCTGCCTTGATGTTTCCCGGAAAAAGAATACAGCGCAAACCGAGTGTAATAGCATTTGCGCCTTCTACATAATAGTGCACTTTAAACGTGTACATTCGATATGCTATTGTTCACACTAGCAATATAAGAATCTAGATGATATGGAGATTTTTCTAAAAATAGTTAGAGCTACGTCTTCTCCTCGCCTCACGAAGTTGGTGTGAACGAAAAAGGAACGGTATTTAAGCGAATAGTTAAAGATCCCTCTCTGGAATCTTCCTTTTTCAAACAGCCTTCTTGAGCAAATTTGACATCGTGCAGTTGATTACGCGACGTTTGTCTTAAGGACTTTCGGAAGATTCCTTACTTTTGATAAATCTCCATTTTCAATACTCGTAGTAGGACGAGCTTGAGTGCAGAGGTTAGTTTCGCGTTTTCATCCAAAAAGATGGAGAGCCACCATCCGTAAAAAAAAAAAAAAAAAAAAAATCTTTCAAAATATCCTTTACGGGCTTTCATGTGCCCCAGTAAAAGAACCTTTCTCATGGCCAAAAAGCTCGGAAGTCTATTGTTTGCCTTCTGAATAGCTCCACAATTTTGATTTGCGATTGAATTCCCATGTTTTCGTAAGGCTCCAAAGAATGGATGATTCATTCGAAAAACTTTCCTTTCCAGATCCGCTTTCTCCGGTTGATTCAGCACGGTCATATCGGTTAGGAGACTGCTTGCATTGCGGGACTGAATCGCTGATTCAATAGTTGGGCGATTTCCTATGATTTCCAAAACGCTGTTTGACACTTTGGATTTCTGAGGCATTGTTCATAGCTGAAGTGGATTTTACTTCTAGCACTTCGCGAATAGCGTCGCTGGTGTTACAGTCAATTGATTCGGAACGTTGAGGTAGTTCTCCCTTTTTGTAGTCACCATTAGCGTACCAATTACCATCTTATTGGCAGATTTCGACCTTTTCAAATCAAAAATCGGATTTTTGGGAAGTTTCCTTTCTAAAAGGGATTGACTTGCTCTTTTCCTAAGTCAAGTTTATTTCTTTTTCAAAAAGCAATTCGCTGTTGTTTGGTGATCACTTCAGCCGAGCCTCCTTTTTTTTAACCTTCCAAAGGAATACTCATCGGCATATTTTTTTTAGCAGCCAAGGTTTCCTGTGTCGCTCCGAATAATAGTAACATTTATAAGAAAAATTCATACTTTCAACAAGGCCCATCAGGGTAAAAAGTGTCTTGGTGTTTCCTCTTCCGTCTCTGAGCAGAATCCAGAGTTAAATCATATCTGAAGAGATTTTGCCAACATTTCTTTCACCTAGAATTTCTCGATTTTAGAAACTCCTTTTCAAAATACCATTTTCTATCATTAGGTTCGGGTTCATCGCTCGAAGGAACTTCGAATTCCCACTTTGAACAGGTTTAAAGTGGATGTTATTTGCAGATTATTATTCATACTTCTTGATTGTATTGGAAGTACCTCATCGGTAATTGGTCTTTGGATGAGGAAGTAGAAAAAAAGCGGACTTCGGAGCCATTTGGACTTACCTTGAGCTTTTTACCAATTTTCCCAAATGAAATTGGCCCCAAAAATTGATCCCGCCTTGGGGGGAACAAAGTCTCTCCACATCTTTTTTATTTTTCCCCAGGGGCCCCCCTTTTTTTTTCCCCCGGGCTTTTTTGGGGGGGGTTTGTTTTTTTTCCTCCGATGACCATTTGTAGCCTATCTCTCTCTTTTT
>Ga0163217_1091566_pt1 | contig 16560 bp, 19 predicted proteins | sample SynspAceP_FD_185933 | JGI IMG/M metagenome (GOLD analysis project Ga0163217, IMG submission 185933) | Saline lake microbial communities from Ace Lake in Antarctica - Synechococcus sp. Ace-P (PacBio error correction) | ecosystem: Environmental > Aquatic > Non-marine Saline and Alkaline > Saline ... | reverse complement strand
CTGGTCGGACGATGGGCCTTGATGGCTGAACCGTTGCGGTGACAGCGGATTGTGATTTGGAAAGACTCGTTCACCAAGGTGCTGAGGCTTTCGGCGAGGTTCCATTGGATCTCTTTTTTTTAAGGCCTAAACGCATGACTGAGCAGGAAAAGTACACCAGTGTTTTAAAGGCGTCAAATCTCAATACTCTGTAAACGAAGTTAAACAAGCTGCTCGGAAAGTTTTACGGTTTACTAAAGCCCGTGGTAGCGGAATCGCGAGCGATCGACCTTACCTTTTTGGTAGGTCAGTAAATCAGCTCCTTTGTTCAAGGGGATTTTGCAGCTATGAGTATTGTTGGCAAAGGTGAGTTGCTCAGTCAGATTTGAGGGGCAAAGGTTCCTCGCAGTGGGCCGAGCTGACAAAACTGCAATCCTTTTTTGATAAATGGAAATAAGCGCATTAGCGCGGCGCGTTAAATTTGGAAGCCAATCAGCAAAAGAATTGTTGATGAAGGACAGCAAAGCGTTTTTGGCGCAATGCTCGCGATTACGCCGAGTAACCGAGGGCCTTCCAGAGAACAACTGCCCTTCTGCGAAGAGATTGGGCTGGTATTATGTTCGCTTGGTGAGTACTGTGTGTTGGCTGGTAATCAAAAGCCCATGGGAAAGATATCGGCTTGGATGGCCTTTTTTTGAGTGATTATGTACGTTCTCTCTTGGGGTGCATTGGCCAATCTCAGATTGCGAGCAGCTAGCCTCAGGAAATTGCTTATGGGCACTTGACTTCAGAGGAAGGCACAGTGGCTGATTCCCTACTTATGGAGCAGAACTCATTCGCGGCTTTTTTAGAGCTTGCAGTCTGGCTGTTCATGCGATTGATCGCGGTTTCCCGTTGAATTTTTCTCCTCAAATTACAAAACCAGTGCAAGAACCACAAATTACCGCTGCTATCATCCTGGCTGATGAAAAAGGGCAGTTTATTTGGCAAGTTGCTGAAATTGAGGCTCTGAGCAGTATTTCCAAAGCGGATTCACTGCGGGTCAAAGCGGCTAGCAAATGGTTTTGGTGCCAGTGCCTTCCAGTAATTATCAGCGAAACTGTGCCAAGAGCTGTTGTACGGAGACATACCTTGCCCTGGTTGGCAATATCAGTATCCAACGCGGGCGCTATTGCAGCTTGTCTAGGATTTAACCTATTTTCTGCGCGTATGCCACCTATGCCATTGCTTGCGGCAGATTTGCCTCAAATCTTGGACGAGCGTAGTGCTCAATGGCCTTGCGCGAAACATTATTACTTCTTTAGGACGTGCCTTTGAAGCACGCTTCAGCCGTTTAAGGGCCATGAAAAGAAGTGGTCACGAAGCGTCGTTGGCGCTGATGCCGGCCAAGCAAATGGAATGTTTTACTTGGACCATTTATTCCGGCTTGAGCTAAGAAGAAAAAAGGGATTGAGGGCCAGAACTTATTTTGTGTAGTTCGGTGTGCGGTCCGCGATCTTGTTTGGAGCTAGTATCTTGCACCGCATTTTTCTGATACTCATTAACTGGCACCTTTCCCTTGTTGACCACCTCAAAAAGTCAAATTCATTGCCATTGTACGCTTGTTAAAAAAGCAAGAAGCTTCTTGGTGGAGGGGCTTATGCCGATTCATTGATCTCTCCAATTACATTTATTGTGGCCCATGGTGCCCAAGGTGCCCTGATTTATGCGCTGGGCGAGAGGTGTTTACCCTGTTTTGAGTTGTTCGGTTTTTACTCATGCGATGCACTTGTACGATCAACGGCTGATCTTGCACCTCCACTTAGCCACCGGGGCGGGGGTATTGGTTCTGGCGGAATCCATTGCGAATACCTTTCCATGATGCAATTGGGGGTGATTTTAACATCGTGGCAGGCCGGCTGTACTGGAGGTGGAGAGCCTATTTTTTCCCGTAGCCGGATTGCTCCACTTTGCTGCAGAAAGTTGGCGTGTCAGGAAAGTTCGATTTTTGATTGGGGTGACCCAAGGCAACTGGGTTGATTCTGGTGCACATCTGGCGATTCTGGGTTAGGTGCGTCTGGTGATCAAGCCATGGCTATTTGGTGGCTTGTATGACTCCAACATTGGGGCGGTTTGGTCTGGTTTGCTGACCCACCCTCGATTTCGCACAATTTCTGAGTTACACGTACCCATCTGTTTGACGTCAACAACCTAGAAGATCTGGGTCGGTTGGCATGTCTACGTGGCTGTGCTGCTGCTGCTGGGGAAGCGCTTGGGCATATCTAGGTTCCGCTTTTTAACTGGGTGCGGAGAACATTCCTTTTCTCGGGTGATGGTATTTAGCTATTCCCTGTTTGGTAATTGCCCTGGCTGGTTTTGCCGCTTATACTACTGCGGCTTTATTACACTGGGGGGGGGGGGGGCGGGGGGCCCCCCCTATCCTTACTGAATTTTTTTAACGGTCGAACATGGCGCTGAAATCAGGCTTTTTCTTGCCCTTTACTATTGCCCCAATTGGGGTTTTGTTGTGTTTCGGGATATTCACTTCGCACTTGCGTGGCAAATTCCCACTTTTAACTGGCTTTTTTTCTTCTTTGCAGGTGGGCTTTGGGCGCATTATCAGCGGGCCATGGATTGTTTGAAGAAGAAAACTGCCTGATCGAATTGGCGTCAAAACATTACCGATGTCAAGTGATGACAGCTTTGCTCTGGTTTACCAGAATCTGGTCACCAAGAGCCATCCGGCGCAGTCGCAGGCCTCTTCATTGAAGGCCCAGGTGAACCAGCCCGTACCTTGGTGGGCAGAACAAAGAACAAGCCTTTAGCTGACTTTTCGTCTATTGCTTCTCAAGGATGAGAAACCTAGTTCTCGCCACGGTTAATGGATTAGGGAAACGCTTTCTATCAGGGGACTGTTTCCAGGATTCGATTAAAACAACTTTCTTCAATTCTTCGGCTCCAGTCGAAGGTAAGGCTGAGTTTGGCTATGGTGGTTATTCAAGTCAGAAGGTTATGAACAGCACTGGTGACAGGGTAACTTTGAAACTATCTTAGCCCTTGAACAGTGGTCTACGAGCAAGAGCCTGAAGCAGAGTCAAGGCTTACAGCGCTCCCAAAGAGCTAAAAAGTAGTGTGTGGGAAAGAGCAAGCGCGATTCTGCTAAAGTTCAGCTGATGTTGCTCAGGAAAGTTTAAGCTCACTGCTGTTCAGGTCAGTTGAATTCTTGTTCAGGTATTGATTGTGCTACTTGGCCTTTTCCTGGGTCAAGTAGGTTTTTTATGGCGACGAAGCCTGAGGCGAAGCATCGCCAGAGTGGCACCGAGCACTTGGGCAGATGGCAGGCGAGATGTTGCGATCGTGAGACCGCGCTGCTCTTAATAGCCTGGATTGGTTTTTTGTTGGTGCGGTGGGGCTGAGGGTTCTGGGGCTTCTTTGACGTTTAAGGCGCAACACTCACCCACGCGATGGGGCTTGGAGCAGTTCAGGGCATTCCCTTGGAGCGCCGGTTGGGACTAGCAACCGGCAGGTGTCGTGATGGGAGCAGCTGAACTGGGGTATGTCCAGTTGGGCCTTCGTTGTCTTGCCTTCGCGGGTTTGCAGGTTGGTGGGATCAGTGGCCTTGATGAGACAACGGAGACTTTGCAAACATGACAGAACGAGACTTTGCAAAGTCCTTGGAGAATAATTGGGCGAAGGAATCGGCCCAAAGAATTAAAAAGCTAGCTGCATTGGACACGCTACTTTCAGGGCAGGGATCTTTTGCGAGTTTGTTGCGTTGGTGACGTACTTATCTCGGTTAGAGTTGAAATGACGTGAAAGTTAGGAAGATTGATCTGGTGGACTGGCGGCTGATAGCTGATGCCCATGGCTTAATGCAAATGGGTTAAATTACCCAATGGCTATTAAATTCTCCACTGCAATAACGGCGCCTAAAAGCTGACAGGGCACTGCTCGATCAATGTCATCTGTGATCCAAAGCTATAATCAAATGTACCAGACTTACTCATCACTATTCATTGGCTTTGGGTAGGCAGGAATGTTCTGCATTGGCATCACATCCTCTTGGTGCTGTCATCTGGGGGATGCAGCCTGCATTTCAGCAAATCACAGCATTGCCAACAGTTCCAAAAGATTCCGGCGATCCAGATTCTGCAAGGCTTCTGAATAGCGGCGCGGACTTGTGGGAAGGGCGGACGATTCCTGGCATAGTTCGATTAGCTCCCGGCTTTCGGTCATTCCCTTTGAGGCGCGGCCTTGGTGTTCGCTCTTGCGAAAATCGCCTAATGTACAGAAGGTTACATCGAGGCTATGCACCTGGATGACGTAATTGATCAGGAATTTTCTGGGGCCAGTAGCGCAGGGGCCTTTGAGCCTTTCAAGGCTCCTTTTTTCACCCCAGCTGCTCACACCAGTTGCCGATTCATCCACATATTGGGGCAGCGTCCCGCCGCGCGATGCCGTCAGCCAGGATTGGCCGTGGAAGTTGCGGGTGGGCTTGCCGCACACGGCAGCATTCATGCTGGCGCGCACGTCAGCCACCATGGCCGTGAGTGGGGTGAAGGTATGGTCGGCGAACTTTCTCCATGTTCTCACCAAACGGCTGGGTGGAGTCGATTCGTATGCACTCGTAGCCAGGCTCGGTCAGTGGCAAGGGCTGGCGGCCATATGAGCCGTTGCGTCTTTCCGGCCTGGAACTGAGGACGCGTGGTTCAAGACACGGTGGTCCAGGCAGCAGGGTCAACAGGGTAGGCAAGATGCCGGTATTTTCGGGCGTGGATAGGCAATTAGCCAACCTGCAAATTATGGATGAAATATTCTTGGCTGCTTTGATTTGTATTGCGCTCCACGTTATGAACAACGCTGGTGGACACCTGGAATATTTCGGTGATAGCCGGTTCAAGCGTCGGGCCTCCGATTCGGGCCGTGATTGCATTGGATGAGAGTTGGCGGTGAAGCTGTCACTGGTCCCGAGGGCGCCGTGGCGGTGGAACCGGAGAAGAAACGCCAGGTTGGGTGCGCTCGCAGAGCACGTAGGGAATCGTTGCGCAGGGGATCGTGGCTGCAAGGACCCGCCAGCGGCCGCACACATGCTCACGGTCAGCTCATTTGCGAAGCTCGCAGCTCGTGCAGGTCGTTTGCTCCATGTGGTTGCTGTTGGCGCCAGGACCACCAGAATCGCGAAGCTCGATAGTCGCGCCAGGGTGTACTCCTGATTGCTGACCTCATGCTCGCGGCGCACATACGCTCCATCGTGGCACGTGGGTCGGGGTTCCATGGCCGAAAATCCGGTGGTGAAAAGGCCCGAACAGGAGCGGCTTTGGCGTGGGCCAGTAGCAAAGCGGTCGCGCCCCCAGCATGGCGTGTTGTAGGCAGGACGCCGGGTAGAGCGATGCTGTAGCTAAACCACCCGCCCTGCTCGAGGGCCAGGATCCTGCTGCTTGATTTTGTGGCACTGGGTCAGGGAGTCGGCGAAGAAGCTGTTCTGCATCGGCTGGGGGCTTGACGGACGGACTTCGACAGCGCCTTCATACTGTTCCAGCGAGGTGTGCCGTAGCGGACGATGCTGGCTGGGACGTGGGCTTTTATACTAGATTCTGTGGACCCCAACGATTAAGCACACGTCCAGCCGCCCTTACCGTCATTCGATTGCTTGTTTAGGCCGTAATACGGCTGCAATGGACAGGCTCTGAGCTGTTACGGGGCATCCACAGCCCGCAGCCCTGGCGCCTGCGCCTCTTTTCCTTGGTGACAGCGGGGGCTTTGGTGTACCTGGCCTGTTTCTCACTTGAGGGTTTCTGCACATCTGATCCCAGCGATGTGGACTCGCTTTCTTGGCTGGTCTCAACTCGGTGGCCTGAGCGTTGCGAGCTCAGTGGGCGGCCTGGAGTTAGATGGGCAGCTTGGATGCGGCAGTCGGCGATCGCGATGGATCTGGCCGATGCTCCGCTGCACTGGTTGGCCCATTGAGCACGGGCTCCGCGCAATTGCCACCCTCGTCGACGTGATTTCGGCTCTACGACTGCTGGTGGAGAGGGCCTGGAAAACTTTTCCTGGGCGACTTGAGCTTCATCTGCTTGGAGCGAGTCTCGCGGATTGGATCAAATCCCGTCGAGCGGGCTCACCCACATCACCGCCAAACCGGCGTTACGCGCTCCTCGGCGGCTCCGAGAGGCGCTGCCGTTGATGTTCAGAAAATGCATTGCCCTGAGTTCACCCGGCCGCAAGGGAACTGCTGGTGGCGTGACAAACGATACGGCTTCAGCACCCGGCTCCGCCCGAAACCAGTGACCTTGCTGCCCTGTGAGGTGCTTGGTGCGGCGATGCAGAATGGCGCTGATGGAGGAAGTGCACCGCATCGCCCTGGAGGCGCGCGGCAGGGGGGCCGGCGGATTTCACGCCGTGAGCTCAGGGTGGGTCGGCTCGCGGGTGCGGATCAGCGCCCTCGGCTTCGCCTTCGAGGGTGGTGATGGCGGGTTTGGAATCAGCAAAGGGGCAACGATGGAGCTTGGGGGCTTGGTGCCAGTGTGTGTGGGTGCGCATATGGTGGAGAGAATTGAAGCCGATGATGTGTTAAGCCTGGTCCAAACTGCGTCTGCCTGTCGCGGATGTGATGGCGGGGAGGGAGTGGGTTGAGGTGGGTTGGAGGCTTGCATTTTGCATGTTCGTTTCGAACGGCCTTTCGGATCAAGAAACGTTTTCAGTTTCACTGCCTGATTACGGAGAGCGTCGACTGGGATGGTTCTGCATGAATGTCTCGAAGATTGCCATGCTGCCCAAGGACTTCAGGCTTGGCGATTGGGACTTTCGCGAGCCTTGCGCCATGGAGCGGTGTTTGTCTGCTCGCGGCGATGGCGCCGCCTTCGGGGATTGGGGGGGCGAAAAGGGGCCTAGGCGGTGGCGGTCTGAGGTTGAAGCGATGGCCCTGGTCAAGGGGATGACCACCTACGTGGCCGCACTGAGGAAGCTGTCGTTCCGCTACGACTCCGCTTGGAAGTTGTCAGAGCGTTTCAACAGAGGCTCCCCTGCAGTTCAGGCTCAGTCTCGCTCGCTCGCCCGGGGGAAAAATTTCGCGCCCAACGCGACAGTGGTTCGTTGACATCGATCTATATTCGAGGTTTTCGACTTTCAGTTCTTGCAAGTATCAGACGTATACATGCAGATCCGATTGCAGGTTTCAATTGAGGTGTTTGGTGGGATGAGCTCAAGGACAAATACCAAGGCACTGCGGCTGCCGGAATGCTGTGCCGAAGGCTTTGCGGCATTGACGAACGAGAGTGATTGATGTCAAGGACCTTGGCGAGGGTAATCGGTTGGGTGGTGGATGCGATCATCTGCTTCGTTAAAACCAGGATGTGGATTATCAGATCGTGGTGCCCCAGGGAGTCGGCCCTATCCCTGGCCGTTACGTGATACAGCCAAAGGAGGTTCTCGGTCTCGCAATCAGTGTCTCCAGATCAGCGACTGGAAACAGGCGCGGTGCTGTCGGGCAGGACTGACTTCTGCGCCTGAGGGGCCAGGATCCATCACTCAGGAACTGAGGCGATGAAAGAATGGGTGAGGCTACCAGTTAATTTTTTCGTGAGACAACCAATGACCTCATGAAAAAGCACGACCGCTTGATCCTTGCCCTTGGATCGTTGGCACAGCCCTGACACCGAGCTGAGATCAGCGGGGTTATCCAACGCCACTCGTTACTCCGGCGCAGGCACGGTGGGCCGGCCGCTCACGCCGTCAGCGTGGCGGGAGTGGGTCGCGACACCGTGCGGTCGCTGGCGTCGGCATCTACGACTTGCTGATCACTCGGCCTAAGCAACGGGTTGACACACGCCGATGACAGCGAGCGAAAGCACAGGATGCCATGAAGGTCAAATGAGCGGTCAGAAGCAAGACTCGGTTCAAGCGATATCCGGGCTGGCTGCAGTGGTAGCAGCCAGTCTATTGCATATGCCACCTACATCATCTAATGAATGGGCGTGAGACAGAAGTCTTGTGCCAATCTCGGTTTGTGGGCTTGGGCGGCAATAGTGGCTCGGCTGTCAATGCAGCCCTTTCGCACTTGATGACGGGAGCATGGGTTATTGACTCGCAGGCATTATATTTGGCATGGAGTGTCAGTTAGCGGTGCATTTCGGCATTGGTATGTACTTGGTCTTTATGGGATGGAATCATAAGTGGTGGTTCTGTTTCCGAGTTCCCAAATCGTACTGAGGCTATAATGGTATCGATGTTTTCGTTCCTGAATGAACACGGCACCAACGCAGATTTCGCAAGCTTGCTGGCTGGTCTTTGTGCAGGTTTTCAGAAAGAATTTTGTACAACCTTATTGCCAGTGGAGGTGCAGGCCCGAGCCTATGCTAAGGGACAATTCATAGCTGAGATAGCTTACTCGCGGCAATTAGCCATCAAAAAGGGATATTAGTGAGACTGGCAATATTGGTCATGTGATCGAGGGAAGGCCTTTGAGAAGCCATAGATGTGGTCCTCTGCACGTGCAGATCGCCTTATGGCTGACATTCCATGACTGCAAGGCGGGGCGATTATGCTAGTTTAGTTGATGATCGGGGCAGCAGCGACAGCTTGAGGAGCAGTAAGGTAATGCGCAAGTTGTATGTCAGGTCGCGAAGTCTCACCAAGCTTTTTGTTATGCAGTCAATCGCTTGTCCTTGCGCGGCAAGTTAGGAGACTTGGAAACCGAGCCTTCATCGCGCATAATGGGCCTTGTTGATTACCGTTCGTATTGAGTTGGACGGCCGGCAGCAGCTTGATTCACGGTTGATGAGGCAAGTGATATGTTTAGAAGCACACCCTACCGGAGGCAGAGCGAGCGTGGCGGAAGCCTGGCGGTGAAGTTCCTGTCTGAGATTGGAAAGAGGTGCTGCTTGGCAAGCATATGATTGGACTGATTGGAGTCCAGCTCCCAAGCGAGGAGAAGGCGTCGAAGCCCACGCGCTGGAAACGCACTATCGCCGTGGAGATCACAGAGCAATGCTCCAGGCGAGCAGGTGCCATTGCTCAAGAACGACGGGAGTTCCAGCCGGATGAGGCCTCCAAGCTGTGGGCCGACCAGGCGTCAGGAGGCTGGGACCCTGCAGCCCCAGTGGTGATGTCGATTTTTCAGTCAGACGTTTTTGCTACTGAACCGCGCACCTACCATGGACGGGATTCTGGATGGCGACCCAACCGGAGTCGACCCTGCCCATGTCGGCCGCACATGATGTGGCCCGGCGGATCACCTACGACCTGGCGCTTTCATCGGACGGCCATGCGGATGATGGGCGATGGGCCCACAAGGAGAAATCGGGTTTGTAATCCCTTGCGCAGCGGGCCGGGATATCCGAACTGCGCGGTGCTGGCCGTGGATGGACTTGCGTAGCCGGCGTACACAAGTACGACGCTCTTTTCGCGCTATGAGCAGCCGCTGGCTGCAGCCCTTGACTCTCTCTCACTTGGAGACCTTTATGGTTTGAACTGATTGGTATGTCGGTTGTGGTGTTCAACAGAAATCGATCCAATCGTTCCCGGCTAACCACGCTGGTCAGGGGTGCATTTCGTCGCGGTCTTCTGCTCGCCACTGGTGCTGGCTGTTTTGATTTGACGTCGGCGGTTTTGGAACCTGGTCACGCGCAGGTCCACCGCTCCGCCTCGATTGCTGAGCAGACCAATCGAGCAGTTTTCTGAGGGAGAGCCAGAGGGTGACGGCCTACCGCTCAGCGGCTGCGGCCTGCTGCAAGGGGCTGGCTGGACCCATTCTTGCGCGGCGAGGGGTTCAGCTGGTTGATCACGTGGTGAAATCTCGAAGAGATCAGGTCGCCAGGGAGTTCGGGGGATCTGGCGTCCTGCAACGCACCTTGGCGGGAACGTGATCGGGTGTCTGTTCTGTTGAGGGGCTCACAGCTGCTGCGCCAGCGTCGCTGGTGGGGGCATCGCTTGTGGCGGGAATTGCCCTCGGTTTTCGCCGGGCATGAGTCAGCGTTGCGCAGTTGGTCCTACACAGTCTTTCCTTCACCCGCGGACGGTATCGTTTCGTCCTTTTCACGTTGGAGGCTAAGATGGCGATTGGATTTCATTTTGGCGCGCCTTTCCTTGGCCTGCGGCATGGGGGCCTCCGCCTTCAGTCGCGGGCGCGGCCCTGCTGGGGCGCTCGCCCCCATGGCGTTCGGCATCACGTGTTCGCTCCTCGGCGGGGCGGTGCGGATGGATTTGGCGGCGGAAACGCGTGCGATTGCCATTGACCACGCACGCGTACCTACAACGGCCTGCTGCACGGTTCCCGGCTGCTGGAGGCTGAAACCGGCGACGCCGTGCGGATTTCAGGCTTTGCACCCAACCGCCTGAATCGTCCCAACCAATCTTCATACCACGGTTTCTGATATGTTTCTCCGAGCACGGCAACGCGGGACAAGTCTTTCTTGAGCGTGGCCCGGGGCAGCCAGCTAGACTTCAGCTGCCCGCGACACCCCGCGGCACCTTCTACTACACCCTCACGCCCACGGCAGGTGGGCTGATCAGGTGTTCGGTGGCCTGGGGGGTTGTGCTTGATCGTGCGGGGTTGCCCTTGATCGCAATCACGAGGTGAAAGAGCGAGGGAGGAGGTGGTTTTCCTAAGGATCTCCTGGTGATGGGCGATTTCGGCTCGATCGCGATGGGGATGATGCTGGGACGGGAGGAGCGGTGCTTTTTTTCAACCCGTAACGCCAGGTATTCTTTGCGCGCTCCGATTCCGCTGGCGGCCTGCTGCGGGCTTGCGGATTGTGAACGATCAATGCCCGCTTCTGGCGGCTTGGCCCTGGAGGACCATCCCCTTCCACTGATCGCACGATGCGGTGCCCTTGAAACTCGTGCAGCTAGGGGAGTTGGCTGCTGGCTCGTGGGCGGCGGCTGAGGTGCTGGTGCGGGAAGTGACCAGCAGGGCGGCCGCTTACGGCTGCTGGAACTCCCTATGCCCGCGGCTATGGCGGAATGAATGGCGGCATGGGCGAAGCAGGAGATGGGCGAGGCATGGAATGCGCCGGGTTCTGCCAACAAGGCCCGGTGCTGTGCGCCACTGGCCTATTGAGGGATCTGTGGGCAACCTTGCGTTACCGGAATGCGGGCCTGTTGCCGGTTCGTCCTGCCGGAGCGGTGCGCACCCGCCGCTTCTGCTTCAACCACGGCATGGCCCGGGCATGGGCTGTGTTCCTGATCAACGCGGCGCTTCGGCCGGCAGGATCGATACCACGAGTTCAATCGGAGACACGGAAGAATGGGAATGGTGAACGACGGGGTCATGGTCACCCTTTCCACGTTCATGTCAACGATTTCAAGGTGATCTAGTTTCGCAACGGCATCCGGAACCCTATCGGGCCTGGAAAAGATGTTGGTGTTTTAGTTCCGACGGGGGAGGACCGTGCGGATCCGCACTCGCTTCGACATTTACCGGACTCAACGTTTCTACCACTGCCATATCCTTGATCACGAGGAGCTGGGATGATGGGAACCCTGGAGATTGCCGCTTAGTTCACCTCATCACACGCGCACCATGTTTCATGCCGCAATGAAAGGGATCGATTCCCCGGCGGGTAGCGAGCTCCAGGGCTGGTGGTGGTGGGCATTCAGAGCTAGATCGGGCGTTTTGTTGAAGTCGTGAAGTCACCTGGGCCATACAGCTGGGGCGTGGTCGTCAAGTCTCGCCCGTTGGCAGGCGGGCACACCGGCTCCAGAAATCGCGGGAAGCGGTATAGCCACTGAGATTAGCGGGAGTGTTACGGCTTGACGCACCGAATCCAAACCCTTGTCTGCCAGCTGGGGATGCCCTGAACCCTTTGCTGTTAAAGGCGAGGCTGGCTTTTAACGCCGATTCCTCCGCACATTCGATCACCAGCCGGCTTGGCGGTATTCGAGCAGGTAGCGATCATGCCGAGGTCGTGGCGAGCGCAGGCCAAAGGTGAGCTTCAGCCCAGGCTTGACGGGGGCTGGAGAGGCTGCCATTGAAAGCCTAAGTGGCTTAACAGGGTACAAGGGCCTATGTACCTACAAGGGTGTTTGCCACCTACCGGGGAGGGAGGATCGATTGCGATTGGGCGACGTTGAGACGGGCTACCGGGTTTGAAGATAGAAACCATGCCGTATTACCGAACGAGAACACTTGCTTGCGTGCCGCAGCGTTACAGATGGCAATTACCGTCTTTATTCGCTGCAGCATGTTGGAGCAGTTTGCGCTTCATTCCGCTTCTGCCGCAGCCTTGACATGAGCCTTGGAGGAGGTCCGCGTCATGATCCGGCGGCGCGGGACGCACCGAGCCGGAAGTGCCGGACGTGAACGCCTTGCTGGACGAGAAGATGGGCCGAGGTTTGTGCGCGGGTCGATGAATGCGCCAGCTTCGCATCAGTTGCGGAATCTTCAGAGGTCTTGTCCGCAATCTGATGAGGTTGAACCTGTGGCATTCTCGTGGAGTTGACCCGTTCGGCCCGTGCAACAAGGCCGATCTGATCGTTTCCGCCTGGCTTCACTTCTTGAGAACCGCTCAACTATGGGTTTTGGCGAAGCAGGCGAAGACATGGCGATTCACGATAGACTGGTGCCATTGTCAGCAAAAACGCCATCCACATCGTGCATTGCGGCCACGGTGAGACAGGAAGAGGGCTGATTTCAGCGCCAGCACAATGTTCTGACGCAGGATGGTGAATGTGCGGCGAGAAGAGGGCGATCGTTCCGGTAGCGCATCAGGTCGTCGTTGTTCATGCACCACATTCAGCCGTTCGATGGCGATGTGGGTTGCCCCGCGGCCCCATGCGAAGCCGGATGGTCGCCTGGGCAGAGCGCGCATCATTGATGCCATCGCGGCCATGGCGCGAATCCGTATGGGGCTGCAGATCGGCCACTGCCTTGAGCTTGTCTGCGGTTAGCAGGTTGCTATTTCACACCTCCTCGATGCGGCCACGGCCGCTTTCGCGCCGGGCGGTGGCTGCGTTGTCGCGTGCAAGCTCCCGGAGTGACCACCCAGGGCTGCGCAGGGCCTCATGCAGCTTTGCTGGCTGGGCCGAACGGTGTCAGCGCGGCGAGGGTCAGAGCGAGTACGCCGGTTTCATCGGGACCAAAAACTGAGCGATGCTTACCCTTGGCGTTTTCGTGCACCTGCATCGAGGCTTCAGTTCGCTGGAGCAGGCCCCGTCCTCGATCAGCGGTGATTGGCCAGCATCAGCGGCGCCCGGGCGATTTCATGCCGCGCACCCCGCCCGGGCTAGGGCTCGAAAAGGCCATCCGTTTTCAGACGTTCACCCTCAGCTTGTGGCAATCGCGTCTCGACACTTGGATTGGTCGGAGCGATTCGGCCAGGTTGCTGGCCAGCTGTTGATTCGCGCCGGCGTCGGATCCGCCTTTGATGAGAAGGAGCAAGGCCACAGCTTGGGTTGCCCAGGGGTGTGTCGTGCCGGTCTTGTCGACGAGCCAGCACCTTGATCTTGGGGCCTCCCGAATGTACAAGGCCTCCTTGATGTGATGCGCGACGGGCGGCGGCGCCAGTCCAACTCACACGGTGAATGGGGTGGCAATCGAACGCGCACAGGGACAGGCCGATCACAGCAGGCACAGGGCTTGTAGATTCGCCTGGGGTGGCGTGAATCCGAGCAAGCTGGGCGTCAGCAGGGGACAACAGCCAGGAGCGAAGACGAAGACGGGCCGGGGGGTTGTGCGCGCCGCGAGCGATCCACGAAGCGTTGGATCGGGAGCACGGGAGCCTGGGTTCCTCCCACGGCCTTGATGATCTGCGGCCAGCGTGCTTTGGGAGGCGGGCGCGTCACCCGGATCTCGAGGGGGCAGCCGCTCTGTTTTGATCGTGCCGGCAAAACCTTCACGCCGCTGACCTTTGTCAACCGGCAGGCTTTAGCCGTGACTCGGGGCCTGGTTCACCGCACTCTCGACGCTGAGCACCGTTGCCATCGAGCGGCAGACGTTCGCCCGGGCGGACACGGACCACGTCTCCGATGGCAACAGCGTGGCTGAACGCGTTGCCAGCGACCATCGGGTTTCTGGATCTCCGCCTGATCAGGGGCCATCGCCATCAGGCTGGTGATCGCGTGGCGAAGCCCGCTCCACCGCCCGCGCTTGCAATTCGCCCCCCCCCATCGGCGACGGCGAGAGCGCCATCACCATGCAGGCTCCGGGAACGGCCGATCAGGAAAGCGGCCGTGGACCGCACGGGCTCATCAGTGCATTGTGTTTTGAGGCCCGGCCCTGGCGCAGGGCGGCCAGGGCCTTGCGAAAACACGGAGAAGCCAGCCAGGGCGATTGCGGCAATCGCCATCCCGCCTTTCAGCAGTTCATGACCGGGAATGCGGGAAATGACCAGATTGCGGCAGCTTCCTGCCGTAATCGCCAGCAGCGAAGGACTTTCCAGGCGGAGGCTGTTCACGGCGCCGTTCGCGCGCGGGTCTGGGCGGCGGACGGCCGGTGATCGGCGCTGACATCAGGTTCCGGGTTGAACCCCAAGCACGCGGGATCCGCGGCAGGAGAGGCGGAGCTGAGCCGGCTGTTTCGGCATCGACGCCAGAACCGCGATCGGCCAGCAGGAACCTCAGGACCTCGGATGCCGTCGGAGTCCTGAGAGGATGGCGAATCACTTCGGTTTCTTCAGGATGGCGCAATCCATCGCGCTGATTTCCGAAACAAGCGTTCGGTAGCGGCGGCCGGCTGCGGGGGCTGGGATGGCTTCGAGGCCGTCTGGCCCGCTGGTTCCGCTGCATGCAGCAGGATCCCGCCAGCGGATGTCATCCAGACCTCATACAACAGCCTGTAGTCACTACAGGGTCAAGGGTTGGGGGCAACTCCTGATCTCGCAAGCGGTTGCATTAGCCCTTCCCTGCAAGCCTGAAACTCAGAGCTTGCACAGCCTTACAGTTGTGCCTTTGGCTACACAACTGATGGCCTGCGCCGGGTCCAGGAGCAGTGCATACGCGGCCGGGCCTTCCAGCCGACGGCTTAAGGGACCCACGATGTGATGGCGGTTCCTGTTAGGCGGCCTGCTGGCCATCTCAGCTCTGTGCTTGATCAGCTCCTGAGCCACTACGCCCTTTGTGAAGTCGCACCCTTCGGGGCTTCCACCGTGCGCTGTTGGTCGGCCATCCAAGCAGCCCCCTGGCCAGCCGCGCAACATCGTGTTAGCACACCATGGCGGGCGGCAAGTCAGTGTGGTGTGTGTGGCAACCCTGGGCAGTTTACAACTTGGGCGATGGGGCTGGCGGTTGGGCTCACCATGTGCCCTTGGACAGCTGCTGCGCTGGACTGCATCGAACCTGCCGGTGCTGTGGCCTTTGTCTTGTTTGTCGTTCTGCTCAAAGCCAGCCCGGGATTTGTGGTTGTGCCGAGTGCTGACGGGTTACCTGCTGTTGACGTGTTGATGGCGTTGCTGTTCAGCGTCTGAGGCTTCCTTTGATGAGCTTATCCCCCCACTGGTTTGACAGGGTGGTCAGGTGGTGCAGATCGCAGGGTGCGACTGGGCTTACGGCTTCCGACTCATTGAGCAAGGACCGCAAGGGCACGGACGCGGTGGCTTACATGGTGGCAGGCCACATGCATTGTCCTCAGCGCGCGCGCGTCACGTTTGTTTGAAATCGAGTTTGCGCTGTGTTTTATAAAGGCAGTTGATTCACCGATCCCGATGCTGGATCGAGTTGCAGCCACCTACCTTGCCAGAGCCCCGCTCGCTGTTGTCTTTGATTGGCAAGAACGAACTGGGGCATCGACCAGTGCTGAACACCAAGTCACCAAGAGCTGTTTCCCTGTTTTGGCAACGCACGTAGTTTGACCCCATGGTGTTAAGTGTTGAACCATTAATTGATACCTAAACCCTGTTCGACAGGGTGGCCTGGAAGCTACGGCTGGCCAGGCACGGAAACAGGCTCAGAAATTTGATCAAAAAGCCACTGGAGGAGCCCTAAACCCATGCCACCCATCCATTGCACGACTGTTTGAAGAAATCAGGGAATCGACTACTGCTGTGGTGGTCAGCTCAACGCTGGACGGTGGTCTTTTCCTGGAGGGCCGGGAGGATTCCTCCAGCTTCCACTGGCGGATTTCCCGTGGGCGCGCGATTCAGCCAGATGGAAGCTGGAGCACAGCGAGGTTGGAGCGGTGCTAAGCCGCAGCGGGGCTTGGTGTCGGAGGTGGATGAAGGAAACGCGGCGAAGCCGCGGGCCGCGGCTTGGGTGGAGGAACCTGGTGGTGGGGATGCTGCCGATGAAGGGAGCAGGTGGGGCCCAGGCGGGCAGAACACAGCAAGGACCCTGGAATTCTTGGCCTGTTTTCACCGGATGGGTAAGGCCCGCAAACGTGATCAATGTTTTGGTGAGCGCTGAGTGGTTGGTTGGTCTGGCGGCGGTGGTGGCCGTTGATTCTGGCTGGCGGGTGCCGGGGCCCTTTTCTGGAACGGGGGACTTCTTTCTGCTCGCTAAGCCGACCGAGGTGGAGGGCGGGAGGGGGCAACGTGGGCAGGGAGTTTGCTGGTCGGGTTGATTCGAGGCCAGGACTGGCGAAAAAAGGCATTGAGGCGAAACATCGTCCGTGTTTCCCACACTTTTGGGGAACCAATTTTCTTCTCTTCCCCCCACCCACCCTTTTTTTTTTGG
>Ga0163217_1096051_pt1 | contig 16564 bp, 21 predicted proteins | sample SynspAceP_FD_185933 | JGI IMG/M metagenome (GOLD analysis project Ga0163217, IMG submission 185933) | Saline lake microbial communities from Ace Lake in Antarctica - Synechococcus sp. Ace-P (PacBio error correction) | ecosystem: Environmental > Aquatic > Non-marine Saline and Alkaline > Saline ... | reverse complement strand
TTCATGTGGGAGACGCAGGAAGAGAGAGAAGGCAGAGGAGCTATCCAGGCGTTTCACGCCGATTTAACCTGCTTGAGGTGTTTTAACCATTGAAACATTCTATTTTATGCCGCCCTGATGGGCGTCTGTTGGTGTTGGGCGGCAATCGCCTGGATCGGCGCAGGCGCAGACACCGCAGACTATCTGAAACAGGGGAGTGATGACGCGGCGCGGTCAGTCTGGCCAAGGCTTGGGTAGCAATGACCCCAACGGGCCGTGTGCATTTCAGGCCTATCTGGAAGGGCACATTTGCTGCGGAAAAAACAGCCTGCGGCCGGCGATTGCAGTTGTTCCGCGATCTGGGTGCGCATCCGCCCGCCTATGAACCGGCCCGAACGGGAGGCTGAGCCTTGCTGTGGCCCATCGTGGCGATGTGACCGCCGCGCGTTATCACGCAGAGCGGCTGGTTGGCGGAAACCGCCGACAACAGCTGGCGGGCCGCGGTTGCCACAGGAACCTATTCTCTATTATACCAGCGGCTTTGCGCTGCGGTTTGCGTTGCTGCCATCGATTTCGAACCAGAACGCGGCAAGGTTTGCCAAGCAGAGAGATCTTTGGTGGCGGGGGTTGCCGTTCACGTTGAACCCCAGTTGCGGGCGTCTTCGGTTGTGGGGCTGTGTCGATGGCGGCAAACCGCATGGCGGCGGCTGGCAGTGAAACGAGAAGTGGTCGTGCGGGTCGGCCTCAGCCACGTCTGGATGCCAATTCTACGAGTTCAGCGAGTTTGAACACCGAAACCACCGCCATCGCCCGTTCTCGACGTTATTCGTGGCGGGCAGCGGGCGGTTTTCGTTCGGCCCGATCACAAGCCTGAGCTTCGGATTCTGGACATCGCTTGCGCCCGCCGCTGGGGGCAGAGTGCGAAGGAGCCTATCAGCTCGTCCGCGTGATGTGTGTTGGCCGGGGGCGCTGTGCGTTCGATCGTTCAGACCTATGACCAAAGCCCGTTTTCGCGACGGGGGCACCGGATGCAGGGCGTCGCGTCGTATCAGCATCGGGTGACGCCGACACTCGGGGCTGTCGGTTTGGCGTGTTTTTCGGCCCAAAAAAAAACCTGCGCTGAAAACGACGCAGCGCGCCGCATCTTGATCACCGTGGAAAAACCCGTCCGTCTCGGGTTGGGCGTCGGATAAGCAGTGGAAATCGGCTGTCTACCGGTGTGGTATCTTGCGTTTTTGAACACGGACAAATACGACGGCATTTTCCCCGGGTACGGTGACCCCACGCGAGGATGACACCCAGCATCACCTTTACCATGCAGGCACAAACAAGTTGCAGATCGGAAATACGTGCCCCGGGATCACCTATACCTATACGCGGGCGAAATTCGAATGCTGGCCTTGTTCGATTCTATGACAGCCACGACATCGGGGCGAGCTGTTCGATGAAGTTCTTGAGAGGCGGGGGGCGTTGGGCCCTTCCTGCAACCGCCTACTGTGTGCCCCGATTTAACCTGACAAAACCAGGTTTGCAGGACATTTGGAAAAGAGATTCATAAAACTTTTCAAAAAATGAATTAATTCGCCTACCTTACCTTGCGGGGCGTCGATCCGAGTGCAGAAAGACGCCGTATCACGGTGTTCCTTTGCCAAAGCAAGGGGAGACACGTATGAAAGACTGGAGGCGCTTTGGGAGCGGCCTTTATGATGGCAAGCTTTCGCCCCATGTTCATCATATGGCAATTGGTCCCGGCCCAATCGGCGCAGAGATGGACGCAATGCAATTCCGGCAAAACGGGTTCTTTGTTGGCCGACCGTGCCACCAGGGTGGCACGCGGATATAGATGCAGCGGTGGAAAGCTGCCCGTGCAGCGTTCGAGGGCCTGGTCCAAGTTACCCCGTTTGAGCGACAGGCGCTTTTGCATGCGTATTGCCGACAAGTTCGAGGGCGGGGAAAGCCGTGCCTGTCCGATACGCTCGATTATGGGGATGCCGATTCCAGCGGACGCTGGCCAACAGCCGTCGCGTATATCTACGTGTTGGGAATGCTGCGGTTTTATGCGGGGCAGGCGTGATGATCCACGGGGCAGACGCATCCGAACTCCTTCCCCGGCGAGATTTATTCATCACTGTGCGTTGGACCCGTGGGCGTGGTGGGGGCGATCATTCCGTGGATTGCGCCAATCGCCGGTTCCGGTCTGGGAAGATCGCGCCCGCGCTTGCGACGCGGCTGCACCGTGTGCTGAAACCCTCGAGAAGCGTCGTCGCTGACTGTGCTTGATGATCGCACGGGTTGATGCAGAAGCGGGGCTGCCCGGACGGGGTGCTGAATGTGGTGACCGGATGGGGTGCCGACGCCCGGTGCGCGCTGGCGGCGCATGCGGATGGTGGAACAAGATCGTGTTCACCGGTTCAACGGCCACCGGTTAGGCGATGCCCGCGCGGGCGACGGGTACGTTGAAACGGGTTTTCGCTCGAGCTGGCGGGAAAATCACCCGTTATCGTGTGCAAGGACGCGGATATCGACAAGGCGGTTGCCCGTTAGGCCGCGATGTCTGGTCTTTGCAAACTCGGGTCAGATTTGCATCCGCCGGATCGCGGGCTTGTGGGGTCGTTGGCGCGCGGAAAAAACCATGATGGAATTTACCCGCCTGGGCAGAGTTTTTGCCGCACGGCGGGGGACTGAAGATCGGGCAAGGGATTGACGGAGGGGACTGACATTCGGGCCCATCACTCGGCCCGTCAGGCCGACCGGATTGCCGGGCTTTTTGTCGGATGGTCCGGGTTGAAGGCGAAAACTGTCCTGACCGGCGGGCAACGCGCCGAAGGAAGCTGCCGCTTGAAAGGCGGGCATTACATCAGCCCACCGTTTTAGTGCGTCACCGACAACATGCGCATCGCCCGCGAAGAGATTTTCGGCCCGTGATTTCTGCGCTTCCGTTTGATTGATCTGGACGAGGTCGTCACCCGCGCAATGACACGCCTTATGGGCTGGCTGCGGTGTGTTTTCGACCAAATTTCTGGGCACGGCGCACAGCTTGGCGCATCGCTCAAAGGCAGGCTTTTCCTGGTTTTTTTTTTTTTTTTTTTTTTTCTGGTTTTGGGGAATATGTACCACGCGAATTGATCCGGGCGGTGCCGTTTGCGGGGTTGAGATGTCGGGTTATGGCCGCGAAGGCGGGACGAGCATCTGGAAGAATATCTGGACACTAAAGCGATCTGGATCAACGCGGACTAAGCTGCGCGTAAAGTCGAAGGGGGAGTGGGGAACGATGAAAGTTGGCATTATCGGCTGTTGGTCTGATGGGCCACGGGATTTGCGCGAAACGTCTGCGCAAGGGGCCAAGTTCGATCTGGGCTTTTCTGATTCACTCGGGGCAACAGCCGGTGGATGAGATCACCGGCCTGGGCGCGGTCTTCCGCCTATGAAACACCCCTGCCGCGCTGGCGGCGGAGCCTGAGCGATGGATTATTTCTTTGCGTCACAGGATCGCCTCAGGTCGAGGCGCTTGACCGGCTACCAGACGGCTGGTTTCGGGGGCTGAAAGCCGGTTGCGGTGTGCGTCGATTTGTTCTCGAACCGCCCACTGCCCGTACAGCACTGCGCGTATGGGGGCCGCCGTAAAGGACGCGGGCGAGCGCCTATCTTGATGCCGGCCGATGACACGCACGGCAAACACGCCCATGACGCGCGCTGAACTTGTTGGGTTGCCTGTGGCGATGCCGCTGTGACTGGAAAAAGTCCGACCTGTATTAAGCGAGCGTTTAACCGACACGGTCGACCACGTTGGCGCGCTTGGGGCCACGGGCACCGGCTGAAAGCTCTGATAACTATGTGTCGGTGGGCTTCATGACCCTTGTTGGCGAAGCCGCGGCACAGGCAGCCGATGCGCAGATCGATCCGCAGTGTTCGTGACGTTCTGGCTGGCGGGGGTCGGGTGCGAGTGTTGCGCTTGACGCGTTTGTGGCCCCCTACATCACGCAGGCGACCGCGAAGGGCTACCCTTTTTCGTTCAGCAATGCACAAAAAGACATCGCTATTACCGCGCCTGTCGACCGGGCATCGGGTGGGCGCAGCAGACCGTCGCCGATTAAACGTCTCTGCTTGCGCTCGCCCGAACGGTCGAGGCGGGGGCATGCGTCAGGCCTATGTGCCCGAGCTGGTAAAGTTGTTCAGGAAAATCCCGCAAGCTAATGCAGCATTGCGCGGGTACCACCGAGGCTGCATCTTGTCAGTTTTGGTGGGTTTAGATAGCACATCCACAAGGTTACTGGAGGTTACCATGAAATTCAATCTGACACATTTTTGCGGCTGCAAGCGCGTTGTTCGCTTTGGCTGGTCCTGCTGCTGACGCAAACCGAGATCAAGATCGGCTACGCACTGGCACCTGACAGCCACTACGGGCGTCGCGGCGCAGAAGTCGAAGAAAGGTCGGTGCTGGCAGGAGACGGCGGACCAGTTCACACGTTCAAAAACACTCCCGTCGTCGGGTCTTGGTGCGCGAACGCGGAATGATCGAAGGGGCTGGCAACTGGGCACATCGAGGCGACGATCTATCCTCGGGCACATGGCAAACTTTCGTTGCCGTCGCACCGGGTCTTTGGACATTGCCGTTTCTGTTCAGGCGGTCTGGACCACGCCCGCCGCGGTGCTGGACGGACCCATCGGCCAAGAGATTTTGGGCGAGCTTCGACAAATGTTGCGTTGCACCGGATCATGGCGTTGGGCGAACAAGGCTTTCGCCAACAATCACCCAACAACCGCAATGCGATCCACACGCCCGCCGATGTCGAAGGGCTAAAAGATTCCGCCACGATGGACAAACCCCGTGCACCTCGCGCGTTGGACGCCATGGGTGCTGCCCCCACGCGATGCATTGGCCCGAGGTGATTTCCATCGTTGGCAGCAAGGTACTGTGATTGAGGGCAGGAAAACCGCTGTCAGTGATCGTGTCGGTCAAAGTGAACGAAGTGGCAGAAGTATCTGACCGTGTCGGGTCACGTCTATTCGCCCGCAATGCTGCTGGTTCAACCGTTCTGGAGGGCTGACGACGATCAGAAAGCCGCGATGGAAAAAAGCGCGACCGAAGCTGCTTGCCGCGATGCGGGTTATGTTGACGATGTGGAAAACGTCGGGCGTGGAAAACGGCGAAAGAGCGCGGGAATGGAAGTGAACGTTTCTGTTCCCGCCGAATGTAAGAAAGCAGCGTTTCAGGCGTTTCGATCAAAATCGGCATATTGGAAGGCTTACTATGAGACCTACAGCCAAGAAGCTTGGTCGACCTCCGATCGTTAAAACTTCGAGTGAGACAAAACGCCGGCATCCAAAGGGTTGCCGGCGAACATCGGGCGGAGGGAAGCCGTGTAAGAAACTGGAAAACCATTTTCGTGGCGTTGAACCGGCTTGGGCGCTGGATCCTCATGCTCCTCTTGCTATGACGCTGGGTCGTCCGGTTGCCAATATCACGCTTTGCGCTTATGTGACCGCGCATCGGCGGCCATGTGCGGACGAGGCGGGCGCGCTTATCTGATTGATTGGTATGGACCTTTTCCGGTGCCGGTCTTTGTGCTGCGCACGGCGGGCATGTCTCTAATCACCAATCTGCAGGAAAGGCGCTTACCTGACATCGGGCAAAAGCTGTGCGGGCTGCGATCCGCTCTGCGGGCTTTTGGTCTTTTTCGGTTTTATGGTTTATGTCGGCATTCCAGTACGCGCAGGTATGCAGTATTCAGTGGACCCCTGCGCTGCGTATACCTTTTCTTTTATGTCTACGCCGCGATGCCGTCGGGTTTTGGCCCTGTTGATCGTGCACTCTGCGCTGATTTGTCCGCCCTTTCATTATGCGGGGGGACAACAAACGCTATGGATGGTCGACACCGCCGCATCCTCTGCCCGGAGGCGCAAATTGGCTGAGATCCTTTTTCCTGCGCTGTTCGTGCTGCTCGCACTTGGCTTGCCGGTAGGCCTTCCCATGGCGATTTCGGGTTTGTTCCGCCGCTGACTTTGGGTCGTCCTACCCAAATCTGGTGGTCGTGAAAAGAGATGTCTCTCGGGCCTCGATAGCTTTCCGGTGCTGGCGCTTGCCGTTCTTTATCCTCGCGGCTGGAAATTCATGGACCGGCGGGGCGGGTGACCCTCGCGAATGTGCGCTTGGCCCAATCGCTGTAGGGCATCTGTAAGGCGGGGCCTGGGGCATTGGCGAATGTGGTCAGGCTCTGCCATGTTCGCGGGGATTTGGGCTCCGCGGCTTGCCGATGCGGGCCGGGCGCGGGGAATCTCGATGATGATCCGTAGATGATGGAAAAGGGCGGCTATGGCCGCGCCTTGCGGGGGCGGTTGACCATCTCAACGCGGTCGTGGGGTCACCGATTATCCCGCCTCGATCACATGATTATTACGCGATTGCAGGACCAAAGCAGGTTTCTGCGGGTCGTTGTTCATGGCAGGCGTTGCTGGCCGGGTGTTTCTGATCCACCCTAGCGGTACTGGTCGCCAATGGCGCGGGTCAGCCACAAACGCGGCTATGCCAGCGGTGCGCCGATGCCACCCATCGCGAAATCGCGCGGATGGGATTCCGCCCTCTACGCGCTGCCCGCGTTGATCTCGTGGGTGCTGATCGTCGGCTGGTTATCCGCTTTGGGCGTGTTCACCCCGACCGAGGCCTTCCGTGATCGCGGTTGTTTATGCGCTGTGTTGTCAGGTATGTTCATCTATCGTCGCTGCACTGTCGCGACCTGCCGCGATTAATCTTTTGCGGGCAGGCGTAGGATCGGAGCCGCAGTGATTTTGATCTTGGTGCGGGCGGCGGGCTTTCGCATGCGATACTCATCATCGAAGGCGTGCCGCAGTTTCTGGCGGAAACCATCATCGCATGGGACCTGTCGCGATTGTCTTTCTGCTTGCGGGGAATTGCGCTGCTGCTTGGTGTTTGGGTCTGTTCATGGACCCGCTGGCCCGGTGATGATCCTTGGCCGATCCTTGGCACCGATCAGCTTTGCCCCTTGGATTTGATCCGATTTCATTTCGCGATTATCGTGCATCGTGAACCTGCCCTTGGCCTGAGCCACCCCCGCCGGTGGGGAGCCTGGAATTTTCGTGGTCTCGTCGGCAGTGAACACAAACCCTCTGCCCTGATCAAAGAGATGCCGCCGTTTATCGCTTTGATGGGGAGCGCTGCTGCTTGATCACCTTTATCCCTGCGCTGTCCAGCGTTGGTGCCAACGCTTCAAGCGGTTTTCTAAGGCAACTGTCCTTTGTTATCGCCTATTTCCAAGGATAAAGTTGCCATTTAAACCCCTCCTTAAGCATTAATTAAACTTTCCCAGATTCCTGAACTGTGGTCATGTGGGGAAAAAGTTTGGGCAGGCAATTGACAATAACTTATGCAGCAGCGCGCAATGCGCCGATGTTGGCTGTTGGAAGATGAAACGTCTCCTGCTAAAGGATTGGCAGGACAGCAAAGATAAGTTCGCACTTGAATCCTTGGTGGCTTTTCTCATGCGCGTATCGTGTCTACTGGGCAAGGGAAGCTCAGCGATAATTCAAGCCGAACGCGAAGACCTGATTTCAGAGGGTATATTGGGCCTGATCCACGCCGCCGATCTGTTTGATCTGACCGTGCATGTGCGCTTTTTCGGAACCTATGGCGAAATGGTGGGTCAAGAACGCGACAATGACGGGCGCGCAATCACTTGCGTAAATCGTGGAGACACCCGGCGGCGCGGCAACGCACTGATAGCAGGCATTCCGATTGATGACGACGAAAGCTTTGCGCTACTGCTTCGAAGACCCCAACCCCGAAGAAGCGGTGATCGGTCGCAATCGTCGCAAAAGTCTGATCCGCGCCCGTCTGTTTGAAGCGATGGCCTTGCTGCCAGGCGTATGGGACCGCGAGGTCTTTGCAAGCAGTACGCTTTCGGCAGCCACCAGAGAGCATCCAAGCCATTTTAGCGACGCGGGATGGAGGGTCCACGCCGGCCCAAGCCGCGCCAAAATTGAACGCCGCGCGATGAACGGTTGAAATACGGAACTCGCTGTACACGTGCGTTTCTGACCAGCAAGAGTGCGATTGATATTGAATGTCGGCTCTCTCAGCCTTGATGACGGGACAAGTCGGGTGTGAAACCGGGCAAAGCCGATGCCGCTGTGCCCGAAGGATTTGCCGCATTGATGGGGGATCCCCACGGTGCGAGGGGGGCTTGCTGCACGTCACCGGGCAGCGGAGGGTGAGGCTGTTTGCTCTCTCTCCGTTAATCTTTCTGCCAGATGCTTGCTGGGGTGGGTGGCGGGGGCCGATCCTACGAGAGCCCTGTCGATGAGCCAGCCGTCTTCTTGCTGCGGCTTGCGATGGAATGCCACCGCAGACCGTACGCGTTGCCTGTGATGTTAAATTGGCACCCGGAATGGCTCTACTGGCGGGCCGGTCCGTGCGGCACTTCAGGTTTCGATGCCAGGTCCAATGCACGGCGATAATGGGCATTGTTATTCTCGGGTCGCGGCACGACAGTTGTGGCGCCTGCCGCTGATCCGCTCGGGGTGGGTTTGGCGCCGGCAGGGGCGACGGCCTCAGCACAAACGGCGAGCGCACCATCGGCCGTATCTTACGGCTGCTGCGGTTGTGCCAAGCTGATGGTAACGTCGCGCGCCCGCGGATCCAGACACGGTCGTTCGTGCAAGCTGGACTTCAGCGGATCCGGCAGCAAACTCAACAACCTGTCGTTGCTGTCGCGGAAGTTCAAACCGCTCGCGCAGGACCACAAGCGGCCCTGGTATCCAAACTGTCCCTAAAGCGCAGTTTAGTGACCAAAGTAACCCGGCCAGCGTTACACCCTCCCAAGACTGTGGCCCCGTGACGAAGGTGGGCCGTTGCTCAGGATAGCCTGTTGATTACCGATACCCCTTCGTTGCGCCGCTACGGCAACGGCGACTTTTGGGGCAGACGCAGCCAACCTTTCCTCAACAACGCCGCCGCGCAGGGCCAAAACCCGCGCTTGATCTGACCTGCAAACGCTGCGCCCCGCGGATGTGTTGCCGGCGCAACCCGTCGAAAGTAACCCGTTGGTCTTGGCCGATCAGGCGCGAGCGACCTGAAAGCGGTCCCGCGCCAAGCCCTGAAATGCAAAGCAAGGCCCGCCCAAAAACCCTTCGCCGTATTGCGCTGATTCTCGCAGGTTGAAGTCCTTGAGGCAAAAAGGACGCACGTCGGTCAAGCCTGCATCCGCGCGGTTTGGGCAAGATCGAGATCGATGTCGTGACGGATCAAGAACATGGCAACCCGGCGTCGTCCGTGCGCGTTGAAAACCCCGCCGTGCCTGCAAACGCTTTGCGCGATGAACGGCAAAACTGCGGCGCAGGGCCTCGGGTTCAACCGATGCGGTAGCTTTGAATTCCAGGCAAGGTTTCTTCGGAGGACCGTTACAACGCGACCAACAGACCAGCCCCATGTGCCGCTTGGCGGGGGAAATTGACGACGGAGCCGGGGCCACTTTGACCGCTGGCGTTTCAGGCACAAAAATGTTGGTGGATTGACGGACAACTGATATTCTCACCTAAAGGGGGTGTGAATCCATGCTTACAAGCCAGACACTGTTGAACAAACGTCACCAGCACGAGCCAGAAGCTCGGCGCAGGATTCACTGGGCCCCAGCTGGGGGAAGACTATACCAAATTCCTGACCCTGCTGACGGCGCAAATCCAGAACCAGGATCCGCTTTGAAACCCGGTCGACAGCACACAGTTCGTGCACAGTTTGGGCGCAACTGTCGCAGGTCGAACAAGCGGTTGCAGACCAAAACACCAGGCTCGAGACGCTTGACCAGCCAATCAGCGGCTTGCTGAACCCTTGGCGGTACGAACTTTTGGGCGCGACGGACGTACAATCCGACGTGGTTGATGCTGGCGGATGGCAAGACGGCCTCTATCCTATGAGGTGGTGCCGGGTGCGTCTAATGTGACAGGAAGATCTTTGACCCGCTAGGGGCGGGAATGTGCGCAGATGACCGGGCTTGCCCGCGGTATCCGGCCAACATCGAACCCGCTCGAATGGGACGGTCTTTCGATGATAATGCCAATGCGCCAATTGGCGGGGAAATATACTGTTCAGTACTGACCGCGAAAGACGCGGCGGGCAAACAAGCATCTCGATCCAGCCGTCCCGCAGTGCCCGCCGTCGGAAGACGTGCGCTTTCGCGAGGGGAGAGATCATTTTTGGTCTGGATGGCGGTGAAACGGCATCGTCAATTCACCGTGAAGTCGAGCCAGCTTAAATACGGATCTTTTAGTCGCGCAGGCTGAATTGCTGTAAAAGCTGTTCAGCCGCGCTCGGTACGTACCGCAGGAAAATTAACGTATAATTTGCGTACATCTGTGCTGCAAGCTCCGCCTTCGGGCTTTCTTCCGCGATCGGTTGCGCAAGGCTTTGGTCTTGTTTCGGCCAGTCGGCACTCGCTGAGCACGGTAGGCGTCGCGCAAACGCGGCCCGCCCCACGGCACCTCGTTGATCTCGTGAAAGACACTTCCCCAGACAAAGACATCCCATGTCGAACATCAGATGCAGACCTTGCGACTTTGCATAATCTGCATGGTGAAACTGTGCCCAGAGGCATTTGAACATCAGTCTTGCGGTCACGCCTGACCGGAGGAGCCGAAGGCGCGGCCGGCATAAAGCGTTCGCGACATAGCCCATGGGGCCCCTCGCCTATAACGCATTGCGGCTATGATGATTATTTAATCACAGCGCGGCCCGCGTCACGTAGGGCAGGAAACACTTCAAGCGCGTTCCATGACCGTAGCGTGCAGTTTGTACCGTCGAACATCTGTCCGCGTCCGCCATAAGTAATCCGCGCTTCGGCGATTCTTGTCATAGTCGACTGGTTTGCCGGACGTTGTATCGCTCCCACTGGGGGATGATACCGGCGATGCGGAGCTCGCGCAGTTCGTTGTTCACCTTTGACCTCCTGGGCGCCCTGCGATCACGAAATTTCTCCGTGGCAGGTCTGGCAATGAACAAGCGCTGCGGACGCGCAGGGGACGAATGCTTCGTTGCGGCGGATCGATCCTCGGCCTTCGTGCTTGATGAGCTGCCCTGGAAAGCCCGGATCAGTTTCCCCGCTTTCAGTGGGAGGTATCAAAGTCAGGATATCGGGTCATCAACCCCTGTCGACGACGAGCGGCTGCGCCCGGTGGCGTTTTGCAGCTGCGCACGGTCATCAATATCGAGTCAGGACGTCACAAAGGTCACCGACATCACCCGCGCGGCGGTCTTGAAAAAACAGGACGCGTGTGGATTTGCTCCAGAGGCTGGCCTGATCCGCACGTTTGGGCTGGGTCGGCTGGCGTTGGGCAGGGGCAATCGGATGCTGCATGCGGTGACCTCGCCCATATGGTCAGGCTATAAGGCGGTCAGAGTCGCTGACCGTCGGGTTGGGCGTTTCCTTGAAGTCAACCACAGGCCCCGAAGGCAAAAGCGCCGACGCCCGAAGGAGGCAGCCCAAGCGGGCGTGAAAAAAACGAAGGGATGTCTTTCGAACGACCTCGACGACGCCTGCTGCCATCGCGGATGGTGGACATGGCCTTGTTGCTTGGAAAGGTTGACGACGCGTAGTTTCTGCCCCTTGTGGGCCAATCATTCCAGGGCGCGTTCCTTTTGCGGTTCAGTTGCAAGGCCCCGCCATGGGTCAAGCGGCATCTTAACTTTTTCGCCGCGGCTGATGATACGGGGCGGCATGACTGAATTGCGGGGCACTGGCGAACCGCGATCACAACATTGCGCTCGGACCATGACTGCCCGACAAGTTGTTCATATTCGTTGATCGCATCAGCTCCCGGACCCGCTGCTATGGGCATCTCGACAGCGACACATCTGCGCGCGGCACCGATTTCGTCGGGCACGGATACGTCGGTTCGGACCGGTTTACGGGTCAGCGTGACCATCGCCCAAGCCCCAGACCCGCGTGCGGCAGACCGCTGAGTCCGATCACGATATTTCGCGAATAACATTGGCCCGAGTCAGGATCAAATCCAGAACTCCTGGACAAGTTCCCTTCCTTGATCATCCCCTCGGCCATGCGATTTCCAGCTTGGCTTTTGCGGGCCAGAAGTGCGCCCAGTTCTCCACAGCACGTCTTCGATTTCAGGCAGTCACCGACACGGATTGCCGGCTGCAGGGCCCGGACCATAAAGGTCGCAAGCTGGACAGGACGAAAAAAAACAGGCAATGGCAAACACGTTTCATCGGTCTAAACCGTTACTTGATCTGGTTGTTGTGGTTCATGATCTGATCGGCGGTTTCCAATTCGCTTTCGAGTTCATTCGTAGGCGCGCTGTGCCGAACGGATCAGATCGTGATTATGCTGGATAATATTTAAACGTTCGGAACCTGCTCAAGATAGGCCTTGGCGGCGTGATGGCCGGACCGGGGTGCCTGGGAGACGGTTTTGCACAGGCTCACCGGGATGCGCTGTGCTCCATTCAAGTTGTCGCCGCAGGTTTCAGGCCGGCCTCGTTCAGGAAAAGTCGCAAAGTTCCAACTGACGAGTTCCACCGGTTTTCAGCTGGTTTCGACATGACGCCATGACCACGCTCTTGGTTGATCTCGAACTGACGGGTCAGCTCTGGTACGATTTGATCGCGGGTTCACCTCATAGCCGTTTAACGTGACCAATTGACCTTCGGCGCTAAGTGGAAATTCCATCGCGGTGTGAATGCCTGTGTCCCGTCGGGGCGTTAACGGTGAAATGCCGCGCCCTTCGATGGCGACGGTCCATTTGGTTTTCCGTCTGATCAACCCGCCTTGCAGTTATGTGGCCCCGCGATCACCCCTTTTCCGCTTGGACACCTAGGCCAATATCAGTGCCTACTGGCCGCGAGTGCCTTCTTCCCGAGTCAACGAACCGGCGCTGGCAAAAGCTTTGATAAACCAGATCCGAAAAACGCCGCAACACCGCTTTTAAAAACCGGTGGTGTTTGCGTGGCGATGTTGTTTTGGCGATACATCAACGGTTGGTTTGCTGTGCCAACATCCTGTGGCCGCGATCCGGAGTGCTTTCATCTTATGCTCCTTCGGGGCGTTATACGCGCCCAAGTTTCTGGATGCTGTGCGGGTCAGATCGATCGTCAGACCCCATTCAGCTTGACCGAGTTTCATTAGGCCCGCTGATGTCGATAAGCCGGGTCCATTTCAACGGCAGCGTTCACCGTTGCTGCCTTCGACAAAGCCCGTTTGACCTGCGGGTTTTTCCATCTGCTGTGGGCTTGGCCCTGCCATGGGGGGCAGTTGATTACATGCCCGCGGCCCATCGGCAGCATCTGCGCCCGCTTGGTTAATCGCCACTAACGCTGACCGCCCCCAGTACTGGCAACCTTGTGGGTTAGTGGACCGTGCGCTGGTCGTGATCACCACTCTTTTCCCCACGGTCATCGGCCAAGACCACGGGGCCGCCGCCGAACCTAGCAGGGGCATGCCGCCTGCGGTTTCCAACTGACCGTCCACGTCGACCACAAGGCGCCCGTGGCGGGGCTATAGCCCGTCTCGCCGCCGGGCATCTGAAACGGAAACAGCCTTCACCGGCAATAGCATGTCCATTCGGGTTGTTTTTTTATTTTTTACCGGTTTGCGTGAGAGGGCCGTCGGAGAGTTCGAGGTAGGTCCGCTTTCGCGCAGCATAATGATGGCGTTCTTGACCGCTGCCACTTGGGACAGAATTGGGTCACAGGGTGGATCCGCCTTGTAGCCCGAGGTTGGTGGCGTTGGCGAAGTATTGCGCCGCAGGTATCCATGCTGCGCTCAGCCGCGGTTGGCCATGAGGGAAAGCGACACGTAAACTGATATTGGTCATTCTCATCCCCCGATGGTGCTTAACGCCAAAACAAAAAAGCCGCATTGTCATGTGATTGCAAAATATAATTTTCATGCCAACTACAAGGATAAGGCAAGCTGTATATTACTATTTACCAAGGATAGTTTGTGCGCGATATATTTGTCTTTACTGTGCTGAAAGGGGTGCTGTGTTCTGCTGTTCCGGCGGTGTCCTTTGTGGCCCGCGCCGGACGGATGTCGTGGATACTTTCTTGACCACAGCATTTTAGATGCAGGGCGGAGGGCTGGCGGCGCGATGTGGATTTGCGGGTGTTGGTCTGCGGATGGCTTGCGGCGCCGATATGCGGCACAACATCGACAGCTGGGCCGCCAGCGCGGCCCCGACCAGGTAGCGTTGATGCTGGATATCGCAGAGCCTGTTAAATTCTGTCAACATATGCTCCTGACGGAGGCAGGGGCGATACTGGCCGATATGACTCCTGACATCCCCGCCCCACCGCGTCGTCATCGGGGCGCTATCGGACGCGGTGCGGCTGCTCGCGGGGGACGCCCGAGGCTATGACGCCACCTTTTTCGACCTCTCCCTGGCGGAGTCGACCGGTCGGGCCTTTTGGGCCCTAGGCCTGATGCTATCGCGACATTCGGATGTGCGGCGGCTGTCTCTCAATATCGGCGCAGCTTTGGGGGCTCAGCACGCAGCCTGAATCGGGTGTACGCGCGGGCTGCCGTTCTGCTAGAGGCGGCGTAGAGTTGGACAAGCGGCGAAATATGTCGATGCGGACAGACTGCGCTTTGGAGAAATGGGGGGAAGGGAAAAAGCCCGGATTTTTTTTTTTTTTTTTTTTTTTTTTTTTTTTTTTTTCCCCTTTTTTCCCGGGGGGGGGCGGGGGGGGGGTTGCCTCGTCCCCGGAACATTTCCTGCCGTTTTTTTTTTGGCCCAAACCCCCCCCCAACGGCGGCACAAAAGCGGGGCGATGCCGAACACAAAGAGAGAACAACTTACTAGGACCTATCTAGGGCCGCCGAGGGCTGGACCAATATGCCGTGTGCGTGCCGCGGATGGCGCGTGGCGGATATGGCGCTTGCCGAGGGCGGAAGGGGGCGTTGCTTGCCGCACCAATCGACCCTAAAGAGACGGATCAGAGGCGTGGCGCGGCGGTCGTTGATGAAGCTGGGAAGTACGTATCGCCAAGAGCGCGTCCTATCATTGCGCTGGGCAATGATCCCGAAAGCGGTGCTGCGCTTTGCGAAATATTGCTGGCGCTGTCCCCGAGCGAGCGAGGCGGCCTCGATCGAGGGCACCGTGCACAAGAATTGTTGGGCGCGCATCTATTGCTGCGGGGGTGAGGGGGCTAATATCCTGTCGGCGTGGATGGCGCTACAGCCTACGGCGCTTCCAGCCATTTTCGTGCTACACCGAATGGGTTCACGGCGCAGATTGAAACGTTGGGCACTATGTTTGCTGAAGCTCGGGTCAATCCGACCTTAGCTGCCAAGGGAATACCGCCGTGCGGTGCGCATCTTGCAAGAAAAGCAGGAAGAACCAGGTGCGTCGGCGTTAGAAGCGATTATTTTCCGCCTGCACCTTGAAGCTTGCGCAGCACAGATGCGCGGCGGTCAGTTCGCTTGAAGCCCCGGCTGACGCTCCGAGGTGATGGACCCAAGCGTCCCGCCAGACCTGACGGGCAGGCGCATCAGACGTTTGTTGGCAGAAAGCCCTGTCAAAAAAAAAAAAAAACTTTGGGGGGATAAGCCCGGCGTTGTTGCGAAGCGTCGGTCAAAGCCACGCCGAACGGCACAACATCTGCGCGATGTTGCCTTGGCAGCTGTCCGAAGAAGAGCGCTGGCCGCAGGCATCAGATGCTTTACGCAGCTTTTTGCGGGATACCCCTCAGGCTTTTTCCTTGCAAGATTTGCCACACGGTTGCTTGGATTGCGGCCTAACCGGTCCGAAGATTCAGGGCACGCTAGAGAAGGTTACCCGATCCTTTCCTAGTTTTCTTTACGCCGTCAAAGATCTGATATCAACTTCGCAAATAGTATTCAGACAAACACGCGACGGGGTTGACCCGCTAAGCGCAGACAGCGCTGCAAAGCGGCTGGAGCAAGCTGGGAAACGCCTTTTGAAAAGATCGCCAACTCAGGGATTCTCATGAAACTCGCATCCTGAGCGTCGAAATGCAAGGTTTAGGCAAAAATAAACGCAAAATTTAAAACCTTCTTTAAACTTACATTCGTCTTATTTGTCCTATAGGCAAAGAATACCAAGAACGATAACGATGGGTAGTAATTATGAGCATTTCAAAGTGCGCTTTCAGACCGGTGTCAGGGGTTGCGCGCCAACTCACCCAAAAGCGTGGTTGGCAGCATCTTCCAGAGAACATCGCAAACTCGAACACAGTGGGGTACGCGCGGGTTCGCGGCATATGGTCACTGACCCACGGCTTCGGCGGAAAATTTGGTGACGGGGTTTTGTCGGTTAATGCCGTCGAAGAGTAGAAATCTCGACGGCCGGGCGGCTTGATCTCGAACCAACTCCCCTACCGCATCGCCGAGTTCGGCGGGAAAGGTTTTTTTCTTCGGTGTCGATTTGAAACCCGAACGAGACAGTTCAGACCAACTATATGCTCACACGTGCGATTCTTTTCCTGCCGGATGAAAAGAAAGGGGCAATCTGCAAAACGCGGCGGGTATTACCTTGCCGGCTATTCGCCTACAAGCTGAGATGGCGGCATCGGATTTCCGGTCGGACCGCACATTCGTTTTTAG
>Ga0163217_1097438_pt1 | contig 16565 bp, 13 predicted proteins | sample SynspAceP_FD_185933 | JGI IMG/M metagenome (GOLD analysis project Ga0163217, IMG submission 185933) | Saline lake microbial communities from Ace Lake in Antarctica - Synechococcus sp. Ace-P (PacBio error correction) | ecosystem: Environmental > Aquatic > Non-marine Saline and Alkaline > Saline ... | reverse complement strand
TGTGATATATGGCCGGACAATCGGCTGGTGCAGTTCTCACAAGAAGGAAAAACTAAACTTTAAACGCTATGTAGAAAATGGCGGTTTGATCTTTGTTGATGACTTGTAACCATGACATTGATGGCCAGTTGCAATCTTTTGAACAACAAATGGCCGAATTTATTTGGTTGATGGAAGCCTTGGCAAAAAAATCCCTAACGATCATGCATTGTTTATAGGCAGCTTTTTTGAATTTGATGCACCCCGCACTTCTATTGAGTTTAAATTGGTTGGGGCGATGATTAGTACATAATTATCTCAAAGCCATCGAAATCATGGCCGCTTGCGGTGTTATTACAGCAATTAAAAGACTTGGGTTGTGAGGATTACGATTTTAGAAAACAAAACGGTTTTTACGGGTGGATAATTACAAAGTTTTGCGGTCAATTATAGTGATCTATGCGATGACGGCTTAAGAGCAACTGCGAGTGTCGAGCGACGAGCTGCGAGCTAAGAAACAGCTAAGACAGGAAAATTTGTCTTTTTGTAGGAGTTTGGCTCTCCCCAACGGAGTTGCCGTAAGGATGTTGTTAGCTTGCGAAGCTTTTATTGGGAACAAATCGATACAGTCGATAAATTACACAATGGCGATAAATTTAAGCTTCTGTGGTTAATGGTTATCTCCTAAAACAAACGCCGGTTACCGGGAAATCCTACAAGTTGATGATTTATATTTTGTAGGAGCTGCTTTAGCTGCGAACATAAAGCTCGAAACTCGAGCTCGTAGCTCGAAACTTAAAAGTTGCGCACCAAGGAAAAATGAATATGAGTGACCAAAAATAAGCGCCAGCAAGTGGCGAAAACTACAACAAAATTAAAGCCTAGTGGCAAGATGAAGGTGGGCTAAGGTGATTGTTGGCCAGGCGTGAGGTATTCAGCAACTTTTTTTTTGGCTTGGGGGAGGGCATGTTAGCGGAGGCCATTGTTTACTCGAAGGCTGTGCCCCGGTTTAGCCCAAAACTTGATGGTTAGCTCTTTAGCTCAGAGTCTTGGAGCTTAATTTTTACGCGGGTTTACAATTTACCCCTGATTTAATGCCCAGCAACATTTCGGTACTGAAATTCCTCGAAACCGATCATGACAGTGGGTGAACGCTTTTTTAAATTTCAGCAAGGGCGGTTTTTACCATATATTGTGGCCGATGAAAATTAACCGTACTCCACAAAAAACTCAGCGGCTCTTACTGAGGCCAGCAGGAAAAAAAAGTCAGTTACGCCGGACAAAGTTATGCCCTAAAAAAAACCTAAACCCTTTGTATTAGCCACACAAAACAGTAGAACAAGCCGGCACGTATCCTTCTACCCGAAGCCCACTTTGACCGTTTTTACTGTTATTCAGAGTCGGTTTATCACCAGTGCTGACTGATGAAATAGAAGTACTCGGCGCACCACAGGCAATGTTCGTTTAAGCAAATTAATGCGGTATTACACGCCGACGATATTATTTGCCTTACAAAATTAGTCCGTTGACGTAGAAGTGGCCGAACCCTTATTATGATACGTTACGTCGTTTAGTCAGGGGCACTCGGCCCTGATGGGGAGGCTAAAGTGCCAGCGTCAAAGGAATTTGTACGTTGGGGCGCTGGCCCTCGCGCAGGGCAAGCGCTGATTTACTGTGCGCCAAAGCTGGGCCTTGTTCAAGACGCCTTTGCTGCTACGGTTGAGGATATCAAAGCCGTAGCTCACAGTGTATTACGGTCCCGCACTTACTAAAAATTTTCAAGCAGAAGCAGAAAACATGCAAACGATAGTTGTTTGATAGATGCTTTGCTCAAAGATGTCAGGTCCCCATTAAGCCCCTTAGGTCAATAAATCAGCGTGTCGAAATCTACATCGTTCATTCTTCTGCACCCAAGGTCTGGCCACGCTTCGCTGTTTGAGCCCCTACTTTAGCCAGAGTAAAGATTTTGCCTTAGTGGCAAAAACACTGCGCAGGGTTTTACATGGCATTCATCATTAGTACCCAAAAAAGGCACTGGGTAGAATTTAGCCAGTATCGCAGCTATGAACCGGTGATGCCTTAAGCAAAATAGACTGGAACTGTTTGCTCGCTCAGACAAAATATTTGTGCGCGAAGCCCAGCGTGAGAGCAATTCAATGTATGGTTTAGTCATAGATGCCAGGCCTGTCCATGGTTCGCAACGCTTAATTATAGCGGACAAAAAACCCTCAAAACCGAGCGAACCTCAGGCTCGACAGCCTGCATAAACTCACTATGCCCGCCACTTTGTTAGCCACCATTTCTATCTTGCCCACCAGCAAGTGATGCTGTGGGTATGTTGGCCCTTATCCAGTGCCAAAACGCATTTCTTACCCGCTTATGGGCGGGTGCACACATTGGCGTAAGCTACTGTGCAACTGACCCCAGTCAGTTCGGCCGGTGTTTTTTCCAGCTGTGCAACCTTGCCAAAATCAGTTGGCCCACTGGCAGCAAAACTCACTGGTTATCGTGGGTTAGCGATTTTTATCAGCAGAAACCGAAATTACGATGTTATGCGCAAACTCAATCCGGCCCAACCGGATGTCGGTGGCGATTCAAACTGGAGTGTGATGACGAAATTATATTTCCCTACAAGGGCCAAATTCGTTTTTGAAGATCTAGGAAGCAAAAGAAGCAAGGTATTTGGTTATCAGCAAAAGATGTAAAAGGCAGCGACTTAAGTGCCGACAAAGACTTCAATAGGAACTTAGTACCCAACTAAACAATTACAAAATTCAACATTGCGGCATATCGACTTACCTTAGACGTACCTTAGCATCAATTTTTAACTGTCAGGGCAGCGCAAAGGATGCGCGAACGTTTGGTTTTATGTGGCAACAACCTTGGTATGGATTAACTGCCTTGGCTGTTGATGCTTCCCATCATTATCCATCTGTTAAATCGCCAGTACGTGGCGCAAGTTAGTCAATTTGCCAGTGTGGCATTGCTGCGCAGCACTAACCCGCAACCACCGCAGGTTGCGCTTAACTCAGGTTTATTATTAGTCTTGCGAATACTCTGTTGCTCATGCAGCCCCTGTATTAGCCGCGCCTTTTTATGGCACCAAACCAGCAGTGAAACAGAGATAATAATGCTCAGCCAAATGGCTAAATAGCAGTAATTCAAGCGGAAAAAACAGCAAGTTGCAACTCGACTCGGCAAAGCAACAAGCCATTTTTATTTGGACGCCCCCGCAAGCACAGGAGGAACAAAGCCAACCTTAGTTAGTGAAAGTTATTATCAACTGGCAGACTCCAAATATCAAATAAAAACCCATAAACTTTGGTCTAAGATCCAAAGCCATTGGGCTAATAAAAATACAAAATCACCGCTTGCTGCGTTTATGCAACTAACCGCGCCAGTCAGTTTGTTGGTGTATAAAGATCCCCGTTGTCAGCCTATTGAATGGCCAACTGGCAGCAATCAACACTTGGCAGCAGTTTTGCCCCACTGTCAGTGCTAGTTTGTTTATCAACAACCGCCAGGGATAAGGCCATATATCAGTTGCGGCGCTCAGCGCATTGCAAAAAACAAAGCGCATTGCAATTACCTTAAACAGCGAAGCGAAAAACAGCTTTTTACACTAGCCCTAACCATAACAATCTGCCTACCAGGCCAAGGTGGTATATGGTTAAGCTCTGCCCCTTTAGCACCTGAGTACTTGAGTACCCGATCAGAAACCACTATATGATGACGCACCAAGTTGGAAGCAAGGGGGATAATAATCAAAAATGGCACCTCGCCTCCGCCCGCTTCGTTACTGGTGCGAACTGGCCGAACCAAGCTTAAGCTATCTCGGCTACCAGCATGCTCAGGAGGCTCAGCAGTGCTTTGGAGCACATCCGAGGGCAGCCGCTATTAAGCCAACTACGACAGGGCCAACGACTCTAGTGCAGGTTTACTCGCGCTTTAATCCAGATTGGGATAATTTAACTGTCTGCCTACCGACCTTTTCCGCTGATTTGGCCGAACTGTGCAAAGCGCCCTCGCCAAATCAACAGCTCACTCAACAAACTATTGATATCCAACAAATTAGCCAAACTATGGCAGGATAGCCAAATTACAGCAAACATATATGTCAGTCCCTTATGAGCTGCAAACATTCTTGTACTGCAGGAACTTACTTAGTGCCCTGCTTTTAGCGGCTTTTTTTGTATGAGCGGACTTTTACAGGAAAAGGAGCAGTAGAACTGACCAAAAAAGCTTCGTTGATGAGAACGATAAATGACTGCGCTTATTCGTTCAGCTCAAGATCAAATTACTTACACGTCTGCAAAAGCGCAAACTCAGGCAAACATCGCAAACAAGTGATGAGCTACGTTCTTACTGCAAAGTCTGCCTTTTAGTTTATGCTGACGTTAGTGCTACTTACGGCTTAAGTCAAAGGCCTGTTGTATAGCCAGTTAAGTGCGGCGCTTATTTACGGCATAATTCTGTGGCGTTTAAGTCGATTTCAAACAGAGTAGCCGCTATTCATCTGGATAATTTACCTGCTACATTCTCAATCGCCTTTATCCTGAAAACTGAGGAAAGTGCCTCAGCTTATTAACCGAAACAGCAAGAAACTGCATTTGTTACAACAGTGCACAGATAAGGTGAGTACTTATTGAGTTAGCATACTTGATCAGCCCAACACCCAAAAAACCAGTAAAGGGACTATGACTCAGTTACCCGTTATTCCTAAAATATGGTGGTGCGTTGGTCTACTTGCTTTTTGCATTTTTATTGATTAATAACGTTTCCTAACCGCAATGGCGCAACTCCGCACATCTTCTGACAGCTATGCAATAGGAAGCAGCCAAACCGTCCTAGTGGGATGGTATCAATTTAATCCAAGTTTCCGTGGGTTCCCCCGGGCCTATTCCAATTGCCAATACGTTCAGCTTGCGAACTAGACATCACTTTTTGTTTGGCGGGGCTCACAAGTCACCTGCTCTTAGGTTTAACCAAACAGATAATACCTCGCCTGAAGCATCGGCAAACCATACATCCAACTCAGTAGTGGCGAAGAGCTGGCCTTATTAGCGGATGACTCAGACGTTTTACTGCTAGTGCAAGTATTACTCAGTCGGTAAATTTACACCATTCAGTTCAGCAGTGGTAAAACTGGACGGTGTGCTACCTTGTCGGTGACACCCGATAACGTCCGGCAAATTCGCTTTTTACTTGCCATTAGGCACCCGACCGAAATTGCCAGAGATTGCACAAGGCACAACTCACACTGCGGTTTGAGTAGTGATGATTTGCTGTAGCAAAGTCAGTATTCCAAGCCTCTATCGCTTAAAGGCTTCGGCGAGGAGTGAAATTTCAGAGATCAAAACTTTGAGTTTGAACCGCATGGAAAATCATGCTGCAAAGCCCACTACTTCAAACATTGCAGCTCACTGAATAGGGCATGGAGCCGGGTGTGAGATGTATTTCAGTGTATTAGCCTGGATATTCGTGAGCCCACAAGCGCAACTAAGCGCTCTCCAAAGCAAAATAGTACGCTGGCTTGAAGAGCAGCCATAAGCGAAAAAACTGGCCACTGACGGGATTCTATTGATGTCATGCCGAATATTTTTAAGAGTTTCAGCGGCAAATTATTATCGAAACGAACAAGTTGCTGTGTTGAGAGTGCGCGCTTACTCTTGCTGAATTTAAAACGCACCTCCACTGAGGGTCGGTTTGTCAGAGTGATTTGAAACAAAAAATTTTACCCCGGGGGGGGGGGGGGGGGCCAAGTATGTGGGTGAGAATTTGGAAGGCGCTACCTACATAATTGGGTCTGGGACCTGCTCATCAAACTGAAAAAGGGCTGACGACACCACGCGACCAGAAGATGGGGCGGGAATAAAGAGCATGTTGCAGCAACTGGAACAACACGAGCATCAAGCAGCACCACAGCTCACCAAGACCAAGTCTGCGCGCCAGTGATTTAATGCGCAATATGGCCACCAATCAGGTGAGGTGAATTGGGTTTTGTGGGTTCAAAGGCCAAGCCAAGCCACTGCATTAATGAGCAAGCCATTGCTAATATGTGGAATGCACCAGCCCGAATTGCATTAATTTTGATGTCTGAGCCAGCACTGGCCTTACCCTATGAAAAAAGAAGCGCTAAATTTCTAACTCAAGCGAAAAATGCCGAACGTATTTTATGTCAAAAACGATTAGGCTTTGAACCCCCTCCGGTAAGTGAATCTCGCCGCTTATCAGGTGCGAACTTAACAACATCAAAAAACGCTAAACAATCAACAATCAATGTTAATACGTTGCACAGCAGCAGTGCTGAAGTGACAGCATCAACGCCACTGCAGTTGTGGTTAAATGCTCAGAGCAATGAGGTCATGCTTAAGGGACTGATACTGAAACAATATAATCCCTAAAGTTCTACTAAACGGGCTGGTTTGCAAAGCACGCCTGACCAATATCCAGCATATCGCTTACTCTCGAAAAATTAAAAAACCTCGATGCTAGGCAACTCAAAACAGGATTGTGCTAGCTGATCAGCCAACTACAGCAAACATTGGGTGTGGCGTTTGTTTACCGCCGCTGATGGCTGCACCCTTGCCTTCAAACAGGCGGGTTAATCTATTATCAAACCCAGCGATAGTGGGACTATCAGCAGTTTTACAACAGGGGCAACAACCAGTTGGAGTGGCTCGCTGGACTTGCCTGATCTAAATTACCCTTGGGCTCGGCTTGGCTATGGTTTCTGGTATGTTACTCAGTAACGTTCTTGAGATTTACTTTGCCAGCAAACGCCTAAGGGCCAGCCCCAGACGTCTACCTTCGTTGTTGTGCTCAATGTACTGGCGCAGTAATAGCGCTGATTGGCCTAGTGGGCTGATGTCAGATTAAGCAAAGTCCAAACTATCCCAAGCGTGGTTATTTAGCGCAGGGAGCTGCCATTAAGCACTGAAAAAACCCAACAAAACTTGATGCTTGCCACCTGAAGCTCAGTTATTTATACTACCTGAGGTCACAGCCTTTGGGCAGCAGATAGTTTTAAATAAGGCACAGCTACATTAGTGAACCAACACAAATTATGGATGGCAACCCTTCTCCAGCAAACTAACGATAGTCGGAGATGGATAAAACCCAGCGGCAATGGCAGGCACTAAAAGCTAATAATGCCCAGCTAAGCACTTGATTTTATACCCTCTACACGCTGACGGGCTTGTTAATATGCGTTGGAATAAACAATCATTCAGGGGAATACTGAAAGTATTGCCGGACAATAACACATAGCAGAGCAAGACAGTAATTCCCGGAAGATTTATACACCTTGGCTTAATTTGATCAAATGGTAATAAAGCGCAGAGCAAAAACTTACGGGCGGGTGGAAAAACCTTTATTTGAGTGCTGCAGCCATCAGTAAGCGGTAAACTGGTTATATTCAATTGAGCCTAAGTGATGCTGCAACAAAACAATAATCCGAGCAAAGCACAAAGCCGTCATTATCAGCGAAAATTGTGCCGTTGCGGTTAGAGTCTGCCACCACCTTAAGATTTTATTATTCAGTCTGCCCCTTCATTTGAAAAAAAAAAAACTTGTCAGTTAAGAGAATGGGGCTGGCTCTTTTGCTAACCAATAACAGTGATTAGCCAGATCAGGTAAAAATAAAAACACCTGGACTCAACATTTTAATTACCAAGGGCAAAACACCGATAACATGGAAGGATGGGAGCTGCGGACCGTGAACAAGTTTGATTTGATGGTGATGGACGGACGAGCCCTCAGCTTAATCAGGCCAACAAGAATGGGCTGGCACAAAAACAAGCGGTTTTGCAACAGGGTTTAGGTTTGCTTGTTTATTAGGCCGCATCAGTCTTTGCAGTCTGCCCCTGCAACTGCAGGATAGTGCACTTGCCGACAAAATAAAAACTTAAGTCCAATTAACCCAGGCAAGGTGCGGCTCAAAACAGTGGTGCCAAACTGGCCCAATAGCCAAATTGAGGCAGTCCATTCAAGCCCAGCCATTAAAGTGCTTATTCAGGCCAGGTCTTACCCTAGTGTTTGGCGGAACGCCACAGCAGGCTCTGCGTCAGGATTGTTAAGCATGGTTTAGGTAAAATTGGGGTTTCACTTGATTATACTACTTTTATCAGTGGCAATCATCAGGGTAAAAACCGCTCAATACAGCCGCTTATTGGCAATAACCTTTTGGTCTCAGCTGGCCGCTAACCGTCCACCTTGCTTATTGGTTGCCCAAACACCAGATAGCATGTTGCGCTCAATCAGCAGGCCTCTGCCTGTTGCCTTAAGCAGTTCCCTGGACCTCACGGCTGAACTAAAACCCTTAGATTGATCAGTCGTATTCAAACTAAGCTTAGCAGGCTGTAAACTTTAATTCGCAAGATTCGCTATTGTCTTAACTTATTGGCCACAGCAGAGGGCTGTACCAACTTAAACTTGTTGGCTGGATGGGACAAGGAGGCAAACAAGTTCAGTGGCGGTCAAAACTCAGTGCAAAAAACCACTATGTATACCAGCCAAACAAACTGGATAGGCCTGGCGCCAACGCAAAAAACACAACAAAGCTCCCTATATCAAGCCTAATAAGCCAAAGCTTAGGGCAAAAACCCCCTTGCTTTGAAACACAGCAGCACTGAAATAAACTTTGGTTTGCTGGTTTGCTGCATGCTTGGCCACATCTGCGTTTTTATGGTTGAACGCAAACCAATCTTGAACTTAGTCAGGTGAGTAAATTTAAGCTGCCTATGTTATGGCAAAAGCAGGTGTTTTTGATCACTTTGAGCAGAGAGCAAAATCAAAAGGTTTAGGACCATGCGGCACAAAACCCAGCTTTGTGTATAAGTCGGATTCGGCTGTTTCATGGCATTGGCCGTTAGTGCAATAAGCACATTTTCTTAATATCAAGACTGGCTAACTCGGTTGATTGGCTTGGCCAAGCAAGCAGAAATACAGGCAAAAAGATGTGCACCCTCTATCCCATCGATTGATGATTTGTTATTCCACTTTAATTTAATGCGCAAAAAAGGCCAATGAGCTTATTAGGACAGGTTTGATCTACACAAAAGACCCCATGAAATACGCATTTTACAATAGCCGTTCAGCTAGTAGCCCTACACTTTAAGTTCACACTGTTGATAAGTTACGAGAAAATTAACAGGAGGCGGATTATGAACCAAGCGATCTGGTCATTACCATGGGACACAATGTAAGCAGCACAGCAAACATTTGCAGCCAACGAGCTTAGCCGTTCAGCAGTGAATTCCAAACAGATGGAGCTTCCCGAGTGTTACCAGTCTGACCAGCGTTATATTTGTAAAGATTACATGTTGTTGGAAGAGTGGTTGTAAAGCACATACCGCCACGTGGCCTCAGAAAGAAAAATAAACCTAAGTACAAAATTGCAGCCCTAAGGCTGCATTTTTAATGCGCTCTTAAACTTAACTCACTACAATTAGCCACCAATAAGTTCCTTAGGCATGGTCTGACGCCAATTGAGATTGCCAGAATGCGGTTACTGGTTCTTAATGTGACTACTAATTAAAGTCATAGGCCACATAAAGCCATGTGGCACTGAATCACTCATGTCGCCTATCGAGCGAAAGTAGGATCGAGGTCTTGCACTAGTTTCTTACACTACGTAGGCCATGATTCTTGTGAAAGGCATTGCTCTACACACTCACCATACGACTACCAACACTTCACCTTGGCGAGACTTTCGACGCACACTCCACGATATTGCAAGGTGAAGGCTTTCATGTAAACGGGGCCTGGTTGAACCGTCATATTTTGAATTGGCATAGAGTAGCCGGTAATTTTGGGGACGATATTCTTCAGCCATGATAATATCCATCTTCACATTCAAATTCAGTCAGTTCTTGAAGTCTAAGCTGATCACATTAAACCACTACAAAACACTGGTTTCTACCCGTAATTGCGGATCATTATTGACTCACTTAAACACGGGCCTAATGTTGGGGCCTGGTCGTAGATGAGCACTTGAGCACATATGGACTTCGGATAGTCATCGCCACGGGTTCCCGGCATCCCATGTTCACTTGCGAGCACGCTGCAACATGCAGCCGGTTTCGTTCTGCCGGGAACGTTAGTTTTACCTGAATATTGGTAACCAGAATCGAAGGGGCCTTGTGACCATCACCATTGCCCACCATTACTTGGTAAACCCACCGCCTTTATGCTCAGACATTTATTTATTGGAAATGGATATTACATAAATTCATTTCAGGTGTAAGCAGTCGTGCGCTATGAAAGACACGTAGATTGTTACCAGCAGGTGCGTCTAATCACGCGTGAGACTGAGCCGAAGCCCTGCTTATGAGATATTGGCTGCAGTGACGACATGCTGCTGTGCAACCAGCGTCATCAGAATTCACCGCTTTTGGTTCATCGCCATTTGGAAGGGCAGCAGTTGCACAAACTAGCCATCAAACATGTGCTACCGATGCTGCGCATTATGTATCATTCATTTGGTTCTCTCACTGTTTCTTTATTAATTAGTGACTATTCGACGTTTTCTGCCAAATTGGCTCACTTACTCAGACTGACCCACCCCCAACAGATGCATTCAAAACTAGGTAAATAAATTATAAAAAATGGCCACCAAAAAGACTGAGCTGGTCGCCATAATATAATTGGTCTCCCACCCTTCTAATATGTTGGGTTTGTTTCAAAAGGACTTAAAGAAAAAGGAAAAAAAATAAACAATATCAGTCCGGCGACATTCCAGTAAGGACAACAGTAGCCAGATACTGCCAAAGACAAGGCCACTCGGGATTCCATAAAAAATGCTATAAGTTGCCATACACAAAAACCGACAATATAATAGCCCACCACCAAGAACATACGTAAAAATGGAAAATCCGTTTACTGAATATTGGCATAGGCTTACAAACAAATAATACACTGCAAGCCAGTGGTTACGGCGGCTTTTTAAAAAACCACAGCAGGTGCACCTGCCCAATACACCACTCATAAGGGCCCGAAGAGTCAGCCCATAAAGCCGTAAGCAAAGACACTTAATAAACCAAGCGCGAAGCCAGAGTTTTGGGTTTTACTGGCGTTAAAAAACAATAGACCAAAAAGTAGGCCACCTTAAAGTCAGTAAACAGCCCCAAATGGCGGCATATTTAAAATCACACTGGCGAGGACTCGCGTATACACCACTAAAATATATAGGGTAGGCTTAATAACGCGTAGGTATTCACGCAATACTTTATTAACACTAGCAAGCTCAACAGCACTGTTCGCTGTATTGAGGAATAAACGATGTATTTGACTATGGACACTTGGATACTCCGATTGATCAAAATAAAATCTAATTCGCCGTGGGATAACTGCCGCACAGAGGCATTTGATCGAACTCTTTGCAGTTTTATATTACCGTCGTTTTAATGTTCGTTTCGCTACGCTTAGTTGCGTGGCCAGGCTTTATGTTAAGTTGGCCTGTTTGGTAAACGTTAACGGTAAACCAAACAACCGAAGCTGTACTCCGACACTGCTGTATCGTTCTCCGCCGTTAGGGCCATTTTACATCCGCTAAAAGATGAACCTAACCTGCGGATTTTTGTTGGGATTCGGCTCAAATAATCCCTTTTATGCGCTGGCGGTAATTCCTCTCTTCGAACTGTTCACTGCATAATTTAGATTTTGTGCATGAATATATTGCATACTTAACGCGCTCACCTTTCAGTTAGATTAAAATCACATAGGGAAAACAGCTTTTACACAACAACACTACTGCTCTTGCTTACGCACAGCCGAAATCACAAAGCGCCGCAACACACGCGTACAGTTAAGATGCCACTTAATACGCCTATTTTCACGCTATCCAGTACTCCGAGGCTATACCCTTCGAAAGCAAGTGAACCGACCCAAAATAAACTCATGGTAAAACCGATGACCACACAAGATTGAAAATACCGCCTAAATTTGATAATCCAACGTCAGCCCCTCATCTAGGTAACTTGACAAAACCCCCAGTGTGGAACCGCCAACCAGCCAGGCTGCCAAAAATCCTAATTGGCTTGCCGATAAAACAGTCTGCACCACCGCCACATAACCACACTGCAGCAATATTTGTTCGGCATCTGCAATCATAAAATCGCACGCCCGCATTTAGCAAAGCAAAAACGGTAGAATTAAAATGCCACCCAAGTGTGTAACCCTTCCTCGAGCTTGAAGTAGCATCGGAGCCATGGGGACGACCTGATGGAGTCAGTCAAAGGACTTTAAACGAGAACTTAACCATGCGATGGCCAAAGCCCGCTAAAAGTGGCACATGTACGCCGGCGATTTTAATACTGCGCCCCATTACTGACGACGGCCAACCACTAGCATAGGCCAGCAGTTTAGCCACATTAAAACGACTTTAACAAAAAATAGAATAGCTCAATGGCAGCTCTACAGCCCACACTTAAAGGGACAGGCGAATGACATTTCCAACTGTAATAGACAAGCAATAATGATAATGGCTGCCAAGTCATTCAAAATAGACCACAGAGCAACAAAAAGAGCTTCAGGTGATGGGCAATGCACGCCCGAATAAAACTTAAAAACACGTAGGGCAAAAGGAATATTCAGTAGCGGCTGGAACCGCCCAGCCTTGAACGTAACCGTCATCTTGATAATTTAAATGCGGCCGTAAAGTAGGGCAAGTACCGTAAAATACCAGCTATATGCAAGCAATGGCAGGTAAGGCTATTTTTTGCGGAGAACTTAAGTTGGCCGCAGCACTTCACGTTTAACTTCCAAAACCAATTAGAAAGAAAAAGAATGGCCATCAAGCCATCGTTGAATCCATAACAGCATGGGTTTATCAATACTAAAAAGCCAACCAATTACTGACTGACACCGGCAAGCCAAACACCCACTTACTATACCAAAAGAGCAGGGGTATTGCCCACTATCAGGCCAAAAAAGCAGCTGCGGACGAGGAATTCCACGCCACCAGGCAGCTTTCTGCGTGGAATATATGCTAGTAAATTGGGACAGGCCCCATAGGTAGATTTCCAGTTAAACCAAAATTTAATTGCCGGCTAGCCTTGCCCACCTGGCGTTTAATACAAGATATAGTCGATATAAACTTATCTAACATCCGGAAATACCTGCGAAAATGGCACAGCCTTAATTAATTCATTCACCTTTAACTACTTTTACATCACCGCACAGAGAGAGGCAGGCATTAGTCAAACGGCCGAGATTCTGCATGTCACCCCCGCAAACCGTCAGTGGGACAAAATTAGTACTTTGCAGAATTATTTGGACACGATATTATTCGATGCGTTTTTGGTAACACGACTTTTTCTCAACCCTTGGGCAAGTGGCCTATGAATATGCGGAAAGAAATTTTGCCCTGGTTCACGAACTGCATAGATATGCTGCTGCAAAAGCCGCGTGGAAAACAATCGAATACGCACTGTCACCATCAGGTTATTCCGATGACGAGAGGTACCTAAAATGCTGGCTTTTGATTTAATTCACCCCACTAGCATAGAAATTTGAGTTTCAACTCGGTTTATTCTAATAAGAGGCCCGAGTTTGACAATTTGTGCGCTGATCTGGCGGATTCAACAAACTCGATCTTTAATTATGCCTGACCGTAAACTTTAATACCGGGCAGCAATATAGAAAATGCCTATGGTCAATTTATTACGAGAATACTGTGCTTAAGCTTTTTTGCCAGGTCAACAAACAAAAGCTGTGTCACTTACAAAAAGCTTCCCCGTCCCTGACACAACATGCTGGCATAGTTTAATGTCTGGGGATAAGCATCTCATGAAACACAGCTTACTCGCCTGGTTTGAACGCTTAACAGATGAGCCCCAAAATAGTCGCAGAGTTTGATGACAGTGCAATTGTTAAAAAATGTTTTGCCAAGAAGGTCTTGGCGTATTTTGCACGTTCTAGTCCAGTATTGTGAGCATATAGTCAACGCTAGAAATGTAAGCTGGCATTGCGCGAAACCTTGGAATATTACGAGAGCGCGACTATGCTATTTGTTCAGAGCGAACCCATCAAAGTGATATCGTTCAAACATAATCCTGATTAGACGCTTAAAAAACCTTAACAAAGACCTTAAGAAAGGCATAAAAAAGCAGCCTAAGCTGCTTTTTTTGAACTGTTGGTTCACTAATAGATAAGAATTATTTCCGCCCGAGTTAGCGAGTTGGGCTGGCGAACGCGTCAGTTCGTCGCTTCTTCTCAGTTTGCTACACCCCCCCCCCCCCCCCCCCCAACCCCCCCCCCCCCCCCCCCCCCCCCCCCCCCCCCCCCCCCCCCCCCCCCCCCCCCCCCCCCCCCCCTAACTTAAAAGCCACTGCTTAGCCATACCTTACTATATTAAACTTTTCTGCTTCCGCCTAATTCATCCAGGGCCACTTAGAATCCCCTAAATTGAAATGCGCCATGCCCTAAAAACTAAAGTGTTACGGTACCTTCGTTGCGCAAGCGCCTTTGGCCAAGAGCTGTGGGTTGAGGCAATCAATGGCTATGTTGCCACTTTCCATATTCAAAAGTATTGTGTCAAGCGGTGAGCATCTAATATCGCCATCTTTGGCTTAATTTTTGGCTGCGGCCATCATCACAGGTCCTGGCTCTTTTCGTTCTCATTGGCAAAACTCCAAGCGCTGAGCCAAAAACGTCAAGTTACGCCGTTCTTTTAGCCCAAATTTGCCTTGTATGATAACCGCTTGTCCAATTAATAAGCGCAGCTTTAAATGCCACTTGAATGAATAATAATATAGCTGCGATGATTGAAAAATATCTGAACCGTGGCGCAGATATAATTTCCAGCTGAAAGCGATTTCCATGTAGGGGCTACTGATTGCTGGTTCGTACCGAGACTCACCGATACAATACCCGCAAGCTGTATCCAATTAAGCTGGTTTCATATTGCCTTAACCAGTTTTAACAACTACATCTTTCACTTTTTCAGGTATGTTTTTAAGTTCAAAATTATTACCGCCCGCTTGCAGGACATACCAATTTTTTCCGTTCACTTGAGTAGGAAGCCTTCTTTACTGGTTTCTTGCATGTTTTACCGCTTGAATTTAATATAAACAGGAAAAGCGCTTGAGATAATCTTGTTTGATATCATTAGCTTGCGGCTTTTAACACCAAGTTTTGCGCTCGGGGTCATTTTGGCAAGCCTGGGGCGATTTTCTTTTTGAATCGCTTCCCACTTTTCAATTAAAAACTAATAGGTACCCTGTCGTAGTTGCCAGCGCATCATCTGTGTGAATTGAGGCAAAGGACTAAACAAAGGTAGCCTGGCTCAATGAAAGTGGGATAAGGGCTGGTTGCCGAACACACTTTCTTCAGAATGACCGCGATGCCTTCGGATCCAAACTGCTCTAAATTGTAATGATAAAACCATAAGTAAAATAGGTAAGTACCATTTCACGGCTTGTTCGCTAAACTAGTTCATTGAACCGTGGCTTTATCTTTTGACTGTCGTCAAGGATAGCAACATTCGGCTTCTTTAGGGTTTACCTGACTCAGTCGGCTGTTTGTTGCTCGGACAGTCTGGGGTCGTATAGACTTGCGCCGCACAGAGTTGGAAGCCCGTTTAGCTGTTGCGCTCACTGCTGGCTTCTTGGCGCAAAACCACTAACAGAAAGAAAAAAAGGCCCCTTAAAGAAGTCATGGTGGCACCTCAATCCCACCAACGAAATGACAACAGGCTGATACTCGTTGTCGGATTCGGGATTTAGTCATATATTATCCCCAATTTCAAGGGTAGGAGGCGACGGCACTTTCAACCCCAGACCACTTCCAATGCATCACCAGGTTGACTTACCCACGGGGTTTTATTTATTATTTTTAAGGGCAGCATCATAAGCGGGCTTTGCCTCAAAATGCCTGCTGGTGAGGCGTGCAATCACTTTTGGATCAGCGCACTGAAACCTGATTTGAAGTCACAATGAAATTGCGAGATTCACAGTAGGACCTTCAATTCCGCGTGTAAGAGACTCTAACGTGGAGTACAACCGCTGCAAACCCGCCACAATCAAGCAAACTATTTCACCGCATCCACCGATTCGCAGCGCACCACCATGTTTGCAAGAATGCTAAGTCCAGAGAGGTGACTCGTGCACAACAGTTGCGGCATACCACGGGTGGCATTAATTAGGGATTAAAGCCGCTAAATCCATAAATTGCAGTTTGCTCCATTTGCGGTGGGGTGGAGCCTGATAGGGAAGGCGTTGGTAATTGAGTGGTTATACGGTCTATTAGTTTCGAAATCCGCATGTGGTCCTCTATGTTTTCAAGGACGCGAACACAAAAATTTCGGAGCACTGAGCGAGCTACCGGGTGCGTTCGCTTAGATATGGTGTCTGGGTGCCGCGACTTAATGTATATCCAGAGCTGCATCAAAAAAAACCCATAACTGTAAGAGTACATTAAAAAGCGGCCAGAAAAAAAAATATGGGCTTAAAAAGCCAGTCTTAAAGGCATTGTGGGGCCTATTAAACTTCCTGAAGAGGCTTTGCCCCGATTTTTTTTTTTTTTTTTTTTTTTTTTTTTTTTAAAGGAAACACCCGTTTCCAAAAACCCACAATCCCCTTCTCTTC
>Ga0163217_1064940_pt1 | contig 16567 bp, 18 predicted proteins | sample SynspAceP_FD_185933 | JGI IMG/M metagenome (GOLD analysis project Ga0163217, IMG submission 185933) | Saline lake microbial communities from Ace Lake in Antarctica - Synechococcus sp. Ace-P (PacBio error correction) | ecosystem: Environmental > Aquatic > Non-marine Saline and Alkaline > Saline ... | reverse complement strand
GTAGAACAGATCTGTCTCCGTGAGCACATCTAACCCGCACCGGCTTCCCTGTTTCGCCGCCCCAGGCCGCGCTCCCAACCCTGACCTGGTTAGCCTTCTCGTCCAAAGGGGCTCACCGGTGGCTTCCTGCGATTGGGGTGACCTGGCCCCCGTGAAGCCCTTAATCAGGCTTCATCAGCGACAACCCGCCCACCACCTGTATCACGCGCCATAGCTTCACCGCAACCCGCCTGGGCTGCGCCGCGCCAATGCCAGCCGGTGAGCCTGCTGGGAAGCACGCCCAGGGCTCTCGGCAGCTTCGAAGCGCAGCCATCAGCCGCTGCTTCTGCGCCTGGCGCGCCACCCGCGGGTCTGCCGCCCGCGCCTGCGCGGCACGATCGCCGCCTTCGATCTGAAGGTGGAGAATTCCCGGCTATCTCAACGGCGGCTGGCCCGCCAGATCAGCGCCATGCCCGTCGGCCATGGGCGTCTGCCTGCGGCCCTTGGCCATGTGGTTGTACCATACTGCCGCCGCATCTGCCTCGATGACGCCCAGCTGGAGCGGTGCACGCCGCCATTCGAAGACAAGCCTCGGTACCCAAAGCTCTGATCCGCGCGCAGGGGGTTCGGCGGATCGGGCCTTGAGGCTTCGCCTTGGGAATCAGGGCCCAGCCAGGAATGGCTGATATCCACGCGGCCACGGGAGAGGCCGTTAGGAGAACAAGCGCACGGTGGTGCGGCCCTGCTGCTTGCCAGCTCACCTTGATTCCTCACCTCCAGTTCAATCAAGGCACTCCCAGAGGGGTTGGGCAGGTCCCAGCTGCTGGGATCCGGCCTGGCTCCGGGCCGCACCCAAGCTCCACCAACCAGCGCTCAAGGGCCGTGCAAAGGATGGCTGAGAGGGGGGTGTGGCGTGATGGCAGCGCGGGTCATCCCCGATGTCGTCTGTTGGCGGAAGGCAGTCTGCACCTCTGGGCCTCCAGGCCAGCTGGATGAGGGGGTGACCAGCTCCATGACCCGCCCACCAGGCCAGGCTTTGATGCCAGCACCAGGCTTCAGCAGCAGGGGCCCCGGCCAGCAGAACCAGGGCAAACCACTCGCCGCCCGAGAGGGCCCCGGCGCACCGACTGAACTCTCTCGACCCGCCGCACCAGCACTGGCGCGGCGGAGCTTAAACCACCTGCAACTGGGTTGTCATTAGGCCCCGCCGTTGATTGGGATCGCTCAAGGTTTGAAGATAGCCAGCTGCCAGAAGCCGAAATTCTGTTTCTCCGCAATTCAGCGGCCGCAGGGCTGTGGTATCGGGTGATAAAGCTTGCTGAGAGAACGGAAAGCTCGCCGCAGAATCCTGGGGGTTGTGGCGCTTCTGGGAAGCTGCAGCAATTGGTAGTGCATTTGGGGCCGACGAGGCGGTTTCGGCTACTGCCACAACCCGCCCGCAGACTTGCGCCATTCCTAGAGAAAACCTTCCCTGATTGATGCGTGGCCATGGCTGCTGAGCAGGACGACGCGGTTGTGTCCGCTCTGGCCTGGCAGCCTCGGGGCAACGCAAACGCAACAGTCCTGGCCTTGCCAGCAGGTCCTGCGCCACTGGAACAGCCGCCTCAACACTCACCCGGCTTAGTCGAGGGCGACGACTTACTGGACTTTCCCAGCTCTACGACAGCCTCTAGGCCCTGCAACAAGCTGCCTGCGGCAACCGCCCAACCCGCACTCTACGCTGATCGCATTGTCCGGCACCGGCGGCGGTTTTCCAGGCACTAGGCCCTGGCGATCGCCCTACCCCAGGCCCAGGCACCCTTTGTCGATTTCGGTGGGCCGCAAAGCGGGCAAGCCGTACGGGCCATGGCCCATAGCCTGGGTTTGAGCCAGCGGGTCCTGGTGCGCTGGGAAGCGGGCGCGAGACCACGTGCCAAGACCCTACCGTGGCCGCTTCGACTGGGTTCCTGGCCCAGGGCCGTGGCGGGCGGCCGCCCCCAGTTGGTCGCGGAATATCTGGTCCCCTTGCTGGCTCCCACTGGCCAACGCCCTGCTTTATATCGCGAGCCAGTTGGGAGCCAGGCGATCGCCAAAGCTTGAAGCGGGCGCTGCAAGCCACTCGTTGGCGGCCGCCGAAGCGGGTGGAGCGCATTGGACCTCCCATCGGGCTCGTGGCGTTGCGCACGCCGGAGTGCTCCGGCCCCTGGCCCCCTGCCCGGCCAGGCTATCCAGGCCGGTGGGCGTACCGGCCAAGTTTGCCACTCGGCGTCCTCATGACCCCCACACACAGGGGAGCCCTGAGGATCGTCTTGGGAGATCGTCAGTCGCCGTGATCAGAAGCGGGCTGGGGCTGCCCCCCAGCGCTGGCGCAGGCCGGCGCAGGAGGTCTGGGGATCGGGCTCGCCAGGGCTATCGCCCCAAGCACCGCAAGCAGCTCGGCTTCAGAATACGCCGTGATTCGAGCGCATCGGCATTGGCGCCCGGGGAACCAGTGATTCACCCTGCCCAACAGGCCATAGCGGGCCCGCCCGTAGCTCTCCAGATCCCAGGCCTGCCAGCAGATTGTGGAGCCAGAGCAGCACCGGCAGAGTTTGATGCCGCCGGGCGTGTCGGGCCACTCCGGCAAGCCCCTGGGACCAACTTTCCAGCCAGGCGGCGCCGAGGCGTCTCTCTCGCCCGGGCGTTTTCTCCAGGCCTCCCAGGATCGGCGCAAAACAGGCGAGGAGCCTGCGGCAGCCAACGCCACGGGCTTCGAGGTGAAGAGGTCGAGAATCGGGCCGGACCGAGCCGCACCCACCATCTCATCGTAGTGGATTCTGGGAGGAGAGGCCAGCAACAGATCGTGAACACGATCGGGTGCAACGGGCGCACAGGTTCGTTCAAACGCGGCGAAGGGCTATGCAGGTGGCCCCCTTGTCGGTGGGGACTGATCACGAAGAGGCCCATGTCGTGGCAGGGCGGCATCAATCGCCGGGCCGTTCTGCTGGCGGATGAAAATACCAGTGCAAGATTGATGTAATCGAAGCATCGATTCGATCGCCTCAAGAATCAGGGGCAGTGGGCGCGATGGGTGGAAGAAAAAACCGATCAACCGATTACGCCCTGCTGCTGCCAACGCCTGGCCACTCCAGGCAACCACCGGGGAGCATGGTCTGCTCCAGGTTGCTCGCGGAAGGTTGAGGGCCATGAATGCCAGCATTGTGCCAGCGTAGCTGAGCTCCCAGCCGCTCAAACTGCGCTCCAGTTCGGCCTCGAACACGGCCGGGTCTGGGTGGGTGGAACCTTCGTCTGCAGGAGGCGCTGGGGGTCTGACTCGGGCAAGAGCCAGCCCAATTGTCTTTCTGAGGTCCGTAAATGGGCGTGCCGTTTCGATTGTGGTGAATCCCACCGCCCACGGCGCGCTCGGACCGTGGCCCGAAACACTGTCCTGGCTTGTGGCATGATCTTATCAGCGGCAGATCACTCCAGCTCTGCTGGTAGCGCATGCGCCCAGAGAAAGCAGCGGGCATGGCCAATTCCGGTGCCGCCCCCGAACCGCCGGGTGAGGCACACTCAATGGCGGGAAGCCGTGCGCTTCATGGCGGCGAGGAGGACGGCAACCCAAGCGCTGGATTCCTGATTCTGCAATGCTCGTCGAGGGCCGCCACCTCCTCATAGGCCACCAGTTGAATGCAGTCGACCGGGCAGGTATCGATCGCTCCTGGATCTTTTCGGTTGCTTGTTGCCGTCCTGCGGATGGGCGCGGAGCGGCCCCAGAGGGGGTCCACCAAAAAGGTGTTTTCCAGCCAACATGGCGCGCGAGTAGCCGACAACGCCGATACAGACGGCTCATCCACCAGACGGCTTTTTTTGCCGGATCGAACACCCAAGAAGCGGTCTCGCCGCTGGCACTGGACCGGACCTCGCGGCCCGTCTGGCGCTGAAGCGCGGAGCGACGGATCCATCACAAAATCTCAGCTGGTCCCAGCGGGTCACCACCAGTTCAATGCTGCCGTCACGGTGGCTGCGACTGGTTCACTACACCTGAAAACCTTCCTGAGTGGAGGGCCCGCAGCGATCGGTGCGCAGGGCGTAGCGCTGGTTGAGCTGGGCCAGGAGAACGCATCCCACCGGCCACGGCTGCTTCCAGAGGGTCCAGGCCAGTTCACCCAGCTCATTAGCTGACCGGGATGCTGGTTCCAGCGGAAACCGACTTTGTCAACCGCCTTGCTTCTGGGGCAAGGCCAATTCGGCGAGCACGTCTGGCCGCTGGATCAATTACCGCACCGGCGACGCTACACCCAGTTCAGCATCAGTAGCCCACTAGCGGTTGCACGGATAGGCCTCAAGAGAGGGCGTGTCGCGATCCTTGAGTTCCGTTTTGACGGTTGCTGAAGTGTGGACAATCGTGCAATCCGGGCTGGGCGAAACGAAGGAAAGGGAGAACAGACCCTGCAGTCAGGGAGGCCGACTGCGGAGGGCAGGCGGGGGCAGGGTTCTGGCGGCTGGGCTTGGATAACGCCTATCGGAGGTGCCTGGCGGCCGCTGCTGAACAGTGCCCAAGCCTGGCCTCGATCTCGCTCGTGGTGAGCTGTTCCACAGCCGGCCCCCAACACTCCTTCCACCACCTCTGTCCACCCGGCCGTTCGGGCCGATGCGAAAACGGAATGGTGCTGTTCGAGACATCACGAGGTTCAGCGTGGCGGCTCAACGATTAACCGGGTTCCCAGCCTCAGCTGAGAGATGCGAGACCAGCGTGTGATTTAACAGCAGCAGCCCCTTCAAGCTGAGCAGGACCCTCTTCCACCAGACCCATGTCCTGATGCTTCCTCATAGACACGGCGGGGCTTTCGAGTGTGCCGCCCCCAATCGCCCACTCCCTACAGGCCGTCTATCGCGCACGGGTCGCGCGAATGTCCTTGAGCAATCACCAGCACCAGCGCCTCCACCAGTACCTGCTGACGGGGCTCAACCGAGTATGGCGAAAGACGTTCCGAGCGACCAGGCGCTGTTGCTGCGAAACGCAGCGCTCACTGTCGATCCGCAGCGCTGGCAACAGACTGATCCCGGCGCCTGGCCGGCCTTGACCGCGCGCCACCAGCTGACTTGCCGGCATCGCATCGGCGAGGACCGGCGCCAGAGACCGCACGCGCTACGTCCACCTGCCAGGGCCCGGATAACGCCTCAGCAACACCGGATGGCTCCTCGGGTAGTTGCCCATGGCCCAGGCCACGGCCCTTGCGCAACATAACCCGTGCTGTCGTTGCCCAGTGTGGCATGCTCTAAGCGTGTCTTCGTGTTAGGCAGGGGCTCCACCCAGCCTCTGCCGACTCGGCCCAGGTATCACGTCCCAGTGGCATTAGACGGCGCTCATCCGCAGAATCGGGACAGTCCTCGCTCCAGGCAGGCGCCCATGGCAGCAGCACTTGGAATGGCGCGGGGTCCGCGGCCGACAGATCATAGCAACATAGTGTTCGCAGAGATCCGCAACCCCGACGTGCGGGTCTTCGTGGCGGCCAAGGGCGAGCAGCTCAAGACCGAGATCGCACTCGGCGCGGCGATGTCGAGCTGCGGAGAGCTCAATCGTGTCGAGAGCATCGAGCGGATGCGACGGCACCAAGCTCTTCTCGGCCAAGCGTCCACGAGCCCACAGTTTCGGATTACGAAGCAAGCTCAGCGGGGCTGGTGTGGAAAGCGGGATCGGCACAGATTCCGGCATGGGCTTTTCTTTCTGCTCCCCCGCCATGTTCCCGCAGGAGCGGCCACTTTCATGTCGTCGGGGCAGCCAAGCCGGGCACTCACAACGAACATATGTCTGGCCAGCCAGAAACACAGGGCACATCGCGCCGGGCAGCAAGGTGGAGCGGCATATTGAAGGACACAGGCCGTTGATTCGCGTTCCTCGCATTCTGAACGCATTAGGGTTCGCCCAGTTTGCCGCTGGTCCTGTGCACCTGAAACTTCTTGCCCCCTGACTTCGACATCGGCGTATTCAGGAGGCGACGCCCGCTCGCGGCTGGTGCCGTGGCCGCCCAGGCAGGTGGGCCAGCGGCAGCCCCCCTACGATGTCAGTGGGCAGCATGGCCTGCTGCCACGAACGGTTGGGCTTGGCTCGCAGCCAACGTGCCCTCAGCCTATCGGCCTGCTGGCCTGGCGTGAGCTTTGTCCCTTAACACTCGCTCAAAATGTTCGCGCGCCGGTTGCTGGGGGGGGGGCGAATTCTCGCCCTTCTGGGGGCACCCTTTTTGCAAATGGCCAGACCGGCTCCGGGGGCTGGTTCTGGTGCTGTCAGCTCACCCTGGTTGAGTATTGGTGAGTCGGGTCCATGGCGCGCTGCTGGCCCAGCTCGATGCGGCCAGCCTTGACGCGAATCGAGTGACTATGGCGGGTGCTGCTTGGCTGTTGGCTCAGTGCCAGCCAGGACATTGCCGTGGACGCTCCGTACCGCACCGACCTGCCTGCCAGCCAGGAAACTCGGCGGCTCGGTTGTCCGGGCCTCTTCCGTGGCGGATTAACGGGGGCGAATGTTCGGTCGATCGGCGGCCGGCGCTTTGTGCTGGCCGGTCGCTGGCTGGCCCGGTGGCACTTCCTGGCCGCGGCCCGCCCTGTATTGTGGCCGTTGGGTGCCGTTCCCCGGCCGGCGCCACGGCTGGCTCCGATCGTCCATTCCGGTGACGAGCACTTGCGCCAGGGCGGTGGTGGGGGCCGGCGAAAGGAATTCTGCGCCGCCACGGCGGCAGCCGGGCGCTTTGCTGATCCTCTTTACGGTGGGTGCTGCTCTACCGCTGGCCCTGATGACTGCTGGTGGCTGATGTGTGGTGGCCGTTCTTTGATCCAGGAAAGGCTTTTGCGCCGGAGCTTGATCGGAACGGTGCTAGGCGGGCTGGGGCATCGCCGCCACCATGGCCGGCACAGCGGTGTTGGGGGCGTTGCTGTTTGCGCGCCTTGGCATTTAACCGCTCGCTGTGGCTGTTGTTCAATTGCCGGCCGCGATTGGCAACTGAGGTTACTGGGCGCTGGCCCGTTTGGCGGTGGGGTGCCGGGGTTGCTGTTGGCGGGAGCTTGGAGAAAACCTGGCGGGCGGAATGGTGGGACTGTGTTGTTTTCGTGGCCTTGCTGGATGAGCCGTGCATCCGGCGTTTTCTCCGCGACCCAATTTACGCCCTGCTCTCCGGGGTCTATGCCGAGCCGTCAATCCTGGCCGCCCCGGCAAGGTGTGGTGGCCGAGCAGGTGGGCTGGCCCAGGCTTTTCCTGTTCACGGCCTTGGCGCCTGCCCGGCTATTTCCTGCTGATGCTGCGACGCACCCCCTGGAGGGCAACGGCGTGAGTCGTCGCGTTTGATTCCGCATTCGCGACGCCACTTGAGCTATCAGTTGCTGGCTTCAGCTCAAGTGAGAGGTCAACCTCTTCTATTCTTTAGACGTTTTTGCCAGACTTATTCGCGCCTGCCGGTGAGACCCCGTTTCCGCCCCACCGCCGTGTATCACTGCCGCCTGCAGCACTTGGGCTCGAAAAAATTCTCGTTGCTCTGGCAAAGACGAAACACCCTCCTTTTCGACAAGAGTTCCTTTTTGATGAGCTTCTGTCTTCAGGACAACAACAAACGGGTGTTGGACCTTCAGCAGAAGGACGTAGGGCCAGCACAGCCGTCGAATCCTTAAAGACAACGAACCCGTCTCTGTTCTCCTGCCATGCGCCAAAGCATTCTTAATCTTGCAAACGAGTTTGGCTGATTCCTTCGTGGGGCTGGCGGATGTGGCCCAGCAATGGGGCAAGCAAGTCTGAGCCGGGAGTACTGGCAAACACTGGCCTTAATTTTGGAGAGATAAACTTCCATTTCCTCACGATTCAGAACCAAGGGCCAAACTTGGGGTTGCTTCCGTTCACATTTTCGACGCTCGTTACCGCCCCGAAATCTTCGATTCTTGCCACAGACGGTTCTCAAGAACCGCACATGCGCCTTGGTTGAGGTTTTCGTCCTTACTTGACAAAGCAACGACTGAGCTCAGAAATTCCAAGCCTGGCCTTGTGTTGCTTCAACCGAGCTCTGATCACTTTCAGCGTTCACGATATAAAGCCTGGAGGGATCCCCGTATAACGAATTGTTCCAAGCAAGAAGATAGATCCTGCGCTTCAAGCTCCTCCCGCGCAAGCAGAAGTGTCGTCAAGCTCGTCGCGGCGCCTCGCAAGAGTGGGCCTTACCTGTCCAATTCGAAACTTCGCCAACCTGAAGTCGCTTGGCATCTCCGTACAACAGGAAGAGTTGATCGTGGCAGAAGTCATGCGAGCTGGGCTTACTGAGCTGGTTACCGCACTTCGTGGTGCACAAGCTGCTTGAGGAGGCGACCACAACCCCATCACTGATTAAAACCTGCAAACCAGCCAACCGTAACCCACCCCACCCGCCGCCGGAGCTGGCCCGCAAAGCGGCATTTTCTTCGTCCAGTCCCGGCTGAGCGCGCACACTCACGCCACATGGCGCAGCTTCAGCGCCAGATTTGAAGCGCCGCCACACGCTGCGGGCTGGGGCGCTGGAATCTTCCTCGTCGATCGGGTTGTAGGCGATCAGATTCAACATGGCTTCTGGAAACCGCGCCCAGCAAAACTGGGCCGAGCGGGCCGCCGCCTGGCGGGGTGGTCGTGGAGGCCGCCCTAGCAGGATGTATTCAAATGATGCGCCGGCCGGTGGCAGGTCACATAAGTGGGGCAATCATCAAGAAGTTTGGCAATTCGGGTAGGCATGGGCCGTGCGCGTAACTCAAGCTCCTCGCGCAGCGCGTTTGGTCGGGGGCATAGCAAGCTCACCGCCAGGGTGAAACCGATTGCGACCCAGCGCGCTCGGTGGCAAGCCGGCCAGTTTCGGAATCTGGCGGCCACGCCCACCGTGCTCACGGTACGGCGCCTGGGCCATGCCCAGGCGCTGCAGAGGCAGTTGATGGCCTCAAGCACTGCTTCGGTGTTAGAAGGGGCTCGCCCATGCCCATTGAACCACCACGTGGCTGGGCGTTGCTGCATCACCTTCGCGGCAGTGGCCAGCACTTGGTCGATGATCTCGTGCACCTGCAGGGAACGTTGCAGGACCGCCTTTGCCGGTTAGCGCAAAAAAAAACGGCACCCCATCGGGCAACCCACCTGGCTGAGACGCAGGAACCGTCAAGGACCGGTCCTTTGCCTGGGAATGCCAACGCGTTTCGAGGCTGAGGCCATTCGGCCCGGTGGAGTAGCAGCGCTATGGTGGTGCCATCCCCGGCCCACGCTTGCGTTGCACGCTTCATTGGAAGCGGTCTCGATTCGGTAATCAGTATGCACGCCGGTTTCCTGTGCTTCGCCATGCAAAGCTGCTCACGCCCAGAGCTGCGGCAGAACATCTGATCTGTTTTCAAGCCAGGCGGGCCCTCTGTTGGCACGTATAGATGGCCATCGTGAAGCTCTTGCCTGACCGATAGCCAGGTTGCCCTTTGGGGCCTTGGCCTTGGCTTCTACACGTACAGCAGACTAAGCCAAGCAGGGGGCACAAGGCCGCAGGCAAACATCAGACTCGAGGGCCCCACCGCCAGCAAAAAACCCATAGGCCACCGAAACTGGTCCGACTCCAGACCAAACCAAGGCCATGACGAAGGGCATCGCTAAACGACTCGTTCAAGCGCTCCCGGTTGCGTGGGAAGCCAAAACGTCGGCAACTGGCGCTTCGGGCCACCAGCCGGTTGGCTGCAAGCGGCAGCGTTGAATCAAGCGTCATGCTGCTTCATTCCTCGGCTCAGCTGGCCTTCATCCTGGAGGCCCTCGACGGCAGCAGGATCAGCGGGATCAGTCCTCTTCAGGCCCTCTTCTTGTGGTGCCGGCGCAAAGGCGGGGAAGGCGCTCTTTGGTGGCTTCCAAGCCCCGCTGAATGCGAAAACAGCATCGAGCTGAGCTTCCAGAGGGATCGTCGAAGCACGGCGCTTGGCGTCTGATCTGGGGAGCTGTCGGCATCTCGACGGTGTAGTCGACGCAAGATTGGCATTGGCCGGTTAGGCCGCCGCCTTGCTTCATCAAGAATGTCGGAGGTGGACCGGCCTCAGGCGCGCAATTCTTCTGCAAAGCCCACTGAAAGCCCGTGCGGCCGGGGATCAGGCGACCGATATCACGTTCTCCTTGAGTGGCCGCGCAGCCAGGCGCTCTTGCCTCGATCGCCGCTTCGTCCAAGACCCCGGGTGGTCTCCTGAAGCTGGGCGGCAGAGATGAAGCTGGTCGGTGTTCAGCAAGCCTTGGTGAAATGCCCAAGCAGCACGGGGTGTGAACTCAGGCCGGCGCCCCGCCAGAGTGATCGCCATCGGCCTGGTTCACCCTTGCTCACCTGACGCAGCTCGAATCAGTCACCGAGGGGCACAGGTGGTAATCACGGCATCTCGATGCGAAGCCTTGCTGGGGGCATCTGGCGCACATCCACTTAACGATCTGTGCTTTGTCATCGATGGTGACGGCCCTGGGGATTTGTTAAGACGTTCTCAACTTCCTGCACCATTGCGGAAACTTGCAGTTTTCGAGATCAGCGTTCCTGGGCCGCTCCATCGAGGGCTTGCGCTGCGCAGGTTTCGTCGAAAATAGCACTCAGCAACTCGTGGGGGTTGATCGGACCGTCGTGAGCATCTCACCAGCGTCGACCTGCTGGCCTCCTGGACATCACGTATGCGCCGCGATGGCAGAGATCGAGGGTCTCTAAAGGTGACATCGTCCTGCTTTCGTATCCACGTGGACGGATCGCGGCAGCAAGAACATCATCGTCTTCACCGAACTTGGATTCTGGACCGTTTGCCGGGCTTGCGGCAGAGCACCGCCGATTCCCTGGACGGCGAGCTTTCAAGCAAGCTCTCGATCCGGGGGCAGGCCGCTGGACGGATGTTCACCAGTTTTTCTGGCGCTCAAACACCAGCAGGGGCCCAAGCATCACCCCGCTCACCAGTATACAATCAGCGGAGTGCGTGAGAGCACCGAATCCGGATGACACCATGTAGGTGGCGACCAAGGGCGGATCGTGATCTTGCAGGTCAGGGCTTCCACCTGCGCCGCAGCAAGGGGCATCACCCTTCGCCGCCAGCTCACCCCATCAACCAGGCGCTGGCCCGGAAACAACCGGCTGGGCCTTGCGACTATCAAACCGGTGCGGTGGTCATTGGGCCCGCTCAACGATCATGCGGCGGGACGGGTTTCGCCATCGAATCAGATCGGCAAGTTGAACAATGCGTTCTCCTTGCAAGGGATGCTGGGTCGTGGCCACCACATCGGCCACGTTTGACGGAAACACCCGTCCTGACTGCAGCGCAGTGTGGGTGGAACCATGGCTGGCGTCAAGAGAGGGTTGTCGCGGCGAAAAACCAGCAGGGTTTCCAAGAGACCAGCTGCAGTCGCTCGATCGTCTTGGCCGCTTGTCGGGCACCGCTTCCACATCCAGCGTCAATCTGGGTGGTGGTGTCAAAGGTGTCGAGGAATCAGCTGGTGCGCAGCAGTTCTAATGCCCTCCACCGACTTAATCAATCACCATCCTTTGTAGGTGAGGCGTGATCGCCTTGAGACCCATCGACGGGCCGCCATTTTGCTTGGCACTGCCGAGACGGGCAGATGGGCCTCATCGGAATGGCATATTCCTCCACAGGGCCGCAGCAACAGGACACCCGCCTTCAGGCGTATCCACAGCCTCAACAAACACCATCGCTTCGGTGGTCAGGCCTGAGGCAAGCTCAGTCACCGGGGTGGTGCCATTTTGCCCTCATCGCGTAGCGGAGAGCACCTTGCTGTCGGCCACCAGAGGAGGCTGCCGGAGCGCACAATGATCTTCCCGCCAGAATAGTCGTTCTGCTTGGGTCACCCGTGACGATGCGCGGTCTTGGGAGGAAGATGTCCTTAACCACTTCAGTGCCGGCCTCGATCCACTGGCCGTCCTCGATCATCAGCAAGGAAATTGTCCTTGTTGAATCTCGTGGGTTTTCCTGGGGAACAGAGCAGGGTGCCGCCCTTTGACACCTCAAACCATTCTTGGCCCAACCGGCCTTCTGATCGGAGAGGCCTGCGGGCAGTACTTGACGATGCCACCGGGTCTGGTGCGTAAGCGATTATCGGGCGAGTTCGCGCGATCACCTCGCCATTGCTGATTCTTGGCTGGCATTCCGCCTGCTGCTTATGCGTTCGTTAAGCAGGCTAAGTTTATCGTCCTGCGATGGTGTTTGCCTGGCCTTTCGATCCTCGCCTTTGGTTCGTTTTTGCACGGGATCGTTGCTGACTTCCTGGCTCGTCTGGAATTCTGGTGGGTGTTGCATCTTCCATCCACCACATTATCGTCCGGTCTTTAGAGTGGCTCGGGGTCTCTCCGCACTCGTTCTTCCGTATCGTAATACTTGCCACTGCTCATATCCGTGGGAATCGCTCTCTGCGTGTTATTTTCTACCTGGCAGTCTGACGGCAGCGCGCTCTTCATCGCTCTCGCACTTGTGATCCCATTACGTCTACTGCGTTCGCTCGGTCTTCCTTCTATACCATCAGCTCTTCGATGCTCATGTTTTGTGTACGGTGTAACCTCTCGTAGAGTTCCTCGCTTCGCATCTCCCGAACCAGGAATGGCATTGGGGTCCGGGGAGAGTGTTCGCTGATTGTGGGTACCATGTTTCGCTCATATGAACCATGAACACTCCCATCTCTCGCCTGTCCGCGAAGCGTCCGTCGCGTTCGATGCGGGTTGTTACATCTGTTCGTGCTCCTGTGCTCGCATTCGCTCTGGGTCGCACCCTCCTGGACTGCTGCGGTGTCTCCTGCGGCTCTACATACGCTACTGACTCTTGCTGCTCGGCTGCTCGCTGTGTTCCGACAGATCACATCCTTTGTTTTGGCGTCGTTTTGCTGCATACCGACGTCTGCTTTCTGTCTGTTCGATCCGGATACCGTCCTCTGTCTCGTTATTGAATTCTCATCGACATCAATTTTCCGCTGTGTGTTTCATTTCGACCGGTGTATCGCGTGTCTGTGAGCTCGTGTTTTGGCACGCGTAGTTCTTATATCCTTATATATCCTATCGGGCTAACTTCTGCACATGGTTATAGATATATCTTTCGTGGTGTCCTTCTCTGGTGGGGATTTCGGCTGATAGCTGTCTTTCATACTTTCTGCTGGGCTCTTTTCCGGGTCTTGGTCCTTGCTCGTGTTAGATAACATGTACTTGACCTTGCAATAAGATTGTGATTATGTTCGGGTCTTAGCTGTTACTCCCGTACCTGGTGCCTTTTCCACTCTCTTCATGGTGTGGTGTTGGCGGAATCGGACTGCATAGGCGGGTGTGCTTTGCTGGGTGTCCGAACTCGACGACGCCCGCAAGGTTTTGTGGGGAACCGCAACCACGCACACTTTCAGCCGTGGACACACCACCGTGTGGAAGCGTACGCATCGTCAAGCTGTGGTGCCTTGTGTCTCGCCGAGGTCGGCCATTACGATGGTATGTCCGCGACTCGTGCGCCACCCTCGATCTACGGCCTCTCCAACTCCTGCTTTTCATCCCTCTCATTTTCCTCAGCGCTGCTTGCTGTGGGTGTCCAGGTCCCACGCGCCATCCCCCGATCTTTATAGCACTTTGCTCTATTGAGCAGACGGCTAGCGTGGCGGGGCATGGCCTCGCAGAGTGTGGACGGAGCAGGTGAAATGTCGTGCCTTCATCTCTACTCTCACTCTCTCGCGTGATTTAAATCTGTGCCGAGGTGCTGTGCTCCGAATCGGTTCGTCGGGACGATGTTGCAGAGCCGGCCTTATTTCGGTTCTCTCTCTAATCTGCTACGATTCCCGTAACGATTTCTGCTTCATGTCGCTGCACAGATTAGACTCCGTCTAGCTGCTCCTCTTGCTCGCTGCCTTTTGTATCGCGACACAGGACTTGTTTTATTGTCCGCGATTGCCAGACGCACTTTGGCGCCTCGTTAGCGCATACTTTTGTTATCAACGGCGTGTCAAGACCAGCGCTTCTCGTCGCTTTTGTTCCTTCTCTATCATGGCGTTTATATGTACGTCATATCCTGCGCTGACAATGACGCACGCGCGAGGGCACTGCTAGGTCTCAGTTTGTCTCGCCGCTCGGCATGAGCTACGTCGATCTGTTCTTCTTAACTGTGATCACTCGCGGCTCATCAGCTCGTCTCCTTCTCGGTGTGCATCTGCTCGTACCATTGCACTCTCATTACCAGGACCAGTCTTGCGTTCAGTCATGGCCCAGCTCTAACGCGGCCATCAGCGCTCCGCTGTGCTCACGCGCGTCCGGTGCTGTACGCTTAACGCGCCCTTTGGATAACTCGCGCCGCCCACGCTCTAATCGCGCACGTACGCGCTCAGTGCTCATCCTACTCATTCTCGTGAGCTCTCTTAGCAAGCCTCGTGTCTACAATGTCGCTGTATCTCGCTCGCTGGCCTGATTCCGGCACCTAAGCGTCGCGAGCAATCACCTCTCGATCTGCCTGATGTGACGAACCGTGCTCTTGTCCGGCTGACCAAATGTGCCACGTCGCTCCACGTGCCCGAGTAGGAAAGTCGCACCCCATGTAAGTGTACCCGCGCATCTACATTGTGAACGAATGGTTCCTCCCGATGGTCAGACCGTACGTCCGTCTGCGCATTCATCATCCGACCGAGGATTGAGCGGTCGTTCTCGTTGAAATTGCGACGCACCGCCGGCCACCAGTGGCTTCGTTCGTTTCCGTCCAGCTCACATCACTTGGTTGTGGCTTCCACTTCGGTGATCATCACCTAGGCGGGTTAGCGGTTCTCGTGGCTGTGATCTTGCTCTTCGCCTGCTGAGCAAGGCCGCCTTGTCGCCAGGGATACGCAGATCCTCACCGAGATCGACACCAGGCCGCCTGGGTGGGGTGGCGTAGTGGGAAGCGAGATCCTGAGGACATCCCCCACTCGCTGCTGTGGCCGCCGTGCCGTGGTTGCTTGTAGCCCCAGTGCCACCAGATGCGCAGCGATTTCTTGTCGATCTCACCGACTTACGAAAGCGGAGGGGGCTCCTTGTCAACGGAAGCGATGCGGCCCAGATCTGACGTGGATTGGAAGGGGTGGTGGTCATGCGGCGCGCAGTTGAGCCAAGGACTGGGAACGGCTTGAACGGGGAAGGCTGGAGAGCTGAATGCTCAGACGACGCCGACAGAACTGATAATTGTGGTTGTTTTCACACCCACCCGGCCACGTGCTGAGGGATGAGCGCTGATCAGGGCCACCACATCTTCATCAAGGCGATCCGGGGTACTTCCCACTGGCTCGATGCGAGTTGCCGTCGCTGAGGGTTTCTCCTTGATCGGGTTCTCGCCTTCGATCGTCGGTCGTCAAGGCTCAACGCCCGCTGAAGCGCACCCTCACCCTTCGTGGATTTGACGGTGGCGTTCATCGAAGGGCATTGAGCAACGGTCGGGCAGGTGCCGAGAAGGGCGGGCTGCGTCACCGAAGTCAGGCCTTGGGACTCTTGCGATCCACGGCTGTTTGAAGGTAGTCAGAGATCATCCCAGCACCATGTCCTGGGACGGTTGTGATGATCGGCTTCACCGTGGCGGTGAAAAAGGATGTTTGTCTGCTGCGGCCCAGCATCAACATGCGGCTTCCGTCTTGAGCCTCGATTGGGCCAGGGCACGTGGAACGGCCATCTGGTCAACCGTCGAAGTCGCGTTGAAGGCCGGGCAAACCAGGGGGGGTGCTCAGCTGGCATTGGCCCGACCATCGACAAGCTTGGGCTCGGAAGGCCTGCATTGCCGAGACGGGAGGTGGGAGGCCCGTGTTGAGCAGGATCGGGGTGACCCTTCGATCAAACACCCTCCTGAAGCACCTGCATCCACCTCATTCATTCGGCGCGCTGAATCAGCTTTTTGGCCGGCCTTGATGTAGTTGACGATTGTTCTGCCGGGATCAGGCGGAGGGATCACGAAGGGCGGTGGAAAAAAAACAGAGCTCGATCGCCATCTCCTGGGCAGGTCCGGCACTGGCGCATCTTGACGGCTTCTGGGGCCCACCACGATCACCCGAGCTGCCCGGGAGTAATCAAACCCCGTTGCCGAGCAGGGTTCTGACGGAAGCGGGCCCTGTTTGCCCTCAATATGGTCGCTTTGTAGTCGATTTGAGCGGCCGGTTGTGGCCCCCACCACGGTTGCGTCCGCGGCGGCAGTTGTCGCATCAGGAGCATCAACAGCCTCCTGCGAACATTCCCGGCTTTTTTCGTTTGCGGACGCATGATTTCAAGGGGCGAAGGGATTTCCGCGCAGCCGGGCCAGAGGTTGTTGCGCGGTTGAAATTCACCCGCCGATATAGTCGTGAGGTCGGCTGTGGCGAAAGCGGCCACCATCAAAGGCTGCACCATTGGCCGCAGAGTTCCGGTGGGGGATCACCGGGAAATCTCGCATCGAGCCAACCAATCCACTTCGGGGGCGGGCGCACGGGTGGCGGATGAAGTTGGGTCGAATTCACGGCGGCAAGGGCGGCTGATCAACCTTTTGGCGGCGTTTTTGGCTTTTGGCTGCCGGGCGGATGTCTGTTCGCGTTAGGGCTGCTTCGGCGATTTTCTTGCAAGGATTGAAGATTCCTCAAGCAGGGGCTTTTGAGGGGGGAAATCCCTCTCCGTGAGCCTGGGGATCC
>Ga0163217_1061174_pt1 | contig 16567 bp, 11 predicted proteins | sample SynspAceP_FD_185933 | JGI IMG/M metagenome (GOLD analysis project Ga0163217, IMG submission 185933) | Saline lake microbial communities from Ace Lake in Antarctica - Synechococcus sp. Ace-P (PacBio error correction) | ecosystem: Environmental > Aquatic > Non-marine Saline and Alkaline > Saline ... | reverse complement strand
TATCTTTGTGTAAAAACTTCGCTTGCCTGGCATGGCGTATAATAGGTCAGTCCACGCAGCCAAATATTTTTCACCATCTAGGAGTAAGTTGCTTTCCCGATGCCCTTCTAATACTTTTTTTTGATGCGCATTTCATCACGAAATAAATAGTAACTCCGAAGACAGACATCGCGGAGCAAGCCTTCTAATGCTGCAGCTTGATACCTGTCATTTTCCCCAAACTTCGATGTTGCAGAAGTTCCAATAGCTCCCTCAGAAAACCAAACTGTGATTTGGAAATACTTTCATCCCGCCATTTTCCCATCGACTTCTCTTCCAATCCTTGGCAGAAAAAAGCATCGCCTCATGCACCGGAGGTTAGTGACCCTGCGCATGGCCCATTTTGATCTTATTTTGAAATTTAGTGGAACTACCCACAGGAAAAAGGGGAAGACTCTACCAGGAAGGATAGCAAGGATAAAAAGAAAGGGATTTTTTCATGGGTTTATTGAATGAGCTAGCCTTACTAACATTCTGCAAGACAGAAATAAAGCTGAGACAGACACCATCATAGTATTTAAAGATGCTTTGATCTCGGCCATTTTCAAAAATCAAATTATGGCTAGCGGCTTTTTACACCTTGAGACAGGAAATTCTAATTGGATTTTTGTTCTTCCTTAATTATGAGTCGCTAAAAAAACCGCCATTAAGTTTAAATAAAGGGATCTTTTGAAATCCTAAATTTGAAAAAAGATGAAAATCTAAGACCTGAAAAACGATTTCCGGTAACAATCTAAAAATACAAAGTACTTTTGTTTTAGCTGAAGCCTATTTCTTGAAAAGGGAAAATTAACAATGACTGTCTTTTGGATTGAGAGATATATTCCCTCGAATCAATTCCAAAGACTTCTGTGCGGAGTATACCATCCACTGAACTATCTCTTCATTTTCTTAGGGAATCAACAAACTCCCAGCCCACGTAACTGATGAAGGATTCCACTGATAGCATTGGATCAGCAGCCCCGGAGGAACTGAAAACGCGACTTTTCTTCAATGTTTGTTCTCCGAACCCTTGATTTCCCAATGAGAAAAGTGATTTTTTACCACCTGGCTAAGATGGCGCTTCCCTTTGAGCCAAAGATCTCGATTCGCTCTGGCAATTCCTGGATACAATGCGGTTTGCGGAGGTAATATTTTCCGTATGGCTCCATTTTTGAAATTAACTATACTACGCCCAAATCCTCGCCCTCAATCTGATGATAGGCAGTTTTCAGCTGTCAAAAAAGGGATGAAAACTTCTCCATTTCCAAATCCAGTAAAAAGGATTCAATCGTATGAATCCCCTGATTATCAAAGCACCCGCACCATCTACCTCAATGGTTCCCCTTTCCAATCACTTTACTGTAATATATCCTCATTTCGAACCAATTCACATAGGCATTTCCCATTCAAAAGCTTTCCGAAAAACCGGCCTCCCAACTGCCGGATTTTTCAATTTCTGTAGTCTGAAGAAAAACGATTTTGGAAAATCACCGCTAGCTTCAACTCCATGACTGGCAAGCTTCAATTCAATTGATCGCTCTGGCTAGTGTGACTTCGATGGCTTCCAATGACGAGATGCTTTCCAGCCTATTTGCAGCAGCTAAAGGCCGCTCCAAATGCCGACCACTTTGCGGTTGCAAATGCAGACACATCTAAGTCTGGATGCTCAAAAATGCTTGAACATCTGAATAGGCTTTGATTCCAAATTTGGCTTCAGTTCCCTAGCCGCGATCTGGAGAACTACGCAAAAAGCTAGCCAAAACTTCCGCATTTTCATTGCCTTAATGGCCGCTGCTATGAATTACCAGCTATGCACCAGTCCCGATAATCCTACTTTTTCATGATGTTGGAAAGGCTCGTTAAAAGTTTATCCCAAAGCTCAGTTATTGATGGGAAATTCCTGATTCAAATTCGATTCTCTAAATCTGAAGTACCTGCACTCACCAGGATATCGAACGACTTGTTTTCAAATACGAAAGGAGATTTCAAATCTTCAATGATTGAATCTATTTTGGGACTCCATTCCAATCAGTCAAATTTAATTTACTGGATCAAAACAAATAAATACTTGCGAGAGCCCCTTCTCTACCCCATTCCTTTCCAAGCTTCCTGGATCGAAATCCCTCCAGAAAGACCGTGACGAGTAGATTAACATGAGCGAGAGCCCGGCTCCTTTCCACATTCCAGTTGGCAAAAGGGCCAAACATGACTTCATCAGGATTTCCTCAGGTGATTCTGTCAAATTCCCATTCGAGTCAAATCCCCCTCAAATGGCCAAGTCTCACCTTTATTCTTGACGCAATTTTCCATTTTTTCCATGGCAAAATTGAGACATAGCCACTATCCAGCACCCACATGACCCGAACTTCGCGGAATAGCGATTACCAAAGGGTATTTCAAGTTTGCGGCTCACTTCCTCCCCATGGCAGGCATATTGGCAATGGTATTGGAAAGCCAAAATTCCGATGCCAGCCCGCCATCCGCGGCTTGCCATCCAAAATTCCCAGCTGCATTCCAGTGGTTGTATTCATCAGGGTCACCGCGCTCATCCCAAAAAGACTTTGGCCAAGTCGATGGCTCTTACCATTGCAAAATTTCAGCTTTAGATTCCCTGGGCCCAGAATCGACCATCGTAGCGCGCCGGTCGGCGATGCATTCCAATTGAGCAATCCAATTCTGGAGGTCATTTTGAGGAATGAGCGAGGAGACCCTCGTAAGATGAGATTAAAAAGGTAGAAAAAAGCGATTCACCCCGAGGGAATGCACCCCACCCGATCTTGCTTGAGCAAAATAAGGCGCACATCGAACAGCGCGATCTTTGCTCAAAATCGCCTGCTTGATTAGGCAGGAGGTAAGTGTCTGGTAACTAGATGGTCAAATGGGGACTCTAGACTCTTCGGCGATAGAACGTGCAATTTAGGTGTTAGTGTTCAACATGGATTTTGCGCGCTTACAAGTTGAAGTGAGATTCCAGGATCCCGCCAGCATAATCAAAGGTGGATCCACGGGTAGAAATTTCATTCAGAAAATAGCGTCGCCCCTTCTTCAATGTGAGTCGCTCCTTATCCGCTGTTGGGATTTTCAGACAAAGCCAAAATTGAACCGGCTAAAGTGAAAAATAGCATTTGAGAGAGTCAGCGTTGCACCTTGTGGATTAGTATAAATGTGTCAAGCGATGAGTGAGTACCACTTCATCCGCAAGAAAGTCATGTAGGGTGATTCGTCTAACTGGTTGGACCTATACTTAGGCCCAAGGTGGTTTCGTACCATTAGAGACATTGCCGAGCATCCGGGTTACATTCAAAGCAAAAGTGTTTTAAATTTCATAGTTCAATAGAAATGTAAACAATTTCAGATGGCAAACAATTATTTGAAGAAATTGTTAAAAGCTTTCTAGAATTCCATTCACAAAATCCTACTTTTTAAGGCTATTTCTTGATTCCAAAACTACTCAAAGATTCAATTCCTGATTCAACCATCTATGAAAATCGCTTCAAAGAACGAGCTTCCTCATCCGGTATCGCTCTCCTGTAAATATCCTACAAATTTGGTGTATTGGGAATTCCTGAGGGATTCGCTGGACGGATGGTCGAAGTGGCAAAAACGAGAAAAGAGTATTTTAAAGGAGAAATTGAGGTAGTTCAAATCCATAGTACCGAGGTCGTACGATCGAATCGGAAGCAAGACGATTATTTGCATGTCATCGAGCGGGTCAAAGTAAGGGTGAATGGTCGATCGCAAGCCACATTAATCTCTTGTGTCGAGGACCGTGTGACTTTCCATTTTCGAGAGAGGTTATGGAAGTCCGTATTTGAAACTCGGGAGAATCCCGGATTTGGAATTTGTGATCTCCAATACTTACGTTGATCGGTTATCGATTCGATCCGAAGATCTTTCCAATCGACGCTATTTCAAAAACTTTTCCCGGGAACTCACGGCATTACTCTTTTCGTCGATTCAAAACCATTTTCAAGGAATCCTTGAAAAAGGTTGATCTTCTGCCTTGCGAATTGATTGGAAAATAACGGTGGAAAAACTCAAAGAATTGCACCTTTCTTACGCTGCATTTTGCGTTCTTCCAGCTGAATTTTCAGATTGGATTGGAGTCCAAAATGGATTTCTGCAATTACACTAGTTTAGATCGGATTGTCCCGGGTTTCGAAAGAGCTATGGATGAGATTGAGGAAAAAAACCGGCTTTCAGGAAATGAATTGGCAAGTGATGTAGAGCTCCTATCATCTTTGGGCAATCGAAGGCCCGAGAAAGGTGGAAGGAAACTATTTCCAATGGATCAGGAGGTTTGAATGTTAAAATTTGTTGCAGAATCTTTTCCCCTTACCGAACCATTGAAAGTGCGGATTCTAAATGGGGCACATACGGCTTTGTTCCGTATGCCTTACCTCCAGTGCCTTCGAACGCAGGAAGCAGGATTGAAGATTTCGAGAATGGGTGATTATTTGAAGAAGGGCGATTTTTGGGAATTCATTCCAAGTATGGACTTTGACGAAACAGAATAAAAACCTTTGCGAAAGATTGTCTTGGAGCGTTTTGGCAAATATCCATTTTATCGGCACGAATTAAAATCTAATTGGCTTTGAATAGGTATTTCTAAATTCAAAGTTCGAGTGCTTTCCCTCCTTTACTTTCTTATTGGGAGAAAAATAATCTTTGGCCTCAAAAACTTGACTTTGGGCTTTGCCTGCGCTGGTTTCTTTGTCTAGCAAAGAAAAGTTTCAAAGAGGAAGTTTTTCCCTTAAGGAGGATCCCGAGGTGATTTCCTTTTTTTCTTCAAGCTGGAAAAAACCCAACCCTAAACTGAAACCCTTGAGGAAATTTTGTACTAATGAAAGTCTTTGGGGAAAAATCTAGCAAGCTATGAGAGTAGGGATCGCACCGAGTGTGGAGAAGAGGTATGCAGACGAATTGCTGTAAGCTCATCCAGGGGAACCCGCCCGCGCGCCGCTGGGGGGGGGGGGGGGGGATCTGACGTAGGAGCTGAACCAATGCACGTTATATAAAGCTGGATGATATTCAAAAAAAGGATTTTTGGTCTCTCGAAGAAATCTTCCAATGCCACGCAAAAAAATTCAGTGCGCATTAAGACTATGCAGCTTCTCTTTAAGAGCGAGCCATTTCCAGCTGCCGATTTTAGCCCATTTCAGGAGAAACCCATTGTTGAATGCATTCCACGGCTCGTGGGTTGAAGAACTCACTTTCTCCATTGTAATAAATTGATTTTCTAATGAGTGCATGCGGCGATCTCATGAATGCCAAGATTTATTTCCATTCATGACGGTCTTTTCATGCCCATCTAAAAAAACAAGACCACGGCAGGACAACGTATAATCCCCATATTTCGGAATTTCACTTCGCCTCGATGATAGCTCTGGTGATCCGAAGCGTGTAATAGGCATGTGATAAATCAGGATTTTACTAAAATGAGGAAGGGACGAATTCGCTTCCAACCCAAAGTCCACCATCACAATTGTAGCTCCGATCAAATCTCCATCCTCTGAAGAAACGTCTTCATTAATCCCTCCTCTTCCTACAAATCCTTTACGAAAGAACCGGAGTGAGTTGGGCGTGGCGTTAAAGAGCTGGCCTCACGTATGGCTAGGTGCGAGATTTTTGAAGTAAGGAATGAACGATCTAAAAATTGGATTATCCTCAGTGCTTAGCTTCCTTGGATAGGATTTGTAGCGCCTGAGCCTCGCTGAAGACCACCAATTCACACGACGTGAAAGTACTGGCGTTGCGTGTTATTCATAAAAAAACAAAAATGCAGAAACCTAAAGGTAACTGCCATCTCTAATGTTGCAATCAGAAAATTATTTCAGGGCGTAGTCACCGCACGCATTTACGGATTACTGTGATTTTTAATCTGTCCTGGATTGCATCCTCTTTTTCGATTTTTTGAGAAAGGTCGAAGAAGCTACCAGCTGTAGCATTCCATCGAACCATTATCTTGCATCTACCAAAACTCTAAGTTCTCGCCCTGCGTGCATCGCGGAAAGGCATTGTTAACGACCATCAAAAGCAAGTGCTAATTCTTCCAAAAATCTTTTCAAAAACGGCTTTTGATGTAGCTATCCATCACTTCCCTTCGGGCTCCTGGCGGAGGGCTCCCGGAGAAATCGCGATCACAAGCGCTGAAAACTGATCGGTGAGATCATCGTAGAAGCTCGATCTCGTCGATGGTGAGCTTCGATCGATTGCAAATTTCAGGATGCTCGTTGGTTAGGCGCTTCGCGAGCTCCATTCCAAGGACTGTGCGTGAGGAGCTGGCGTGTTGCTCCTCGTGCCAAACCTTACCAATAATCATGAAGCAGGCCGCACGTTCACGCTCGCCATTTTTAGCATTCAAACCCATCTCTGCAGCCATGTGGCGCAAAGCTTAGCGACTTCTCTCGAATTTGCAATAGGTCTGTCCGTAATAAGCAACGATATCTCATTCGACCTACATTCGGATTTAGCTCGGATGAATACATTGATTACCAAGATCGAATTAACAAGGTTCGCCTCGCCGAATTCGACCGATTTTTCTTCTTCGATATTCTTCTCAGTTTTAGCTACGACTCCTCGATTCGGGCAGGAATTCTTCCATCTTGTACCAATCTGGAAGATGAAAGTCTTGCAATTTCTCTCCGAAACTGGATCAAATCCAGAAATAATGATGGGCCTTCAGCGTATCGTCTACCACCAATTTCAAACACCGGTAGGCTTGCTTTCCAGCGCTCGGATATCTTCACCTCTCTACCGATAATTTTTTCCCTTTTATATCATCGCTTTTCGAACTGAATACAGGACACGCAGTTTTCCACAGCATTGCTCTGTAGCTGTCCTTTTTGTATGGTATCCAATACCAATTTTTTCTAGCCTGCTTAGTCGCCGTTAGTTTGCCTCATCGAGAATGTCTTTTGATTTGGGAAGGAAGCCTTAGAATTCGCCTCTTCGGTAAGCATTGTTCACCATCCATCCCGCGCTTCTTCACGAGTTGATTGGCTACTTTTTCCAAATCTGCAATTCGTTGATTCGTAATCCGCTCAAGTTCTTCCTTTTTCACTTGGACAGAATGCAGTTGAGCAGTAAAGATTTCTTTCTTACTATCTAATTCAAGGGCCTCTTTACGCTTCACCTGCTCCAGCTCTTTCGATACTTGCTGCTCCACCGCTGCTTTACTTATTTCTTCCGTTGTGATGATGAATGTTCTTCTTGGTATTCATCTCTCGTCAAACTCTGATTTCACTTCAGATATTTTTCTTTCGATTCTAGAATACGCTCTTCTTGATCGATTCCGCATTGATCTCTTGCCCTCACGAAGCATGATTTCACCCCTTTCTTTGGGTTTCTCACTCGAGCTTTGCGTTTTTATTTTTTGGATCAGCCCACCGCAATCGCAGCTCCCGCGGACAGTTACCAATTAAGGTGCCAGGACAATAATTAGTATTTCTGCCATAGGTTTTTTTAAGTTAGTTCACTAGTGGAGATCCGAAAAGTCTTAGAAAGAAATAAGTGGTAATAATTACAGCGCCTTTTTCCAAAAGCAATACGGAGTATTGAGAAATACTGGATTTTAGCATGTTCCTATCCCCTGCGTTTTATTTCTTTGGGATCTCCAAAGACTCCACATGCAGTCAATTGCAACCATTGCTAATAAATCTTGGGTTTATCATCCAGTTCCAAATTCGTCTTTATATTTTTCTCAATTTTTCATTGACAACTGCCGGCATGCCTGATTTTGGATTCATCCTCAATCTTGACGGCGCATGGGATATTCACGATCCCCTATCTTAGTTTGATGCTAATAGTTTGCATATCCAATCTGATAATAGGTGATCAAATGTCGATTTCTTGTTAGTATAATTATTGATTAAGTTCACTCATTTCGTCGAATCTCCGGACTCACCCGGTCGGTTTCTCCACAATGTTACTAATTTTAATCTTATTTTTTAAAATGCTCGATTTCCTGCTCTTTTTCAGCCAATTATTTTGATTTGCGTTGACCAAATTCATCATTCAATTGTTGGTTTTCTTCATCAATTTCCGACAAATTTTTACTAGCCTGAATCGGCCAGTTTTCCAGTTTTGCAGTTCTCTTGAATTTCATTTCTAGTACGGATCAATGCGCACTACCTCATTTTCGAAGTTGAAATCAATTTACTCATTGTTTTGTTCAATTACCCTTATCGTCAGTGTATTTTTCGCTGAATCGCTGAAGTGAAAACTTAAGGCATAGGCTTTTTTCCCAGCATCAATTTATTCTCCCTGATAGACATCGAAGACCCAACTCGTTGTAATAATTTCCTCCTGTTTCAAAGCTACTTTTTCCACTTGATCATAGGTGGACAAGACCTATTCCACTACTAGATGAAAGGATCTACTTCTTCACCTTCAGGGAATTTTGAAATCTCCTGATACTTCTTTAGGCCTGCAGCTTTTTTGCAAAGCAAATCCCAGTTCAAATCTGCTTAACCATACTTCTTGACGAACCTCAGCCAAGCTTAGTTGACTTTATCCTCCACCAAACAAATACATACTAATACCTTTTCTCCAAGCTCTCAATTGCAGGGCTACTCGAAAGGTGCCTCTTCGACCATGGCTTACTTCACCAAGATCAACATTAAGTTTCATAGGATGTTTTCTACAGAAGCATAGAGGTCTGAAAAGCAAAAAACTCTTTGCCGGTTCAGCCAAACTTTCTGCAGTTTCTTCCCGAAAGAAAAATTGCCAGTCTTCTACTTTTCAGCATATCCGCTTCTGCCTTGTTTATTAAACTGTTGCCGAATTCAAAATATTTCAAATCCGTCTTGTCTTCTATGATATTTCTCGACAAAACTTCCAACCAGAATACACAGAGACTGTCGCATCAATCCCAAATCTTCACTCAAATCGGTTTGAAAATTTTAACGATTGAGAACGATCCAAAAAGCCTGACTTCTTCCCATAAGGTCGATTTGGTGAGACTATTTGTAATCATCTCCAAGTAGCCTTGACCTCCAAAAATCTGAGGAAAGCTTAACTGCAAGCTTATTTCAAAATCCTTCAACTGGATTTTGCTCGGCGAGGTAGTCAGTATTTAAGATTTTCTATAATACCACCTTTGCTCGAAGCCATGAATCGGAGGATTTCTTCGATCACATCAGCTTCCCGAGTCACACGACACGATAAGGTTTTGCATTTGCCAGTAAATCCCGATTCCAGTTTCATCGTTACCTTGATTTCAAGACTTTCCAAAATTCTTTTGACTTCCGTCGTGCTGATTTTCTTCCGATCAGGACGATTGATATGCCCATAGGGAAACTTCAATTTGAAAATCTTCAACTGGATTCGAGGTACCAAATCGATTAGTTCAGAAACCTATTTTGGGCTCTGCGATTTCTTGCAAAAGTGAAAACTCCTTTTCAAATGCATAAACTGGCATTTCGGATCGGTGCCACGTTCAAAGCGGAAAGAAGGCGTTCCGTCTTCAAACATGGAAACTGTGTCCTTTCGGATAATATCCGGAGAAAATAGGCCGATTCGAGGAAAAATAGAAGTCGTTTTGGTCTGAAACGCCAGAACCTACTCCACCGAAAAAACACCTGCAATACAAAGTCCGCCTTTCGGATCCTGAATTCATTCAGTTCGTCTTCCGGGGAGAGGCTTTCCTATCTTTTTTCATCTCCAAAGTTTTGAAAACCGTTCCTTTTGGACTTTTTCCAACAATGATTTTCCCTCGGGAAAATATGAGCTGCATCGAAAGGCATGAAGCGCTTGCCCGAGATCATGTAGGGATAAAATTGGGATATTCGACCACATTATTAATTGGCTCCAAGTCCCAATGATTTCAAGAAATTCTGAAAGCCAATTGTGGAAAAGGCCAACCTTCAAATCTGTCAAAACAACTCCTGCCATAGCGCCGGACATGTCAGTTGAGCTCTCTACTTCGACAGTGATTTTTGGACCTTGAGTTTCTATCTTCAAATCGGTCACCGTATCAAGCATAGCTCTTTGGAGCAAAGCTTCAAATCCCGCGCTACACCTAAATGCGACGCAGCATCGCTCGATTCGGAAGTCAATCCATATTTTCCAAAATATGATCCTGCCCTACTTCGAAATCAGCTTAGAAGCCGGTCCATTGGGTAGAATCGGTAATCCAAGACTAGGATTCCAGCGTGGCTTTTTCCCAAACCCAATTCATTCTTTCAGCACAGATCATCCCTTTCGAAGCTTGACCTCTGATTTCGCCTTTATGATTTGAAAAAGATTCGCCTCGGTGCGGATAAAGTGTAGCACCGATCCGTGGCAACCAAGACTTTTTGACTTTTAGCAACATTTCGGTGCCCCACAAAACCAATTTGTGAAGGTTCTTTCTAACCCCAATATCAACCGTAGTTAGGCCTCAGTTATCAGCATCAGGATGCTTGTGCAGGTTAAGACCTCTCGTCACAATGCCTTTCCAGGCCACCTTGAGGAATTCATAGCCTCGATGCCTTCCACTTCCAGACCGATTGAGTTCAGCAGGCTCCGATTTCTTCCGGGCTTTCGGTAAGTGCTTATATATTTTTTTAATCGGATTGATGAAGATTTTCATAGGTATTTCAAAAGGGAATCTTTCGATGTCGGACCCAGGGGTAAATGAAAAGGGTCCGAAAAACCCTTTTTTGATCAATGACAAATTTTAAGAGAATTGGGCTTAAGTCAGAAAGGCTATTTCTTGTAATTTTTTCTCCCCAAGCTAAGATCGGTATAGGGGAAGTAGATTTTCCTTGGGAGGCAGCGGCAGGGCATAATCTGATTGTATGCGCAATAGGATATAAAGCCAGGTTAAATCGAAGCGTGATACTGTTTTTCCCATTACTTGTCGAGCATTAATGTACCTTACCACCTCCATAGGGTCTCCAACCTGCACTGGTTGATTCCGCAAAAGCTAAAAGAAGTTTCGCTTATCGGCTTCATCCATGGTTGGAGGCAAAAGCAAACTGATTTACATTTCCCGCCAAGCTTTCCAAAACTCGCGTAACTATGCTCATGTATTTCTCTCTTACCATCGGTTCAAGGAAACTTCACAAAACTTTTCGATTTCTACCGGAATCATCTGGTCTAACTCGTAAGTTGGTTCGATTGGAAAAAAAACTCAACTTCTTTAAATTCTCGTTTTGTGAATCGCGTGAGCGGAGATTCGATGTTGAATCGAAATAATTTAAATTGCCGCTCACGCTCTGCCTTCGATCTTTCAATTGTAATTTCTGACTTTTCCCGTAGCGTCAGCGTGTTAAAAAAAAAGCTGCCGCAACTAACCACGGAAAAACAAGTTAGGATAATAATGTATTCTTTTTCATAACTCAAAGATATGCCATCGTCGGCGAAGCTAAAGTACCATATCTGTAAAAATCCACATGGTCTAAGGGACAGGTAATTCCCAATTTCTCGCCCGATTTTTACCATTCGCTCTGTAATCTTTTGTCTTGCTCTGAAGGTTTTAAGTGCCGCTGGATGATTATGAACCAGAATGATGGATTGAGCCAAATTGTTCCAAGGCGACTTTAAAAAAACCACGCTTAGTGTCCACCCACCGTTCCAGCAGTTCCCCTTTGTGAGACAAATTGCTTCTTTAACACTTGGTTGGATGCGAGAGAAGCAAAGAGCAAGTAAAAATGTTCGACTTCTCATCAAACAATTTCTGCTTCATCAGTTCATTTAAATATCCTCTGGAGGCAGGTTATCTTCGGTTTGACTTGGAGGTTCGAAAATCCTTTCGCCTTTCGGCCAAAGTTCCATGCAGCAACAATGAAATTGCTTTCACCTCACCTATTCCCTTTGAATTTTTTAAATCCTGGATGGAAAGTCTGCAAGACCAGCCAGATCATTTGATTTACGGACGGAAAGAATATGCCTTGGAAAGATTCGACTGCCACTCATTGAAGGCGTACCCGATTCGATCAGGAATTGCTATTAATTCAGCATCTGAAAGTACTCTATTCCCATTTTCATCAGAGCTTTTCACGTGGACGATTCTGCTTCAGCAAGCTCAGAGATTTTGATAGAGGTGAATGTATTCATAGTAAGCTCTTAAAAAGTTTGAAACTAAAGCTACTAACAATTGGGCATAAAAAAACCCTGACCAGCAGGGTTTTCGAGAATTTAATTCTGTAATAACCTAGTGCCGCTACGACCTTAGCTAATTTTTGATTTCTTGTTGCCGCGTTGTTCTGTGAATCACGTTCTTCTTAGCAATTTATCCAACTCGAAACCACTTTCTTGTAAAAGCTCAGATGCTTCTACTTTATCAGTAGTTGAGCCTTCAATCTTTTGATGAAATACGAGTTGTTTTTAGCTTGATATCTGTTTCTCAAACCTTTGCTTTCGTTAGCACGAATTCTCTTTAGAGCTTGATTTGTGATTTGCCATATCTCTTTATTAAAAAAATTTCTTTATGTTCCCCTATTCCGAATTCGGAGGTGCAAAGTTATTGTAATTTAATTAAGGTATGCCAAGGTTTTTAGAAAACATTCCTTAGAAACTTCTTTGAAAAACCAATAATCTTTGGTAATTATTCGATTGTCCTGCCAAGATAGCCATAAAATCCAGGGCATACAGAATGAGAATTTGATTTATTTTAGTGATGGTAACTTTTTATTTTTCTGGCTATTCCTTCCAATTTTCGTTTTAGAGGGCTACACTCCTTGGGGTTTTTCGCACATTCGTTGATCAATCGGAATTGGCTGTTTTTTTTCGCTTTCCGCCAGAATTAATTGGTTTTATTATAAGTCAGAAGTACAATTCATTACGGGAAAAAGGCAAGTCAACCCAGAACCGAAGAAGATATGCGGTGGAAGGTGAGGCTGAAAAACACTATATCGATCTGGATCATTATGGGATAGCGCCCTACTTTTCTTACCGATTTATTGAATGCTGCGATTGCAAAAATTCCAGAAAGATTCCCTTCGGGCTAATGGAATCGGACCTTGGTCAGCTTATTGACTTTTATTAAGCCTAACCAAAAGCATTTGAAAATAAAAAATAAAGGCTGCCATTTTAAGACTTTCCGCGGACTTAGGCCATTACTCGGAGAAATCCTGATGTGCCACTCCACACCAGAAGACATTATAATGGTCAACTGACTGGTCAAAATGAATTCATGGATTTTTGGGAAAGTCGAATCCCAGAACTCCAGGCCACCGACTATTCGCTGCCATGTGGGTAGGCAAGCGGACTATGTGGAAAAGCCACAACAAGCGATTTGGGGGGTGCTTGCAGCTGCCTCATTTCGCAAGTTGATTTTCCGTGCTTCGTGTTAGAGAGGAATTGACTTTGGCTTTTCCAGAAGATGCAAAATACAGTTACGAAGAGCGAAACGGTCTGACAGTTCGGGTGTATTCCCGAGAGTTTCACCGAAGCTTATGCAATTGCGCTTAATGGTCAAGTGCAGCGACAATGAAAAAAATCCATCAAAATGATGCTGATTTTGGTATACCGGCATGGATCAATGCAGGCCAGCCGGATCTTTCCATACTAGCAGAAGAAGCTCTCGAGGAAGAGAAATTAGAGGAAACCGAAGTTAAGACGAGAAAACACACGATAATTAGGAAAGTCTTGAAAGATAAAACAGAAAGCTGAAAATCAGAAATATCAAACTTCTCACTTTAGACTTCTGATTTAGCTTTCTAAATACTTCTTGTTATCGCCTTTCCTTAATCTTCCGAACGTGCTTTTAAAAACGCTTCATTTTCTTCCAATAGCGTCACTCGAAAGCCTCGAAATCGGACAGAATGAAGAAAATAGGTACGACACAGATTTGCTCCGCAGCTAATAAATAATATTACAAATCGCTCATCCAATGGCATTTGGAAATCGACTAAGCCAAGTATCCAGGCAAGGCTTGAAAGCTGGGGTCTCGATGGGCAAGACTGCGGTTGGGAGTAAGCAGCGGGGACTCATCAAAAAACAATGGTGTTGTAGAATGCCCCTGCGTGGGATTAAAATATTGAATTCCCGGAAGTCTCCCAAAATTCTCAGCCATCCAATTCACTACGCTCCCAATGCAGCATTAGCCTTTCTGCTATAGGCGCATTGATATTCTGGATGAGTCATGATTTTTGGATGGCCAGTTGGGGTAAAATCGTCGAACAAACTTCCGATCATTTTGCATTTTCAAGTGTCTGGCAAAGTTTAGAAAACTCAATGAAGACTCCCTGAATTTATAAAACTCCATCCAGCCACATCTTGCTCCTGGCCAAAGGGAATTCTTGTGAAATCCTTTGAGTGGAAATCGGCCGGGCGATTTCCCGATTACTTTCAGAAAGTTGGGACAGCAAGTGGATGCCATGGTAAGTGATGTTTTGATAGATCATCTACAAATAAGTAGGAGATTAAACTCTCCGCAATTCTTCACGAAACCCTCCAACCAACCTCTCTTGGATAGACCATACCCAGTGGGATGTCCGGGTTGATGATCAGGCATTCCTACGATCGGAAGGATTTGTATTGACTTTACTTTTAGAATTAGAGCGTCTTCCATATCGGGGAAATGCCACTGATTATCCAGGCCATCAAGCTTATGTAAGTGATCGGTGCGGTATTGGCGTGTGCTGCTTCCCGAACTGGCGTAGAGTAAGCAGAGAAGCCGATAATTCCGTGCCGTGGGAATCAGAAAAACTGATATTAACTGGGATGGCATCTCCACCACCACCACCTCTTCTGCGTAGTTGACACCTCCCGCGCTCAATATTCAATGAGGCTAAAAACGGTCTGGTTTCCAAAACGCCTTTGGGAATCCGCCATACCCGTAAGTTTTATTCTTCCTGAGCCAAATCAAGCAATGATGGCTTTCATCCAACTGGCACATGATTATGCTTTTGAATGGGGTCGCCAATATTTTCCAAAATCTGGAATAAACCGAGTGCCTCCACTGACGGGCTTTTTTACGATTCCACGAAAACTCATAGGTTAATTCTTCGGCTCCGGGCCGTAGAGTAGCTGTCTCATAGGTTTGCTAGGCTAAATGCAGGCATAAATCCGCCTAAAGAAACAAAAAAAAGTGAAATGAAAGTAGGATTTGGGATGCAAGAATGAATTTTTTTCTATCCACTGAAAATATCCCCAAATATAATTTGGGTTTACTTTGCTTTACAAGAAAACGGTTCAAAAATGCCCTGACTTATAGTGACAAAACCTGGTTTAAACCCCAAAAACACCAGCTCTTCAGATTGAACTTTCGCCTGAATTTAAGCTATCCTTTTCCTTAGCTTACCCTTGGCGTCAGGCACACGAGACTGTCGGCTAGCGCTTCCACCGAATGCGTGAACCTCAAGTGGGATATCACTTCTTCATAATTGAAAAGCGTGACCTCCCTTCGATCGCCTTTTCTTTGTACAACACACTACGGCCAGAAACCGTTCAATTTGGCCGTACTGTGAGGCTTATGATCAGTGAGAATCATCCCTTTTTTTGAAACCAATCATCAAAACCTTTAAAAATATCTCCTATGTGCAGTGACTCTTCGCTAACGGGATGTGAGGGAGGTTTCTAAAAGCGCGTCATTATATGCCAATTGGTGCTCATGATGGGTAATTTAAGTTGAAAAATAGTTTTGTAGGAAACTTAGCCATCAGGCTACAGAGCGATGCTTCAAGTGTTAATTTCAAGTGGCTGATTCTTATTTAATTTAACTTTTTTTTGAAGGATTCTTCAAATCGAGTTTGTAATGGTGGCCAATATTCTAATCAGATTAGGAATAGCTTTCAGGATGTTAATTCAAAAGACGATTTGATAAATTTAAATTTGAATCCGTGAGTGTCTTCACTCACGGCGCGCGGGTAATGTGCTCATCATGTTGATTTTTAAGTGAAAAATAATTTGAGGAAACCTAGACATCAGCTGAAGGCAACCTTCAAGATTAACCCAATTAGCTGATTCTATGAATTTAACTTTTTTGAAAGATCTTTCAATCGGGCTAATGAAATGACCAAAATCCATCAGAGATTAGAATAAGCTGGCAGGATGTAATTCGGAGACCGATTTGATTAAATTTAATTTGAATCCGTGAGTGTCTTCACTCACGGCCGGTAGACATAAATCCTTGAGTGGAGACACTCACAGGTGGGCGCAGTTTGCAGCCTACGGAATTCTATTATGCAGCTTAAACCCCCCAATCTTCCAAATCATTATTACCGAGAAAAGCCGTGATAGATTCTTTCGCTTGGTGTGATTACTCTATTACAGGGCGAAGGTGTAAACTTTGGTTTTCTTCAAATTTTCGGAAATCAAAACAGACAATTGTCTTTTCGTTCTTTATCCCAATATCCCCATTTCTAGTGGCTTACAATACTTATTCCGCATCTCCTTTTCTTACTCTTCTTTTCACTGATCGACTGGTATGCCTAACCAGCTTTTCAAGACTTTATTTTGCACGCACCGTGACCAAACTTGGGTTAAAATGGCTTTGGTTTTTTTCGGGGGTATACCTGTTTGAGCCTACGGTCTGACCTCAGTTCCGTAGGGTTAATCCAACCCAAAACTGGGAAGGCTGGAGCTTCGCTGGGCTTCCCTGCTCCAAAGCTTATCA
>Ga0163217_1103169_pt1 | contig 16568 bp, 10 predicted proteins | sample SynspAceP_FD_185933 | JGI IMG/M metagenome (GOLD analysis project Ga0163217, IMG submission 185933) | Saline lake microbial communities from Ace Lake in Antarctica - Synechococcus sp. Ace-P (PacBio error correction) | ecosystem: Environmental > Aquatic > Non-marine Saline and Alkaline > Saline ... | reverse complement strand
CCCATTTTAAGGGCTTTATTATTTCAGGAATCCAATTTTATTTCATCTGCTAAGTTCTACGCTATTTTTCGAGAATAATACAATAAATAAATTCGAAAAGTCTGATTAATATAAGACAATACATTAGCTTCAGTTTTCTAATTCATTTGAAAATGCGATGCTAAACGTTCAGCACGACGAAACATTACTGTTCTGGCAATATAGGGAACAGTATGACACTGTGTGTGGCCGCCAGGTAATTAAAAATGAGTCATGGAGTTATTCTGCTCCCATAGCATCCATTTTGTTTCTAAAAAGCGGCATGTTTCGCTCACTAATCTATAATATTTAAACGTTCTTTACCGTTTTTAAAATAGCTTTTTCAGGATCGGTGGCTAAAACAGCCAATAATAAAGAAGCTTATCTTTGTATTGTATCCAAGATGTCTTTGGAGTGTTGCTGATATTTTGATCACGGAGTAGCCAATCCAAGAGTTAAGCTCGTCTATGGTACCGTAACTTTCTATTCTTATATGGTTGTTTTTGCTACTTTGTGCCGCCAAAAGGGGCAGTTGTTCCTTTTATCACCTGTTTTTGTAGATATTTTCATAAATTAGTATCTATATATCTAGTGTCTACTATTAGATTAATTTTTTATTCCCGATTTCTGGAGTACTCAAGAAATACAACTGCAGCTACCAAGAGAAAATCAGGGAGTAGAGGAATAAGGGTTTCTTATTATTAGCCATGTCCTATTTTCTCTTACATGCTTTTTTTCCAATCCTAAACGGCCTATAGATAAACATCCGTCATTTCTTTTTTTCTGATCTAAAAAACTAACGTTCCTGTTTTTTTTAGTTCTTTTTTTGTTGTGTGATAAGATTTGAAAAACAAAAAAAATTGCGAGTAAAACAAATAGAATGTATAAACCGTACTTCATTAATTGCTCTTTTTTTTAATTTAACTGATGTAGTTCAAAATTACCGGTTTAAATCCTAACTTAAAAATCCTCTTTTACTGTTCTTTTTTCTAAAAAAAAGGATTCCACGTTAAAAAAAGATCAATACTCACCGTATTTTTTCAGATTTAATTAGTGTTTTGCCAAAGCAACTTTCTTAAAAATTTCTTCATTCTATAAAAAAATACTTGCGTTGTTGAATTGATTTTCCGCTATTCTCTTTATAGTTTTATCCTCATGTATTCGTTCTTAACAACAAAAAAAAATCACTTTCAGAACCCATGAGATTAATTTCCAGGGAATATTTTAATATGGTGATCCGCTATTCAGTAGTTCATTCCCTAGCTGTATGGACTCCATCTTAATAGCTCAGTTACGTTTAAAAGTACATTTATCGATTTTGAGAGCACTATACTTTTTTTTAGCATACAGGCATTTTGTCACAAAAGCATACACAAAGGGGAGAATGTACCCGTGCTGATTGGTGGGGCAGAAGCAAGAATCAAGTAACAAAAAAATACATTAGTGTTAAGTTTTTTGACTTTTTATTAGTGATTCTACTTACCATGCGCCGAATTTCAAACAACGCGTTTAGCTTCAATCTGATCTGTCAAGCTCTTTTTAGTTCAATGCAGGCTTGTCTATTTGCTCTCCGGAAAGGAACCGTTCTGTAAACTATGCTGGTTTCTTCTTTTTAGCTTCAAGCTTTTTTTTATTTCTTTTTCCAGATTGTTAAAATCCTTTTTGGCGTTTAAAAGAAAGTTTTTTCTTTTCTTTCTGTCTTTCTGGAATTCTTATCTGTGCTGGTGCAGCAAACAGGTGATGTTTACTTCTTTTTGTATTTCTGTTTTCGATGGACAATACTGTCCTCCATAACTTCTTATGTCGGAAGTTAATTGCCTGGAAAAATCCTCAACCACAGCATTTCTCTGAACACAAAAAAGGGTGGATCATACAATTTTATCCATAAAATACCGGTCGTGTGGACACTACAAGTAAGCAACCCGGAAAATCCATTAAAAAACTCTCCAAAACGTTGAGGGTCACTATATCTAAATCGTTGGTAGGCTCCCCCCATCGAGAATTAAAAGTTGGGATTTCTGAATTAAAATTCGGTACATAATACAAGGCGCTTACGTTCACCACCACTAAATTTATCCACAAAATCGACTGCTTTTTACGATCAACAAAAAGCGTGTCTAAAGCTGTTGTGCCTGATATTGTCGTCCTTTTCATTAAAGGAATTTATAGTCGCCAAATTCACGGATTACATCAATAAACTTTTGCCCTTCTTTAATATTGATGCCTTTTTGAGTGTAGTATCCAAATTTAATGGTTTCCCCTACAATGGACTTTTCCCCGCTGTCTGGTCATCTGTCCACTTATTAATATTTAAGAAGGTCGATTTACCGGGCTACGTTTTTTTGCCTATAATCCCTAGCGCTCACCTCTTAAAAAGTTGTACTCGAATTTATCTAGGATAGGCTTTTCAGGGTATGATTTTGATATTTATGAAGCTCAAGAATTTTACTTTCCCATTGCGCGTCCATATTTAATTTCTAATTCAACTTCATTATCATTTCTTCTTTGCTAGCGCGTTTCTTTTATTTCGAGAAATCATCTATTTCTCGATTAGATTTTGCTAGTACGTGCTTTGCTGACGACGCATCCAATCGAGTTCTTTTTTAACAACAATTTAGATTTGTGTTGTTCGTAGCTTTCTTGCTCAATTCTGTTTTTCTTTTTTTTTCGAGATAAGATAGTACGAATTAATTTCCTTTGTTAACGTGTATTAAAAACGCCATCTTTAAGTTCCATATTTCATTACATACACGTTCTAAAAAATTACCGATCGTGTGTAACCATAAAAACAGGTCATGTTTTCTTTTGGCAAAAATATGTTCTAACCATTCGATTCATTTCTTAAATCTAAATGGTTTGGTAGGTTCGTCTAATACCAATAAGTCTGGTTTATTGATCAATGCAGTAGCAAAGGGCTAACGCTTTTTTTGTCCACCTGATTAAAATATTCACTTTTAGGTGAATTGTCGTTCACATTTAATTTTAGAAAGAATTTGATTGTATTTGGGTTTCAAAATCCCAAGCTGGAAACGTTCCATACCTTCGGAAAGCAGGTTTTGATAAGCGTCAGCATCACCGGATTCTAAGGCTTTTTCATAAAGCTCTAATCACCGCAAAACCTCGTTATCGGAAGCAAAAATAGTTCTTCAATTGTTAAGTGTTTCGTCTAAAATTCAGGTTTCTTGATCTAAAAAAAGAAACTTCGAATGCCTTTTTCTTAAAATTTATTTGTCCTGAATCTTGGACTATCTTAAACCGGAAAGAATATTTAAGATAGATGTTTTTCCTGTTACCGTTTTTAAGCAATTAAGGCTAGTTTCTGGTCTTTGTTAATTACCAAAAGATTAAGTCTGAAACAATACGTTTTCACCATAGGCTTTGGCTATATTTTCTACGGATAGTAGGTTCATTATGAAAATTGAAAGTTAAACTGAAAAAATATTTTTTACCGGTGCAAAGTTAGTGGAACTCTACTTGGACCTTTGACTATAAATTTAAAAAATTAGGATACCTAAGGGCCAAAGCACGTTATTAATTAGTAGTGCTAAAAGGTTGAAAAACTTGAATTATTGAAAAAACCCAAAGTATAAGGCTTAGCATTAAGAATCTAGAAGTACCATCCACATAGGTAGTGATTTCCATTTTGAAAGTGTCGCTTTTTTAACTAGTAAAAAAGCCATAAAGAAAATTGAGCGGAAAGATCATAAGAAATAATAATAATTAACTGGCGGTCGCTTTGGGTGGTCTTTACAAACCAAGAAATACCAATTAACATACCCGCTAATCCAGTTGTCAAAACAACACAAATCTAACCAACGAGCATCCTTGTCTTTATTTTTATTAATCACGATACGTGATTAAATAGATAAAAATGGCTGCTATGCTGAGGCCAAAATTAAAGGAGATCTAAAAAAATTAGCACTGCGTTTGTTGGTTTTTCATCTATAATAAAGAGTCTTGATGACTAAACTTTCGCCGTTTAGGTGGTCAAAAGAGGTTGTTTGTACACATAACATGGGGTAAAAAACAGCTGCTCATAAGGGCTCGGCTTTCGCCGATTCTATAACGGAGCGAGAGCAGGTCTATCCGAATTCGACCATGGAAGTTTCACGTCTAAAATTTTGATGCATAAATTCCCTAAGGTATAACGGTTTTGTATTGTGAATAATCAAAGCTTAATCATCTTTTTAAAATAGTTACGAGGCATCAGGAATTCTGGTTGGAGAATTGTCAAAACAAAAAAATCGTATTTGTAAAAACCTATTTTCAGGGAGCTAATTATTTCTAAGAATTGTAATTACGTTATTTTTTTTGAGTGGTAGTTCAGATTTAATTCTTGTTCGCGAACCCCACCTATTTCAAGTTTATAATTGTTATTAAAAATTAGAAAAACGCTCCTCTGTGCCCAGGGGGGCTAATTTAAGTTAATTTGGCCGCGGCGTAATTTTTCATTGTTAAAAATTGGGTGTGAGTGAGTCAAATGGCCATAATTGTATAGCCACATCAATGCTAAACGGGATCCTGAACTCGGATAGCCACTATGTCCAAATTTTGCATACAACTTCATCTGCTGTTACCATACCAGTAAGGATGCTAATGGTTGATGACGAAGAACAAATTCTGGCTGTGCTGGAAAAAACCAATAACTGTAAATTAAGATAGAAAATATTACAAGCGCTTTTTTTAACCACATCTCTACAACATAATAACTGCCAAAAATATGCAAAAGAATTTTTTTTGATTGCCCTTATCTTAAATTTAATTTAAAGAAAAAATTATCTTATTTTTACCAAAAACAGCATTAAAAATGAAGAAGCACATTCCTAACCTTGATGACCTTATTAAATTATTTCTGCGGTTGTATAGCCATACTTTTTGCTGTTCATAACAGATTTTTGAACTGGTGGCACTTTTTGTTTTTAGGGATTATTTTGACTTTTTTGATGGCCTGAGCGGCGCCGGTTAGTTAGATGTAAAAAAGCGGAATTAGGTTTTACAATTAGATTCCCGCCGATATGGTTAACTAGTGGCGTGGGTACCAGAGTTTGGTATGTTTTAAATATTAGAGATGTCACTTTCAAAATGGTTGGGAAACGAGTGGCGGTTTTATCGGATAGTTTTAAGAAAGAATATCTAATGTTATGGCCGCTTTTAGGGTTTTGTCATACCTTTGGCCTCTGGCTATCGGCTTTAGCGAATTTAATGGATGAAACCAAACAGATGTCTTTTATATTGGTTTACCAACACCGGCAAATGCGCTGCTTATTATCTCTCTTTACCCTTAATATTTGTTTTTACCCACAACAACGATCTTTTAAATACTATGATCTTAAATCCTTTGGTTTTATAGGACTACGTTTATAAGTGCTTTTTTATTAAATGCCAATGCCGCTTTTTTGCCTTAAAATGTTAAAAAATTGGTAGTTTTGTTGGAATGAAATTCGCTATTCTATTTTTAATTATCAAGTGGTATTACCTTTAGCGACTTGCACTTACTTTTAGCAGTACCGGCCATAATTGTATTTTTACGTTTTGTTGTCTTGTTTGGTCAATCGTATTCAGCATAAGGAACATATCCTAAATTAGGAAAACTATAGGCCCAACTAAAAAACAAAGGATTAAAAGATTTGGTACAATTTTTAATTGTACCTTTTTTGTTTTTTTTTAAAATTTCGAGGATCATTAATTTCAAAGAACTATTACGAAAACGTTTTTGTTGCTAAAGTTGTATCTGTTGTGTGAAGTGTAAATTTTTAAGAAGGTTTTTGATTAACCCCCCCCCCCCAAAACCAGGGAGATGGTGTTAGAAAAAGAAATTTCATTAAAACTTTAACCGAACATAGCTTTTTTTTCTCAATTCAAAAGCTGATCCAAATATGCTGTACGCAGCACTTTAGTAGCAGCTAAGTTTTGGGGAATGAACAGATGAAAGGATACCGCCTTGGAACATTTAAATAAGATCAGTCCCAATTCCTTCTTCTAATTTATTTTGTGTCATTAGGTCATTTAATACTGAATTAGTTGGTCATTCTTTATATCCGCAATAATTTGTAACTTAGAGGGTGTTATGATAAAATCTATAAAGAAAGAAGAATGTGAGCTGGCTATTGCAGCAAAATTATATTTGGGCATTTGGCTTACGTTTTATCTAAAATAGACCATTTGTGTTTCCGATCACTAATTTTTTATTAAAGATGCTAAAAATTTATTTTGTTATTCTAACGACGGTCATAAAATTAAGGCATTGCGAACAAACAATGCAGTTGCATTTAGGAGGTGCTGAGGGTAGTATCGTATTTAAATTTGGCGAATCTTTGCTGCAGCACATGGTACCTTTCGAAGAACTTTATGGATTACTGCGCCAAAAGCCATGTTTGCATGAATTTTTCGCGGGGGTTAAAAGAGGGTAATTTTTGAAAAAGATTTTAAAAATCATTGATTTTTATTAAGGAGAGTTTTCTGTAGAAATTCCAAAACGGTCTTATTCCGATCGTATTTGGTCATTCATGTTGAAGAAAATGACGCCAGGGTAAAATACGCCGTGAATAAAGCCTAAAATAATTTCTTTTTTTCGCAATTCCAAAAATTCTGACCTAAAATAAAACTTTACGCACCATTTCGTCGGCAGCTAGGTCTTCAGGAATTCCAGATTTAAGAATACCGCCTTCGGAACATTAAATTAAGAGCGTTCTGTTATGGCTAAAGTTTCTGAACGTTGTGATCAGTAATTAAAAATACCAATATTTTTTATTCCTGTTAATTCGCTACTATACGTTGAATATCTTCTTCGGCCACAGGGTCAACCCTTGCAAAGGGTTCGTCTAGCAATATTTTTAAATTTAGGATCTGTGGCTTAAAGCACGTGCGATTGTTCAGTTCTTCGGCGCTCAACCACCTGAAAGTAAAAATCGCCACGGTTTTTACGAATATGACCTAAGCTAAACTCTTCAATAAGCGGATTCCATCTTCATTTTTCCTGCTTCTTTTTTACTGAGGGCTTCGGAGTTGTAAAACGCTTTTAAAATATTATCTTTCAATGCTTAATTTCTAAAAAACCGAAGCTTCTTGTGCAAAAAGCCAATACCGTTTTTGTTGCTCTTTTAGTACATAGGGGAATTTGGTAATATCCATATCATCTTAAAATAGATGTTTCCTCCATTTGGTTTTATTAAACCAACAATCAATAAAAACGATTGTTGTTTTACCTGCACCATTGGGGCCCAAAGACCTACAATTTTCACCCTGGTTTACTTTCTAAGAAAATACCTTTAACCACCTGCCGGACCCTCGGTACGACTTTCATTATTATTTTCTGCACGTAACTTCTTTTTAAAGGTTATTCTAATATTCTGTTTCTTAATTGTTATAAGAAGCCAAGATGTTTAAAAAATTCAATCTTAATTTCAAAAACTAAGGTAAATTATAGTCCTGCTCAATTATTTACCTAAAATTTAACCTTCCTTCTCTTAAGCTCTCAACTATTTGATGCTGCTTTCTTCTTCAATTTTGCTTTCCTTTTTGCTTCTTTCGCAATACGTAACCAGAAATAGTAAATACTGATCTGGTATAAAAAAAAATATAATAGAATGGCTACAACAATTTGACTCGCAACATCTGAGGCGTAATAATGGCAGATAATATTAAACGCGACTACCAATGCATTTTTACGATTACTTTTCAAGAATAGCGGGAGTTACTAAAACCAATCTTAGTTAAAAAAGTAAATGATAATCGGAAGCTCAAAAATTAATTCCACAGGCAATACAAGATGCTCTTAAGGTTGAAAATTAGGAACCAATATCAAACTCATTGGTCACCACATCGCTAATAGAATACGTTCCCCTAGAAGGTAATAGATAATGGAGCCACTACATAAAAAGCCAAAAACAATACCCCTAAAAAGATAGAAATGAGGCGATAATAATAAAAGGCCTCTTGAGTTTTTACGTTCTTTTCATAACAAACCAGGACTGATAAAATTTTCCATATCTTCATAGAGTACATATGGAAAAAGCGATAAAAATCCAGCCCAAACAGAAGTCCAAATTCGGCCAGAAAATTGCCAGGCCATTGTTTCCTACCTTTGTATAGTAAAAAGGATAAAGATTCTGCCACAGAAATCAGATCAAAAACAAAAAATTATGTGGCGATACTACAAAAGAATTTAATTAGGTAGGAAAATCCATTCGCGTGGGTTTGCAAAAATAATCTTATCAAAGATAATTTTGCTAAAGGCGAAAGCAGCCGAACCAATTAATTAAATCGCAAGGTGTTGATCGGTATTAAAATGCCAACGCAACTCCTCTAAATGATCTAAGAAAAGACTCTCTTTCCGGTTGTTTTTTTCTTTGCCATTATAGTATCCTTCGTTGATTAGATTGTTGTACATGTTACTATGCATTATAGTGTCGTTTTCCATTGCGAGGATGCGAAATTCCTTCAGATTGCATTTAATTCTTAGTGCTTTTACGGCCAGCCATTTAGTATTGTGGCTATAGGTTTTAGGATGAGGACTCATAATATTCCTTAGCTTTTGAGTCCTTTTTAATTTCGTCATTATTTTTTGAGGCATTCTTTCCGAATATCCCCATCGGAACAATACCTACAACTTTTATTATTTTCAAGGACAGCGGTTTAACGCCCAGCAATTTTTTCAGAGATTTCAATAATCACTTCTTTTACATCGGCGTTGAGGTTCTACCTGTGGTTTCATGTATTTTGTGCAATGATCACAAAAACACGAAGGTTAAAGTCTTTTTCCTAAGGAGCCACCAGGATGATACTAGCAAAATCTTACTACTAAAGCCACGGAAGTTCTAAAAAGCATATTAGCTAATGCATCACCCATAACTAATGCGCTGTTGTGCTAGGGGTTGTGCTAAATTATTTGGACAGGCTTCTTTTTTCTACAAAACTATTTAAAAACATAGTCTGATTGTTTTGCTATGCAGAGGTCTAAATTTCCGGTTAAGCCAATTAAGGTGTTGCCTCCTTTTTTAATTAGGGTACTAACATTTTAATTCAGGGTATTCCACTTTTTGAAATACAATCACCGTGTCATTGCTCTTGAATGGTACCTTAAATTTCGCCATGAATAGCATCAAGCGGCATGCATAATATAGCAGGTGTTCGTAGAATTTTTACGGTTAGCTACTATTTTTGAGGCGATTGATGGCACTTTTCCCGATGGCCGAAATAACGACTCTGCTGAGGAATTTAAAATATGGGAGTAACGGCATCTGCAAATGTAGTATTCTAAAAAGTGTCGCTAAGTGCTGAACGCTTTGCTTCATTTTCGATAGTGTTCTTGGCAATGTTGAGTATTGTAGAATTGTTTTTTCAATGTAATAAAATCAATTATTTTTGATGGTATTGCTAAAAGATGGTTATATTTTAGTTACAAAATTACGTAAACTTATGTTTTTAGAAGACGTAATTATTCAGTAATATAAAAATTTTGTTTTTTAATCTTAAATTTGAATTAATCATGACTTTTAAAAATCAGCAACAAAAAATTATATAAATAGTACATACCCATTATGGAGTTCGAATGAAATTTGATTTACTTCCTCACTAAAAAATATTCGGTTTTTTGTAAGTTAAAGGACTTTCAAGATGGGGAGTATTGAAAACCATTCTTGAGGGTTAAAAATTCTTTTTGTAATTATGCCAACAGGGAGGTTGAAAATCACTCTGCTATCAGGTTGCCGGCTTTAATGCAGGAAGGTACAGCTATAGTTGTTTCTCCTCTTATTCGCTGATTAATGAAAAAATTCAGTTTGATGCCATCCGCGGTGTTTCCTCAGAAAATAGGTGTGGCACATGTTTTAATTCATCCTTGACCAAAAACAGAAATAAAAACAGTTCAAGAGCGATATTACAAGTGGATTATAACGAAAACTACTATATGTTAGCTTCGCAGAATCATAACAAAAGACGAATACGTAGATTTTTTACAATTGTGACGGTTTCATTTGTGGGCGATGATGAAGCCCATTGTATTTCAGAATGGCATGATTTTAGACCTGAATACGTAATCTAAAGCATTCATCAGTTAAATTAGGAGAAAAACATTCCCTTATTATTGGGCGCTTAACGGCAAACTGCCACGCAAAAAGTTCAAAAGATATATTAAAACTAGGGCATTCCTGATGCCTCCTTTTTAAGGCATCTTTTTAAACGACCTAATCTTTATTATGAAGTTCGCCCTAAAACAAAAAAAACATAAGAATCGGATATTATCCGATTTGTAAAAACAAAATTCAGGAAATCTGGTATTATTTTATGGTTTAAGTAGAAAAAAAAGTATAGAAGAGTTTTAGCTCAGGTTTTACAGTAAATGAGTGTGAGTGCAGTGCCTTACCATGCTGGTTTGATACAAAACAAGATCTAAATATCAAGATTTGTTTTTGATGGAAGATGTGAATGTGGTTCAATTGCCACAATTTGCTTTGGAATGGTATGATAAGCCCGATGTTCGGGTTTGTGATACATCATGACATTCCGAAAAGCATAGCAAAGTTACTATCAAAGGAAACAGGGAGAGCTGGCAGAGTATGGGGGAGAACGGTCTTTTGTGTTGGCTTTTATTCCTTTTAAGACATTTGAAAACTTAGAAAAAATTCATTGTCGGGTAAGCCCGTTGCAGAACAAGAAATAGGCAATGCGCTTTTACAAGAAATGGTGGCTTTTGCAGAAACCTTCTATGTCGCCGTTTTAGAAAATTTATTCTAACATTATTTTGGGGAATATTTTTGATGAGATACACGGAGACGGGGCTTTAATGGATGACAATACCAGAAACCCTAAAGAAAGCAAGAAGCTAAAGACGATTTAGTAAAGGTGATTCAGTAGTACAGGCACCGCAAAAAAGTTTAAATCAAAAGAAGTCGTAAAATATTTGATAGGAAAACCAATGCTTTAATTGCCTCGCACAAAAACTCGAAGGGAAAAGATTTTTTTTCGGTGTTGGTAAGGATAAAACAAAGGAGCACTGGATGGGCTTTAGTGCGACAGCTTTGGTTGCAGGCTTTTTGCGCAAAAGAAATAGGAACAATTTATGGTATTTTGCATGTGACGCGATGAAGGGAAGGCATATTTAAAAAAAAGCCAGTTTCCTTTATGATGACTAAAGATTTCTATTTGTTTACAATCAAGAAAACTGATGATGCTATTCGTTAGTGCTGCTAAAACTAGTGGAGGTGGCTGATGAAAAGCTATTAAAAGTTTTAATGGATTTAGGAAAAAAGAAGCGAAAAAAAAACTGGGAGTGCTCCCTTGTATTTTTCAGATCCGTCTGTTTACAAAGAAATGGCTTTTAAAAATATCCAATTACCATTGATGAACTAGGTTAATATCATGGGGTTGGTGATGGAAAAGCCAAAAAAAGTACGGGAAGCCTTTTATTGATTTATTAAAAACTATGTAGAGGGAGAACGATATTTATTGCGCCCTGATGATTTAATTGTTTAAAAAGCACAGGAGCTAATTCTGCTTTTAAAATTTATGTGCATCCAGATGTAGATCGAAAATTACCTTTAGATGATATTTGCTTCCGCAAAGGGCTTTAGCGATCCTGAATTAATTAAAGAGATTGGAGCAGATTGTATATAGTGGAACCAAACTAAACATTAGTATGATTGAGACATTTTAAGATTGAAGATCAGCACAGAAGAGCTTCATGATTATTTTCTAGAAGCTGAACTGATGTATGATGCTGCAATTGATGAATTTGAAGGGGATTTACGAGATGAAGAACTGCGCTTATTCAGAATTAAATTTATAAGTGAGAGTGGCTAATTAAATGTACCTATTCACTAGTTTGGGGAACCCTAGCTTTCTTGCTTTTTAAAAAAACCAAGGGCATTCCAGTAGCGAATTGACCGTTTTTGAACTGTTCGCGGATTTTAGACGTTCCGAAACGCTTTAATTGCTCAAGGCTCAATGGCCTACTTTTATGTCCATACTGGTAGTACAATACGATTTTTCGCAATTACCAGTAAGATTGATTTATTTCACCGCCGGATTCCAATAAATCTAAGGTTCATTGGGCGTCCGCATCAAAGGTAGCTGCAATGCCTATTGGGAATAGTAAAAAAAATTTTTGAAAATGGGTCAACATGGCAAAACTCATGCCAGTAAGCGGCAGGAATATTTAGGCGGCTTTATTCCGTTCGATCACTTACTTCTTTTAAGGTGAAAACCATCTTGGTTTTTGGTGGTTTGATTCACATCCTTTGAACCCCAAGCATAACGCAGCAGCTTTTTTTTAAAATTTGAGGCCCTCAGAAGTTGCGTTGCATTCGATCCATACGGTATGGTGCTTCTTTCCCATCTTCAATAACAAAAACAATAGACCCGTAAAATCTATTTTCATATGGGGTACCCATCATGGCTGTAATTAATGTTTAAGCTACTCCCACGGAGTGTTGCCTGGTAGCTTTACCGGAAATTTATAGTATAAGGCTGTCAAATTCAGTTTATTTTTCAATCGTTACTTTCAAGGCACATTTCTTATACGTAGGCTTTCTTTGGGAGTTATTAATATTTTTCTCTAGTTGCTCAAATACATATCATTATCCAGAGTACTACCAAACCGCGCCCATGAAAGGTTAATTATAAGCCAGTTATCTTGTAATACCATTGGCTAGTTGCCGTAATATCACTTAAAACCAAGCATACTTTATGGATTAATTTTTATAAGGTTATAATCAATGCTTGCATATTCGGTGTAGAGCCATAGCCACCACGTGCACATAAATGCCGTGTACCTTTAGGATTGAGCAAACATTTTTCCGTTAGATCAGCTGCTCTTTCTTCGTCAGATTGCTAAAGTACCGGTGATTGCCTTAAAATTCGATGGGGTTATGGTAAGGATATTAAAAAAACCTAAAACTTCGAAGCGTTTCTTTTTGCAGCTTTCTAAAACATCTTCTTTAATTGCTTTGAGCGCTGGCGGCAATAAGACAATTGTATCCACCTATTTTTAAGCCTATTAGGCTTTATAGTAATTAAATGATGTGGCGCCGCCAAATTGTACTTCCACAAACTGTTAGAAAATGGAAATAAGGATGCAAGTAGATATCCCAAAAAGATTTCTAAAAAAAATTCTACGGGTCTTCATAAAAGCTTATATTTTAACACCAAGGATAAAATAAAATGGGTTAAACACTAAACTTACCTTATAGTTTTGTGTTTAACCCCATTTTTGTAAAATTGTTGTTGCCAAATAGTAGGGTTTTAATTAACATTGTGAAGCTCCAATATTCAAATTAAATTGTTAAAACGAAGCAAGCTTTAATTTGTAAGAAATTAATATTACCTTCTAATCATTAAAATTCAAGGTTGTTGGGATTCGGCAATCGCAACATTACCTTCAATTTTTATCTTTCTTAAGTTGTTTTGAATTTTTTTTTTGATAGCCGATTCAATAGATTTTTCTGGCTCTATAATATTGTATTTCTCCCCCAAAAAATCAGGATCTGAAAACCCAATACTTATCACTCAAAATAATACTTTTTTCGCAATTTTTCTTTGTTTTTTAAGCGGTTCATTTAAGTTTTTCTCCAATCGGGACTGCCATCTCGCAGGTCATGCTGTAACGGTGTTGAATAAACGCATCATCCCAATTAATTTTAAATTCTAACATCACTTGCTGTACCGTAATACCATTTGTTATCTTTTTTCTTGTCTGTATCTACTCTATAGGGCAACTTCAGTTCGGGGAAACATTTGCTCTAGCTGCGTCTTTTTCACAAACATGCCGTGAGGCGTCATATTTATCTGTTATGTCAAATTGAAAAATGGGCACTGGTTAAAATTTTATTTCAGCATCGGATAAATAATTGACCCTCGTAGAGCTGATCTGTTTGGTTCTCTTTTTGTGAAAAGTGCATACATAAATTAATTGGTCGTTATTCTTGCGGAGCGGTCAAATGAGTAATTGTAATACCGACAAGGTTTCTGGTTGTAAAACATATTTCTGGGTATTTCATTTGATGTTCTACAAATAGCGCATTGAATGGAACCCACCTTGTAACTTTAGAGGCTAACGTATCTAGTTTGGTCATAATCGGTAACTCTTACGCGCTTTATAAAGTTCTTAACTTCATCTTCCTTTGGTTTGAAAGAAATACCCTTGCTTTGGTGAATATTACCAAGCTTCGACAAAGATACATTTTTTACGGGGCTTTTACGTATCGTCTCTCGGTTTAAAATGCAGTCATCAGCGTAGGATCTTCAAAAATAATTTTTTCTCCCTTTTTCTTAAAAGGTTTCTCTAACTAGTTCTTCGCATTTTTAGGTCCTTACATATTTACTTCGAAAGTTGAAGCACCGTGGTTTCTAGTGCTATCGTATTATAGGATTCTTTCAGGTCAGCTAATTGGGAAATCCCTTTGGTTTTTATAACCTAAAGAAACTAACAAGCAACAGTTCGTTTTTTAAGAGTTTTGAAGGTATCTTTAAATGAAAATTCCCCTTCCGTATTAGAAACGGTTGCTTGATATTTCGAATTTTTCTATAGAAATTGAGCAAAAAACCAACTTCTTTGTTAGATTTAGCATCCAACCAAACTTTTCCTTATATTGAAATATAGGTTAGTTGAGAAACTTTGCTCTTGAACTATAGCGGCATCGGAGTATTGCTTGTAGGACCAAGTAAGAGCATATAAATGCCGCTACGAAGGATTTTTTGATGGTGGTATTTATTTTTTTTTGTTCATGCACACAGAATTTGTTAATCTTTTTTCAGTTTTAGGTTAGGAAAAACAGAAAAAAATAACCTAATTAAATTAAGCTATTTAATTAACTTTTTGAGCTCGAGATTTTTAACGCTGTTGATTTTGTTCAAAAAAAAATCACGACGGCTCATAAGAAGGTTCGTGGATTTTCATGTGATCAGTTTTAATTCTTTATCTAAACCTCATTATCTGCATCACAGTTAGCTTTTTCAGCATCTTCCTCAGAACTCTTTAGTAAGCGTATGTTAAAGATGTTTTAAGCTTTTTTAAGTTTTTGCTTTCCACGTAAGCTATTTCTTTCCTTATGGACGTTGATTTTCTTTATCACGTCTTTAACAAACAGAACTATCCTCCGACGCATTTGAGAAAAATTGTTAAATGTTAGTTTCTAATTGTCGTACTTTCATCTTTTAATTCATCTATTTTTACGTCTTGATAAAAGTACGGCTCACGGTTGTTAAAAGGCTAGTTTCTGTATCCTCGTTTTGTGATAGTTGTCTATTTTTGTTTCCGTATTTTTAGTAATCAAACTTTCTTTCGGTTCTACATTAATTTTTGAATAAAAACTCCTAAAATTTATTAAACTTGAACGTTGATATTTTTTTTATTTGAAGGGCACTCTTCCGTAGGTTTTCCATCCCCAATAAACCCTTTAATAGCTCTAGATCTTTGGTTCCTTTCTCCAGATAATTTAAAGGATTGTAAGCCGTCTAATAGCCAAGCTTATTTAGCTCAAAGTTTTCTAATTTCTTCTTTTTGCGCTTCATTTTTTAAACTTTGCGTGTAGTTTTGTTAAAATAGTGATTACAAGCTCCTTAACTGTTTCCAGATTTTATTCAAAATATTTTTCTAGGGACTGTCCTATCTGTTTCACTCATTTTGGAAATGCGCTTCATTTCTTGAAGTTAATCTGCTTGAATTTTCGCTATTTCTTTTAAAAAGATAAGGCTTAAGGTCTAAAAAAGTGCTCTTTTTTTGTCTAAATTGTCTTGTTGCTCTTTCTTGGTCTTTATAAAAATTTGTTTCTTTTTTCTCTATTGAAGGCACGAACACTATTTTTTTAAAAGGGAGCCCAGTTTTTTTCATTGACGTTTCTGAGGTACTTTACCGCGCCAAGAATTTGATTTCTTAGGTTTCTTATTTTCTTTTTATTGTTGTTGTAGGGCCCTTTGTGATTATGGCAACTTTAGCCTAATGGCATCATTGAGGCTATTTAATTTCATTTTTCTTTAACAGATTTATTTCATTTACGTTTTTTCTATTCAGCCATAATAATCTTGTCTTCTATTTGTGTAAGGCTTTTGTGGCAATTTGGCTAAAACCGTTCCAAATAACTTCGCGATGTTTTGTTTGTCGACAGGGCCTATATCTTCTTTCAGATTTTTTGTAGTGTTTATTCTTGAAAAAAGCGGTGTTTAAATCTTCTACTTTTTTTCTAATGCCCTCCGCTCGATCAGCCAAAAGTTTTTCTTTTTTCTTTCTAAATTTCTTTTAAAATCTAAATCTCGAAGCTCTTCTATTTAAATGTTAAGAAATCATAAAAAATTTCAATGTGATGATGGGGTAACGTTCGCCAAACATCATTATAGTTATTTCGGGGATAGGACCCGCTTGTCGCCAGCTTTTCTTTGAAGGTTCTTTTAAAGCTTTTGTAGGTTGTGTTTTGATTTCCTCTTCCAATAGTAACCAAACCCTTTTAATTATCAATAATTTGAAGGTCTATTTGCAAGATTATCTTTTAGAGATTTTTCTAAAACTTTTATAATATTGATTTCTTTTTTCGCGATGACTTCCGAATTAAACCTCGTTG
>Ga0163217_1025301_pt1 | contig 16569 bp, 16 predicted proteins | sample SynspAceP_FD_185933 | JGI IMG/M metagenome (GOLD analysis project Ga0163217, IMG submission 185933) | Saline lake microbial communities from Ace Lake in Antarctica - Synechococcus sp. Ace-P (PacBio error correction) | ecosystem: Environmental > Aquatic > Non-marine Saline and Alkaline > Saline ... | reverse complement strand
TTGCGCGACGATCATTGCAAAGCAACACAAGTCCGAGTAGGGATGCTATATCCTGGTATGTTTCCAATAAAACCGTTTCGGCCACTTCATTTTGCAAACAAGGTGCCAAGTAGCGACTTTGAAAGAATGAGATGCCGGGTGCCGCCAATTTCAAGAACGCAGTGTGTGTTTTCATCCTGAGTGGTCGGCTTTTTGAACGTATGGGGCCGCTATTCCCAAAGCTGAGGGAAACGACCTTCTGTTGTCAGGGGCAATCGTCATTGACGTCTTGGGGGCTGGACTGGATGGTTTGCAGCATCGGGCAGGTCTGGGAAATGCACCTGGTGGGTTTCTGCCTTGCCTTGTTCCCTTTGCTCGATCGACTCTCTTGATCGCGCGCACCCAGCGCAACATCGGTCCGAATTGGCGTCTGACAAAGAGGAAGAGCTGGAAAGCCTGATCGTCGTCGATGCCGGACCACCGACGATTCAACCGGCTGTCTTTTCCAAAACACCTATCCAGTCTTTTACTGGAGGGGATTACCAATTGGCTGATGCCACACGCGCATTGGAGCAATCAATTTTCTTTACCGGCTATGCCTATTGGCCGTTGCGGAATTTAAAAACCGGGGAACTTTGCGGTCGCGCTTGGTTGCGGCCCGCGCTGATCTTTTCCAGGGAACCTGCCTAGGCAGCACACCCATTAATTCTTGTTTTTCTGCATGGTAGTTTTGTGATTCAACTCTCGGGCAAACACGGGCTGGGAGGAGGACAAAATGCGCGATCATGCATGAGCGATCTTGATGGGAATTATTCATCAGGCGGTCCTGCCTAACAAGACGAGGGGTAAGAAGCGTGTTGATGACCGCCGGCGTGGATTAACGGCATTTTTTTACTCCTTCGCACCGGATTCCCTTGGGCTGATCTACGGAGCAATACGCTACCGACACGGTTTACAACCGCTTCAACCGTGGAGCTATCCGGGCCACGGGACCGGAATCATGGGATGGCTTATTCGCTGACGCGGATAATGTTGACAATGGTAAATGGTTCGATGGGACCAGTTGTGCGAGCACATCATTCTGCACTACGTTTAAAAAAAGGCTCAATTCGCCATTAGACTATGCAATGGTTCCACGCAGGATTCCTACTTGCTGCGGCGAGGGGACGGCGCGGTGGTGTGGGTTGCTTGGAAGCACTGCAAGATGAAACCATCGAGATAGCTGTCGAGAATACTTGGGTGCGACGCCGCGATGGCGACGACAGGAAGGACTTGAGCCGGCTCATTGGGCGGCTGTTGACGGTCTGGATGTGCAGTTCTCCCGGAACCGCTCGCCAGCGGTTTGGTTCAGCGCTCATGGCTGACGCCATCGCGGGCGGCGCAGGGCGGATAACTGGTGCAGCCGTCCGTGACCAGCAAACGTCCAGATCAAGGACTGGGCTGCAAAACCGCTTGCAAATGAGCGGCCGACCACGCTGGCCAATATGGCGGCTGACGTTGCGCCGGTTGCGGGTCGGCGGCCATCAGGACGGAACTGTTCATGCGACAATCCCGTTTTGACGCCTGCCCGCCGCGCCTGCGGGCCTTGCGATCGAGGTTTCGTTCACCTTTACGACTGCTCAAGACAAAACGTCTCGTCGGCCTCGGGACGTACCACGCAGTTGATCGCGCCAGGACGTCACAGCCCGCAGGAAAGCGGTGACGCCATGCGAAAAAGCGTTGCGCGGCCACCGCAGCGCGCCGCCGAGGTTCTTCACCGTGTCGCCCATCGCTTAAACGACCCAGAAATTCCGTCAGCATCCTTGTGTCGCAGCGAGCTACACGGCGTCCCAGTCAGGGCGATTGAAGGTTTGCCGCAGACTTGCAAAAATACGCTTCAACCCGTTGGAGCGGCCTCGGATCCACAAAGCCCCGCCGCGCACAATGCGGGACAGCTTCGCGCCCGTCCCGATCCGGCTCCTCCAGCAGTCCCGATACGGCTTCCAGCGACGGGCAGCCAGCAGCCGAAGACGTTGCAATCGTGGTCGGGAAAGTTATCAATCTCAGATAGCCAGGCTGATAGTTCGTTTGATTGGTCCATGCGCGCTCTGCGTTCATGTTTCGTTAATCGCATTCAGAGAGTGCATAGACTAAATGCGAATTGAGCCTAAAAAAAGACCGCGCCGCTGTTTAGGTCGCTCATGGGGCGGTTAGGAACGAAAAAAATACATGCGTTACCAATCAGGGACGGGTTACCGATTCCGATATGAATTGACGCTGGTTCAAGGCCATGATTGACCGCCGTGCAAGGACGTGCTCGACAAACTGCAGCCGGCCACACGTACTGGCGGAAAGGCATATGGACGCAGAACATGGATCAGGGACATTGATCTGGGAACAGGGCGCTATCGAAACGTGATTCCTCAAGGGCCATCGGGCAAACTGCCTGCGAATTTGACTCCGAAATTTACCGGGGAGCGCAACAAATCCGAGCGGTTCTTTGGTAGGCGCTGAAAGCTTCGTTCCGCCGCATTCGCAACCAGATACGAAAAGACGTCAGGGCAAAACTTCCTGTCGATGATCAAACTGGCACCGTCAGGCTTTTGGATGAGTTTTATGAGCCGCTGCTAGATCGCGTCTGAAAAAGAGCCTCCGTCCAGTATGTGGCCAGTTGAAAGGAGTTCTTGTGATTGCGGATCTTCCATTCCAGGGGCCCACAAGGTTGCCCTCGGCACGGGGACTTGAAAACAACGAGCGAAAGCTTTTGAATACGGGCTCGCTGCCGTTTGCTGTTTGACAAGGTTGCCAAGGATCAGAAAGAGACCTTTTCAATCGATCTGGTCGGTCAGCCTTGTCGAACAGAACCGAGCGATAGGTGAAAGAATGACCAATGCTCCAGGGCCATTGTCGTCCTCGAATTTCGGCTAGAAAACAGGCATGTTTTCGGCCACGCTGTACAGTTTTTCGGTTGCAATCTGTTATAGGCAAACAACAGCATCTCGCGACATTTTTGCGGTTTGGCAATTAAGCTTCTTATCGGCAAGGTACCAAGAAGTATCGTTTCCGCGACTTTTACGCAAACCACGTTCAAGATCCAATTGAGGGCGTAAGACATCGCAAGAGCCTCATTTGCTGTTGGTCAGGTTACCATAGTTAAACGAGGGTCGTCGCGTTCCTTTGTTTGGGTATTTGTGCCCTAAGCAGCAATTCGTCTGCCGTGATGTAAACGATGGGCTTGTTCACCATCTTTTTTACTATGGCCGTTTTCCACGGGCTTGTATTGAAAAAGCTACGAATGCATCAACAGTCTCGGCAGCGTCCATATGATTTTCTTTTTCAGCCATGTTGATTGCAAAGTCGCATTCAGCTGCGTTTCGCTTCTGTCAGTTCCGCCAGTCGATGCATTTGCGCGATTTTCAGACGTCTATACATGCAATAAAGGGCCCGTCCGTCGGAGACAACAGGAATATTGCGAAAGCCGTGTTGGGATCATCCTGGCAAGAACGGTCATGCAGTCCGCATCCGCTTTTTCGGACAAAGAACATCGTGACCATTGACGCGGCTGATGGGGCCATTTACACCTTCGATCCCCGCCCTTGTCAATGGCGCGCAATACAGAGCTGCGGGTCACAAGGCCAATAGTTTGCGGGTCCTCATCGGACCACCGCTATCGCGCTGCCACGCCGCCTTGAGGTGATTTGAACTGCCTTGAAACAAGATCGGTCGCAAGCAGTTGGGTTGGCTGTAAAGTCCCAGATTCTTTCGATGATTTATCGCCAAGGCGGGGTGCTTACTCTCCCAGGATATTGAGCGCAGTTTTTGCCATGGATGCAGTTCCTGATGCGTTAGTTTTTCGCATAGGCTAGCAATCACTGCCCGTGTCCGCCTTTGATGCGGTTGCAAGCGAGAAACCTGTTCAACCAGGTCATCTTTCGTGTTGCGCATTGACGCTCTGTAATTGCGTCAAACGGCGCAATAACTTGGAGTAATTTTGATTCCGCAGGAACATTGCGCCAGTTTCCGCAAGGCGTTCGCGCATTTCAAGATGATGCGCTCTGCTGCATCAAAGTCTGGCGTCTTTCAAAGGCCGTCCTCCAACGCATTTTGCGCATTTTCCAAAGCTATAGGGTGCGCGTCATGCGGAACGCGAGTTTTACTTTGATCTTCTGCCATGCATTTCAAGATCTCGAAATGGAATGATAGGCTCTGTCTTATCTGCGCCGTATCGTCAATTGGCGCATTCAGTTTTAGGGTCTGTTGACGCGCAATATTCCGTACAACTGGAACAGGTTTACGGCGATTTCGCCGCGCGTCAAATAGTCTAGACTTGATTGCAGTAATAGATCGACGTCAGGGACGCTGGCATATGGGTCTGAATATCTCGCTGTCACGCGCGGGTCCGCAATTAGGATACCCAGGCTGCGCACAAGATGTTCAGTGTTGCCTTGATCCAATTGATGGGCTGTCGGGATTGAAAACCTGGGGTTTTGTTGCTGTCGCTTGTACACTGCGGCCGGGCTTAGCATTACATCGAATAGGACTCCCGTCGGCATTATAATCTCCCTTTAGAAAAACGACTTGTCTGGCACGCTTTATTTAGTGCGCGTTGACGATTACGAATCACCTACACCCAGGTTGGCGAGGGGACTCTTGCAAGAAATGTTTCTACTGTGCGCGGTTCCACCAGGGTTAGGCCCTCGTTGTTTTCCTGGTTTTCTTGGCTGCGATTAGCTTTATATTTGGCATCGGCATTGCCGACAAGACCGGGCGATATATCAATTCCCGCCGATATCCATAATGTGTTCAGAACGGTCGCTGGGAGATCGCCGCGAACACCGTGGGTATATTGGCTTTGATTGCCGCAATCGACCATGTGCTGGGAAGAACAAGCAAACGGGCTGACGTTTCCCGTCGTGGAGGTCGGTCTGTAACCCATTCCAAAGCTTGCGCAATTTTGCATCAGGTTCTGTCAGGTCACAGTCAATTGATATCGTTGTGCGCGATGTCTTCGTTCATGTTGAAAGACAGGGTTGCGATTACGTGGGAATTCAAACACGGTTGCGTATTGCTGCAAACGGCCGCAACTGACAAGCCTTTTCTGTGGGCACTTGAACAGACGGGGGATGGGAACGCAGTGCGTGCGCATCGTTTCAAAGGCAAGCTTGGGCCGCGACGGTTGGTCTTTGCCCGGCCCGGTGGCGAAAAGAACAGAGCCGTATTTTCATGTCTACCACGAGATTTCGCCATCATCGGGATCCGTAGCGGCCAGCAGGCGACATGGCATGGTCTTGCTGTGCTTGCAGGGTATTGCAGATCGGGTGCAATCGCGCAGGATTTGGGCAATATCGTCAGGGAACCCATAGTCAAAATCGATATGCGATGGTGAATCTGCCGAGCTTCGTTCAGGACGCGGGCAAGAGGCAGAGGATTGAATGGCTGCTGCCGGCAACCTGTGCCGAAAGGGTGCGATCTGTCCCATTCTTCCGCGCAGGTGCGGGCGCGCTAGCCCATTGTCGGCCTGTTGTTGCGGCAGGTTGTTGCGTGCGGTGCCGGCTCTTTCTCGATCGGTCAGGCTGGCGTTTGTGACAGGCTCTGCCCATAGGACAAGGCTCGGACGCGGGATCAGGATTTGCCGCAAGGCGTTCGGAAAATTTCTCGATGGGTTGCTTCCAAAATGCTTTCGGGCGCATCAGCGTGCGTTACCCGCCCGACAGGTTAAAATTCTTGATCCAAACCTTTGTCACGGCCTCGCGGCCGGATTAACGCGGCAGGTTAGATCGCGCAACGGAGCAGGGTTCGCCGCCAGTTGCGCCGCGGCGGCGCGCCGTCCGGATCGCCGCCCCAGATCCATGCCGTCGCTTTGGCCAGGTTTTGTCGCTTGCGATCGTCCCACGGACGGCTTCGTGGTCATGCTGGATTCGCGTGTCGAGCGGACCTTCGTGATTATCACCCATCTTTTTGACGGACGGATTCATGGCATCGGTCCCAAAGCCGCCGTACGCCTTTTCCATGGCGGTGTGTCGGGATCGGATGCTCTGAAGATATATTTCGTCAGACCGGCGGTGCACTTTCGGTGGATCAAAAATTGGACCATTGTTTCATTTTCTGATGGCAGTTGTCGTCGCCAGAGGACTGTCGCCACGATTCGACCCGCCGTCCGTCAGGCAACTCGGTGAATGGAAGGAGGGGGGGGGAAAAGTTTTTCCGGCGATAATTGTTGACGCAGAAAGCTGGTAAGTTTGGCCGAATTTGCGGAGAAAAACACCAAAAATGGTTCTTTGCCGGCTTTCAGTCTGTTTCTCGTTTGATACCGCGCAAAGCGATTTTGACCAATCTGTTTTGCCAATGATACCGTCCAGCAGCAATTTGATCGCCCTCGGGACGCTTTGGATGAATTGATCAAAAAAGAATGCTCGAACGCGCTGTCCAGCGTCACACTCGGAGAGGCGTGTCAGCGGCCAGTTGTCTGTTGATCGTAGGCGACAAAGATAGCGGGCGCCAGCGCCTCGGCAGTATCTTGTGATGGCTCATGTTTCTTGCCTGCCATTTCCGAAATTAATTCAAGATGGAGCGCAGGGTCGCTGATGTGTTATCGTTCCCATAGAAGCTGCCGCAGACCGGCCGTCAGGTTATGCAGGCCATCCAATTTGGGCACGACGGACTCGGACCAGCTGCGGCAGACCTTGGGACAGATTGTTCCAAGCAGATTCTGAACACATCATCCTTGCCGATCAGCTCTGACGCATATTTGGTTACAAGATCTGGCTTAAAATGTGTCGGCCAGCACCGTTATCAGGCTGATGATTGATATAGCCGGGTAGCCTTCTGCTTCGAATTCCGTCTGACTGGATCCAGGTCGATCAATGCGGAAAAAGACGCGTTCTTTGACATCCTATACCCTCGATCTTTGACGCGTGACGCGCCGCGTGGGCGCCGGCCAGTTTTTTGATTCAGGGTTAAATCTTGTCCTCGGCGACGGGGACGTCTGACGCGATTCTTAGATTTCTGTATTCATGGCCGCCCAGCGCAAGATCGTCGCGATGCGGACGCTTCGGCAAGGACAAATCCAAAAGCCTGCGAACTTCCTTGCGCACTGTGCAATGCGTGTTTGCAAGGGCCCGCGTCGTTCTTTGTCGACCATCGACAAAAAGCGGATAGAACTCAGCAGGGGTGTCACCGCAGGACAAGGTCGGCGACGTTGTGATGTTCAGAGGTCGTTGGGATTTGCTGTCTTTCGACCGGTGCCTTGGCGTCGGTCTTGTCCTTTCCTATCAGTTTGTTCTTGCTTGCGAAAGAAGTTACGCAGCGATCCAGCGGCAAGACCCATACCACCGAACAAGGTAGTGGGCATTCCCGGCCGATGCCGATCAACAGCAGGCACGCCGGGCTACGGAAACAGCTGGCGCGCGACATGATGACTTCACCCTTTGAATGCTCGGCCATATCCTGGCTCCGACGGACACGCGCGTCACGATGATGGCTGTGGCAATGGGACAGCAACAAAGATGGGATTTGCGCGAACAAGGCCATCCCGATCCGAAACAGGATATATAGCATCGGAGGGGATCGCGATCGGACAACCATTTGCTCTGCGGCATCGATTCGTTCAAGCGCGACCACGTTGATGGCAAGGATGAGAAATACGGCGACGGCGTATCACCTTTAACCGGAATTTTGATTGCACCATCCATTCGCGGCCATGGAAAATCGCCTCGGCGCGAGATTTCGGGCGCGCCGCGATGTCGCTTTCTTCGGCCGGTCAAGGACCCCCGCGTTGAGGTTCGGCCCGTCAATTCGCCATCTGTGTTGCCAGGCATGGCTCAAGGGTAAAGGCGGCAGAGAATTCTTGATACAAGGCCCGCACCCTTGCGTGATTACGCGAGGTTTGATATATCACCAGAATGACAACAGGCAAAGATACGACAAATTAGTTTCCCGCCAGATACGAAGTGCACCGATGCTTTCGATCACGGCCCTGCAGGCACAACTGTTTCCGGTATGTCCCTCACTTAGGATGTATTCTATGTCGAGCGACGTTCCAGCGCCAGGCCGCAAACGTTTTGCAACCAGAATAAGGCTAGGAAATAGACGAAAAATCAAGCTGCCGGCTAGGTGTGTAGTGCCACCATCAGGATCAAAAGCGACATTGAAGATTATTGAGCGTAAAAAGTTTCCAGCAAAAGGCGGCAGTTGGCAAATACCAATCATCGCCACCCAAAGTATCAGAATACCAAGCGCAGCGTCGATGCTGGTCAGGCTGCGTCCAATAGGTGCCGCGGTGCCGCTGTTTCTGACAAGATCATGTATTCTGCTGCTCCACCTGCTGCGACGCCCCGCAAGGCACCACTTCACGCGATGAGAAGCAAGTTCACTGTGCCAGTAAAAAATGCGCAGAAATTTTGCGTGGGCTTGGGCACTGCACGACATATGCAAGACTCCAAAAGGCAAAACGACGACTTGCGGAGGAGATGTTTGTGGCGTGATTTGCCTTAACGATTTGATCAAGACCTTTGTGCGGCCTTCACGATTGTACTGGCGCGGGCGCTGCAAATGAATTGGCCTCACCGTTCATTCAGTGCCGCGGCATATCGCTTCGCACACAGGTCGTTTGCGATCAAGATCGCTTGAGAGCCACGATTGCCGCCGTTGCCCAGCAAATGTTCCCGATCATCTGCAGGCTATTGCTAACGATTTTCAGCCGCAGCCGGGCGGCATACGTCAATTCAAGCGCCTGATTTAGGCGATTCCGCGTGCCGCCTTGATGCCATGCGCGAAATCACGGAACAGGTCAGTGGTGCGGCTAAGTTCGCCAACAACAGTGATCGACGCCATCTTGCAAATGACACCACCCGCGCCGCCGTCGGATGGCACAAATGCAGGTGCGCGCAACTGTGCGCATCCAATCGGTTGGCCGCGATACCTATGAGTGGTGCTATGCTGGACCGCGACCATGATTCGAACGGCCTTTTTCTTCTGCTGTGCGATAGGCAGTCTGGGGTAAGGCCGGTGACTTGCAAAAATCTTTTGCCGTAAGATCAGACTGCGTTGGGGGCTTGCGGTGTTGCTCATACTGGCGGCGGGCCGAGCTTTGTCAGATATGGTGCGATGTCACGGGACGGGCTGCCGTTGACCGACAATGATACCGACCGCGCACAGCGCTTTGCCGGTGGGAGATCCTTTATGTTGCGGCGTTGGAAGGGGGGGCCGAGTGTCAGGCTTTTCCTAGCGGATAATGGTGTTTCTGACGGTTGAAAGCATTCTGATGCGCCAATGATCGCCATCTTCGATTATTCTGTGTCAGCCAGGGGCCGGTCTCGGGCCATCATTTACGACAAAGTCGTTTCATTGATGGCCTATGTCGGCACCGCGGCCTGCGCCTTGTTGCGCGGTGCGTCTGCAGTTCATTTGTTGGATCGCCGGGAAACGCAGATACATGTCGGGGCCTACCGCACCCTCTTGGGCAAAGAGGCTTGGAGCTTGGCGCATGACGCGCCATCGCGAGGTCTTGCAGCGACGACCACAGTGATTCAGATTTCAGCGCGCGACATCTCGTTGCGACGGTAGAACAAGCGCCCAAATTGCTGTGGTTTTGCTTACAACTCTCATTATGGCGCGGACAGCCAGGGTAGAGGCATCCCGGGTCAAACCAGATTTTACCTGATACGGCGCGGGGGGCCTGCATCTGTCATGGACGCGACGGCCCCGGGGTCAAGCGGCCACAATTTGACCGGTGACTTTGCAGGCGCAGGTGCTTTGATCGCGCCCCCGGGCAGCGCGGCGCAAGAGATGTCCACCAGCCATGGGTGCGTTCTCTGCCAATACGCCGTTTCGGACAATCCATGTGTTGGCGCGCAAGATGCCATGAGGTTCAAAAAGTGTCGCCGCGACTGTGTGCCGCGGAGCTTGAGCATGGCATGGGGTCGTATGCTTTGCGCCCCGTTGCAGGGCCTACTGACGGCTGCGGGAACCGACCGGCTTTCCGCATCGATCTGGGCAGACCGTTGATGGCTGGACCAATCAAAGCCTTAGCATTTTGCCGCAAGGCGTGGAAGCCTTGGACGGTGTTCCGTTCGTGGAATTGAGCCCAGCATGCGTCCTGAGCCTTGAACGCAAGGCGTTGCTGGTGACGCATTGGCGGGTGCCCAGGTGCGCTTTGACATAGGGGGTTGAGACTATGCATTTGGCCACATGCGATCTTGCCCTTTGTGTTTATTTGTTCTACTTACTGTCTGCAAAGCGAAAGAGCCTTTTTTTTGCTATGCACAACCGATTGTGCTTGGCACTGGTGCGCCAAGTCGACTTACCATCGCAACCCCGCAAATAAACACCCAGGTGAGAAATCTTTTGGGTATTACTGCGGAGTACCGCTATAGGGCCACAGGCCTGCAATTCGGGTGGTCGGCACAGAGTCTGTGCAGGGACAACCCGCGCGCTTTCTAGGTGGTGATCCCAACAGCGTATGTCGCGGAACAAACCCTGATCTGCCGGATTTCGTTGGCGGACAACGCCCCGCGGTATTTTATGGTCTTCTGATATGCTGCGCTGGCTTTCCATCCTTGCTGTTGTGGCCTGTTCGCGCTTTTGGCGCAGGATACAGGCGGTCACGCGGAATCGTCCGAGGGCAAGAAGTCAGCAAGCGATCATTGACCGGCTTGCCAAGCATTGGCTGAAGTCGCGCACCGAATGTCTGCAGAAAAACCAATTTTATGCCTGTGATGCGGCCACTTGAGGTGGGAGCAAGCTTTAGACGGCTGGCGCAGTGGTTCACGGTGCGGTGCCGTCACCGTTGAATGAGCATCGCCCTGGCGCGCGCAGGTCCTGGCGCGCGGTTCCAATGTTCGCAAGCCAAGCGAGGCGTATGTTACACAAGCAGTGTTTCTGCGCAGACCACTGACGCAGCGGGCGACCGTATACAGGAAGGGGATTGGAACTCCGTCGATTGATCATTGTCCGTTTCAGCAGTTGTCTATAGTCGCGATCGAGGATGGTCGCGGGCAGAGGTTCTGTTCGCAATCTTGACGGCCCCGCGTGCGGTCAGTCCGCGCATCTGCGGCAACTGGGGCAGTAAATTACGGGGACGATATTGTCACCTTGCAGTCGTGAATGGCGGTTTATAGAATTGAAAGTCCATCGCATCGCTTGGAACGGGCAGATTGGGGATATATACTCTTGAGAAACCTAAGCAGTGGCAGTGAGTGACCTTGGACGGATCTCTCAGAAAGAAAAAGTTCAAGTTCTTTTTCTAAAATGGCACGCTGAACAGTCGTTTACCTATCTTTCGCAGGAGATGCAACATGATTGATTGCTTACACAAAATATTGACTGGCACGGTCACTTCGCGAAAATGCCAGAGGTTAACGCGGTTCCAAAGTCACCTTTTCGTCGCAAAGCGGCGGGCGCAGGACTTTGCAGGACTGGGTGTAGCTGCCCCGGTTACCGGTATCTTGCGCTTCGCGCCTGCAGTATGAGATCAATTCAGCCGCTTCAGAGGTTTTTGGCTCGATTTGGCAGAGATTGCCGGTAACCGGTGATATCGAAAGCGGTCGAACGTATCGGGCCTCGATCCAGGGCGAATGAGTATCCGTGGATTTATCGACAAGATCACCCAAAATCTTGCTATTGCTTTTGGAAGCCTTGAGCTGCATGTCCGCGAACCGGTTGCGCGATAAAGCAGCTGAGCGACAGGCGCTTGACGAGCTTCAAAGATGCCGTACGTGACAATGCTTTTGTTGGCATCGAACAGGTGCTGGCACGAAATAGTGAAAAATTGGGTTGCCGCCGGCCCGAACTCACCTATTGATGTGGCACAATTTGTATCATAAACTGACTCAGGAGTTTCTTTATGCTGACAAAATGTGCGAGCTCCGTCGATTTGTGAGTCGGGTAACAAAGAATTCGCAAGCGTCAAATATTGGACCGTACATGGAAGCATTTTTGACATTTCAAGGAATTCGAAACCTTGCGATGGATTAACTTTAATGACCAATCGGGGTGCTGGTCCCAGGTTTCTGGTTTTATCGGATGGGTTTTGGTCAGTTGGTCAGGCAGAATAACCGCGATCTTCAGCCATCAAATTGTCGCTTGAAGACATTATCATTGCAGGCGATGGCAGCTCACAAAATATTCCGGAAATTAACACGTCGAGGTCATTATACCTGGTGTTCGCTTTGATAGCAACAGGGCAAGCGGGAAACCTAAACGGATCAGCCGCAAGTCGGCACCCAATATCGGGGCCGCGGTTGCGCGCTCAAGGCGCGGAGCAGTTTGGCAAGGATGCTTGCGCGCAATATGAATCTGACGAGATGAGGCCACTTTGCCATATCCATTAAGTATTTTCGTGATGAAGCGAGCGATCGGCAAACAACGACGCCATGTCCTGATCAACAAAACATCGCTGTTTGCGTGCTTTCTGGGCGGAACAGAGAATAAGGCAGCTCTAACATGCTCGATGTCATTGCGGGTTTGGGCGGCCAAGGTCGATATTCAACGCGCACCAATCAGCGTCCAAATATAGGGTTTCAGATCTGACGCGTATTGCTTGATTGAACTGAGGCATATTTGGCATGATGGCGCGGAATTCCGCGAACAGGCGGTCTTGCAAGGCGAGCGTCGTGCGCGCGCGAGCGTAATCTTTCGTAGGCGGGCGGTAGTTTTCGGCAAGCCGATCAGCCAGACTTTCGCGCGCGCGACACCGCCAGCTTGCGACAGCCGGCCATTCCAGCGCAGGGTGTAATTCTGCGGGCGTGCCTTTTCCGCGCTCGGCAGTATCGCTAGGTTGAATTGCGCCGTACGTGGATTCGGTCTGTTTCTGCCAGGACAAAGAAAGGTCATGCATGAGGCCCAAAATCTTCTGCTTTCACGGCTGCGCGTTCACGGCGGCAGTCAATGGATCGGGGCCGCATATGACTCTCAGCGGCTAGGCGGTTCGGCGACTAGCAGCATCGCGAAAAAGTTTACCGTGCGTGATCGGACAAAGGCAAAGTGGGCAGTCGGGATAGGATGTCATGGTCATGCCCTGTTTCAGCTTGTTATTTCCAACTCTAATCGGGTACTCTTTACAGCATCAAATTCTTGTAAAAGAATGTTTGCCTACGTGGCTAGCTCGGCCTATGTCAGCGTACCATTAAACAGGCGGGTGATAGCGACAGCATGCTTCAGTTGGTTGAGAGCGCGCATTATATAGCCGTGTTCTCTTAATGCATTATAGGAGAAGATGTGATGGCATCACAATTGCCAACAAATACCGGCGGCCTTGCATGGCCGCGGCTTCGCGGACCAGCGTTAACAAAGGACAATTGGAAAACCTTACGATGGAGCGCCTGTCGAAGGCAAGCGCATTCAACTCTGTGCCGATGACGCAGTTGCGTCTTGCGATCTCACGCGCATGGACTCTCAGGTCGCGCGTGAAATGCAGGTTCGGAATGCTTTTGACGGTAATTCTATTCAATCCGCCGAAGGCGCGATGCAAGAGGACAACACATACTGCAACGGATGTATGAGCTGTCGGTTTCAGGCATTCGAACTCAACGTTTTTCTGAGACAGACCCGAACCGCGATCCAAGCGGAGGTCCACAGCTTCAGGCTTGAATCGGACGCATTTGCAGGCGATACGCATTCAAACGGTCAGAAACATTCTGGACGGCAATTCATGTTTCAAAGACGCTGATGTAGGCTTCACCAGCCTGGGTTCGATTAGGTGTCAGCATCAGCGACAAAGTTCGTCAAGACTCAGCGGTGTCAGTCACCAGTGCACTTGCTTCTTTGATTGAGCTCGTGATTCGAACATCGCATTGGGGGCGCGGACACGCAGACGGCGGTTGCTTCACCACAACAGCTTGCGTTGCAAAGGTGGATAGCCAAGACACTGAGCGTTAACCAGACACAATTTAATATGGCCAGAACGACACGCAAGTCGTTGACGTCATTCGCAAGCTGTTTGAACGTAAAGCGCTGGGGGGTCAGGTTTGGCGAAACGTTTACTACGAAAAGATGTGGGGCACGGGCTGCGGCTGACGGCTCAGGTGATTACAACCCATGGACTGGTATTGGAGAAGGCCAATGTTATTACGTCACTGGAGTGGATGACGCCGACGGTTTGTTGTCACTTTGGATGCAACGAAGGTGCTGCACGAAAATTTCCGCCTCTTGCAGCGGTCGCAACTGCTTCAATGCTGCCACTGGTTCATCGGTCCATTGCGAAGCTGCCTCAACGGTGCGGATACACTAAACTTTACGCGGAATGTTGGTGGGATCAACTTCTCGGCTAGTCTACCCGTCGCCACAGTGGTCGGTCGCGTTGTTGCGAATTTTTACCAAATTTGCCAATGCCAGTTGGTTTGCACAGGGTTGTTCGACTCACACTGTCGGCGTGCTTTTGCAGAGGGCGACGTTTGACGGTGGTGGTGATGGACACTGGCTCATTACACAGTTCTAGCCGACCTCACAAGGTTACGGGATGCCGCAAATAGAAATTACCATTGCGCTGCGTTGGTTAGGAGCCGTTTCTGCTTACTAACTCACACTATGCTGCCGTGGTGATGGGACTATCACAGTTACAGCTGCCGGCTGCAGGGACTGCAACAACGCCCGACTTACAATTTCCGTAGCCACAGATACATCGAGCACAGCAGCGCTCGTATACACAAAAAAGCTGCCACAGTAACGCAGGTCATGGCGGTTACCGCGGACGTAGCTGGTGGTGGGACTGCCGCTACTGGTCTTTACGATCGGCAGGCCACAGGCTTTGCAAGGTTGGCTGCTTTCCATTTCGGTTTTCACGGATAGGTACTTTATGTCAGACCTACACAATCAGCGCTGAAGACATCAAAGCAAAGACGTCCTGACAGTTTTGAGGGCGATTTGCTACGAGTTTTTTTCAGACAGATCAATGCAGGTAACGGAGCTCGCTGCGAAAGGTGCGGCCTACAGTAAGGGGGCTATAATTTACGCTTTGCGCTGGGTTAACGGGTGTAAACTTGCTACAAACGCGGCACAAACACTGCAGCATGCTCAGGATAGAGACAATCACACTTGGTGGTGATTTGCTGAGGTGATCAGATCACCATTTATTGGCCGTGACGAAGTTCAGCGACGGAAACTTCGTTTACAGTATACCGTAACAGAGCGATGCTGGCGTCGGGGGCGCACTGTGCGCTCGCATTGCTGCAGTCACTGTATCTCTTGATGCGGAGTTTTGATACAGCTGCGGCAACCAATCAGTTCGTCGGAGTATCGACACGGCAAATGATGGTGTTTCCGGAATAACTTTCACGGGTAGTGTTATGGGACTTTGACCTCCGCGTTGAAATATTGGCAAAGACGGTCGGCAAGGAATGGGGCTGGCAGGCAACCGACGGTAACATCGGCTTATGTTGATGTTGCCGCCGGCGCAGATTGGGATTGATGAAGTGGTGACGTAAGGTTGTTCCAATTGGTGGTGGCCGTGAAAGACCGGCGGATACCATCTCGATTTCCCAGACGTCGTTACGGACAACGGCGTCGGGTTTACAGGTTGCCACTTGCGTTGAGCTTACACGGTGGATTAGCGACGATCTTAGTCACGATGCAGCCCAATCCAAGAGCAACGCGATGACAGTTTTTTTGTTGTCGCTGTTACAACAAACTTCTGATCTTTGGGATCACGTTTATGGACCCAGGCAGGTGTATCTGACGGAAGTGTTTGAGGGGGGGATGACACCCATCGTCTTCACTGCAGAAAAGAAACCGCATCTGGCAAAACAGTGCATCACCTTTTAATTGCAGAATCTTAACAGTCCGACCGGGCAAGCTGCATCTGTGACATCACTCCAGAAACCGGTCACAGCCGCCACAAGCGGAGTCTGCAGCTGCACCGCAGAGTGTGCGTTATGACGCTTTGGGGACAACTCAAAGGGGGTGACGTTCTTTTATACACTTGCAGTGGATGGTTTGCTCTAGGTGATTGCAGGTAACTATACACTGTACACGCGATGATATCGGGCGGATGACGAATGCCACGCTAGAGAAAAAACGTGGTGAACCACTTGTCAGCTTGCGAATCAATGCGCGAAGCGCAAAGCAGTGTTAAACTGGATAGTGATGCAGGCGTGATTCACGGCTTGCAAGCGGATGGGAGATGATATAATGGGACGAATCACCCTTGACCGAGGGCAAAAACGTCTCTGTTTGCCGAGGTCCCACCATTTGGACGTTTACACTCTCCGGAAACCGATCATGATCCGGATGCGGATTGGGACGGCTTTTGACCGTTTTAACTGAGGCAAAACTGGGCCACGTAACGGGCAGGTTTTAACGCGGACTGGTCCCCTATGGAGGACGGGGACAACGGAGTGGGCAAACTGTGTCACCTTTCAAGGGTTTCGGTTTTTTTCAATATTAATTTTTTTTGAACAATCACAAAACTTGGGGGGCCGAAAAATCCGGGGGGGGAAGGTTTGGGGTTTGGATTGGTTTGGGTTGAAGCTTGGGAAACGGGGGGGTTTTCCCCGGGGCCCCCGATTTCTTTTTTTTTTTAACCCCCCCCAAAAAAAAAAAAACCTTTGTTATTTTTAAATCCCGGGTGGCCAACCCCCCCCCCCCAACCGTTTTTGGTTCACTGGTATCTTTCTTCTG
>Ga0163217_1071853_pt1 | contig 16570 bp, 3 predicted proteins | sample SynspAceP_FD_185933 | JGI IMG/M metagenome (GOLD analysis project Ga0163217, IMG submission 185933) | Saline lake microbial communities from Ace Lake in Antarctica - Synechococcus sp. Ace-P (PacBio error correction) | ecosystem: Environmental > Aquatic > Non-marine Saline and Alkaline > Saline ... | reverse complement strand
CCATTTATGCATTACAGCACCTTTGGAATAACAGTTTCCCTCAAAGCCCAAAAAAAATCCATTATTCAAATTGGGATACCACATTATGGGCCACTTCAATATAGCACGCCATTTGATTGCTTGGGCCAGCCTTCTTGTATTCTTTTTTATATCCCAACCTTGCTTTCCTGGAACAATCATTGCTATAAATAATCCTTCTTGTCCGGCCCGAAAAATTAAAGACCGTTAGCTCGTTTTCTGCCGGGGATACCTAAAGTGGTCATTTTAAGCCCGTACCGTTTCTATTAATCAGCATCAAATAAAAAGAAACATATTAATGGTCCGCCGGCCCCTTTCATGACAAATCCGCATATCTGAAACTCCTGTGGACTGTAGTGGATACATGATTCATTTTGTAGCCGTATTTCCTCCCTAAAAATAAAAAGTGCACTCCAGTTTTACCAGAGCTGTTTTTTTTTCAGTCTTATTTTTTTTTTTTTTTAGATTTACCCTTTAAATGGTAACTAGGTTTTTTTTTTTTTCATTTTTTGCCCGGCTTTACCTCATTGTTATCATTGGTCTGGTATTTCCAGAACAAAGGAAATTTAGATCCCAGTACCGCATTTGCCATCTACTTTTTAAGTAAAGCTCATGCTTTGTCTGTCCATTTCTTGCGCCGTGTATCCCAAAAAACTCCCAAAGTAAAACTGTGGCCTCTTCGCTTCGTCGTCTTTTCCAGAATGCCTTCAATGATACCCACTATTTGCAACTTGTAATTTTTCTTTGTTTTTTTCATCCATAAAACTTATAGGTTCATGATATGCTGGCATTGCCCTTATTGCCATTTTTAAAATATGTATTATTTTTATCATACTATCTTTTCTGCCAATTATATCATCTTAAAATTGAAGGTAAAATGATTTTTAAGCTTGCTTGGAACTGTTTACGAAAGGCCAAGGAAAATTGTTCTCCATATAGCAGCATTTCTATCATACATAGCGCCAAAACAATTAAGAGCATCATCGGATAAACGGAATTTGCAATAAAACATGTTTCCGTTCAGCATCAAATTCTTTCAAAGTGTTTATAAGTCTTCCTACGCCCCAATTAACACCCGCACCAAGATTATTTAAGTTTATTTTCCAAGGTCTTCATATTGATTTAAAAAAATTAGGACTCTATAATGTATTCTCCAACCCCCCGGCAATTTAGTTTTCTGGTAAATAATATCCTTGATAGCCCTTTACCCAGCTATATCTTTTTTTACTGCTCTTTAAGTTTATTAAAGTCGAATGAACCCAGAACTAATAAATGATGCACATGTGCTGTTCCGCCCGTCTCTAATCAATTTCCACTTCATTCTTTTTTACAACCCACAAGTCTCTCGAAACCATGTTGAGGCTGGACATGTTATAATTCGTAGGTCATTAAAGGGAGGAGGAATAGTCTTTCCAGTGATATTCTTTGGCACATTTTTTCATGGCCTTAAAAGTGACCCGCCTTTATAATTTTTGTTTCTTTAGTTTTTTCAATGCACCAAGGGTCATCATACTCGGTAAATTGCCTAAATAAGACTTAATAATAAGGCGTTATTTGCCTGTTATTGCGTTGGTTAGCTACTTCATTGGCGTCTCATTTCTAGCCAAGTCGGTATCGAAACTACTAGGGCATTGATGTGATGAAAGCCCCTTTGTTCCCAGCAGTACCATCGCCAAAGTTACTATTACCATTAAGGACCATTGCTGCACCGAAAACTAATTAATTTTTTCCAGCACCAATTTCGGTGACATTTATATTTTCCTAAATATCATAACCTCATTGAAAATTCATTGTCTAATTGAGTTCAGTAACCAAACCCCGCATTGAAAGATTGAATCCGCATTTGAAAAGCCTTCCAAAACCTCATCACAGCGCCAGCTTTTCTTTTGCTTTTCGTTGTCAAGAATAACAAAAACAAACAATATTGTTAATATGGATAGATACGCATGCATTGTAGTTTTTGATTCGGTTGAAATGAACTGTAATTATTAAATATTCTTTAAAAAACCATTCCAAAAAATTTTTCCCAAGAAGGAACAGGGCTTTCTTTGCCATTGAAGCGTTCATAAGGCCAAAATAACCCAGCAATTATAGAGCAATACTTCGATATGCCATACACATTTATTATCCATCCAAAACGGAATCATTCCGATTACCCAATGCAAGACCTGTACAAGCCAAGCCCAGATGTTTATATGGTAAGCCGCAAAGGCATCTTTCTTTTCATTGTTCATTACAACTACAATAAGGCAATGATGGTGATTAGCGATAAACGGCAATATCTACCTCGCCTGCACTGCGGTTTGGTTGTTTTCTGTTTCCATCTAGTAGTTTTAGAATTATTGATCACAAGCATTGCTGTATCTCTGCTTCAATTCTTTTACTGTCATATTAAATTCTGATTATTAACGCGGACATCAATACTAAAATTCCCTCTAGCTTTTACATAGTTCAGACCTTCCGTTTTCAATTATTACAATTGGTAAACCGACGCGTCATTGCTGTAAGCCGCTAAGCATCGAATACGCTTGGCTGGAAAGTCATTTTCGACAATTGTTACGCCAACTGCTTAAGCATCTCTTTACTGCACACCAAACAAACCCTATTATACTACTAACTGCTGGCCGATAAACATATTCTTACTGACTTTCTTGTTTTTTCATATCTTTGATTGGATTTTAATGATTTTTTATTAAACTCTACTCTTCATTATTGCCCTGCCTTTTTCGTTGTATTCTTCATCTTACTGCTTCTATTTCGCCTTTTACCCATAAATGCAATCGTCTTCACGATCCAAATTCCTCTACAAGTTAGCTGTTTTTACAGTGCTGCTCTTTTTTTCTGAAAGTGTCCTGGTATACTTTTCTTCCCCTTGATTATCGGTATGCCCTCATTATTGAAGTTGATTCAGAATATCGCGAGAGCATATTCGAGTGCAATAGTATGCCGTTATCATTCTTTTTTTACCGGTTGCTGCAGCAGTATCAAGTAGATAGCCCGTAGTTGGCTAATTTTCCATTTTTAATCATATAGTGACCAATCTCATTGGATTCCCCGCTATTTTAAAGTGGATATACCGCAAAATGGCCTTTTTCCAGATATATATCACTTCAGTTTCTTAATAAAAATTTGCAATGTTTGCCTTAATAAAGGGGAATTCCACCATTTTTCCTCGTTCACCCACATTCGCAGTCTATTTTATTAAGGCAATGAAATGTATAACTGGTACTATTTAAGATACTCGGGCATTTCTCTATAATAAAACTTTCCACCTTTACTTCAACTTCACCACCAAAATTAGATACGTTTCTACATTAAAAACCATTTTGAGAGCAAAATTTCCCCACGCTAGCTGTAGAACCGCCCATCTTCCATGCCATATGCTTTTTTGGTTAAGAATGCAAAGAACAATGCTACTTGGTTTTCCACGCCATACCCATTATTGGCAAAATTCAAATTCTATGTTGAGTTCGGGGAACCTTTTCCTCTGTGGGCAAATCATCCAACCTTCTGATAACTGAAACCATTTCTTGGAGTTGCTTTCTTTACAGAACCCTCACCAGAGCCGCCCGTTTCCCAATTGCAGGGAAATCGGCCTATCATTCAGCTGCCAAAATCATCATAGGAACAAAAGCTAGTTGCCAGGAATAAAGTTTAAAGTTGCTATACACCCTCAATTCACTTGGGTGTTTTCTTCATTTGAATGTCATGTTTTCCTTTTATCTTCATTCAGTCTGATTGTTGTCTTTTTGGAAGAATTTATTTTTTTTGCTTTCCTTCTTATTGCCTTAGTTACTTCAAAATTAATATCCATGGCTTTTTCAGTTTCACGAGTTAACTTTTGTTCAGATTTTCAAGAAACGCTTCTCCGCTGCATTCTCTACCCGGTTCCCTATTTTTTCAGGATTGCGCATGCATATTTCAATTACCAAAACAAAAAAATTAAAAAATGGGTATTACCTAAGGCTAACTTTATTCTTTCATTTCATTTTACTATTTTTAGAAGATTAAAAACTGATCGTTATCGCTGAATCAACTATTTCTATATGTATGTGAAAAACCACGTCCCTTATTGTAAATAACAGGTAGCACTTGTGTAACGCTTTTCGTGTTAAAACTGTAAGGTAGGACATTGGAGTTTTCCGAAGGTTATTTTTATAGCATTTAATGAAAATATGAGGGATATTAAATTTTTTTCCGGTGTATAAGCAAACTTCGCAACAGTTTATTCCAGTTTCTGAAGAATTTTTTTGCCTGTTTTAACCTTTTCCAGTCTAATAAAGCGTAGTGCTCTGCAGTTAGGCAATGAGTTTTCTATTAATTGCATTCGGCCATTCCAGAAGACTTGCAAATTTCTCTGCAGAAAAAAATTGGAATCTTGTAAATGTGTTCAAGAATGCTCACCTTAATTAAAAATTTCTCGTCGTAGAGTTAATGCAATATCCTTTGGCTTAAAAAACATCTCCTTGTTGTAGTGTTCCCTAAGTTTATTTCTAGTTTAAAATTATTATCTATTCTTATTTGAAAACTTGGGTTAAAGGTTTTGTCACGTATTTCTCGCCCACTTGCCAAGCCGGCAAATTTTCATTTTCCAGATCCGTTTTCCAGTAGCCATTATTATGGGATTATGGATGTTTTTCATTCAATTCTTAATTGATTAACATAGCGCTATCCCATTTTTTTTGGCTCATAAGATCTGTAATTATAAGATCTGTATCTTGTCAAGTGCCATTTTATTACCTGCCTCCCCATCTTTTATGTTATGACCTTGTATTTGTCCTCTACAAAAGTGAGACCATAAAATTTAAAACAGGTATTTACTCTTCTACTAATATATCAAGTAGATCTAGATGACTTTTTGGAATGGTTTGCGTGCTCAAATCTATAGGTGTAAAACTTCTACTTCATTAATTGCATCGTCAGATCAAAGACAGAATTCTATTTTAAAGATATTTTTTACCGTCATTGGAGTACGACATTGGGCAGATCCTTGCAGATGTTCAACCAATTCCTTACGAGCATAGTCCAATTTCCTTTCCCTTCATTGTATGACTAGCTTGGAAAAATCTCTCCAAAAGTTATTTGTATTCTTCTTCAATAATCTGTCTATATCATTGGTTTATACATATTACTTAATTTATTGAATCCTTTATCCTGATTGAAGTCGATATGCCCATGGACTAGTGTATTTTTAGCATTTACCGACTTAGATCCAACAATCCTTTCTCATATATCGTATCCCTAAAGACAGTGCATAGGCCCACGGAAGGGAGAAACCATATTATTTGGTTTTTAGCCAAATATTCAAAAGGCCTCCAGAAATAATACTGGATAAAAACCGCCTAAATTCGACTTTTTCTGGATTCAGTTTAAACTTTATCCAAACTTAATTTTCCCCAAAAATTCCCATTTTTTTTTTTTTTTTTCCCCAATTTTTTATTTTTCCCCCCCCACCTTTTTTTTTTTTTAAAAAAAAAAAAAAAAAAAAAAAGCCAGAAGCCTTTTGTTTTTATCGATCCAATAAAAAGCTTTTTATAAACCAGTTCTAGATTGTTCTCCAAAACTGTTTATCGCGATCCATTAATAAGGGTCAAGGCGTGCGGAACATTGAAATATTGGAAATAATTTTGTTTAAAGTCGTTCAATCCTCATAAACCTATTTTCTTTCCCGTTCAAATTTAATTGGCAATTCAACATTATTCCACTCTCCATTTAAAATACTTAAATATTAAATAATAGTAGAAAAAGTAAAATTCACTATCATCTATAATGCGATATTAAGTCTGATACCATGGCTTGTTATAAAAAAACTATAGGATCCTCCTTGTTCTTCCATTACCCATCATAGTACTGATTTGACTTAAAAAATTTAGTTGCCCGGTGGTAATAGTATATCTTCACTTATTCTACAATCCGGAATGATTCCAATCGGCATCGTGACCACAAGTTTAAAATTGAAATTGATTCTAAACGGACAGGAGAATTGCAGACTTGCGAATGAAAAGCAATATTGTCGCTATAATTAAGTTTTAATTGGTTATTAAGGGTTTGGGCGGTGTTAAATATTTCAAACCTCTTATTACTGGTTTGGAAAGCACATTACTTGCATTTCATATCCGAAGGTTAAACCAAAAAACCTTCCAACCGCCAAAATATAAAATTCCATTGCTTGCCTTAAAATATGCCCCGTATTGAATTCATTAGCCAGGCCGTCATAAATATGTGTAAATTTTACAATCTCTGCTTAATCGAGATTTTAGGAACATAAAACTTGTGATAACCTCTATTGGAAACTTTAACCATAAATTATTGTCATCAGTAAAATCATAAAACTAACTCATAGCCAGTCCTTCCTTTACGATATAATTGTAAATAGATCATTTACAATGTTCAGAGCCAACATAAACCACTGCCCATTTTCCAATCCACAAGATTCCTATTATCAAAAACAAAGATTTAATCTGGTTGCTTCCAATGATATTTTCATTCCAGCTCATGATAATATCTTTTTATTTTTATTGCGTCTTAAATATCTTTGCAAATACCTCATCTTGTGCCAAACCCATAGAATTGACCAGCTTCATTCTATTTCCTAATATGTTGGAAGGAAGTCCATTACCCCTATTGTCCTTGGTTCGACCTTTTTATTATCCCTTTTTCTTTATTTACCTTAAATTAGTCCAACTTTCCCTGTACCTTACCCATTTATCTTCACAGTATCGTTCAAATGCCCAGAGTAACATTTTCAGACTTTTAGACTAGTATTTCAATTATTTCTCATGATATCCAAAAATGCAACCCCCTCCTGTGTGCCTATCCATAAAATCCCCGATCATTATCACTGAGCAAGCTCAATTATTCTATTAGATCTAAGCCCTTTTTAAACTGCTCTGATAGGTGTGCCATCATTTTTTAGGAGAAAACCTTAATCCTTTCCCACTTGTTCCTATCCAAACATTATTTTGCGCATCAACGTTATTGGATCTATACTACATCTATTATTAATTCTTGGAGTTTGAAAATGATGATGGAGTTAAATTCTTCTAAGAGTAGTTCATAATAATTATCCGGCACCGTCAGTCTCCAAACATATGTTCCTGTGTTATTCTCATAAAAACTGAGAATTATCCTTATACTGAATTGCTTTTGGATTATCTTATTTGGCACAGTACTGTTTAATTGACTTTCGGGCTAATCGATTTTTAAAAAGTCCCATCGCCATAATGCCTATCCATAACTGATTTTTGGTATTCAAGTAACATGGTGATTACATAAATGTAATTAAGCTGTTCTCTACATCTTCAATAAAAATATCCGGCGTTTATAATGGAATCCATATGTTCCTTATACCAAAACTCCCTCCCAAACGTCCCGTCATTGATGTTTCATATCGAAAAGAATAAGCTTAATGAAATGGAATTTTCATTCTGTCAGATAAAATAAAATATATTCTCTGTTCTAATGGATCAATATTTATAAACATAATTTGCGCACTAAGCCATAGATTTACCCGATCGCGTCCTGGGGGTAATAGCATTATCGCATTTAACTTGATCGGTCCTAATATTTGTGGTTCGATTTTTTGGGTCAATGATAGTTTATTAAAAGCCCTGTGACGTAACTTTCCGAACCAAGTTTTTTGTTGTCCTCAAAAATGTACTGCATCTTCTATTTCACAAGGTCAAAGTTATTGTGCTCTTATTAATTTGGTGGATTTTGATATGAATAATCCATAATATCTTGCTATCTAAATATAACCTTTCCTAATTACTATTCGTTGGATTATTGGTTATGCTATGAAATATTGGGTTGTGTTTCTCAAAAATTCTTTCCATCATATGTTCAATCCATCTTGGGTTGCGATCCATTAAAAAACCTGTACTTCTTGCATTGAAATGCTAATTTTGTACAACCATCTTTTACGGATAATTGACGAAAAGAGACCTGTTTTGCATGAACAGAAAGGAATGAAATAAGGAATAAAGGATATGGCAAAAAACTCGATGCGGTTTGGATCAGCATGATTACTTATATTTCTTATAATTAATTTTATTATTTATGTCCCTTATAATTGAAATGTTAATTAGAATAATATGTAACAAAAAGTTATATTAATAAATAAAATTTGTTCGAATTAAATAAATATCTTTAATTAAGATATGGTTCTTGGCCGAATTAATATATTGTTCTATTGTGGAATTAAAGAATTCAATTTGTTGGCAATGCAAATACTGTAAAATAGCCTGTCATTTTATAGGAATTAGAGGTTTATATTTTTTATGAATTAAGGGTTGCACAAATAATTAATAGATTTAATTGTATTTTGCAGCCGCTAAAGACAGAAACTTTTCTAATAGTGAATGGTGGCAAAGCTCAGCTGATATGAGCACCTGCCTTCTAATGCAGGCGGTCTAGGTTCGAATCCTAGTCCATCACGACTACGAAACCTCAGTTATTTACTGGAGTTTCGTCGTTTCTAGAGAGAAATCAAAATACACTGCATCTAAATGGCAACTTTGTGGCATAGTATGCTGATTTTAACGTTTTTTCAATAAAATTACTCTCAAATAAGTGTTGATGAATACCAAATAGAACCAGGAATTTTCTTGGTTAAATATTGCTCGTCATGATGAGATCCGATTCTATTTTACTTTTAAAGTTGCTAACTAGGTCAAGAGCCAAATTTCCATAACTAGTGGTTTTCTCGAAAAAGATTATACTTTAATGCTTTGAGGTAAAATTCTCTTAAACTCCAATTATCTCAAAAAATTATGTATGTAGTATGCAAACTATGCGAGGGCCACTATATTAAAATAAGCTTATAATTAAGTTATTGATAAAATTAAATCATAACCAATACCCACCAACACCTTACGGTAAGCAACCTAAAAAAAGAAATAAGAAATCACCCTCATATGTATACTTTTTGTCTTCCCTTTTGAATTCGGCGCAGAATCCAACAGACATTATAACAGTTAATAATGGAAACCGTTGAATAGAGGCAAAAAATGGAAAACAAAAACTTCTATACGACTTCATCTATCTTTACTTTCAGTAAAAAAGTCGGACCAATTCTATTACCATACCAGCCAATCACCAAACAATACATGTCGTTAATGGATTCAAAATATAAAAACTATTTTTCAAAACAAAGAGTGAAAATCAACCTGATTATAATAATCCTCTAACAATTAATATAGATCAACGACACAAATACGTAGTCAAAACATTCCAAATAATAAAATTGATTGTAGCCAATCCCTTATTGCTTCAATTTAAAACGAATTAAATAAAACAAAATGACTTATTATATTTCTGCTGACAAAAAAACTAATTCCGAATGACTCAATTCAAAAAACCCAAGAACTAAAAATCTATAAGATTGATTAGAGTGGCTATCCTAGTGGCCTGTGGGACACCTAAAAAATAATCTTTTCCTATTGTCAGAAAAGAAGAACACAACTACACCTAATTCTTACATATAATGAAAAAGAGAGTTTCTTTTGACATCGCTGCATTTGCCGGTTCAGCGGTTCAACCCAATATTTGTTAACCGTCTATATGATTGGATAAACAATAGAACTTGGAGTCTGAAACCACAAATTATTCTTTTAGTTACTATATGCGGATCCACTTTATACAGTTGACGGAAAACTCGGAAATGTCAGAACTGTAACGAAACCCAATCAAAATTTTAAATCAAGGATTCCGATAATTTGGGGATATGTCAATAAAGGCCAAGCAACTTTGGTTTGAAAGTATATTGTTCAACGGAAAATAAGGCAGCTTACAACAAAACCTATAAACAATAAACGGCCTATGTCTTAAACGCATCGTGTATATTATAATGTAGCAGAAATCTTTGATTTCCCGCTCTTGACCCAAAAAAGAAAAAAAAACAAAACCAAAATATTTTCGCTACGTCGTGGCGGGAAAGCAAACACAGTTTGCTTCCCTTACATATTCATAGCTCAATCGTTGGTAGTGCAAAAAACAATTATAATAAAGAAGAAAACATAATAAAATTGAAATTAAAAAATTTTAATGTCGTACAGACATTACATAAATATTTTAAAACGACTTTTAGAGAGGTCACGAAAATTCTTCATATACATAACGCCTTCTTATTTTCAGAGCCATTCAGCTGTTCATTAAACGTGGCATTCTTTTCTACTTCATTTTCAATCTAAAATCATTCCATACCTATCATAAATTTTTACGCAAAAAGAATATTTGACAGAGTTTTTTTTAATCAAACATTTGTATGCCGACGAGATTACTTGACTTGACATCATCCAGCAATTACACTTAGCATTTTCCACTTTTTGTTTAGAAGATGATGCAAATGATTATATGGTAAGCATTTTAATAAGATATATATATGTGTTTGGCACCTTTAAAACTAAATGGGTTGGCTAATATCAACGAAACTGATTAAAATTCCAAATTTACCGCTTGACGACCAAACTTAAAATCATTATGAACAGGCTCAAAATACCAAATTATTTCCAGTTCATTTGCCCACTAAATACATGAAACGTATCGTTAGCACAAAAAGCGTTTTCAACATTTCTATCCATTTCAGCAGAATTTCCAAATGGAAAGATGACTTTAAAGCTACTATATTTGAAAAACGATAACTGTAAAAGACAAGATAGAATTAAACACCTATAAAAAAATGAAATTAAGCGTATGGATGAGTGAAACTTCTTTGTTTCCTATTGACATCACATCCTTGAATTAAGAAAGAACTAACTCAAAAAGTTAAAATATTATGTATAAAATATATCCCAATAACAATTAGGAAACAAACTGTTCCAAAATCTATGAAAATAATAACGGAAGCTAATAGATTTCCACCCTTATTATCAAAGTATTGCGTGTATGGAGTCCGAAAATAAAAAACTTCTAATCGAACAATTATAAATGAATTTGACATTTCCAAAAATTTCTATTTCATTACTTCAATCGAACAAGATAACCATAATATTAATGACAAGTTATATGCATGATTGATTAAAACAAAAATTGCAAGCCATATTGACTTTTTAGATAATAAGTATATTGATAACTCTTGTAAAATAATTGAGTCACCACTTCATTGAGGAATTACATTTGAGAAATTAAAAATTGAGTTCCAACCAACAGCTAAAAAAAAATCTTTCTTATGTATTAATTTAGATATTTATCTGTCACGGATGAGGACAGCCATAGAGAAATGTTTTCTGAGCTTAATGGATCGAATCTGCATCGAACAAAACGCAGAAAAAAGAAATGCAATTAATAGGCTCACTTAATCGTAAAATAGACGATAATCATTGAAAATGATTTCTTTATAAAATAAGGTTCGTTTTAAAAATCCAAGATTTCTAACATAATATTTATTAACGAAAAACTTATTATATGTATGAATATAGGATGTTACGTTAATCTTGGAAATAAACGAGCTTTGAAAACATTTTCGAGATAATGCGCAAGAAGATGATATGCAGTCGGGAGTTAACACAAAGAACATCGAGAAATTTGTCTAAATTTAATGAAGTTTGGACATAATTGATATGTGCTTAAAGTTAAATGTGTCATTCCAGTCTTTATCAATGTTTAAACAGAAATTACAAACAAGATTCAACCTTTTAAATCATTCTTGCAAGAATTTGAAAATTCTTGCGCTTCGGAAACAGAAAAGTGCGGAACAAACAAATGCTCAGAATTTGATTTTCAATCAGCAGGAGTACATAGAAAAAATCATTAAATTTAATATAGAGTTTGAATTTATTTTTATTTTCAAAAGAAAATGAAAACCTTGAATGTGCTTTTGAAGAATAAATGCATTAAGAAGATAGCTTTGTAATTTCGATGATTAGTGAGAGACGCTACTAATGGCAACAACGTATATTAATAAATAACGCAATGTGCTAACACAAAGGTCGGCAGTTTTGGGAAGTCGCCAAATTTAAAATTTGACGGAATTGCCAAAAAATAAAATAATTGTAAAAATTTAAAAAATTCGGCTTTTGCTTATCCCGAACGAATAAACTGCCTATTTCTGCACTACTCTTCATATACAAGACTTATAAAAAAACATTTAGGCATAAATGAGAAATGGAAAACACAGACAAACCTAAAAATGCAGTAGAAATGAAAGGGTGTGAACTTATTTGCTTTAGAACTATATGGAAAAGAAAAGAAACTAGCAGAGCAAAAGAAACTTAACTTTGCTGAATTAAAAAAAAAAAGGAGATAGTACAGGTAATAAAGATTCTATTTAAGGTTATTCTCAGATTCCTTAAAAAGGATGCCAAAACTGTCGAGTGGCTCGGATAACATCAGCCACCTCTTTTAACATTGACTATATTGAAAATATCTGCAAAACCTCTCTCTTATTTGAAATCTAAACTATAAAAATACATTCAATGATCGAAAAAAAAAAATGCTGATGTTTTCTGCAAATATATGGGTCTAAAAATCAAAAAAACGGGCAATGGTATTTCCATGTTTATAGTTTTGATAAAGAGTATGAAATAATAAACATAATACCTGAAAAAAAATTAACAAAAAAACCGTTTTTATAGCTCCAAGTTGGAGATGAAATATTTTTAAAAACTTACCGAAATGACGAGATTCTTATTTTGACAATTAAGTATCGTAGAGAGTCGATAAAACATTCGCTGGAGATCCAAATTGTCGATATGCTGAATTCTGATATGACCTGAATTAGGAAAGGACAGAGAAATGCAACATTACGTGGAACTAGGATTTTACCTTCTTTTTCCATTTCTTTTTATAAAGGCGGAAGTAGGTGCTTTCCCAACTTCAATTGGCGACCAAAATTTTGACGAATTGCCGTCGAGGGCTTTTAAAACCCTTAATAACTTTGAACGTATTCTAAGGATTCGAGTCTACCCATAATTAAAAAACGTTGTTTACAAAAACTATGGCTATAATTCAGTCTTGCATTATTCAAACGGATCTAAAAATTTCTACTACTTATAATCGGCACGATTTTCTCTGGAAAATCCTAAAGGATTCCCAGACCGAAAATCATCTAAAAACTTGGCTTAATGTTGAAAAACGGCTATAAAAAACAAAACTTTAATCCTTACCAAACACCTTGCTATATCTCAAAAATTTGCTGATGAAATGAATAAAAAAACGGAATAAGCGATTTTATTTTAATTGAATATTATTGAGAAACGAGTTGCGAAAAATAATGTAAGTGTAATAACTGAAGAATGATTTTGCAATAGATTTGTAGTTTTTAGAATTTACGACTTCACGCAGTAATCGACCATTGCTAGATAGAAAATTGAACAACAAAAAAAGAAAAAGGTGTTCTAAATAAAATTAGTCAACAAACTTTAGAAACTTTAAACGAAAAGTTATTTTAATGCGAATTGTTTTGTCGCATGAAAAGTCTGAGCCCTTTTTGGGAGAAAAATGGATTTGAAAAATTTCCCTGCATTTACAGTAATTTAATTCGAGGAATTATATGATTTAAGCCCACTCGTTGAGACCTTTAAAAACCTACTGAAAAACCAAAATCTAAACAACAACATTAAGTTGGTGAATTGTAACCAATCAGCAGAAAAGAGAAAACCAAATGGAATTGGACTTGAATTCTAGGGACATGAACTTTGACAAAAACCAATCAATCTTTCCAGTTTTCAAGCGAATTGCAAGTGAATTTTGACCAAAACGACAAAAAGTAATATCGAGAAAAAAGTTAAAGATTTCCGATTGACTCTAGCAGATTACTGGTAGTTTATTTGATAATCCGAATATAAAAATAACTATACCGTGAGAAAAAACAGTAAGCACAATAATAAGAAAGATATTCAGTTCGCCGAAGGCAAGACTGAATATTCCTTTGACGATCCGCGTCTTCCTCTAATTATGGGGAAAACGGCATCGTCTCCTTTATCGTATTTTGCCTTCGGTAGGACCTCCCGTGCCCACGTCCCTGGCTGCAAAATTCTGCAATTCAAAATGATAACTAAATCGATAATTTGTTCTTTGAAAAAAGCTAAAATAAAATGGATTTACAAACGATGAAAATTACGCTTATCAAGATATTTTTAAAAATCCCAAAGTGAAGAAAATTCTTCACCGTTTAGAAAAAATTCTTGAAGAAAGAGACAAACCAAAAAAATACTGCGACATCGACCAGAATTTCACTAACCACCCAATACATACCTTGGATAAATTAATTCTCGGATAATTGACCAATCTTATGGAAATTCAAAATGGCCGACTATACCAAGCAGTGAATAAGCCATGCGATAAATTGGAATAATATTTTATTTGGGACGATTTTGTCTCAAAAAAGAACTTCGAGAAAATTTATTATACACGAGAAAAACATCTGAGGGAGAAGCGATTAGCCAAAAATAATTAAAATAAGGACAATTTCTGAATTTAGAACCTCAATTTGCATAATAACGAACCATATTACTCAGTATAGCGTAATGGCTACTTTTAAAGAGACTATTAATACTTAACAAAAATAATCACTAAATCACACACAATCGAACACCAATAATATATATTCAGTTAACAACCCGATACAGTGCTGTATATAGAGCTAGGATATATATAACTATGTCACATACAGACGCACAAATACGCATATATACACAAACACACACTCACATTCCTGCAATAAAGATACTACCACTAGAAAAATACCGCCAACACCAGCATCCGAAAGATGAGTGAAATTATCCGTCTATAACCGAGAGAACTCCGACATATAAGCAATTAACTAGCAACTTGTAGCCCTGATAGCCACAATTCATGTCACCGTGACACCCTCCATCACACTATCACCTAATAGGTCTATGACGCTCACAATCGCTCAATTCCCGAATATCATACACATCAATAGATTATCACTATCTATATACTATCGCGGAAGTTTAAATACTTCAGTACTTTAAGAGGGCATAAATTCTGTTAGACTTTCATCTACTCTACATCCATTCATAAATAGCACACGTGTGCCTATGCCCCTCGTGAGAGAAATTTTGACGGTATTTATTGGAGCAAGGTATAGAGGAGAGATAGAATAAATGAAATTAATACTTACCTTCTTTCCTGTATAGATAAAATTTTTATCCTAGACACAACTATGATAATGAGCGTGGAGTTAGAGATAGTCTTATAAAATCAATGACGATATAAATTCATAATGTTCCGACTAAATGCGAAGAGAAGCGGGTATATCTATATCCAATTATTTAAGAAAAATTATATACTACATCTAGACATATATCATGTGCCACAACATATAAACCAATATATCAAAATCTGCTTTATCCACCTTCAAATTCACTTTCTTCAGTTTCAATGTTAATAACTCCATTTTCCCCTAAAAAGGCAAACAATTCGAACTAATATGCATTGTATTCATTTGATCTTTTATTATATCAAATATAAAATTAGAGATGAAAAATATCTTACAGTCATTGTTCTTATATGGCATCATTCCGCTTGTAAAACCACATTAGTTGTGGATAAAATTGTGTTCTGTCACTTTCCCCCAATCAAATTCCTCTACTTTTATTTTAATAAACCTATAGAGGTAAACAAAAGCCTTTGTTCATTTCCTAAATCTTAAAGAGAAAAAACAAAATGGACACTATTTTATTTTGATCGCTTAGATCGTTGGAAAAAACTGTGTAGACGCCGTATCCCATTAAAGAGTTTACTTTAGAAACCTGTACACACCGAAATCGAGAATCTATCTTTTACAAAAAACTGACTTCCTCCGGACGATCCCCCATTTCCAATATCCCAACGCAAAATACTTTTCTTTGAAAAAACGAAATTGAACAATTGGCTTCTACAGAACAGTTAGGGAAAATCCAAGGCGATATCGAGAACGAGCCCTGAGCACGTCTCAAAAATGACACCATATAGTCTGACCCACCGGGTTCAACTTTACAAGGTAAAGGACGCCAAGAAAAAGACCCATATACTATATAACCATTGGGGGGAATACTTGTTAAGGAAAGTACGATATCATGTACAATCTGAATATCCCATTATTCCAATATCGTTTCAAGAAAACGTCCGCTTGAATGGTCCTCATTCTTAACCTCCAATTCCCTATCATTGAAACTTGCTAAAAAGCAGTGTGTTGATATCAGATACTGAAAAACTGGAAATCCTGATTCGCATCTGAAACTTTCAATCCCTAAAATACAATCCCATAAGGCGTATTTCCAATTCCCTCCCCCAAATGGACGAGGAATCCATAACTCAAAAAAAAAACTGGCTTTTCCTACGTTCCTAACCGATGATGATAAAAGCTTTCTTTTACCATTTTAAAAAAATGGTTGGTCCTTGGCCATTTAATGGCTCTGGAAACCGGCTAAACTTCAAATTAAAAAACAAAGCCCTGATTATTTCTAGCCATAAGGGACAAAAGCTTCGGGAAAAAATCTTACCTGTTCGTTTATTCTGTCCCCCAGAAATTGGTCGGGGGCATTTAATTATGCGGGAGGGAACAATCTTTCTGCCTTCTTTTTTCCTTTTTTGTCAAACGGGTTAT
>Ga0163217_1117166_pt1 | contig 16572 bp, 17 predicted proteins | sample SynspAceP_FD_185933 | JGI IMG/M metagenome (GOLD analysis project Ga0163217, IMG submission 185933) | Saline lake microbial communities from Ace Lake in Antarctica - Synechococcus sp. Ace-P (PacBio error correction) | ecosystem: Environmental > Aquatic > Non-marine Saline and Alkaline > Saline ... | reverse complement strand
TCACGTTGTCAAGGTACGCAAGCGTCGGCGACTTCTTACGGTGAAGCTTTTTCGGCTGTTGGCGTTACTTTGGCGGCAACGGCGAGGGCGGGCGCATCTGTCGATGTTGACATCGCGGCATCACGGCGCAGCCCAGCGTGGCGAAACGGGTACAGGTCGTACTTTGAACGGCCATTGCAGGGCGGCGAATCGATTCCCGACGTGCTGGTTATCGAAATTCCGATCATTGGCAACACCTCGCCCAGACTTGAACGCTGGTGGTGGTATGTTGCGCCGACGTCCGCTGTCACATCGGCACGCTCCGTGGGCGCAGTTTTACGCGGCTTCCTTTTGCGGGGGCGTTCACGCTGAACGGCACCGGCGACCGCTCGACGTGCAGTGACCATCGGTCGGCATCACCGTAACGCGGACCGTGGGCGACATGGGCGCATTTGGTCGGCGACATGGCAGGCAGGACTTTGCGCAGGTGATCACTCAGCGATGTTACCATCGTAAAGACGTGCTTTTGGAATTAGCTCTTTACTTCGACGGCAGCTGGTTGGTGGATACCGTCCGAGTCACGATTGCGGCGGATTTGCGGTCGAAGTCGACGGCGTGGTCAACGCGGCGAGCGCGGCGACGGACGTTCGTGACGCTGACGGCACATCGCAGCGGGCATGACCGTTCAGGTCAGGCTTTGGCGGGCGAACGCGATTGCGTTGGTGATGCAACCCGCACTTGGTCGCGGATTTCGGCGGCCTCTGCTTCAACCGGAGAGAACAGGACCCCGTCACGCTGGGAGGACGGATCGGCGGGCAACACCCGCGACCCGCAACGCAGTCGGATCGAACATGGTAATAATTAGGCTTCACGGGTCGACGGCGGAACGAGGCGTGATTAACGCGCAGAGGAGCGCAGGGCATCGTGATGCGGCACGGTCAGAGCTGGTGTCTGTTTATGGTCGCTGGCCAGGATCTCGCGCGCGGAACGGTTGCGGCAGTGGCACGTGGACCGTTCAGCTTTGCACCAAGCGTATTTTGCAGGCATACAACAGCACAATGGACCGCCACGCCCGACAGAGCGGCGGGCAAGTGGATTAGCGTGTCGAAACAGTCACTTGTTGATCCGAGCCGGATCGCTGCATTTCAGCCGATGCTGGGTTGAGGCGATGATGTGGTTAACGCCGCCGAAGCAAGCGACGGTGTTGGCCATTTCGGTACCGCGATGCGGGGCGCGGTCGTTACAGGTCACGCTGGCGGTTGCACTCACGGTTTGTGGGAATGGCGCGGCCAGTGGACAGCATATTACGCGCCGGCGAGGTTTTGGCCCAGGCGTAATATAACCGCCGACTCAGCGCGGACCACGACCGACGCGCCGGCAACAGCCGCGCGCTCTGACAGCGTCGGGTGGTTACCGCGTTCGACAAACTGTCGTGAACACGGTGAAGGGATGGGACATCATCAGCGGGGCAGAGCGGTCTGGCGAACGGGGCGTTTGTGGTCCCTGGTACCTCTGAAATCGGGTCGTCCATCGTGTGTCGCTTGGCGGGCGGCGTCGCGTGACGGGGGGCCGTGGATGCCAATGGGCAACTGGTTCCGTGACCTTTGCGCGGAGTCAGGGTGTCCAAGGCACGATTCAACACACGTATCTGTTAAGGCACCGATGCAGCAGCATACCGCCACGGCAAGACGGCGTGCTGATCGGACACGGTCGGTTGGACGCTCGGCATGGCGCAAGGCAGGCGGGACTGACGGGTGTGGTTCAGCTCCGCGAAGCGGCAAGCCGGCATTGATTTGACGGTTCAGGTTTTGAAGGCCGCTCAAGCGTTGTGGTCAACTTTTGACGAGCCACTACACGCTTCGTAGTGGTTGCGGGGCAACTGGTTCGGTGACGATCCGCCTCGAAATCCGCGAGGCCATTATGATGCAATATCTCGGTACGGCGACGGACGTGCGGCAACGTTCGCTCATCCACGAACACTGGCGACTTGACACTATGCCCCGAAGGCGTCATCGCGTCTCTATACCAATGTGGCGGCGCGGACCGATGGTATCTTCGACGAGATCAGCCCGTACACTGGCGTGCATCAAGTGCATGCAGACCGCTTTATCTCGAAGTTGGAATCGACCAGCTTTTGACATCGCCCCATCGGCAGAGCGGGAACTTTCAGTTCAAAACAGGCAATGTACCGGACGGGATCCGGATGATCGGACGGCAACGGCAGCGGCAGGGAAATTCTCGGGCACATATCTGGCGTGGGATGACGAGGCGGCAATACGCAGCTAACTGACCAACCCGACTGGGCCACTACAACATTCGAAACCGTTGATCTGCGTTCGCGAGATGCGCAAATGATCCTTACCGAAACCGCATTGGTCACTGCGAAGCACAGCCAACGAGACTGAATCATCGACGGGGCACAACGACGACACAGTGACGATCACGGACGCGCAGCGTTGGGGGGTCGAAAGTTAGTGGCAAACAGACCTACGAATCTACCTTGCGGTGACGGCCGTTTTGAATCGAAACGATATCAACGTCTCGTCTAACGACTGCACCGCGCCTTGTGCCAAGGGGGCGCGGGTTGGCACACGCAGGCGGCAACGACCGCAGGCGTTTCAATAAAAAACCGGGCACGCTAGGGAGGATAATGAGGCAGAGTGTAAACGGGCAGGGGGCATAATTGGCAGCAGCGCTAGGGCCCTATCGCTGCATGTGGATTCGGCAGCGGCATGATGCCGGTGACCTTGATGCCGACCGACATTCGTCACACGGTTCCGCACCCTGATGCTCTTCAGGCGATGAAACCACTACGCTGAAAAAATCACGCAGGAAGCCAGTATTCAAGGTCTGCGCTTGCAAGGTCTTTCTGGTTTTGCGATGGTACCGTGTCGGTCAGGTTGCGCGGCCGGTGTTGGCCGCCAAACAGCGCCGCCGCGAGCAGAGCTTGCGCGGCACGTTGCGGTCCGAGGGCGCGGGCAGACTGGCTCCCAAGTCGGGCACAGGTCACCTCCTCGTGGGGTCGCTCCGGCCAATCGGTTGGTGGTGGGCAGGGTGCTGTTTCGATAATGGCCGCCGCGAAGGGCGAACGCGCCTTTTGCTGTGGCGACGTCGAGTCGCTGCTCGTGTCCGGCGCAAGACCCATAACGCGTGGTCCACTTGCCGCTGCAAATATTACACCAAACGCGATCGGGCGCGCCGATACCGCCGCGACTTAACCGTGTCTCGCTCAAGGATATGGGACCATTTCGAATGGGTGATGAGGAAGTGTCAAAGGGCGGCGTTACTCGGTGTGTCGCCTGACCATTCCTTGCGCCAGAGCTGCTGGAATCCGCGCCAACGCTTGATTCTCGGTTGAGCGGAAGGGCGAATCGATGTCCAGCTGAACGCCATGTCGATCCCCTCTGGATGCCATTGCACGGCGTGCAGAGGTCCCGTAACAGCTTTGCCGGCGCGCCATTGTCCGTGGTCCGTGCCGAAGCGAAAAAGACCGGCCTTGCGGCGTCCAAGGTCGAACGTGCGGTTTTTGCCGGCCCGTTCCGCGGGCGCCGCGACCATCGGTTAGAAGGGGCGGTGCAGGACTGTCGCTTGGTCGGATCATGTTGGGGTTGGGCACCAAGGGGTCGCTGACGCGTCGGGCATGCGCCGAGGAACCGCACGCGCAAAGTTGCGCAATACGATCGAAGACGCGAACCGCACGTTGCGCCGTCTGGAAAACAGCTGAGCCGCCCAAAACGTCAGGCCGCCGAAGCCGCAACCCTTGCAATTACAGGCCACGCAACCTTAGATCTTATTTCAGGAACAGTATATGGACGCGTCAGGTTAGGTCATGGATGTGGTCGGGTCTACGAAACTCTACTCGCGCCAGCAACCAATTTTCGCAAATCACCTTAAATCGAGGGCGGTGCTGTCTGAAATCAGATGGCGCAAATACAGGGCGTGCTGGAGGGACGGTCGCGATTTTGACCCAGAAGGCGCCTTTACTGCTGACGATCACCACGGCAACCAGGTCGAATAGGCTAGGCAACGGAGGGCGGTGCAGCCAGGCAGAGATGCCAATGCCCGAGGACCGTATCTATGGCGGGGCAAATGGCGCGACCTATTGCCGGATTACTGGGCGTCACACTGCCGCCGTGATATCTTTGACGTTGTTGCCGCGGCCGCAGCATGGCACGTCCGCTGACGAGGGCCGAAGCGCTGCGGCAGTGGGATGGAACAGCAGGGCTGGTCACTCAGGTTCAGCGCGTGCAGGGCATTTCAAGATTATGTGGGCCGGCCTTGGGCCTATATGCATCGGGCAGGTTTGCTGTTCGGTGATGGGCCAGCAGGCGCGGCGATTGAATCCTCTATGATTACACCGTTGCACCGCAACGCGCGATGGTGCGATCAGCGATTTTCCACCTTCTTTGCAGGCTTTGGTGCTGCGCGAAGCTCGCTGAGACAGTGGCGGAAACCTAAACCGACGGTGTCCTGCGCATTGGTTCTGGGGGGCAATTTTCCGCGTTTTCGTCGCAGCTGATAGAGGTCGCACGGGGACGTTTGGGCACTGCGGCTGTCGCCGTGGCACGCATGTTTTCGTGAAGTCTTATGCCGCGTGATCCCGCACCAGTCGAAGACGGACGCATATTGGGTTGCTCCCCGCCGGTGCAGCCTCGCCTGTTTGTGGAAGGCCTTCTCAAGATGGCGGCGGGCGCGGCTGATGGACGGGGCGGGGAGGCGGCGATCGAACTATCGGTGCAAGCGTCTTTGATGCGCCGGTTTGCTGGGCATGCGGTCGGACGCGCGCGGCAAGCGCAACCAGCTGTTTTCCGCAAGATGCGTGAATTCGGGTCGGTGCGCGAATTCTTACTCGTCGACCATTTGCACGATCGCGGATATTCCCGGGTTTATTTTTGTTTTCCTTGTTCCGTCGGTCGCCAGTCGCGGAGGCAATGTGGTCTGGAGGTGCTTGTGATTTGCGGGATCTTGATGCTGGTGCCGGGGTTCTTTCGCAAAAGAAAGCGATCAAGTTGGACGCAGGAAACCAAGGGGGGGCCCCCGTTTCCGACTAATCCTCGCGGCTGCTGCACGAGGCGATATTCGAACTGGATACGGTTCAGACCCAGCGAGCAGAGGACGCGTGCTCGTCTTGTGGACGAGCATGAACACTTGTCGTCGGTTTAAATCTCAGAGGCAAACGCACGCTGGCGTCGGTTTCCTCACGTTCTGAGCCAAACCCAGGGTCAGCAGGCTACCTTATGTTGCCGGCGGTGAATCGTGGGCATTATTTGGTTGTTGCGGTGTGAATTCACCGTGGGGTCCCATTATTCCGCGGTTCGGTATCCTGACGGGGCCGGACGCTGGGGCGCTGACGCAGCTTTCGGGTCGATGGCGCGGGTGGGGCAATGTCAAAGGCGCGCTGGACGGGCTCGACGCGAATTGATAACGCCGCACCGCGGACAACGCGAGGCGCGCACCTATTTTGGGCGCGAAAAGTTGAAGGCCAGTTCGAGCTGCGCGATGTGATTGTCCGCTTGGGGGCGACGGCGACCGACGGTGATATCAAAGCGTACTGATTCCAGCGGGGCGGATGTTGCGTGCTCGGGGCCAACGGATCGGCAATCGACGCTGCTTGAAAAAATTGCTCAGCGGGCTCTATTGCCCGACCGAAGGGCGCTCCTGGATTGGGGACGGCACAGAGTGGCCAGATCAGAGCGCGCGACCTGCGCGGTGGATTCGGCTATCTGGGTCAGGACGTGCGACTGTTTCGGGGCACGCTGCCGCGACAAACTGAAACCCCATTTGCTGGAGCGTGACGTATGCCTGCACCGCGCGCATTGATTTTGCGGGTCTGGGGCCGTTTGTGCGCAAACCAGCACAAGGGTTGGACCTTAGAAGATCAAAGGACGCAGGCGCGGGCCTGTCTATCGCGACAGCGCAATCTATTGGTGGGCGGCTGTGGTTGCAGGATCCGGGCGATTCTTGCCTGCTGGATGAACGCGGCTGCGCTGGACCACGACTGGAGCGACATGGTCTTTCGCGATTGCAAAGACTGGATGGCGGGCGCCGCGATTCACGCGGACGCACGTTGCGCCGATCCTTGCACTGACAGAACGTACGCTGGTGCTCCAAAGTGGCCGTATGGACGTTGACGGGCCAAGAAAAAGTGCTCGCCCATTCTGGGGCGGGGTCGAAAGGGGCATGTGATGAACTTGTCAGCCACGCGGGCTGGGGGCGCAGATGACGGGGCAGATGCGCGGGCTTCATTAGTGATCTGGCTCTTGCGGCCTCGCATCGGTGCTGGATTTTTTGCTGTTGGCCGCTTTTTGCGTGGTCGATGAAATTCGTGGCGCCGAAGGGGTCGATGATTTCAGCTCGCAGGGCACAGATTATCCAGAACCTCGAAGGTTGGCATTTCTGGCCGAGTTGCTGGCGAGGTGCGATTACGTGGAGAAGGGCGACGTGTTGGCACGGTTGCACGGACGCAGTTCCAGTTCCTCGGTGGATTATCTGCGCGATCAGCATTCAGCGCCTTTTGAAATCCGCCGCCTGCGGCTGGAGGGCAGAGCTGGCGGCGCAATACGACTTTGGGACCGTGCCCGAAGCTTATAGCACGCGCACCCCTGATATTCGTCGCTGGGGCACGTTGCTGAGGCGCGGCATCGGATTTCGTTTCGCGCTTGAGGGGGCGGGGCGGGTGCTGCCGAGGCACGAAGAGCGTTGAGCTGCTTGGAAATATGCTCAGAAAAAGATCGTATCCACTGATCGAGGTCAGCGGGCAACGCAAGGCCCAATGCAGATGACGGATCAAACTTGGCGAGATCGTCACCGGAACAGAGTGGACCGCGCGCAGGGAATATTCGGAACGTTCTGAAGAGCTGGCGACGCTGAAACAGAGCCTCAGGCGGCACCGACAGGTTGAACCGGACCGTGTTTGGTCAGCCCGCTGCGCGGCATCGTCAACACCTGAGTGTGACCACATCGGCGGGTTCGTTTGCGTCCGGCGAGGGATTTGGCAGTCATCCGCGTGACGTAGAGCTGTTTCGTGTAGGAAGCCGCGTCAAGCCAGAAAACTCGTGGTGTGCGTCGGGGGCAGAGGCGACGGGTTCAAGCTGTGCGGCCTATGATACACGATTTCGGGGGAATCAGGGGACGGTCAAACTGATTCTGGCTGATTACGTTCAAGGGTACGACGGTCCCGCGGGCGGATGGGCGATCGCTTATAGTGACGTTGCAGGTGGATACTGAACACATACCCCACGAAGGAGTCTTTGCAGATCGCCCGGGGTGCGGCGAGCGTCGAGACTTGAACGGTCAAGCGGTTTTTGCGTATCTGTTAAAGCCGCTTTATAAATCTAAGAGCGTTTCGCGAGCCGTAGGCCTGGCAAGGGGGGCTGTCGGCCCTGACCCCGGATTTTTTCATTTGGAAGATAGGGGTTTTCGTATTCGAGCCGAGGGTGACGGGGCCGTCAATTGGTCAAGGGCACGGAATGTCGGCCCGAACGCCCGTCTGGACGGGAAGCGAGGGCTTCGACGCAAGCGATTAAATTCTTGGTACAGCATCTTTGCCTGATTCGGGCTTTGGGCCGGCGCGAAACGGGACGCGTGACAGGAACGTGTCGGCGCGAGGTGACTGGCTGCGACGATCAGTTTTGCGCTGCCGCCGTATCGGAGAGCTGCGGGTTCATCTTGCCTGCCAATTCATCTTGAACAGGAGCAGCTTGGCGATCTTTATGCGCAGGCCTGCGCTGGTTCGCTTTGGGTATCGGTCGGGCTGGCGCAGACGAATAGCAGGGCCATGGTTGATTTGCCGATTGATATGGCCGTCTCACAGTGGACAGAGGCGTCGGTAAAGCGTTTGGAGAAGTGCGGCATGTCAGGCCTATCCAGTCGTAATGTCGGCGGCCTGGGCCGCTTGCGTGCGGGAACCGGTTGTCGGAGCTGCTTTCGTCTGCTGCCAAAAGAGATCGCGGCAGTGGATCAGGACGGTCTTGGGACGGGAAATGGTTACGCACGGTGGGCGCTTAGCGGCGATGGCGTTTGGGCGGATTGGTGCAACGCAAGCGCTTGGGCAGCCGCCGTAAAAGGGCGGTGACAAAGCGCGTGTCCAGCGCGCCATATGGCCCGAGCTCTGCGAGATTGTCAATCGCAATTGCGGCTGCGTCAATAGCGCTAGTTTCCGCCCATCTTGCGCGGCGCGGCCTGCGGCGGTCTGCCTGTGGTCGATTGGCACCGCGTCTAGGCTTGGAAGCGGCCCGCGCCGGATCGCCGAAAACGCCACTGGAGGTGTATGGGCACATCGAGATCGGGCGGCGGGGGGTGTCCCTTGGCGGAAATCTCTTTGGCCAGCGGTCGCGGAAGCGGTCGGTCGCGGCCCTTTTGTGCGGTAGTTGCCGGCTGCGCAGCACCACGGGAATGGCGGGCGGTTTCGACGATGCGCGTTTGATCACCGGGCTCATCGCCGATTCGGGCGGAAAGCACGGCAGGGCGACGCGCTTTTAGAATCGGTGAAGTATCGATCTGGGTCATTTTTTGCAGCGCCAACAATACCGACGATCCGGCGACAATCAGCCGAGGATCACCGCAAGGTGATCTTGGACGGTGGATAATTAGCGGCGTTCCCTGAACACTAGCCGGTGCGGCCACGTTGCGCCAAACGATAGGTCTTGCGCGGATAATTTATAGGCGCAGCCAGACCGGCAGCAGGTATGCTTGACGTCACATCACTACTGGTTCTGGATATTGTGGATGCTCTGGCGGTGCACCAATGTTCAAAACGCACGTCGCGCTTGGATCATTTCGTCCATGACCTCGCGGGGCCTGGCATAGCTTTCTTAGCGTGACCGCTAGGCTTCGGACGCGAACCCTGCGAGGTATTCGGTGATAGGGTTCCAGCGCGCGATCCACGGACGTGCTCGGTAACCGTTTCGGAGCGGACGTTGGGACGCAGCACGACATTCGTCAAGAAACGCGCCCACGACGTGGTCGCCGCCAGGGATTTGGCACCTGCATGTGCAACGCGCTTGCCGTTCGCGCATCCGGTTTGGTACGTAATAGACCGTCCCCTCTCGCGAATAGCTGGGTGGGTGTCGGGTCAATAGGTCCAGATAGGGCACATAAGGATTCCCTGATCTTGCGGCCCTTGCGGGTATTTCTTGCAAGCCGTTGGGGGCACCAAAGGCTGCCAAGCCAGTCTGTCTGGGGATCGCGTGGCGGGTATTTTCGGTAGGCCAGAAGGGCAGGCACAGCGGCGGGGTTTAAATTGTTTGGCGGTTCAGGCCGTGTCGATACCAAGGGTCGCGCAGAACGGGCATCCGTCGCGTGTTTGCGGGGAATTCACTTTGTGCGCGAGTTGGGGCAGTGGTAAGCGGTTTTCTCATCTGGGATTGGGGGGAGCGCGCTGGCGAGGGGCGGCTTGAAAATCGGCTTCGGCGATTGGGGTCTGCACACCGCGCGCCGAGATTTCTTCGTATTTGCCACAGTTGGTCGCAGGGACAGCAGAATATCTTCGGGATACAACCGCAGATTCGGATCGCAGTATCGCAGGGGAAAGGTGTTCTCGCTTTGCCGTCGGGGGGGGCGGGGTCGGTCAAGCGGTGCTGGCGGGCATAGAAGCTGTTCACTTTTGGTCAGGCTGCACAGACATGGGGCCGCGCAGGCTGGACCGAGCGGAGGTACAAAAAACGGTGCAAGCAGCTTGGGGGCCATGATGGCAGGCGTTGTTCGCGCAGGATGAATGTGGGCGCAGATTTGACCTGCATGGGCGAGCGCGATCGCCTTGCAGGGCGTACATTCGATCTGTGGATAGGCCGACCAAGTCGTTGGCAGGGCGGTCAGCGGTACGGGGCATCGGGACATGCCGGCCCAATAGTGACAGTAGATGTACCCCGATCATGGCCCCGTGAGCGCGAAACCCAGATCCCAGACAGGGTTTTATGCAGCAAGGTGCAGCAGGCGGGCCAGCTGTCGTTTTGGGGCGGGGCGGCCCAGTATCCAATGATATAGTGGCCACCACGCAGTGCCGCATGACAGACGTCCCTGACAGAATGAACGCCCGCGCAGCCCCAATCGCGCCATCGTCGGATGGCGCCCAGCAAGAACGACGAACAGAGGGCACCATGCCCATGTACAGTTCATCGGGTGCGCCGATGGGGCAAAGGGGCGGGCGGGGTGGTGTGATCATAGCCTAGCCGTGGGCGCCCATCTGAGTTTTCAGACCGTTTATTGCACGGCGGGCGGCGCGGGGGCGGCAGACGGTAGAGCTGCGGCAGTTGCCTGCACGTCGTCGCTTTCAGGCAGCACTGACCGGTTGTCCGAATGGGTTTTCGCGTTTCAGCCCGCATCGGCAAAGCCATGCGCCCAGGCGGCCTTGGAACGGGCCTTGGTTTGACCGTTTTCGGCAGGATGCCGGACCTTGTCGTGCTGAAGGCGGCGGGGGTAGGAGTGTGGAGGCAGGGCGCGGTCAGCGGGGGCGGGGGCCCGGGCCTGCCGGCGGCGGCAGTGACCATCTGCATCCCCACCCCCAGCCCCCAAGGCCCGGTTTGCGGGCGGGCACGGGCAGCACCTTTCGCGGCCAGGGCTTCGGCGGCTGAAAACTGGGTGAACTTGTTAGTCCGATCCACCATCGAGGATCGCTTGTCCTTCATCTTTCTACGGCAGGGGAGCGAGACGTTTTCCTTAAGTCGGGGATGGCGGGGCCGTTTTTGCTAGTGCGAGATTTTCAGTTGCCTCACAGTTTGGCCCAGTTCGCGGGTATTGGCGCCTATCCATTCCGCGATTATTGACAAACGCGATGATGGCGAACTTCACTTGCCCAATTGATGTTGCGGATGTAGCTGAGATCTCGTCATTGGTGAATTCGCCGTGGTTGCGCAATTTCCCCGGTGGGACGCGCGGGTCCGCCTTTGAAGGGTAGTGCATGGACGTAGGCGACGGGGCCAATTGGGTTCGCGCACGATGATCGGGTTTTTGGTGCCCATTCAGATTCGTTTGAAGCGTGGTGTTAACGATAATTTCGGATTTGAGGGGCCTTTTGCCGTGGTCCAGTGCTGAACCCCCCGATGTCATGTCGGCATGTTGTTGTTCAGGCATTATAAAGCCGGCGTGGAAACTCGGCAGGTTGGCTTCGTGGCGACACGCAGCTTGACCCTCGCGGACGGTGCTTGGCCGGATTGATTCTCGTGGCCCTCGCGTTCGAACCGCGACTCGATATCGCGGGTGTATCGGTCAGTGGATAAGTCGAGAATTGCCGAGAAGAAAATCGGGAAATACTGTCTTGGTCTTTTCGGGGGAAGTCGAAGGGGGTTAAACGGGCCGCAAGTAGTCATTTGCGAATGTTCGCGGCGGACGGGGAGTGGCCTTTCCGGCGGTCATGCCGCATGCAAGCGAGGATATAAAGCTTTGGCAAGCTCGTTCATGGCGGGTCAGCAGCGCGAATTTGCGTCGTATCGTTTAAAGATCGACGGGCGTGCGTGGGGTGTATTGGCAGTCCAGCCGCGCGGTTTCGTGGATGCAGACAGACGATAGGGACGGGGTTTTTTGGGATCCCCGGCACCGGCGCACGTTAGATGTTGGGGTCCGCACCCCGGCATGGCTGCGACGGACCGAATAGGTATCGCCGGCGCAGATCGCTTGAGGCCCGGGCAAGGGCATTTCGGCGTTGACGGGGATGCGTTGGCTGCGAGGGAGGCATGGACCGGTCGTTCCTCCGGCGACGTCACCTAAAGTTCCGGTTTCCCCGACTGAGAGGAATGGCGGTTCGTCCCCGCGGCAGCGGGCGGGCGTAATTTTTGTAGAAGGCTCGTCACGCGCGCGTTAGGCCGGTGGGACGCGTCGCCGAAAAACTCATCCGCCACGGGGCGTTAGGACGCATCGGGGAATTTGTCCCGGCGGTCAGGGTTGGCTTTGTTTCGTTGAAAAGGGATTTGTTTCAAAGTTTGGCACAGCTACGGCGGAAAAGGGGTTCCTGCCCGCCACCTCAACGTCGCAAGGCTTGGGCTAGCTGCGCCTGCTGAAACCTGTGGAAATAGCTGGCAGCTTGGGCGGTTTTTTGCGGAGTTCGGCTTGGCACCCAGGCGGGGGGGGGGGCGGTGGGTTTTCGGGGCGCGCGTGGGCTTTCAGCGTGCGGTTCACACGGGGGGCTGCGGGGTAAGGCCGGGCGAGGCGCGGCAAGCCCATTGCACGTGCGACATCTGCCTGCCCTAACGTTGCCTGCCATATGCCCCGGCGCTCAAGCGTAAAAGGGATTAAAACGGAGGGTGGGGCTGGCCGCTTTGGCAGGGCCACGTGTTCGGCGATTGCTTCCTTTCCTGTATGTCTTATTTCCGGCGGGCGCGGCGCGCTTTTGCTTCGTCGCCCCGATTTGCAGGGATCTGTGGTCGATCGGTCGGGCGTTGGCTGTTTTGCCGCTTCCCGATGTGAAACCGCCGGTTCCATCTCCGGTGCGGATTGACCTGTTGCTTTCGCGCAAGTTTCTGGGTTTCGACGTCAGCAGTTCTTCCGTCAGATCGTTGCATCGCGCACGGCGCGCGGCTCGGCGCTGCGCTGGAGGTGACCCGCCTGCCGCAACTGGGTTCCCAGTGCACGGTGTTCCGAGGGTGAATTTCTTGTGTTCCAGCGACTTGTCGTTTTTTTGACCAAGCGGATAGGGGGCAGCGACTGCATTGAGTCCTGAGGTCCAGCTTGGAGGTATGCACCGGCGCTCAGTCGTCACCGCGCGGCGCGAATGTCGCCCCATTCTGCGCGCCTGATTGATCGCCTTCGGGCGCGGACGTCGACTTGCGTTGTTTGGCGGATGGTGGTCCGCGTTCAGGCTCTGCCGTTGGCCTCGCTGCTTGCTATTAAAGGCCGAGTTTCGCTCATAGCTGCAGCGTCTTTTCATACTATCATTATCAAGTGATTTGATTCCTTTTTAGCAGGGTGTGTCTGGGTCAGAGTGTCCGTGACGCCCCCGGTCGATTGACTTGAACCTTTTGAACTTGGGCGGTGACTGGCAAAGGGTGGCGGGCGCGACCCCACGAGTTCCCAACATGCGTTCACGGCGAACGGTCCCGTGTTCGACCGAAACCGGGTATGGTCGTCCGATAATTGCGCAGGCTGTCACCGGCCCCGGGGGCAAATCCCTTGTTCGCACATCTTGCAACTCGCTTGGCTGATTTCCTGCGCTCCGCCTGCGCCGGAGCCGAACCGTATCGATTGCGTGTCGCCCATTGTCGATTCTCTGCCTGCGGCTTTTTGATTTTTCCGGCGATTGTGGCGCATTGCCTTTCAAAGCGAACCACAGCATCCGCGGCGCCCCCGGGGTCGGCAGATTGGGGCGTTTACTCATCCACCCCAGCGCTCGGAATTGGGTGGCTTTCACGAGTATCGACATGGTTCAAGTATTCCTATGTTCTTGGGGTGCGCGGTTAATTGAGGGCACCGCCTTCGGAAGCCGCTGGGCCAGTCCGATTTCGTTTGTTGGCGGTCTTTGTCGTTCCAATAGCGATTTTTTGGGTGCGCGCGGCCAAATTTTGTCCAGTATCAGCAAGGCGATATCGGCACGCGCCTGGCATCGCTGTGCTGGCCATAATGTCAGCGGAATTGATGTGCGTTTCCCGCGCACCCAGGTAGACCCGAAATATTTGCGGGCACCGGTTAGATGCGCGGGTATCTGTACAGGTTGCGGTCGGAGTTGCGCGCCGTGGTCCTTGACCTGGGGCCAGGCGGGTTCCGCGTTGTCCGGTCGCTGCGCGCACATCGGGTGTTCATCGCGGCAAGGTGCTTTTCGCCTCGTCACGACCGGGCCGACGCGATCTTTTTTTGAACTGGTCCACGCTTCATCCCTTTGGCCCCGGTCAGGGATCGTGCCAGGCCGAACATGTGCCCACGCGGCAAAGCCTCAGACGGGGGCCCAGGCCGGGTATTTTTATGGAGCCAAGGCCCCCGCACGGTGAGAGGCTGGCGATGATCTTGGCGCAGGGCGGGGCGTTAGCATTTGCGCGCGGTTAGGCGGCTTTGGTTTAATCTTCGCGCAGTTCCAGCGCGCACGGTCACGCCGCTGCCGGCCACCAAGAAGGGCAGCCCTGAGCGCGTGTTCATGACGGACACGCGAATGGCGGGGATGAACAAGAGCGTTGCCGGCCGTTGCCCGGGGTCACTCTTGCGTTTGCCCGGGTTCCCGCGGGGGATGACCCGGGTAGCCGCCGGTGTCTTGATTGCTGTATTTACCGCAAAGCGTGTGCCAATGGGATCAAAGGCCCAAGCAGCGGTGGCACGCCGACAGCAAACGATAGGGCACTAGGTGATTTTCTGACGGTGTCGGTTGCCATGGGGCGTAGTTCCTGTCCTGCGCGGGTGTCCCCCGTGCGCCGACCCGGGTTTGGTCCGTTTCCTTTGCGAACGCTTGTCCCAAATGGCGACAAAGACAATCGGCGCCAGGGTGGCGGCCCCATGATGCAATCGACATCGAATTTCTTTGTACGCATTAGTCGCCGTCGGTCCGATGGGATTGAGCACGTAAGAAGTGACAGGGGCCGTAAACCAAGATCAGGCCGTTTACGGTGGATTTCGGGGTGCGATTTGCGCGGGCAGGGGGTCCGGAGCCCCAGGTGCGGGCAGGTTGGTTTGCTAGCGGGCTTTGGGCTTGCCGGGGATTGGTTTTGCCCGGTGGCCCGGTATTGTCGCCCGGGTTTCCTTTTTGGCAGAGGGGCCCGCGGGGCCTGGCTCTCTTCGGTTTTGGCGGTCTTTGTTTGACCGATACGCGCGGGCTTTTTCTTGCCCCCGGCGGGTACATGGAATCGCCCATCTCAAGCCCGCTGGTCCGGGTTCTTGGGTTTCAGTTTCCGGACCACGGTTTCGTCGCCCTGGAGGATGTGGTTGCGGTAGCGGGTTGATGGCAGGTGCCGTTCATCGCGCGGCGAATTTCGCGGTTCTTGCCTTCCGCCGAGGGAATTCGTAAGCCCAGGCGTTTGCAACTGTTTGCCGATCAAGGATCCCGTATGGGTGGAATCCTCGATTCGGACCGGTGTGCTGTGCGCAGGGTTTCGAGGATTCATCCGGTGCGGCCATTCACCGCAAGCGGGTGCGCCGCGCCGCCGTTTCGTTTGGCCCGTCAAGGCGTTTGACTCGCCGTTCTGGTCAGCCCAGCAAACCCTTCGGGTTAAGGTCGTCCGGACGCGCTATGGCTGGCATGTTTCGGCAGTATCAAGATCGTGCCGCGGCTTTTTTCGTGCGATTGGTGGTCCAGCCCAGTGGGTTTTGGTAGCCAGGCGCGGGGTGGTTCGGGCTCGCCGACGGGTGCGGTCCACGGTGATCGCATCGAGCGTCACGTTCAGCGCGGGCGATCGTCTTGCGCGCCGTGGCCAGCGGCCGCTCCGTTATGCGCTCGGCTTCGCGGCCGGCTGGGGAGTCGGGCCGGGAAGGACTTTGGCATCGGTACGGGTGGGGCTTGGCGGATTCGGGGGCTGGGGGGTGTTCTTCGCTTCATTCCACAAGGTTACTGTTTCCTGCGTTTGCGAAGGGGCCGTTTGGGGGGATGAGACTGATGAGCTTTACCTTAATTGTCATCGCATTTAGACGGCCGCGCCGCAGTGGCCGCGGTTGGAGTGCCGTGGGTTGGCGGTCATCTCGACTAATGGCATGGTCGTGGCCAGGGCTGGCCACGAGCGCGGTGAATGGATGACCGGCCGCAGGTTGCTGGCCCATTCGCGCCGCTGTGCCGGGCGGCGGTCCGAACGCTGGGGCGGGCACGGCTTTTATGTGACGCTTGAACTGCGCCGTGTGTGCGCGCCGATTTCGGCGGCTGGGTTGCGGGTTGTCTCGGGGTCGCCTATCAGGCCGGAACAGTGGCCCAGGGCGGCCGGTTGTTTTACATGCCCAATTGCCACCAGCCCGGAGTCTTTGAGCCCCTCGCAGGCCCGCGAGAGGCGAGATGCTGAAGGTTTTTTGTGCCCCGAAAAGGAAGGGTAAGCGCATGGCCAACAGGGATGCTGGCTTTTCTGGCGCCGGGACGGTTGCGGGCAGGGCAAGTCCCGCACCGAGATTTTACTTGCCGTCTGGGCAGCGGGGCTGGCGGCAGCGGCAGGGTGCGGACGCCCTGAGGATGGGACGAGATGCGTTTCTCCGCCGTCGCGCCGTGGCGCGGTGTCTGCCGGGTTTTCTTTACTTGCGCTTTGCGTTTTTTGGTTATGATTTCTTGGGGCATTTCAATTTCTGGTGGTTGTGTTTGCAGGCGCTGGTCGATCTTGGCTTTTGCACGGGGGACGGCGCGTGACCGGCGCGATCCGCTGGGGGCGTTGCCGTGTGTTGTGGGGAGCTTGCGCGCTTGTACTGTGGTGACTGCGGGGAGCGGCGGAGAAACTGGCGCGCGCCCTGCGCATTACCGGTCCGCGATTGCACATGGTGGGATCCTACATTGGGCTTGCTCTTGGTGCCGTTGGACCCTGGCTCGGGGGATTTGGGCCAATTGCCACGGATCTATTGCATGTGACCCGGTTGAAATTTGACCCCGCTGCATTTTAATCGTTTAAGGGCGCTGGTGGGGTTAACTTGGGTGTGGCGGGGCAATTCGGGGGTTTTTATTTGTTTTTTTTTTTTTGCGAAAATTTCTTTCTTTTCTTTTTCCTTTTTTTTGCA
>Ga0163217_1021026_pt1 | contig 16576 bp, 16 predicted proteins | sample SynspAceP_FD_185933 | JGI IMG/M metagenome (GOLD analysis project Ga0163217, IMG submission 185933) | Saline lake microbial communities from Ace Lake in Antarctica - Synechococcus sp. Ace-P (PacBio error correction) | ecosystem: Environmental > Aquatic > Non-marine Saline and Alkaline > Saline ... | reverse complement strand
GATGGGGGGGGGCCATTTTTTGAAAAAAAGGGGGCGGGGGGGGCGGGAAAAAGCGGGGGGGGCGGTTTGTTAATTTAAAAAACAAAAAAAAGGGGCAAGGCCACGGGGGGGGAAGCCGTTAATTTAAAAAAAAAAAACCCCCCTTTTTTAAATTTGAAAAACCGGACATCTTTTTTTCTTTGGGAAAAAAAACCACCCCGGGGGCCCCCCCGGGGGGGGGAACAAAAAAAAAAAGGGCCGGGTTTTCCCCAAGCGGGGGGGGGAAAGAAAGGAACAAAGGGGGGGGCCCGCATTTTTTTGTTTCCCCCGTTGGGGGAAAATGGTTTTTTTTTTGGGGGCAAAATTTTTCCCGGGCCGGGGGCCAAAAAAAAAGCCGGGGGGAAGGATTTTTTTGGGAAAAAAAAGGGGCCCGCCCCTTTGTTTTCGATTTTTTTTTTTTTTTTTTTTTTTTTTTTTTTTTTTTTTTTTTTTTTTTTTTTTTTTTTTTTCCCCAATTTTTTTTCTTTTGGGTTTGGCGAAAATGTTTTTTTTTTTTTGTGGGGGGCCTTGGCCCCCGGCCCCGCCCGGGGGGGCTTTTTTTTCCTTTTTTTTTTTCATTTCACCCCCCATTTTTTTTGAAAAAAAAAAAAAAAAAAGGGAAAAAAAAACCCCCTTTTTTAAAAAATTTTGGGGGAAAAATGGGGGGGGGGGGGAAAAAAACCGGGGCCCCCTTTGGGGGTTTTTTTTCTTTTAGTTTTGTGGGGGGGGAACCGGGTTCGGGGGGGCCAGGGGGGGGGGGGGGGCCCCCCAAGAAAAATTATTTTTCTAAAACCCCCCCCCCCCCCAAAAACCCCCAAAAAAAAAGGGGGGGGACCCTTTTATTTCTCCTTTTTTTTCCCCAAAACAGGGGGAAACAAAAAATTTGAGGGGGGGGGCAAAAAAACAATTTTTTATTTTTTGGGACCCCCCGTTTAAAAAAAACCCCCATAAAAAAAAAACCCCCCCCTTTTTTTTTTGGTTTTGTTTTCGGGCACGGGGGGGGGGGGGCCCCCCCCACGCCTGTTTTTTTCCAAAAAAAGGGGGGGGGGGAAGGCAAACCCCGGGGTTTAATTTGGGGCGGGGGGGGACTTTTTTTTCTTAATTTTTTGGGTGGGGTTTTTTTTTTACTTTGATTTTTTAAAAGTTGTTTTTTTCCGGGTTGAAGTTGGAAAAAAAAAGGGGGGTTTTCAAAACAGGCCCAAAAAAAAAAAAAAAAACCAAAAAAAAAAGGCCGGGGCCGGGGCCCGGGATTTTTTCTGAAAGTTTGTTTTAATTTTTGGAAGTGGGGAGGGGGGGGCCGGGGGGGTGGGAATTTTTTAACCAGCACCCCCCACTAACAAACGCACCCAAACCCAAAAAAAAAACAAAACAAAAAAAAAAACCCCCCCCGGGCCCCCCCCCCGGGCTTTTAATTTGGGGCAGTTTTTGGCCCAGGGAAGGGGGGGGCAAAAACAAATATTTTTTGGCCTTTTTTACCCGGAAAAAACCCAAGGGTTTTTTTTAAAAAAGGGAGGGGGGGCCCGGGGCCAAAATTTTTGGGGGGGGGCGATTTTTTTTTTAAGGGGAAGGGTTTTTTGTTTCCGATTTGGGGGGCAGGAGGGGGGCAAAAACCCTCCCGCCTTATGGGAAAAATTTTTTACGGGGCCGGGGGCCCCAAAAAAAAATTTGGGGGGCGGGAATTTTTTTTTTCCTTTTTGGGGGCATGGGGAAACTTTTTGGGGGGAAAAAGGGGGGGGGGGGGGGCCGTTATGGTTTTATCAAGGGCCCCAACCGGCTAAAAAAAACCCCCACCTTTATTTTTTAAAAAAAGGTTTTGGACATTTTGGGATTTTTGGGGGCCGTTTAATCATTTTTTTGCGCCCATTTTTCGGGGGGGCGGCTTGTTTATGTTTTGCGGTTTTGTGGGTTTTTGGGGGGGGAAAAAAACCCAATTGTGGATTTTTTTAAAAATTGGGGGGGGCAAAACCCCCCCCCCCCCCCCCCACCCGGTTATTTTTGCCCCAGGGGAAATTTTGGGGGGGGGGGCCCAAAAAGTTTTTTTTTTTGAAACCCCCCGAAAATTTCCCTTTTCCCCGGGTTTTTTTTTTTTTTTTTCCCCAAGGGGGGCCCCCCAAAAAAATGAAAACGGGGGGCTGGGGGGGGGGACTATTTAAAAAAAAAAAAAACCCAATTTTTAAAAGGGAAAAAAAAAAATTTTTTTCATTTTTGATTTTTGCCCAAAAAAAACGGCCGTTTTTATTGGGTTGGAATTTTTTTTTTAGGGGGATTTGGGGGGGGCCCCACCCCCCCTTTTTTTGGCCTTTGGAAATTTTTTTGATCCACCACCTTTTTTTTTCAAAAATTTTTATTGGGGGGGCCCCAATTTGGGGGTAAATTTTTGGGTTTGGCTTGAAAAAAACCCCCAAAACTTTGGGGGATCCCCCCCCCGGTTTTTCTTTTTTCGAAAAACCACCCCATTTGGGGGGGGGGGGGGGAAAAAACAGGGGCCACCGGGGGGGGCCCAAAAGTTGGAATTTGGGAAAAAAAAAAAGATTTAAAATTTAATTTGCGGGGGCGGGTATTTTGGTTTTTAAAATAATTTTTTTTTCTTTTTGCCAAAAAACGCCAAAAAAAAAAAACAAAGGGGGGGTTAAAACCAAATTATTTTTTGATTTTGCCCCAAGTGGGGTTTCCCGCCCAAGGGAAAAATTCTTTTTTTTCCAATAAAAACCAAGGGCCCCCCCCCACCTTTTTCGCTTGGTTTTTGAAAAAATTGGGGGGGGGGGGAATTCCCAAAAAAAAAAAACCATATTTTTTCCGTGCGATTTCTTGTGGGGGGGGGGGGCCAAAATTTTTTTTTTTAATTTTTTTCTTTTTCCCCGCCCCAAAAGGGAGGGCCGGGGCCGGGAATTTTTTTTGCCCGTTTTTTGGCCTTTGATGGAAAAAGAAAAAGTTTTTGAAAAAAAAAAAAAGGGGCCTTTTTTTTTGTTTTAAGAGGGGGGGGGAGCCAAAAAAAAAAAATTTCTTCCATGTTGGGGGGGGGGAAAAAATGGGGTTTTTTTTTTTTTCCCTTTGGGTTGTTGGGTTGGTTTTGGGGGGATGGGATTTTTCCGGGCGGGGGACCCGCCTTTTTGTCCCGGGTGAAAAAAGGGGGTTGGGGCTTAAAAATTTTTTTGGGGGGGGGGGGGGGAAACCTTTTTTTTTGGGACCCCTTTTTGGCTTTACCAAGTTTTTTGGGCCCCCCCCCCGGGGGGGGGGCCCCGCCGGGGGGGGGGGATTTTTTTTTAAAAAAAAAACCGCTTGGGTTTTTTGGGCGGGTAAAAGGCGGTTTTTTTGGGGACCCGGTGTTTGCAAAAAAAAAAACCCTTTCCTTTTAAAATTTTTTTCCCCAAAAAAAAAAAATCGGGGAAAAAAAAAGGGGGGTTTTTTCCCCCCACTTTTTTTTTCCGTTTTTTTTTTACCCCATGAAAATTTCTTATTTTTCCCAACATTTTTTGCCCCTTTAATTTTTTGTTGGGGCCCGGTGGGTTTTGGGCTTGTTTTAGTTAAAAAAAAAAAAAAAAAGGGAAAAGTTTATTTAAAAAACCCCAAGGCCAAAATTTTTCTACCAAAAAAAAACAAAAAAAACCATTGGCGGGGGCCTTTCTTGTCCAGCCGATTTTTAAAAAAAGGGGTCCCGGGAAAATTTTTTTTTTTTTCCCCCCAAAAAATTTAACCGATGAATTTTTTTGGCCCATGGAGGGGGGTTTTTTTTTCAATTTTTTAAAAAAACCAATTTGGAAACTTCCCGTTAACCCGAGGGGAAAAAAACTATTTTAAAAAAAAACCCCAATAACAAGGCGAGGGGAAAAGGGGGGGGGGGGGGGGGGGAAAACCCCCATTTGGTTTGAAAATTTAGGGGGAAAAAAAGGGGCCCCAATTTTGTAATTTCTTAGTTGGGTTTTTTAAAAAAGGCCCCATGTTTTTTGGGGTTTTTTTTGCCATGGCCCTTCGGGCGGGGGCTGAAAAAAAGGGCCAATGGGAATGGGGGTTTTTTGTTTTCCTTTTGGGAGGGGTTTCCGTTTGGTTTTTTTTTTCCAATTTTTGTTTTTTTTTTTTTTTTTTTTTTTTCCCCAAAAAAAAAAAAAAGACGTTGGTTTTTTTTTTTTTTTTTTTTTTCTTTTTCTTTTAGGTTTTTAAAATTTTTTTTCCAAAAAAAAAAAAAAAAAACATTTATTGGGATTTTGTTATGGGGTAATTTTGTTCCGGGGGGGGGCCCTGTTTTTTTCCCCCCCGGGCATGGGGGAATTTAAAATTGAGGGGGGGCTTTGGGGGGAGGGGGGCCTAAAAAAAAACATTCCGGAAAAAAATTTAAAGCATTTTCCGGGGGGGGGAAAACCCCCCCCAAAAAAAAAAAAACTTTTGGGGTTTTTTGATTAGGGGGCGGGGGGGGGAAAAGGGCAAAAAAAAAAAACCAGGGTTTTTTTTTTTTTTTATTCCCCTCCGGAATGATTACCCGGTTTTTAAAAAAACCGTTTGGCGGGAATTTTTCTTGGTCCGTGGGCCGGGGGGGATGTTTTGCGGGGGGGGGGGACCCCCCCCACCCGGCGGGGGGGGGGCCATGGGGGGCGGGGTTTTTTCGGGGGGGGGAATTTTTGTTCGTTTTTAGGGGAAAAAATTTTTGGTTTTTGGGGCCTGGGGGAGAAAAAAAAAAAAAAACATTTCGGATTTTTGGTTTTTGGGGAATTCCCTTTTTTTTCCCCTTTGTAAAAGGGAAAAGTGGGGGGTTCCACCGGAAAAGCCTTTTAAATTTTTTTTTTTTTTTTCTCAGGGGAAAAGGGCGCCGGGGGGTGTTTTTCTGGGGGGGCGGGGGGGGGCAAAAATTTTCGGTTTCTGGTTTTTGGGGGGGGGGGGATGGGTTTTTAAAAAAGAAATTTGGGAATTTTTTGGTTTTTTCTGCGGGGGGCTTATTTTTTGTGGTTTTTAATTTTTTCAGAAAAATGGGGGGGGCCAAGGGGGGGGGCCAATCCCCAGGGGCCCAAGGGGAAAAAAACGGGGGGGCGAAGAGGTTTTTTTTTTTTGGGAAAACCTTGTTGGGGGGCATTGGGACGGGGAAAAAAATTTCCCCCAAAAAAACCAAACCCCCCGGGCCCGGCCTGAACGAGGTTTGAAAATTTTGTAGGGAAGGTATTTTTTCGGGGAAGGGGCCCCCAAAGAAAAAAAAAAAAAGCCCGGGGGCCCCCTTAAAAATTTTTTTTTTTCGTTGTGGAACCCGTTTTTTTTTAAACCCCGGGGCGGTTTTTTTTTTTCGGGGAAGGGGGGGCGGGGGACGGGGAAAACAAAAAAAAAAATACGGCCCTTTTTAAAAAGGTTTTCCCCCCCCCACCTAAAAAAAAAACCCTTTTGTTTGAAAAATTGGGGGGGGCAAAACCGGGGGGGGGGGGGGGCCTTTTGGTCTTTTTGGGGGGGGGACCCGGCCCCAGGGGGGGGGGAACCGGGGGGGAAAAAAAAAAACCCCCCTAAAAAATTGTTTTGGGTCCGGGGGGGAAAAGGGGGGGGACCCCCACGGGCTTTGGGGGGGAAAAAAACCCCCCAAACCAAAAAAAAAAAAGGGGGGGGCCCCCAAAAAAAAAGGGTTTAACCCGCCACCCGCGGCCCCGGGGGGAAAAAAACTTAAAAAAACCCAAAAAAAAAAAAAAAGGGCGATTTTGATTCCCCCCCACAAAATTATTTTTTTTTTTTTGGGCCGGGCAAAAAAACCCCGGATTTTTTCTTGGAAAAAAAAAGGGGGGGCCGCCCCCCCGGGGGCAGGGGGGCTTTGGGGGGGGGCATTCTGTTTTTTTTTCCTAAAATTTTTTAGCGGGGAAAAACCTTTTGGGTCGGCCCTTTTAAATTTTTGGAAAAACTTTTTAACCCCCCCCGGCTTTGTAGGGGGGGCGGGGTTTTGGTTTGGGGGGGGGGGGGGGAACTTGGGGAAAAAACCCCCCCCCAAAAAAATTGGGGGGGGGGGGGGGGGGCCCAAGGCCCCGCCCCCCGGGCCCCCCAAAACGGGGGAAAAAAAAAAGAAAACTTTTGGGGATTTTTGGAAAAAATTGGTTGTTTTACAATATTCGGGGGGGGGGGGGGGGGGGGGGGGGGGGGAACCCCCCAAAAAAAAAATACTTGGGGGAGCGACCAGAAGGAATTGGGGGTTTTTTCTTTTCTTGGCTTTAATTTTACCCCCCCCCCCAAAACCCCCCCAAATTTTTTTTGGGGGCCCCAGGGCGGGGAACCCCCGGCTTTTTTGCCGGGGGGCCATTAAAGAAGTTGGGAAATGTTAAAAAATTTCCCAACGGGGGAAAACAACCCTTGGGGGGCCCCCCGTTTTTTTGCTTTTTTGAAAAAAACCGTTTTTTTTGTTTGGGGGGGGGGGAAAAAAAAAAAATACGGGACAAACCGGGATTTTTAGGGAGGGGGGGCCAAAAAGGGGGGGGGTTTTATTTTGGGTTTTGTCGGCGGCCAAAATTTCGGAAAAAACCCCGGGGGGGGGGGGGGGGGGGGGCCCCCCAAAAACCCCCCAGAGCTTTTATTGGGCGTAATTTAAAAAAAAACCGGTTTTTTGTCACTTTATTTTCCCCCAAGGGGCCGGCCCCGGGTTTTGTTTTTTAGGGGGGCCTTGGGGGGGGTTTTTTGGGCCGGGGGGGGGGGGGGCCCGGGGGGGGGGACAAAAATTTTTTGGGAACCCGGGGCCAGGGTTTTGGAAAAATTTTTGTTTCCAAAAAAAAAAAAAAAAAAAAAAACAACCTTTTGTGGTTGCGGAATTTTTGGGGGGGGGGCCCCTGTTATTAAAACCGGAATTAAGGGAAAAAAAAAGGGGGGCCCCCAAAAGTTCCCCCAAAAGGGGGGGCCCAAGATGTTGGGGCCGGGAATTTTTTAATCCACCCCCCAAAAAAACTTTTGGGGGCCCCAAAAAAAGTTTTTTAAAAAAAAACCCCCCAAAAAAAAAAAGACGGGGGCCAAAAACCAAAAAAAAAAAAGTTTATAACTTGGCTTTTTAACCGGGGGGCGGGGGGGGAGCCCGGGATTGTTGCCGGCGTTTTTTTGGTTGGAGGGGGGTTCCAAAAAGGGGGGTCGTTTTTCCTTAGGGAAAAAAAAAAAAAAAAATTTTTTTCGTTTCCCCCAAAATTTTCCCGGGCCAAGGGGGGCTTTCCATTTATTTTTTGGGGGGGGAAGGGGGGCGTATTTTGTTTTTTTTCTTTAAAAGAATTTTTTTGTTGGTTTTATTTAAAGGGGGGATTTTTTAAAAAAAAAAATTTTTTTTTCCCCAGGGGGGCCCTTTTTCCGGCCATTAAAAAACGGGGGAAAAAAAAAAAAATTTTAACCGTTTTTTTCCGAATTTTTTGTTTTTTTAATGGGGAAGCCCGTTTTTTCCCCAAAAAAACCCCCGGGGGCAAATTTTGTTGGGGGGTTTTTTTTGGTCGGTTTAAAACCCTTTTCCCCAAGGGGAAGGGGGGACGGGGGTTTTCTTAATTTTAAAAAATTGTTTTTTTTTTCCTTCTTAAAAAAAAAAAAATTTTTTTTCCAATTTCCCGGGAATTGTTAAACGTTTTCCATAACCCCCATTCTTTTTTTTTTCCCCCACCCCTAAAAATTCCCGGAACCCACCCCCCCCCCCCGTTTTTTTCGGGTTTTTTTTTCTTTTTTTTTTTTTCGCACCCCATTATTGGGCGGGTTCTTTTTTTTTCGGGGGGAAACACCCAATTAACCCTTTGGGGTTTAATTTCGGCCTAAAATTTGGGTGGGGCATTGGGGGGGCGGGGGAAAAAAAAAAGCCCCGTTTAAACCAAAGGGCCCCAAAAAAAAAAAAGGGAAAAAAAAAAAACCCGGGAATTTGCGTTTTGGCCATTTTTTTCCCGGGGGAAAAAATTTAAGGGTGTGATTTACTTTAAAAAACCTTTTTTCGCCCCCCCGAAAGTTTTTGTTCCCCATTTTATTTTTTTTAAAAAAAAACAAAGCGCGGAACAAAATGTTTTGGGGGGGGTTTAAGGGGGGGGCCATTGGTTTGGGGGGGGAAAAATTTTTTCCCCAAAAAATCTTATAAGGCAATTTTTTTTTTCAAAAAAAAGGGTGTTTTTAAACCCCAAAGAAACGATGGGGGGGGGGGGGGGACCTTTGCTTTTGGAAAGAGGTTTTTTTTGTAAAAAAAAAATTTTTTTCAAAAGGGGCCCCCGCTTTGTTTAAAGGGAAAAGGGAAAAAAAAAATTAAAAAAAAAAAAACAAATTTGCCATGGGGGGACCCAAAAAAACCCCCCAAATCCTGATTTTTGGGTATTTTCATTGGGGAAAAGGGGGAAACCCCTTTTTTTAGGGGTAAAACCCTTGAAAGGGGGAAAAAAGGGGGGGGGGGGTGAAACCCAGGTTTTTTTTTTTTTTTGTAAAAAAGGGGGCAAAAAAAAATTTTTGTTTTGCAAAAAATTTTTTTTTTGCAAAGGGGGGGGGGGGCAGGGTTTTTTTTTTTTTTTTTTTATTTGCCGGCTTTTTTTTTTTTTTTTTTTTCCAAATGGGGGGGGTTTCAAAAAAAGTAAACCAAGGGCGGCGTTTTTTTTTCGGGTTCTAAATTTTTTCCGGCCCCCCTTTTTGGCGTAATTTTTTTTCCGGGTTTTTTAAAAAAAAAAACTTTTTGGGGCCCGTCCTTTTTTTTTTTTTTAAAACCAAAAATTTTAAAAAAACCCCGGGGATTTTTTTGGGGAAACCAAGGGGAAAAAAAAAATTCAACCGGGGGAATTGGCCAAATTGCGGGTTTTCCATTTACCAAATTTAAAGGGGGGGGGGGGCCCCCCGCGGGGGGGGGGAGCGGGGACGGCTTTCGAAAAACCCCCGGGGGCCCCCTTTTTTTTGGGGGTTTTATTTTTTTTCAAAAAAAAAAAAAAAAACCGGGCCCGTTTGGGGGGGGGGGGGGCTGTTTTTCTTTTTAAATTTTTTAGGCCCCTTTTTTGCCGGGTTTTTCAGCCCCATTAAAAGGGGGGGGAATTTCGTTTGGCCCCCCCCCCAAGGGGGCGGGGGCTTTGGGCCCCAGGGAACCCGGGGGGGCCATTTTTTTTTGAAAAAAAAAAAAAAAAAGGGAAAAAAAAAAAAAAAAAAAAAATTTTTCCGGTTTGGGGGCCCTTGGGGCGTTTTTGAAAAAGGCCGGGGGGCCCCCCACCCCGGGGGGTTTAAAAAATGTCTTTTGGGGGTCGGCTTGGCCCCCTTTTAAACAAAAAAAAAGAAAAAAAAGGAAGGTTATTTTGTCTTCTTAATTTTTTTTCTTGTTTTTAAAAAACAGGGTTTTTTTGGCTTCCGTAAATGTTTTTTTTGCAGTTTTTTCCGCCCCGCGGGGGGGGGGGGAAAAAAAAAACCCCCCCCAAAAAATTTTTCCCGGCCCCCGCTTTTTTAAAAAACGGGGGGGGGGGAAAAAAAACCCCGGCTTGTAAAAATTTTTTTCCTTTCCCCCAAAAACCCCCCCTTGTCGGTTTTTTCTAAAAAAAAAAACATGCCGGTCGATTTTTTTTCAAAAAACAAAAAAAAAAAATTTCTTTTTTTCTCAAAGGGGGGGGCAAAAGGGGGGGCAAAAAAAAAATTTTTTTACGGGTTCCCGGTTTTGTTTCCGTCTTAAAGCCGGGCAACCCCAAAAACCAAAAAAACAATGAAGGGGGGGGGGGCCAATGGGGGGGGGCCGTTGGGGGTTTAAAGGAGGTTTTTCCGGGGTTTTGTTTTTTTTCGAAAATTAGGGGGGGGGGGAAAATCCCCACCGTGCCCATTTTCCTTCCAAAAAATTTTTTTAAAGGGGTCGGGGGGCGAATTTTTTGGGGGCGGGGGGCGGAGTTAGGGTTTTTTTTTAAAAAAAGTTTTTTGGTTTTAGGGGCCCCGGGAAAACCCCCCAACTTCCCAAAAAAGGGAAGGGGGGTTTTTTTCGTAGGCCTGGGGAAACCCCAAAAAAAAAAACCCGGGGGCCAAAAAAAAAAAAGGCCGTTTTAGTTAGGCCCCCAAAAAAAAAAAACCGTTTTTTTTTTTTTCCGGTTTTTCCCCCATTTTTTTCTTTTGGAAAAAAAAAAAAGGAACCGCGGGGGGGGGGGGGGGCCCATTAAATATGCCGGATTTACCCATAAACGCTGGGAAAAAAAAGGGGGGGGGTTTTTTTTTTGAAAAACCCGGGTTTTTTTTTTCATTGGCCGTTTATTTTGTTTGATATAAAAAAAACCCCCCAGGGGCCGTTTCCCCCCGGAAAAAAAACCCATAGGGGGAATAAGGGGTTTCCCGGGGTTTTATTGTTTTTGGGGCTTTTTTTTCTTTTTCTTTTTTTAAATTTTTGGGGCTTTTGATCCGGTTTGATTTTTTTTTGCTTTTTTGGTTGCTTTGGGTCCTTTTTTTTTCCTTCCCCGTTTTTAAAAAATTTTTAAAAAACCCCCCCAAAAAAAAAAAAAAATTTCCAAATTTCGCCAACCCTTTTTCCCCAAAACCTTTTTTCGTTTTATTTTTGGAAAGGGGCCCGGGGGGCTTTTTTTCGAATGGGGCCGGGGGGGGGGCATTCCCCCCTCCTGTTTTGGGGGGGGGAACGGGGGGAAAAAAAACCCCCCCCCAGGGGAAAAAAACTTTTTAAAAAAAAAACCCCAAAGGGGGGGAACCCGGAAAAACCCCCCCCCCCCCGGGGGCGGGGGTTTTTTCCCCCATTTTGGGGCCGGTTTCTTTTTTAAAAAAAAAAAAATTTTTTTGGGGGGGGGGGGGGGGGGGGGACTTTTTTTTTTATGTTAAAAAAAAAAAAACCCCCCCCCCCCAGGGGAACCGTTTTTTTTTCCCACGTTTTTGGGGTTTTTGCCCCGCCCGGGGCTCGGGGGGGGGGGGGCCCCCCCCCCCCCCCCCCAACCGGGTCGCAATACAAAAAAAAAAATTTTCGGGGGGGGAAACCCCGTTGGTTTTTTTGGGGGGGGGGGGGGGGGGGACAAACGAACAAAAAAAAAAAACAACCCCCCCGAACCCAAAAAAGGGGCTTTTTTTAAGGGGGGGGGGGGGGGGGGCCTTTTTTCCCTTTTTTTTTCCGGTTTTGATTTTCCCCCAAGGCCTGGGGTTAATAGGCCCAAATTCGGGGGCTTTTTTTGGGCTTTTTTTTTTTTTCATTTGGTTAATTTTTTAAAAACCCATGCTTGCGGTTCCCGTTTTTTGTAAAAGGAATTTTTTTCCCCCCCGGGGGGGGGGGCCCCCCAGTTTTTTTTTTTTTTTTTTTTCCCCAACCTTTTTTCAAAAAAAAAAAACCAAAAGGGTTAAGCGGTGAAATTAATTTTTTTCCGTTTGTTTTGGGGCGGCCAAAAAAAACCAACCGGGGAAAAAAAAAAACGGGGGGGGGACCCCCGGAGGGGGGGGGGGGGGCAATTTTTTAAATTTTTTTTTTTTAAAAAAATTCCCCGAAAAAGGAAGGGAAGGGGGGGCCGAAGGGTTTTTTAATTTTTTTTTTGGGAAAAAATTTAAAGGGCGTGGGGGAAGGGGGGGAAAATTTTTCCTTGTGGGTTTTCCCCCCACCTTTCTTTGGGGTTTTTTCCCGGGGATTTTTTTTTTTTTTTTCTTTTTTTTTCCTTTTAAAATTTATTTCCGGTTTGCCTTTTCTTTTTTTGGGGGAAACCTTTTTTTTTTTTCTGGGGGACTTTTCCCGGGGCATTAAACGGAGGTTCTTTTTTTAAAAGGGGGGGGGGAAAAAACCCGAATTGTTGTTTATGGGGGGATTTTACCCCCCAAAAAGCCTGGTTTTTTTTTACGGGTTTTTAAGAGGGGGCCTTTTTTTTTGGAATTCCCGGGGGCCCCCCCCCCCCCCCAACTTTTGGGGGGGTTTTAATTTCGGGGGCCCGGGTAGGAAATTATTATTTAAAAAAAAAAAAAACCCACCCCCGGGCTGGGGGGGCGGGGTTGGGGGGCGGTTTTCTCTAATTTTTTTTAAACCGTTTTTTAAACCCCGGGCGGTTTTTAATGGGGTTTAAATGGGGGGGTTTATTTTTTTTGCCAAAGGGGGGCTTTTTTTGGAAACCATCCGGGGCCCAATTGGGGCGACCCCCCCCCCAAAATCCGCTGTGGGGGGTGTTTTGTTTAAATTTTTTTTACCCAAAAAAAAAAAAAAAAAAAATGGGTTTCACCGGGGCGGGGGGACCCGGGTTTGGGGGTTTTTTCCGTTTCAAAAAAAGCCTTAAAAAAAAAAAAACTTTTTTCGGGGGGGGAACAAAAACAAAAAACCGGTTTTAAAACCCCAATTTTTTATTTTTTTTTTTGCCCCAGGTTGGGGGATTTTTGAATTTTTTTCCCCGGGGGTTCTTTTTTTTACTTTTTGGTGGGGTTTGTTTTAGGTTGGGGGGGGGGCTTTTTTTTGGCAAGGGGGGGGGGGGGGGGGGGGGGGGCCAAAAAAGTTTTTTTTTTAGCGGCCGCCCGGGAAAAAAAAACCCCCCATTTGCGGCGGCCTTTTTTTAAAAAAAAAAAAAAAAGGGGGCCCCCCCGCTTTGTTATTGTGCTAAAGGGGGGCCCGCCCCGGGGGGAATTTTTTGAATTCGGGCCCATTTTTTTTTGGGGGAACGTTTAAAAATTTTTTTTTCATGGAAATTTTTTTTTTTTTCCGTTTTTTTCCGGGCCCCCTTAAAACGGTTTTTAAATTGGGGCGCCCAACCCCTGGGGGGAAAGGGGCCCCCCATTTGTTTTGGGGCCCGTTTTTTAAAAAAAAAGTAAAAGTTTTTGGGGAAAAAAAAAAACCAAAGGCCGGCATGGGATCGCCCCCTTTTAAATTTTCTCATTTCTGGCTTGGGGGGATTTTTTTTTTTAAACCCCCGGTTGGGGGGATTTTTGATTTTCCAAAAGGGGCCAAAGGGGGGGCCCGTTTGGGGGGGCTTTTTCCAATTTCTTTTTGAAATTGGGGGGCCGGGGGCAATTAAAAAGCTTGGGGGGGGGGGGCCCCCCCAAAAACATTTTTGCGGTTAATGGGGGGAAAAACCCTTTGTTTTCCCGTAAACCCCCCCCCAAAATGGCAATTTTTAAAAAAAAAAAAAAAAAAAAAAAAAAAATGGGGGTTCTTTGTACGGGGCTTTGGGCTTTTTCCAACCGCGGTTTTGGGGGGGGGGGGGGGGGGGCGTTGGGGGGGCCCGTGGGTTTTTTTTAATTTTTTTTTTGTTTTTTCTTGGGGGGGGAAAACCCGGGAACCCCCAAAAAAATTCCTCTTTTTGGGATCCTGGGTTTTAAAAAATTTTTTTTTTTTTTTCTTTCGGGCTTTTTTTTTTTTTTTTCTGGCACCCCCCCCATTTTTTGGTTTTGGGGTTTTCTTTAAACCTTGGGGGGCAGTTTAAAAAAAATTGGGCCAATTCAAAAGGGCCCCAAAACCCCAAATTTTACCCTTTTTAAAAAAAAAAATGGGTTTTTTTTTTTTTTCTTTTTGTTGATTTTTTTTGGACGGGGTGTTTTGGTTTTGGGGGCGCCAGGTGGCCCCCCCCCCCGCGGGGGGGGGGCGGTGTATTGGCGGGGAAGTTTTAAATTTTGGATTAATTTTTGTTACTTTTTCTAAAAAAAATAAAAAAAAAGGGATTGGAAAAAAGGCCCATCAAATTTTGTAACCCCCCGCAAACCCCCCCAAAAAAACCAAATTTTTTCCCGAAAAAAGTTGGGGGGGGAAAAGGGGGGAAATTTTTTTTTTTCCCAAAAAAGGGGGGGGCTTTTTTTGAAAAGGTTGGCTTGGGAAAAAATTTTTTTTTTTCTTTTTAAAAAAAAAAGGCAATTTTTTCCTTTTTCGCTTTTTTTCCCCACTAAAGTGGGGAACCCCCCAAAACCCCGGGGGGGCCCCACCCCCAAGAGGGGGTTGTTTAAAAAAACGCGCGGAATTTATTTATTTTTTTTTTTTCCCAATTTGGCCTTGGGTTTTCCCCCCCCCCACGGGGGGTCCGATTGCTGTTTTTGGGAAAAAAAAACCCAAAAAAAAAAAAGTGTTCCCCTTAAAAAAAACAAAAGGGGGGGGGGCCCCCCCAACAATTTTTTTCGCGAAAAAAGGGCCGGGGAAAAATTTACCCAACTTTTTGGGGCCCCAAAAAAAAAAAAAAAAAAGGGTTCCCGCGGAAAAACCCCCAAAAAAAAAAAAAAAGCGGGAATTTGTATTTTGGTTTTTTCCAATTTTTTTTTTTTTTTTTCAAAAGGTGGGAGGAAAAAACCGGCCTATATTTCCAACCCCCAAACCTTTGGTTTTTTTTTTTTTTTAACCCCAATTCGGAAAAACAAACCCCGGTGATGGGGGGGGGGCCCAAAAGGCCGTTTTTTTTCCCCCCTTTTTACCGGTTTTTGGGGGGGGGGAAACTAAATTTTTTTTTTTTTTCAAAAAAGGGGGGGGGGGGGCGTTTTTTTCATGTCCAAAAAAAGGGGTCAATTTCCGGGAAAAATTTCCAATTCTTTATGAAGTTCGAAAGTTTTGGGGGGAAGGGGGTTGGGGGGCCCCCCACTTTGTTTTTAGGGGGAAAAAAAAAAAAAAAAAAATCCCCCAAACCCCCCCCCCCCCAAAAAAAAAAAAAACCACCCCCGCCCCCCCCACCAATTTTGAAGGGGGGGGGGCCCCAAAAACCCCCCAGTCTTGGGGGTGGTGTTTTCCCCCCTTGGGGGTTTCCAATGGTTCCGAATAGGGGCCAAAGCCCGGCAGGGGGAAATAACATAAGGGGATTTTAAAGAATAAAACCAAAGGGGGGGGGGCTGCTTGGGGGGGGGGTTTTGTTGGGATAAAGGGGGGAAATTAGAAAAAAGTTTGGAACGGGGGGAAACAGTTAAAAACCCCCCAAAAGGTAAAAATTTTTTTTTTTCCCAAAAAAAACCTTTTCCAGGCCCAAAAAAAAAAAAAAAAAACCCAAAAAAGGTTGCAATGGGAGGAATTTTAAAAAAACGGTTGTTTTTTTACGGGGGAGGGGGGGATGGGCTTAAAAAAACCCCCAAAAAAAACCCCCCCCCCCCAAAAGGGGCCAAACCCCTTTTTATGGGGGGCAGGAATTTCTTGGATATTAAAAAAAAAAAAAAGGGCGGCCGGAGTTAAAAAAAAAAAAGGAATTTAAAAAAGGTTTAAAAAAAAAAAAAAAGGGGGGGGGAAAAAAATTGTTCGCGGGGGGAAAAAAGGGGGGGGGGGCCGGGGAAACTTGAAGGTTCCTTTTTTTTTTTTCCCAAAACTCCATTATTTTCTTAGGTTTTTTTTCAAAAAAAAAAAAAATTTTTGGGGGAAAAAAAAAAAAACCTTTTTTTTTTTCATTTTTTTTCCACAAAAAAGGGGTTTTCTATTTGGGGAAAAACGGGGAAAAAAAAGGCCTTTTTTAAAATCGGGGGGAATATTTTTAAAAATTGGTTTCTTTTTTTCCATAAACCCCAAAAAAAAAAATTTTCAACCGGGGCCCCCGGGACCCCCCTTTTTTTTTTTTTTGGCAAAAAAAAAAAAAAAAACCCTACCCGCGGGGGGGTTTTTTAATTTTTTTTTTTTTTTCCCCCCCCTTCCCCCCCATAAAAGGGGCGGGGGGGAAAAAAAAAAAAAAAAAAAAAAAAAAAAAACCCGGGGGGGGGGGGCGGTCCATTTGGGCCCCCCCGGGGGGGAACTTTTTCTTTTTCGGGGGTAAAAAGAAATTTCGCGAATTATGTGGGGTTTTGGGGCCAAAGGGGAAAAAAAGGTTTTTTGGGATTAAAATCGGGGGGGGGAAAAGGGTTTTTTTTTTATCTTTTTTCCCAAGGTTTCGGGGGGGGAAGGTTGAGGGGGGGGGGAACCCCCCGGGGGTTGGGTGGCCCGGGGGGAATTTTGGGGGGGGGCGGGGGGCCAAAATTAGGGTTTCTTTTATAATTTTTTTTTTTTTTTTTTTCCCCCCCATTTTAAGGGGGGGGTTCAAAAAGGATTTTGGGTTTTTTTTTTTTTTTTTTTTTTTTTTTAAAAAAATTTTTGTTGGGGATTTTTTTTTTTTTTCCCCCGGATTTTTAAATTTTTTTTTAAAAAAAAAAGGGGTTTTTTTTAAAAAAAAAAAAAAAAAAAAAAAAAAAAAAAAAAAGTTTCAAAAAATTTTTTTCCCCCCCCCCCCCCAAAAAAAAACCCCAAAAAAACCCCAAATTTTAGGGGGGGGTTTTTTTTTTTTTTTTCTTTTTTTTTTTGAAAAACACCCCCCCAAAAAAAAAAAAAAAAGGGTAGTTTTTTTTAAAAAAAAAAAACCTTTTTTGGGGGAAAAACCTTTTTTTTTTTTTTTTTTCTTTTTTTTTTTTTTTTCCCCCAAAAAAAAAAAAAAAAAAAAAAATTTTTAAAAAAAAAAAAAACCCCAAAAAAAAAAAAAAAAAAAAAAAAAAAAGTTTTCTTTTTTTTAAATTTTAGAAAAAGGGGGGGGAAAAAAAAAAAACTTTTTTTTTTTTTTTTTTTTATTTATTTCAGGAGGTTTTTGTTATTTTTTTTCTTTATTCACCGGGGGTTTCCCCCCCCGTTTTTTTCCAAAAAAAAAAAAAAAAAAAACAAAACCCCCCCCCAAAATTTTAAAAAAAAAAAAAAAATTTGACCCCCAAAAAAAAGGGGGGGGGGGGGGGGGGGGAAAATTTTTTTAGTTGCCAGTTGAATTTTCCTTCTTCTCTTTTTGTG
>Ga0163217_1044554_pt1 | contig 16579 bp, 25 predicted proteins | sample SynspAceP_FD_185933 | JGI IMG/M metagenome (GOLD analysis project Ga0163217, IMG submission 185933) | Saline lake microbial communities from Ace Lake in Antarctica - Synechococcus sp. Ace-P (PacBio error correction) | ecosystem: Environmental > Aquatic > Non-marine Saline and Alkaline > Saline ... | reverse complement strand
CAGTCGCTGTGGCAGCATCGTGCTCCTTGAGCCGCTTCCACGCTTCCAGCGGCGAGTAGCTCAAGTGGATGGTTCAGCGGATGTCAGCCGCCCCCAGAGGCCCTGGTGGGCCGGTCAGGCCAGCCACGAGGAGGCCGATTCCAGCCGAGCCGATAACCGGTTGGAAACCAGGCGCCGCTGCGGCGCTCCAGTTCCTGCTCGGTGGGGAGCTGATCGCGAGTCACGCGCACCTGGCGATCTCGGCTTCAACCTGGTCGGCTGCTCCGCCTCAAAGACGGCTTCGAGGCCTGATGGCCAGGCTGCCGGCCTCCAGCACGATAGTATTGAGATTCCAGGGTCGATGCTCTCGACGGATTCCTTGAGGTCTTCCCGCAGCTCGTTGCACCAGCCGACTGCGCTTGCCCTCAGCCAGCAGGGGGTGCAGCAGGTTCGGCGCCGGGCAAGTGGCGTCGAGAATTCGGCTGCAGCCGGAAACTCCCAGACCATCAAAACACGGCGCGGGGCAGCCTTCAAGCCGTGGTTAGGACGCGGTCGTGTGCGGCCGCTTTCAGGTGCAGGCTTGAAAGGGTGCACCGCCCGGCATCCTCGATCAGATCGTTGGCGGCGGCGGAGTGGACCAGGCACTGGCGGCCACATGGCGCTTCCAGCTCCAGCGCCCCGACCGCACCGGCCATGCCAGGCTGCAGTTCTCGGCCCCGGGTAGCGCCGCCGATGGAACTGGGCCATCCGTTTGCGGGTCAATGGTTCGAGCAGGGCTTGTGCGGTCGCCGAGGATCGGACGGGCCATAGGGGATGGCCCGGGGACAGGCCAGGGCCAGCAGCCGCTGAAACGCCACCTCTTTCAGGCTGGTCTTCGCTTCTGGCCAATTCCTCCAGCACCACCTGCTTCTCCATGCCGGAAGTCGTCTGGCATGGAGGCGGGGGATTCAAAGCACCAGATCCAGCAGCAGGTCGAGGGCTTCGTGGGCCGCTTCGGTGCGGAATTCAGCACCGTGATAGTGCACATCGTCGAAGCCCGGTGGCGGCGTTGCTGGCTGCCCCGGAGGGCCTCGATGCGCCGATCGATTCACCGGCGGGGCTGGCCCGCTTCCCGTTGAACACCATGTGCTCAAGGAAGTGGGCGATCCCCGACTCCTCAGCTTGTTTCGGTGCGGCTTCCTGCCCGCACACCAAGAAATCCAGGCAGACCACCGGCGCCTGCCCCTGGTCGCGCTCACCACACGCACCCACACGTTGCAGGTTGGAGCTGTGGGGCGCGGAAGATTCTCGGGCGATTCGGCTGGAGCGGCAAGTGGGGGAACTGTGCAGGCAGAACCTGCAGGCATTGGGAGGATCTGCATTCTGCTGGCTGAAGCAGCGTTCCGTGGACCAGAACCGCTCCCACGCCGGAAAGCATCCACCCCTGGTGGATGCCCTGGCTGACCAAGTCCGCGAGAGCTGGAGCCGTCCTGCCGGGGTTAGCTCCCCTGCCGATCGCTCCAGACCGTCGGAAGCGAGCAGCGCAGCCTCGTGGCGAAGAAGTTGTTCATTCCGCAACGAGTTGAAAGCGTGGCCGGGGCCTGCGCAACTTTTCACTCAACAGCCCGGGCTCGGTGGCCGGTTTGCCATCCTTCACTGCGTGTTTTTCCCGGATCCCCGCTTCGATTCTACCGCGTTGTTCGGTGGCCGGACATCGTCGCGGGCCCGGCCGGGTCTTCCGCCGCCATCGCGATCTTTCGCCCACCGGTGCCACCCTGCGCCTGCCGGCATCGTCCACTGGCTTGGTGGCGTTTGCCGTCCACCCGTTCAGCCAGCCGCTGCGAGCTGCCGGCCTGGGGCACGTCTTTTCCCCTGTTCGTGCGCTTCGTGCGGCCGGTGACCCCCCGCCGGAAGAGGGCTGGTTCATCGGAGGAGGTCAAGGGGCTCCTGCGGCCGTGCTTCAGGCAAGGGCCTGTGATTGAAGGCAGCGAGCAGCCCCCAGGAACCACGCGCTAGCCTGAATCGCTATCACGGGCAGCTGTCGTATGCAGCAACAGAAAACGCACGACAAGACACGACTGGTTCTGGAGAAGGGCGTTCAAGCCCAACCTGGGCGAACCGTTACATCGAGGAACTCCTGTTCGACGGACCCGAGCCCGCCAGCCGTCCCATTGGGCCTGGTGCAGCGTCGCTGGCTGATGCTCTTTGTGGGGCTACTCGTGCTCGGGCGGCGCTGGGGCCCTGGTCTGGAAGCTGGCCCAGCCATCGGGCCCCGGCCTGCGCAGACAGGCAGTGACCCGGGTCGGCCCTGCCCGAAGCCAGGTGGTTCCAGCCGAAGCCGTTTTCGGCCCTCGGCCGGCTTGACAGCCGGAGATGTTGCGCAAGCTCGCCGCCCGATTTCACCGGCATCGCCGGCACGTCCCCGGATCACCGCTGTTGCTGGTGCAGGAAGGCGGATCGGTTGTGCCCTGGGCCCAGCCTGCTGGCCCGCTTTTGATACGGCCCTCCGCTTGCAGGCGGGAACAACAGTTTGCTGCGCAGCCGCATGAGAACTCGCCGCCAGTTGGTGTGTGATCGAGGTGACATCAACCGCCTATCGCCAGTTGGCCCAAGGCACGGCGCTGACGGGCCGCGGCGGATCTGGAGAACCGCGAGCTTGCGCTGAATCGAGAGTGCAGGGAAGCTGCGGGAAGGGCCGGCGACGAGCTCGTCAAGGTTGGAGGCCGATCTTGGGTCAAAAACACCGTTGCGACGGCCCGATGCCGGCACCGTTGCTGCAGCTGCAGGCCAGGTCGGCGACGGCTCCCGGCGATGCCGGCATCTTGAAGCTCGGCGCCGGGGACCGGATGGAAGCGGTGGCTGAGGTTTATGAAAGTTGACCATCAACCGGATTCAGGTGGGTCAACGTGCACAATTCACCAGTGAGGAACGGCGGTTGTCAGCGGGCACCCTCAACGCCAAGGTGATCCGCATCACCCCCAGGTGCGGTCACGGGACGTGCTCTCCACCGACCCCCCCGGCGACGCCGACGCCCGGGTGGTGGAAGTGCGGCTGAGCCTCGACCAAGGAATTCCAACCGGTTGCTGCAACCTTGCGTGGGGAATGAAAACGCATCGACCCGTTTTCTGCCGTGAGCGGGCGGGGCTGTTGGGGCCGGGCTCTGGGGGCGCGGGCGATTCCGCTGGCCTGGCTGCTCTCACCCGCCCAACCGGTGTGGCGGCCTGGCGGGTGGCGCTGGCGGGCATCAGGCTTCGCCGGCATCTTGATTGTTCATGCAGCCCTGGCGCTTTCGCGGCGGGCTGTTCGGATGCCAGTCGTCACGATCCCAAGGATGTTCGACGCCGATCTGGTGCTGATCAGCCCGCGCACGATCCAGCTGGTCAGATGTCCGGCTTTTCGAGGCGGGCGGCTGTGCAGCAGGCCTCGCGATTCCGAGGTGGCAGGACACGCCGGTGAACTGGAACCTGAATCGATCTGGCGCAACCCCAGAATAACCCGCAGCACCCGCTCGATCTGGCGATCGGCTTTGAAGCCCAACGATCCGCTGTTTCTCGACCCGGAAGCTGAGATCAAGGGCCAGGCGCTCACCCAGCAGCGGCCGGGTCTTCTTCCGATGACAGGTCAAGGGAGGAATTCGGTCCGGTGGCGAAGTGGTTCCGCGAAGCCGCACCGTTGAAACCGGAGGTGGACGCAAAACGGTGTGCCGCGTGGCCGGGCTGTGGGCCTGGGCCCTCTCGTTTGGTCCCGGACGGCAACCTGATCACCAGCCGCGAAACCTTTCTGCGCCTGAGGCCCGGCACGCCGCCCGGGAGCACGAGGTGGGGCTCTTGATGCCGGGGTGGACCCCCGGGGCTGATCCGGTCGCGTGCAGGCGCGGTTGCGGCCCTGCTGCCCCAGGATCGTTTGTCGCGTGCCTGACCAGAGCGAATTCGGAAGAAGCGAGAAGCGAACTACTGCGCAGCAAGCACGGCGATCGGTTTTCATCTTCACCCTATGGCCGCTGGCCATGGCTTGTGGTCGGCTCGCGTGATCGTCTATCAGATCCTCTACTAGCGGACGCGTCAGCGACCACCTGCGGAGTAACGCCACCCTTTTGATGGCGATGCGCCACGGGTTATCCGCTCCGTTCCCTGCTGGGGGTGGGGCCCCGGGAAGGCCTGCTGCTGGCGCATTGCGTCGGCTATCTGCCGGGCTGATGGGTGCGGCCAGGGGCTCTATGCCCTGGTGCGTGCCGCACCAAATTGCCGGTCGAGACTGAACACCACCCCGAAGCGGTGGTGGTGTTCAGCGGATTCTGGGATCGTGCATGCGGGCTCAGCCCACGATTTGCGATGCGCGCCTGGCGACGCCGATCCAGCCGAGCATTTCTTGTCGGCCAGAGCTTTCAGAAACCCATCGCGGCCCCCAACCTTCAGCCCATGGCCTTCCTCACTCACACGAATGGATCCAGGCCATGGATCAAATTCCGCCGGATCCAGCCCCCGGCACCGGTGGAGGTTCGTGGGCCTTTTGTCCAGGGGGCTGCCGTGACGAGCACAAGCACGGGTAGCTAAGTAATGGTTATGGCGAAAGGGGAGATATGACGCCGCCAGGTTCTCCGCGGGGGACGTCGATCTCTCCATCCACCCAGGGGCGGACGTGTGGTGGCTGCATCACGGGCCCATCGGGGGCATGGCCGGAGAGACGCAGGCCTGCTCACCTTGTGGGGGGATGTGCGTCAGGGTTCAGCAGGCCAAGTGCGGTGCTGGGGGCAGGCCCTTGAAGGTGATCGAGGCCGGGGCCGGCGCCAGCGCTGCGCCGCCAGATCGCATTCGATTTTCCAGGGCCACAACCTGCTCGCGTTGTCTCAAGCGCCGAGCAGAACGCTGCATGATGGCTGCTCCGACCTGGCCGGGTCTGAGCTACTCGGGCCCGGCGTTGATTCAGTCGCCGCGAATGGCTATGCGCGGGCGGTTGGGGCTATGAGGCGCGTACCACCTGGCCCAAGTGCCCCCCACGACCCTCCGGTGGCCAGATAAGCCAGCGGGTGGCGATGGCGCCGGCGCTGGCTCGCCCACCCGAGGCTGCTGGCTGGCCGATGAACCCACCGCCGCCTTGACAGCCGCAGTGGCCGGGATGTGGTGGATCTGCTCAAAGGTCTGCGCGCCGCGAGCAGTGGCTGCGCCGTGCTGCTGGTGACCCACGACCCGCGCTCCCCGTCGATGTGGCTTGATCGGTTTTGGCTGGAAATGGAGGATGGCCGCTCGGCTCTCTCCCTCGTCTGCTCCACTGGTGGCCTGGCCTTTTGATGGCAGGAGTCAGGCATGGTTTTCTTATCCCCAGAAAACAAAACGGAGTTTCTCGATGTCGAAACGCAGAGGAATCTGAAGAAGGAAAAGCAGGAACGCAACCGCTCCTATCGCGCGTAAGTTCAGAAGCGCAAGTTTGCGCACGACAATGGTCGCGGTGAAGGGCGCTGGCAAACAGGCGTCACCGGCACGGCCTAACAACGGCGGCGCCGGGCCGACTGACCCGGCAGACGCATGTTTCCAAGCGTTCGTTCATCCCACCTACCAACCGGCGACCGATCCTCGAGAATGTCTTGCGCCGCCCGGAGAACCAGGAACCCGGCCGCTTCGGGGTTGATTGCTCGTTATGAGGTCGTCGTTTCCGTGACGGACGGCTCCACCGATGGCACCGCCGAGTGGCATTGCGCCAGGAGGCAGCCAGTTTTCCCCATGCTGCGCCTGATCGAGCAGGACCTGGGCGGTGCCGCTGCCGGCGCAATATTCGCAGGTTGTGGATTGACAAGCCCGCTGGGAGACGTTGATCGTTCTTCCATCGACAGCGATCTGGTGGGACGCGCCGGCTTCGTCTTGCCGCCCATGCCACAGGGCCCTGGAGCGCCACTGGCGCCAGGCGGTAACAAAACTGTGCTTTCACCTACGGGCGGTGATCAACACCAGTAACTTCGCCGATCCCAGCAGCGAGCCCCACAAGCTCAGCGATCACTCTTGGCTATTTCGCCACCGGCAATGTGGCATCGACGCGACCTGCTGGAGCGCTCCGGGGCCTGTTTCGACCGGGCTTCCGGCTCTATGGCTGGGAAGACCTGGAACTTGACCGTGAACGGCTGCGGCCGGATGGCGGTTGGTGCTGGGTGCGTTGCCCGCAGGGCCCCTCGGCTTATCACTGGCACCCGGCCCTGCGCAGCCTGGAGCATGGTTTTTTTCCGACTTGGTGCGCTCTGGAGCAGGAACGGGCCCGGATGTGGTGTCTCGGTTTTTATTACCGGAAATACCACCCACCGCCATTCGGGTGCGCGTTCATCATCCAGTTCCCCTGCTGCATCGGCCCTGCTCTAGGGAACTGCTCACCGCGGTGGCCTGCTCAATGAGCGCAGTGCCTCAGGCCCTTGCTGGCCTGGCTGTCATTGCGCCGTGGCCCATTCCGACCTGGGCGATGGAACTTGCTGCGCCTTGCCGCTCACATCGGCTATTCCGGTGTGCGCGTCCTCTTCCGCGGAAGCCCGCGCCGCGTGGGCTCAGCTTGAAAATCAGCCAGGCAAGCGCTTTGGTTAGCTTGGGTTAGTCCCTAAAAACACCGCAGCACCTGTCCGTTCGGTGCTCAGGCGAATCCCGGTGCGCCGCTCCTTTATCCCCACTCCCACTGGAGCTGGCCATAAGATGACTGCTGCCTCTCGCTCTGATCCCTGCAGGGGAGGCGTACACCCGAAACCCCACCCTTAACCATGGCTGTCGTAACCCTCTCCGAAATGATGGAGGCGGGTGCCACTTTGGGGGCACCAAACCCGTCGTTGGAACCCCAAGATGTTCGCGCTACATCTATTGGCGCGCGCAGTACGGAGTTTCAATCACTCGACTCTCGTGCAGACCCCTCTGCATGAACAACGCTACAAAATGGACCCGCAGTGCCTCCCGCGCTTGGCAAGGCGTTTTTGTGTTCGTCTGGCACCAGAAAGCAGGCCTCCGAGGGTGATCGCCCTTGCAAGCGCGGCCCGCTGCGGTGCCTCCTACAGTGAAACCAGCGCTGGCTGGGGCGGCTATGCTCACCAACTGAAGCACGATGCGCGCCCGCATCGATCGGCTCAAGGATCTTGAGCGGATTGGAATCGTCTGGCGCCATCGCCATTGCGCCCCAAGAAGAAGCCGGTCCTGTGCTTGCGGCGCGGAACTGGACCTGGTCTGCAGAAGATATCTGCGGCCGGTCTCAAGAAACATGCGCGCCTGCCCGATTGTTGGTGATTCCTTCGTCGACCAGCGCCGCGAATCCACGCTGTTCTGGATGGCCGCAAGCTCGATAATCCTCGCCTGGTGTCGATGGCTGGGACACCAACTTGCGATCCGATCTCACCTGAGCGTGCCGATTTCCTGCAAACGACGACGCGGTGCGCTCCGTTCATGTCGTGCTCGGTCGCCTCGCCGACGTCGATCAAATGGAGGGCCGCCACGGCCGACTCCCACCGATCAACGGGCCAGCGAAGACGCTGGAGGCGCTTGAGCGCCCCGGGGCCGTCCGCCTGCCGGCCCTCCCCTCACCCAGTCCTCATCCAGCTCATCCTCCCCCTTTCTCTCTTCTTCCTTTTCTCCCCAATGGGCTGTGATTTCAGCCAAATAGCTCGTCAAGGGAAAACGGCGCGACACAGACCGGCTCCGAAGGATGTATGAAACTGCAAGAAGGCGCTCCAAGGGAGCCCAATGGCGGACTAATGACCAAGGCGAAACCTGAGTGTTGCGTCAGAATTGGGATCGCCACCGCCGCAGAGAGGCGGGTTCGCACCGCTGCTGAAGGGCTCGATTCGGGCAGCTACATTACACCGGTTGCGCCGGGGTGGGCGATGCTTTGGAGACTGGACTGCGAAACCGATTTTTCGGTCTGCCCGCGGTGATGTCTTCCGGATCTTGCTGCCAACGTGGCGATGCATCGATCGCCCGCCTGCCCCAGCACTTCGAATACGTTCAGCACCGATCAGATATCCAGCGGAGATCGTGACGCGAGAAGGTGATACGAAAATGGCCGCCGACGACCCTTCGCCCTGGTAAGCCCGAAGCAAGATGAGGAAAAGATTGTCGAGCCGGGGCGCGCTGAATCGCAGCGGACTCAAGGGAGCTGGGCCACTTGCTGGATCAACCCATTCATCAAGGATCAGCTCGACTCACGGTTGGCCGTGAACTCGGTCAAGCAGGTGCCCCGGCCAACTCGGTTGAAATAGCATTCCAGTGTTCAGGCGTTACACCCTGCTACACCCTTCGGCGAAGGCATTTGAGGTTCGAAGCAGAGCGACTTGCTGGCCGAAGTGGCTTTCAATGGCGTCTGGCACTCCGCCTGAGCACTCCTGAGGCTCCATCGCGCCTGAGCACTCCTGTACGCCTGAGCACGGAGCGTGCCCTAGCCTCTTCCTCCTCCTGCCGCCCCATGCCCCATGGCCTTGGATTCCTCAGCAGGCCACCCTTGCATTGGACGGGGTGACCACGATCCCAAGCTTGATGTGCCGCTTTCCCGGGCCTCGCTGCGAAGCAAACGGCGGCCTTTTGTGCAGGAGATTCTGGCCCCATATCCTCGCAGACTGAATGTGCTTTTCAGGTGTAAAGGGCCTGCGATGGCGGTGCAGCAGGGCCCAACCTTCCATGTGGTCCACCCCGCGAGCTCGGTTCCAAGAGAACGTCTATGTGTGACCCTGGCTCTAAGGCAGCTGGCCGTCGGACTTTGCGGCAGCGCTTTGGGCTGAGCTTGCGTGAGCGCTTGCGGTTGCTTTGCCTTCACCCTGGAGCAAAAAACTCGGTGGTGGCTCGGTCCAGCTATAAGTGCGACGGGCACGCGTGTTAGGCCGCCAGCAAGCTCGGTCGTATATCGACCAGAGACTCTATGACCTACATAGCGCGCAGCGTACGTACAGGGGAAGCAAACAGCGGGGCGTCTTTGTGGGCGCGATAGCTGGCACGGGGGCGATTCAGAGACGACGGGGCTTCCTCGCCTGCCGGCCCCAGGCTCCCCTTGGCCACCGGTAGTTCGGTGCGGCTTCGGCGCTTGATCTTTTGGCCCCTCTCCGCTTGGAGTTGTTCGCCTCGGGACCCTGCCGGGCTGGCGGGTCTTCAACCGGACCCTGTGCCACCTGAGGTGGGACCGATAGGTGCCTCAAGAGGCCAGGTCGCTCCACGGGGGACGTTGCCGGTTGACGCACAGCGACGACGAGGGACCTAGGCGGACGTAAGACAATAGGACGGACTCCAGGCGTATGCACGCACGAAGACCGGTGGGTCTGACGAAACGAGCGCGATCTTGACGATGACGACTGCAGACGGTACGCGTGTGGGTTCGAAAGTGCCTAACGTCCGAACATGCTGGGAAAACGGAAGGCTGAGCTCGGTGAAGGACAAGCGGAGAGGAAGAGCTGGACGTGGGAAGGAACGCCAGGAATGGGGAGACCAACCGAAGCGATCGAGCCTCGCTTGTGCCCCCGGCAACCGCTTGAAGCTGCCTCAAGTGGTGGGACTCCCTCGCTCGGGCCCTGGAGCGTGCGGCCTTGCGGCAACCTCTTCCTCATGCGACTTCAAGTCATTCGAGCCCTTGCTTCGCCTCGGTTCTGACCCGCAGCTTGCTTGCCGCCGATCAACTTCTTTCTCGACGCCGTGCTGGCTGGTCAGGTTGGTGAGGCGATGCCTGCCCAGCCAAACCTCGTCTGCGGCGTCGCTGCAGTTGTCCCTTGCCCTGACGCATTGGGCCGGCCAACCTGTGACGGCCGATCTCGGTTGGCTGTTGCGCCAGCCAGGTGTGCTGATCTGTGTGATGTCCGCGATCCAGGCCCGTCTTGCGCACCTGCGCCGCCGGGTGGAGCGGCAGGGCACGTCAAGATGTGCAGCCAAATGGTTCCCCGCCAGCGTATTTCTCTCGCCAGCCTGGCAGTGTGCGGCGGTGGCTCGTCCCGGTCGCTTGTAGGCGGGGAGCAGAAGTGGTTGGAAGGAAGCAGCCAAACCAACTGCCGATCTCCTCCCTGAGCGCTCCCCCCAGCGATCGCCTGGGGCCGGACCAGTCCTGCCTGGGGCAGGGGCAGTGGATCGCGACCTTTGCAGAAGGCCCTCGGAGCTGGAAGCCGCGCGCGGTTCGCAGATCTTCGTAAGTCCGGTGCGCCTCTTAGCGCATTCAGCAGGTACACTTCCTGTGTCGCCGCAGGAGCGTTTGCCTCTCGAGCTTGGCCGCAAGGGCCTGCTTTCGCTCTCAGATGGTGTGCTGCGTCTCCACCTGGCTCGGCCCCTCTCTCACGGAATCTTTCAGCGCCTTACGCCAAGCCTGAGCCTCCAGCGGCCCGTGCGGGCTTACTTTACTCCGCAGGTTAAGGCAAGAAATCCTGGTGCGGGCGCCTGCCGCGAAGCCGGGCTCGCATCGATGTCCTGCTGCGCCGCTCAGCCGCTGGGATATGGCGCTCACGGGACCATCCCCCTTACGACACCTCGCCGCCTAGACCGCCCTGGCTGGCGAGCCAGCACCGTGGAGCTCCAGACCTCAGAGCCAGCCCCGGTCTGGCGGCCGCGCCGATCCGAGCCGGACACCCCCCTTGCCGCAATTGCCAGCGGCATCGGCCCCAAGGACCGCCACACGGCTGGCTGGCCTTGGCCTGTTGCTTGGCCCCGCCGGTTATGCGCCGACCCTTGCTGCGCCTATTACCCTCCGGTGCACTCTACCCCCGTGACTACGCCCATTTTGCCTGCGCATCGATGCCACCTGTCTATGGTGCCGGGACTGGAGACCGCCACGATCGTGGCCACGGTGCTGCGCTGGCCATGCTTTGCCAGTCCGCGCAATCCAACCTTCTCGGATTCTTGGAACTGGGCAAGCTTCCAGGACATCACCGGACGGCTGCGGATCAAGCAAATTTTTCGCCGGCAGCTGTTTCACCTCCACCGGTAGCTGGCTGAGGTCCCATGGGACGCCTGTACCCGCTGGGCCTGCCACCCTGGCGGCCAGTGGGTTGGTCAAGGAAAACGCGCTTACGGTATCCCGCCTGCAGGACCCCCTTGATTCGAAGTGCTCGAAGCCCCCAATGCGGCGCGGTGCGCTTCGCAGCCAGGAATCGGTGCGTCTGCTGCCTCCCGGGTGTATGGGCTCACCGAGGCGCCTCACCGCCGATCGCCTACGCAGGCGGTGGCAGCGGTGCTGCCAGGCCGCCGGCCCCTGGAGGCGATCCCCTGCCGCTGCCCTGCGCCAGGCGGCTCGAGTGATCGATCGCCCCGCCAGGACCTTGCATAGGGAATCCATTGCGCCCACAGCACCGCTCGGCAGTGCAGTCTCATGCGGCACGCCGGCCACCGCACTGGTGTTCGATTGCAGGCTGCTGTTTGCCTGCACGCGGGCTGAAAGCTGCGCTATAGCACGGCTGCCCGTAGCAACAGTGATTCAGCCGGTCCGACCCTAGCCCCTTGGTGCTAGCCAGCGAGGCCAGGGAAGCCTAGGTGGCCGGCTCTCCTGGGACCTTGCTTCCCTTTCGCTCACATTCGGGACCCCAGCAGCGGTGTGCTCGCTGAAGATCCGCGCCGACCTCCGTTCAGGAAGCAGGCGCATGGGCCGCATAAGTTTTGCTTGCCAAGGCGACCGTCGGGCAGCGGCAAGACCGTCCGGGTGTCAATTGGGTTGGCCGAGTCGCGGCCCGTGCTCACCGCCATCCGAGGCGGTCGGATTTGCCAGGGTGCCCTGATGGCTACCCACCGAGGTGCTGGGCCCAGCAGCACGCCCGCAAGCTGGGCGACTATGGCTGCCCCAGGATGGCACATTCTAGCAACCGTCCCTGGCTCACCGGCTCCCACACCGCGTCCCGCGCCGCGGCAGGAACTGCTTGCAGGATCTGGCCTAACGGTCGGATAGTTTGAAGAGCTGCTGGTCGGCACCACGCCTTGCTTGCGAAGCCCGGTGCAGTTCGCCCGGCTGGCCTGGATGGTGCGTCCGCGATGAAAAGCACCGCTGTCGCGGCGTGCGCCAGCGCCAACCGCACTGCTTGGCGGAAAGGACTCCAGAGGCCCCATCTGCCACGATGACGGCCACCCCGATTCCGCGCACCCTTGGCCCTCTTTCCGTGCATGGCGATCTGGAGGTGTGGTTTCAGATCGACGGGAACTGCCACCCCCGTCGCCGGTCGCACGGTGTGTACCCAACTGCTGGCTGGGCGAAGTCAACGGGCAGGCAGGCCTACCAGCTGATTCGCCAGCAGGGTGGCCCCTGGGTCTGCGGGCTTATGTGGGTCCTTGCCCTGGTGTGAGGATCGGACCCCTGCGACCTGCGTCGCTGCAGGCGGGGAAGGATTCGACAACCAGCTGCAGCGGCGAGGTTGCTCGCCGACTGCGTTGTCGGTTGCCTGCATTGCGATGGGTACTCACGCTATCGACAGCCACGACGAAGCCGCGGTGCAGCTCACCCGCCTCGTGGCGGCTGCCACCCGATGTGCCTCCGTGTCCACCCAACTGTGGATGGAGTGGGCGGATTGTGCCCAGGGCCAGCGTTGATGGTGATTGAGCATGCCGGATCGCTTCGGCCTGGGCCAGCTCACCAGCTGCGCGTGGGCCGGGTTGTGGGCTGGGGCGTTGCGGCGGTTCGTCCCACTGCCGCTGTTGATCAATGACAGCCGAATGAATCCCTTTCTGGCCCAGGCCAGGCGCCTGGAGCTGTTGGTAGCGCGTCCGCGACGGCTTTGAGATCGCCGAGATCGGACCTGCGCTTCTGCGCATGGATTCGCCTGTCGTCAGGTCGGTCGTGCTTGTGCACACTCGCTCAGTCCTGGACCTGCGCAGGATTCTGGCCTCCTGGGCCGCCTCAGCGCGATGGACGGCGAGGGCTGCTCGAATTGCCAGGCCCGCCAGGTGGCGCAAGGAGTATCCTGGCGGGCGACTACCTGACGCTGGACGGTCCATTGTCCGGGCCTTTGCGACCAGGCACTTGAGCGAACAGCGTCCAGGCCGACGCGCCCGCCTTGAATTTGACGCGTTCATCGGTCTGCTGGGCGGGTCCCCCGCCAGCTGATTTCGCCTTGCCACGTCCCTGGAGCACGGTCGCGAATCGACGAGCCAACGGCGGCAATAACGTCTTTGAGCTCCCCCTGCGGCCAGCCCTGCACTCGCCTCGTGAGCCCCATTGCCGTCATCAGAGCCTCGGAGCCCCCCTTATGGCAACGGGCTGGCGGTTGGTACCCTTTCGGCTGCGCCGCAGGGCGATAGGGTGGAAGCGCTCGTTGGGATGGCCCCAGGGCCCGACGCTTTGCTAGCGCCAGGATCCAGCCCTGCCGGAGCTGGCGAGCTTCGATGCCTTGGCTGGCCGGTGGCGCGGTTCCAGGCCGTTCATGGTGGAGCACGCCCTGCCAGTGAATGGGCCCTCCGGGGGCACGTGGCGGCTGAGACTTCTCAGTGCCGAGGGCGGGGGAGGGCCATCCCGCGAGCGTGTGAAGCCGCATCACTTCTGGGCGGCCACCCAGTGAGGATCTAGGCCACGCCGCCGGACCGCACTAGACCGGCGCGGCCCCGTGACCCTCACCACTGGCTGAGGCAGCGGTGTCCCCGCCTGGGCGGATGGCGGTCGGCGGAGATCGATGTGCGATCGCTGCGGTTTTTCAGAGCCGGATCACTTACGCCGAACGGCGCGCGAGATCCCAGCAGCCAAGCCGCCCTCTTGGCACCTATCGGCCGCTGCCTGCTGGCCGAAAGGCGATGGCCGTTGGCGGGATTCAGCCAGACATCCCTACGATGGTGGGCATTCAGCTATGCGAACCAGCTTCTGGGCCTGGCGTTCCCGGTCAGCCCAACCGCCTGTTACGGCCGCTGGCTCAGCCGGCTGTGGTTGAACGGCTCAATGCGCGGCAGTCGATGGAGCCTCACGCCAGATTCCGGTCGGCCTCATCGCGGCTTGAGAGGTTTTCTGGCTGGGCACAGTCCTTTCAGGCTCGCCTCAGCCATTTCGCTGCACCTGGCGCAGCCGGAAGCAGAACCTTGGTGGATTGGCCAGCGAACTGCTGCAGCTGGCGCCGGTAGGCGCCGAGCATTGTTTGTCGCTCTGCAGGTGGCTTGATCGGGCGGCGGGTGTGCCCGGCTGGCACGGCACGGCCAGGCATCTCGAACGGCCCTGGGCCAGGGACCGGCGCCGGCCTCGGCAAAGCGGCGATCGGGCCGATCAAACCCGAACAGAAAACTTTTCTCACGGCAAGTCCTTATATGAACGGCAGCCTTCTTCAAGCAGGCAGGCATCTCTATCCGATCATCAGTTGGTGAACCGGCTAACAGGGCACCGCACTCGCGTTTCTAGGACGCCCGAGCTGGCCGACGGAAGTCACCAAAGCTGCGCTCTGGCCGGCCCCCGTTTGGGCTCGTATTTTCCATTCGCACCAGCAGGGCTCCGGGTTGCCTCAGATCGGCTCAATGCTCGTGCATCCGCTCCAGGTAGGGGTGGCCAGGCACGGTGAAGGTTCGGTGTGCCGCCAGCCAGGAGTCTGGTATTGCTCCACCCCACTCGCCCACAAGAACCGACTTCGGCATGTGGGGCGTGAGCAGCCATTGGGGCAGCGGTCATGTCGCCACCAGCACGGTTTGCCTCGATCCTCCAGCCGCTGCAGCAGTACCTTTCGAGGGCGAATCGAGCACGGCCGGCAAGGATCCGCTCCGCTTCGAGTTGACATGGCCACGGCCGCAGGTGGGCAGCGTCTGGGCAGGCCAGGGCATGGCGCGCGAGGGAGGACCGGATGGCTTTCCGGTGACCGCAAAGCCCAGGGCCCAATCAGTGGCCAGCCCGCAGGCTTGGAGCGCTGAGGATGTGCCGAGTTTGCAGGCAGAACAGGTCGTTGATTCGGAAGGTGAGGCGCAAACATTCGAGCTGGTAAGTCTCAACGAGGCGCCCGCGAAAGGCCCTGTCTTGACCGTTCCCTCTCACAGGAGCCCGCAGAGTCGGGGGGCAGGCGGACGAACCAGATCTCGGCATGCTCCAACCGAGATAAGCGGTGAGCTTGGCCTGGGTTTGGCCGCAGGCTTTTGGCGGAGTATGGAAGGGACAGTAGCGGAGCAGCCGCCTTTTGAACACAGGCAGTGGCCCCGGTCTGCATGCGATCAGAAATTTCATACCGGGCGTGGCGGCGCAAGCTCCCGTCCTGCGGCCGTGTCGCGCAACTGCCACGGGCGAGCGACCGCACCTGAAGACGAGGATGCGAGGGAATGTGTCTCGGCGCACGTAGCCAGAGCGGATCGGCCGTTGCGGGCGAAGGTGTCCTCACTTGTTTGTGGGTCCGCCCCATGCCGCCGCCCACATTACACGTTGGCAGCCGCCGCCAGCCGTGCCGCCCCGGATCGAGTCTGAGAACCACCCCAGGCCGGGATGTCCTGGGTCGGCAGATCAACGGAGTTGTCGAACTGGACCGCTGACGGCACCGTTGAACTGTGGCGCGGAAGGTAGGATGCCCCCGTTTAGGAAGGGAGCTCCGCTTTGGCATCGCCGTCTTGAACAGGAGCCCTGCTGCATCTTGCGGAGCCCGTTGCCCTTGTTCACCCAGGGCAGGAGCGAAGCGATAAACTGTGCGTCGCCATTCCCCCAGGAGATCGAGGTAGGAGGCCTTTCGGCGGGCCTGGAGACGAGCAGATCGGCGATCTGCTCGGCAGAGTGCGCGCGCGGCGGGATAGCCCCTTCTCAGAGGGCCGCTGCCGGCGCTCCATTCACATTTGCGGTTTGATGTCACCAACAGAGCGGCCAGGGTGGAGCCCATGGCAGCGGCAACATCGGTGTCCGATTTTCAACCTCCTGCATGGTCGGCCTTAGGCCCGATTGCCATGCGCCAATATCTTGGAACGGGACCTTGGCGGGTCGTTTACCGCAGGGTTTGCCGTTGCGAGTCGGTCGAGCCAGGCATTCAATCACCATGGCCCAAGGATAAAGGCGGCACGAGGGAGACATCAGCCGGCGGGGCTGCGGGCCAGCGCGAAAGCATTCAATCTTGGCCAGATCCTTCTCACTGGCCTTTCTGGCGATGGTCGCGGTTTGTGCCTCGCTGGTAGCCTTGCCGTGGAACTTTTCAGAGGATTGGGGACCGCCCCAAATCGGCTTGAAAGAACGCGCTTCTCGCTTCCTGGTCAGCTCCAGAGTGGCCCAGGGGTTTCTCTTTGAATGAGTGGTCCACTAGCTCGCGCCTTTAGAAGCTATAGCTCGAAACCTTGGCTCGGGAGGGCGTCAGGGGGAGAAAGGAGTTCACAAACAAACGGCCCCCGTCCAATTCCCACCAGAAGGTAGCGGAAAAAGCAAAGGGGCGCACTCCAAACAGGCGATTTTCCAACAATAAACACGTCAGGGGCTTCCCGAGAGGAGGCAAACCCAGTGGGGCACCACATTTCACTTTTGCTGGAGATCAGGGCAACGAAGGGATGCCAACGCCGGGGATTTTATATTTTGTCCCGCCCTTTTTGCCGATTTTCACCCCCAGGCTTGGGAAGCGGAGCAGAGGTTGCGGGGGCGACAGGCGGGCCTGGGGCTGCTTGCGGGCCCTCGGGGGGACCATTGGGGGGGCCCTCGGTTTCCGCATTGGGCCAAAACCGTTTTTTTTTTAAACCCCCGGCGGGCCGACCTTTTTAAAAAAAAAAAAAAAATTCTTTTTTTATTTTTTCCCCTTTCT
>Ga0163217_1103280_pt1 | contig 16580 bp, 11 predicted proteins | sample SynspAceP_FD_185933 | JGI IMG/M metagenome (GOLD analysis project Ga0163217, IMG submission 185933) | Saline lake microbial communities from Ace Lake in Antarctica - Synechococcus sp. Ace-P (PacBio error correction) | ecosystem: Environmental > Aquatic > Non-marine Saline and Alkaline > Saline ... | reverse complement strand
CCCATTGGATCCCAAGGCTCCAATTCATACTGGGCCTCATCTAAAGCTTTCAACCCAATTTTCTGCAACGTATTTCTTTGTCTACGCTACTTTTGATAAGTTAAACTCATCCAACCACTTGTCACTCAAGAGAAAACGCCTTTTCTACCAAGGCTTAATCGCCCAGCTGTTTTCGACTTCCCAAGTTTAATGGTTTTCCATCGTTGTCTAAGTTGACCCCAACCTGAACCATCGGCATGCGTTAATAAAGCTCTTCACCATTAACCAAACGCTGAGCTTGGTCATCTTCAGCCTGCCAAGAGTTAGCGTAAACTGGTAGGTATTTTCGTCCATAAATGCCTGCTTCGCGTTCAAGACATCTGTCCAAACATCACAACCAACCAGGGACGGGTCACCGGCTTTGATAAAGCGATTGCCTGCATCTTTTAAGACGTCAAATCGGTGTATTGATGTAGCGAATCGGGTGGCCTTCTTTACACGGGTTCCCAAGTATTTTAACGTATACGCTTTTGCCATAAGGTTTTATCTTCAGTTGGGAGCATTCAATAGGCTAACTTAAACTCGTTAAGTCCCAACCAACGAGGTTTTAAGAATTCTTGTGGTGTGCTATTCGCGGATACGATTGAATTTCATTGTCTCTATTCGCGGGTAATCATAAGTTAAAATTTTTTCAGGAACTTCTCGACGGCTTACCAATAACATTGTAATAAAGTACAGCATATCATCTTTTTTTAAGCTGTCAGTTTTTCTGTTGTTCACCATTTCTATGCCTTTTCAGTTAAGACACTCGCAAATTCACGTATTTTGCGGTTAAGATTTTATTAAAATAGCTGTATGAGAAGAATGGAAACGTTTCTGGCATTCACTGATTTAGGTACTGCCACCGTATGTTCTAAAATACCTAGAAACATATCCATTGTCGCCATCTTAACTGGATCCATCCATAAGATGAGCATAATCCTTGAATTTTGAAGCTTCCTTCTTACTGTATCTAAAATACCTATCTAAAGAAAATAATTGGCTTTTTCTAACTTATCCCCAAAATAATGTATAGTTTTTGCGAAAACTCAAAAGGTTTCCATTATTTTAAGCGTATCCATTGTTCCACACGCGCGGTATTAAGGGCTGCAAACATTCCAGCAGCGACATTTGATTGTTGTGGTCATCTTCACCACTTTGTGTTTCTTGTGAAGAAAAAGAGATGGGCGTCTAAGCAAAGTCATTGGTTCTAAAGAAAGCTATGTTGATTCCAACTTTAGCAATCGCTCCTTTAATTTATTGGTTCACGATTTCCTTCAATCGAGTTTTTAAATTGCGTTAATAGGTCTGTATTGATTTCAAAAAATTCTCCTTCCTTCATTCTTTTACTAATCCTATGTTACTCTTCATTTATCTGATTACCATTCGTTTTGGCAAGTAAGAGTATTTTTTTTAAGTCTGACTAGTTTTTTATGTCCTACAACTTTTTATTATTTTGTTCCCAAGACTCTGGGCAAACAATTCCGGATGCTCGTCCAGCACTATCATTTAAACAACGTCACTTAACACCCACCTCTCCAGGAAACAATTGTCTGGATGCAAATTCATCGGAAAAGAGGCATATAAAAAACCACCCGGTAACAGCCATAATGAAGATTTCCAAACCCGTGTATCGTATGCTTTTAAGGGCGTTTTACTTCAAAATCCTTAAAACCAAAGTAGATAAAAGAAATGAGCATTTTTTTCGAACAAAAATAGATGCAAATCAAACCGGAGCGAAATAACGAAGCAAAGGATGCCTTGAACACGGGAGAGTAAGATGGGACACTATAAGGAGAACAAACTCTTTTAAACAAATTTTTATCTGTTTGTGCTTCAGTAGTTTATCGCTGCCATAGGCTTAATACGACAACCATCAGTAGTTGAGAAACTTTAACGACTTGGATGGTCACATAAAATCATATCCGCCTCAAGTTAAAAGACTGGCTAGCTGGGTTGTGAAGACAGTTAAAGATGGTTGCCATCATCACTATACGGCTGACCACGAAATTATTGTTTGATGGTGTTATCGCATTGTTTCACACCCTTTTTTTTATATTCTTCCTATTCTACAGGATTTGTCTATAAAAAACAACCTATTTCAACTAACAAAACACAAAAAAAATCCTTCGACACGGACCAGAGTCCTGTTCGAAGCGAAAAGTTTATTTTTTTTATCTTGTTTGATTTTCTACTTCCAAAGATGCTTCTACTACTCGCCAGTGTAGCGGGCGCGACGACTGTTGCCAAAACCGAGTCGGACCCTTCACTTTTGGGAACAGTTTCAAAGCGCTGATGCTTCCATAGCCAACTTAGCATTTTTCGGGTGTTAGGTTACAGAATGTGGGTCTTTGCACACTCATGTTGTTTGCTTTCCCTAAACTTGTATTGAATCTTTAATTCTTAGTGATTTTGCATTATTTTTTACCCCTTTTGATTTTTTAGGTTATTAGATTAACCGTCTTGCTAAGATTAGCGGGTTGTTTTGTAGCGGTATTCGTCAGGAAACCACTGCTGTTATGAAGCTGGCAATCTGCTGACTGCTTCTAGCGCTGCGGTAAACCTTCAACTTGTTCTGGTGTCACGCCTTGAACGTATCTGCGTAGTTGCGTTTTGATAATTTTTTCGTTCACTGCATCTTCGAAGTTGAACTGCGATTGACCCTTTTATTCCATTTCTTTTGCCATAATGTGTAGGCCTCCTTGTTTTATTTTTGTAAGGTTTGTCATGACTGCTTACACCCCCTAATACAACGTTTTGAAATCTGTTTATGTGTTACCCTACTGCTTTTAAATGGACAAGAAAAGGCTTGGCAATTTCGTGATGACGCTTTGTCCGCCATTGGTAAAATCTCTTGCGACTGACTTGATTATTTTGTGCAATCTCGTTACAGTAAGCCGTAAATGACGGCAATCTATTAATAAGTTGTTTCTTTTTCTTCGTCAAAAACCACCAACATCTTTTTGGAACAAGTCCATTGCTAAGCACTCATTTTCAAAGTGGGGATTGTCTATCTGGGTAGTTTTCCTCCATTAACCACTGGCCAAGCGGGATTCGTTTTAACGACATGCGCTGTTTCTTTCCTTGCGGTAAATCCCTTACGTGCATTGGATTTTTTTTGAATGCAAAGCCACCAAAAGGATAGATAAACGCCTCTTTCTTCTGGATCTTCTGGGAAAGTGTCATACGCTTTCTACTAGCTTTAATAAAACCTTGTTGCCACAAAATCACGTAATCTGGATGCGTCCGCTGATTCCCTCTCTTTTTAAACAACAACCAAATACAATCGGCTATGACGTCAAAAAAGCCGTTTCCTTTTCAAGTAGACATTTTTCTTATCATTCTCGATCATTCCTTCATAGGAGTGTTACAAGCCTTGTACACTGATAGCATAATCTCTTACACTTTATTGTGACAACGCTTTAAAAAATTGATCAAAACCAGCTGAATAAAAGAAAAAATGCAGAGTTCATACGCAAAATGAGTCTGTTTTAATTTATTTTTCACAGCACACTAAAAATAATGGCTTTTTAAATGTGTCAAATAATCTAAAAATGCGATTATTTTCTTTGGTAAATAGTTTGAAAAGATTCAGCACTTTATTTCATGAAAAAAGTTCTTCTTATCCACTAATTGTAGGCTCTATGGCCATATTTACGAGGATACATTACTAAAATTTGATAAAAAAACAATAAAAAAAATTTTATCATAATGTAAAAAAGCGAGATTTCTCTCGTGAAATCGGTTACAATGCATCTGTAATTATATTTTTTTTTGGACCACTAATTAGGAATGGGAATGCTATTAGGGTAAAGGATGTTCGATCAGTTTCAAGCGATGACTACTTATAAGACGTTGGGAAAAAGTAATTTAATCACTCATCGTATCTCAAGTTAATCAACGATGGGACTTCAAGATGCCACACTATTGCGTTGAAGAAAACTCCTATCAACAACTGAATACTCTCAGAAAGTCAGCAAAAATCGCTTCATTTTACCAAACAGCTCTTGCAAGACATCGCTGATAACTGTCTTTGAATTCAACCATATCGTTCCTAACCAATAAAGTCATCATGTCAAAGAAGTGAGTAGGGTAAAATCAACACCATTTAATACGCTTATTCTTTTATTTGAACCAACATCCTATCAAATCCAATGGAAACGTCAACTGAGATCATGAACGTTATTTGATCCAATCTCGTGTCGTACCAATACATTCAAGTTAATCGGACCGCAGAGAAAATTGGTATCAAGAATGTTGTCCTTATGTCTTACAATGATAATCCGTCTACGTCCCTGAAAAAGGATACCGACTAATGCGGCAGTCAGCTGGTACGCGATCACCATGTTCTCTTTTGCGATAAAAGCAACCAATCCAAGCTCACATTTTTACATTTCGCCAATCAGGATGAATTTATCTTTACGATCTAGGGCAAAAAAAGGCTATGAGAATCAGTTAGGAACGCGCTGATCAATCTTTATTTCTCTTCAAGCAATTGTTCAAAAAAAGAGTGATGTCTGATTTAATTTAATAGAAGTAGCTCCGCTGGATAAAGAATTAAATGTGATCCAAAAAAGATTCGACTGCTACACCTGTTGATTTAGAACCCCCACTCCTGCAACGGTTTTCTAAAATTTTTGCTTTATTTTAAAGTGCAAGAGGTTGCTGACAAAAGTTCTGGTGAAAGAAAATCCTTTCATCGAAGAAGTTATGTCTACTTTTTAAAAAGCCCGCCGTTTCGCTTCCGATTTCAAAAAAATGAAAATTGCTCATCCTCTAGACAACAAAAAAAATCCGAATACAGCACTCATTAAGAAAGTTGTCGTCGGATTTTTCAGTCTGAATACGTTTAAATTAGTTAATAAGTAGTGCTTTATAGTTTACATTCTTTAAGCTTTCATTAATTTTTGAAACTTTGGTGTGCTGCGATGCGCGTTTGTTTTCAGGTAACTTCCTCTTACCATTTTCGCCAAACTCTAAACAAAGTTTGGTAAAAACGTGTTTGCTTCTTTCTTCCATTTCAAATTCATAAGTATGATGCTAATTCTCTAGTATCTGCATTAATACAATACGGACTTCTGATATTCTATATATCCACTGAAATACTCTGGAAAAAATTGTTCTTAAAGCTTTCATCCATTTCCCTCCTGATACTTTTTTATTCTTCAGTTAGCAATTAAAGGTCCCAACGCATTTTTAAGCGGTTACATTATATAAAAAAATTCAGACCTTTCATCGATTTTTATTCATACCTTTTATTTTTCTGAATATACTAGTGATTTATTTTCATTTGTTGGTAATCTCTAAGGTGATTTTAACTCGCTTTTTATATTTCTTTCCCTTTGTTTGTCTCTCTAATACTATCTATTTCAAAGCTTTTTCTTTGGGAAAAATAGTTAATCTCATTTTGCCCACACCACGTGATAGGCGCTCATAGTTTTCTAATCTAATTTTTCGTCCTATTCGTTTATTACTTATTTTAGATAATTACTATTTAGATATGCTTTCGATATTCTGGATTTGCCTTTCTCTGGACGAAAAAAATCCAAATTTATCCAAATTACACCGAATAAAACTATAAGCTTGATTTTTTGATAAATTCAAAAAAAAGCCCCTTTTATAAATAAGGAGGCTTTCCTACCTTGTTTTCATTTTATTTTTTCTTTCTATTTAATCTGTAACAACTTTTCCACTGTAATCAATTATTTACTAATTCTCCATCTTGAGTTACACCAAAATGATGAAAATCATTTAGTCAGTATCCACTAGTTTCAACATTTTCAGCCGGGCTTGTTTGTTGCATCAGGTTTTGTTAATGCCCCAAATCTTGCCCAGAAATTAAATCACCATAAATATAGCTGCCTGTTAGGTCTGGTTTTCATTTCCGTAATAGACAAACCCACGGTGTGATAGACTCTCCTTCTGAATGCAGATACTCCAAAATGGGATTTTGGATGAGTTCAGTGGAATCTACTGAACATCTGAATTAAACTCACTGTGCTTCTTTTATGTTCAGCCGTAGTTCTGACCGCTTCTCAATCAATTGATTTCTTTTATTATTTTGACAACATCAGTAAAACAAAGGTCGCTCATTTTGGATCCAAAGCTTAAAGCGCCCAAGGATTTACGCAAACCGTAGGCATATTTCTTCTCGATTGCCTTCTTTATTGTCCGCAAAACGGATATTCGCTGGTATTTCCATAGGCCTTTTCCATTGCTCGCTTGATTCCAACATCGATGCGGCAACAATTTTGCCATAAAGTTCGGTTAAGTCTTGTGCATTAAAGTCTGGATCTCCGCTGGCCTCCACCATCGCCACACCAAATATACAAATAACCATCGGACCAAAGACTAAGCTGTCCGCCCATTATTGAATTTAGCAACGGTTGGAGGAAAAGTTAGCACAATCGATGTCTGTTTCCATTTTTACTTTTAAGCGTTTCTGGATTCAGCTCAAATCTTCAATGACGGTTCCGTCCTCTTGAAGTGTAATTCACAAAAAAAGTAACCATTTTGTTCAAATTCGGGATGACAAATGCCAATCCTAAGAAAAAAAAAAAAAAACGAGTCCATCTCATTTCCTTCTTGCACTGATTTTACTACTTAAATCAATAAAAGAGTCTCTTTCACCTCTGCTTGATCTTTCAAAATAGTAAATGAACCCAGTTTTGTTTCCACTACAAACGCAATGTTGCACTTGACTATTCAAGGCTTCTATAATCTAAGGTTTCTTCAAATACTAAATTGATAAGCTCTACTACTGCTAGTTTCATTGTCTTCTATTGCTTTTTGAGAGGAGGTGCTTTCTGAACTGGTTGCTTCTGATTGAGATGTCACTTGACTCATTTTGAGGAACGTCTTTGTGTTTCATCCATCTTGAGAACAAAGCCATTAAAAATAATGGAAAAAATCAGTACCATTAACTTCATCTTTTTTTCATAGAGCTATTCATCAAACTAACTCTATGCCACTCCTTTCTTTTTTAAGGAAATAGGGATAGGAATTTTCATAAAGGACCTTCTTATCGTTGAAAAAAGAATGGCATTCTAATATACTTTGAGGGTTGTTTTCTGTTAAATTCACTATACCAAATTGTTGTTATTTTCTATTCAAACAAAATAAGCTTAGACAAGACGAGATTATTCTGTTCTATTTTCATGCTTTTAATTTTTGATAGCCCAGATTACGATTTACTGTTCAAAACAACTAGCTGCTGAATCGTAATACCTCCATTTCTACCTGTCCCTTTAGCTATTAGCTGCTGATTAAAAAAATATACCCTTTAATTCGACTTAGGCGCTACCTGATGATCACACCATTTAGCAATAGCTGAGGTCGTAATTCTTTGCTCTGGAAATAATTCGCTTGTTATTCTTTGCGCATGGACGATTAACCGGTTTTTGAAATTCAATCTTTTTTATTTGCAGGGACTTACAAAAACACGTTCTATTGTTGATGTAAAACAGTCTATGAAAGGAACCACAATAAAAAACAAATGATGCCTTTCTTTAACAATTTACTTCATAAAAAAAGGCCACATTATGCAGAGTTAAAATCTTCCATATGCATTGGTTATTTTCTTTTTGCAAAACGGAAATGGCTCTGATTTTACTTAGCCTATCAGAGATTGTCATTAATCATTGAAAAGTGTGAGGTAACATTCCTGGGTAACACCATCCCGCTATTTAGTGGTGCTTGAAAATAAAGTAAAGTCGTTCACAAAAAACAATAAACTTTTTGATGCCCAAATGTATCCCATTTGGTTCTAATAGTTGTCGCAATGCCGACTCCGCATGATTGATGTTGATAGAGTGGAATCGAACACCTCTTTTTTAGTTCTTCCAAAATACATTTTTTCATTTTCGTAATAATATTCACCTGCCAAATTTTTCACTTCATAGATATAAAGATTCTTTGCAGTAATTAACAATGTGTCAATTTGAAACCTTTTCCCTCTTCACATTCAAACCAAATCATTTAAAACTTAAATTCTCCGCATTTCAATTGTTCCATTATTAGCAATAACAACTCACTTCTCCATTTATACCCTTTGACCAGCTCGCAATTACTTACTACGATCTTCTCTCGAATAAGGTCCTTCTATGTGCTAAAGACTCCCATCATCAGCAGCCAAAAGGTTTATCCTTTTCTTTCTTTAAAAGCCATTCTCTTCACTCCCTTTTTATTTTCTTTCTTATTCCAGTAATTAATACGCAATCCTTATTGTTTTTCTTATTCAAAATAAAAACAGTGAATTTTCGAATTTCGAAAAAATATCCAATAAACTAACAAACGTACTCATAATGACCAAACCCATTTCCTAGGTATCAATACTAGTTAGAGCGCTGCCTAGCGGACTAATTGGTTGAAGGACTCTTCAATAATCATTAGCTAGTGCGTCTCTGGCTAACGACTTCTATTTTGTATTCTTATGGAAGTGTGAAACTTAGGGGAACGCTTGCTAGCGGACTTAATTGATTGACGGATTTTTCAGTATTTCGTTAGCTAGTTGCCGCTCTAGCAACGATCTATTTGGTATTCTTATGGAAGCCTGTGGAACAGGAAGCACTGCTAGCTTTTTAGTTCAACCCGGTTTCTTGTTCGAATGGTTAAGTAGAGCGCCGCTAGTCACCAGTCAAAATGCGTTTTTCCAGGCCTTCTTAGAGGATAGACCGCTTGCAGCGACTAAGATCCGCCGGACTCGTTCAGTATTCGTTAGCTAGTGCCGTTCTAGCTAACGATTCTTTTGTATTTCTTATTGGAAGTGTGAACTATGACGTGCTAGCTCTTAGTTTGCCCGGGTTTCCTTGTCGAATGGTTAAGTAGAGCACCGCTACTCAAGAATTCAAACGCGTTTTCCAGCCTTTATGAGGGGTACAGCGCTGCTTAGCGACTAATTGATTGAGGACTCTTTTCAGTATGTCGTTAGCTAGTGCCGTTCTATGCTAACGATTCTTTTTTGTATTTCTTATGGAAGTGTTGAGGTTTAGAGCGCTGCTAAGCGACTAGTTGATGCAGAATCTTTCAGTATTCGTTAGCTAGTGCCGTTCAGCTAACGGCATTCTTTTTTGTTTCTTATGGTTAGTGTGAAACTAGAGCGCTTGCTAGCGACTAGTTGATTGAGGATTCTTCAGTATTCGTTAGGCTAGTGCGCTCTGGCTAACGATCTTTTTTGTATTCTTATGGAAAATGTGAGGTTTTAGAGGCCGCTGCTAGCGACTACGTTGATTGAGGATTCTTTCAGTTATTCGTTAGCTAGTGCCGTTCTAGCTAACGATTCTTTTTTGTATTCTTATGGTAGTTGTGGAACTAGAGGCGCTGCTTAGCGCAACTAGTTTGCATGAGGATTTTTCAGTATTTCGTTAGCTAGTGCCGCTCTGATGCTAACGATTCTTTTTGTATTCCTAGGAAGTGTGAACTAGGAGCGCTGGCTAGCTCCTATCCCGAACTTCCGGGTTTCTTTTGTCGATGTGTTAAGTAGAGCACGCTACTTCAAGAATTCAACGCGCTTATTTCAGGCTTTTATGGAGTGTAGAGCGCTGCTAAGCGACTAATTGATGAGGGATCTTCAGTATTCGTTAGCTAGTTGCCGTTCTAGCTAAACGATTCTGATTTTTCATATTCCTATATGAAAATGTGAAACTAGCAGCGCTGCTAGCTCTTGTTTGCCCCCGGTTTTTCTTTGAATCGAATGGTTAAGTAGGAGCACCGCTACTCAAGAATTTCAACTATTCTTTCCTTACTCATATTACAATTCCAAAAAATTATAATTGGTAGAATCTGATTTTAAGAAAAAAAAAAAACCTAAACCCTTTACCTAGAATTACAGCCATCTTGCTGGTTATTTACTAGAATAATAATGGTTTGTTGGTTTACGCAATCGGTTCATAGGTGTTCCTTCTTCATTTTCCTAGGATAGTCATTTTAGCTTGTTCAGATATTCAACTTTTTTTATCTTGCTGCTTGTAAAATTTCACCAACTTGATCCAAATGGACTACATTCATATAATTGGTTTTGATGCAAACTAGTATAAGCAATTGATTCTGTTCATTCTATACGCCTTTTTAAGACACCTTAATTTTGACATCATTAGTCGTCCTTTACTACTTATGCTTTATAAATTTAGTTTAGCAAAAAAAGTTTTTTTTTCTCAATCATAAAACAATTCTGCTACATTAAAAGAAAGTCTAATTTCAATTTTCCTCTTACCATTAGCGTTACTATAATTGAGTTTACGACTGTTATATGATTAAACTTCAAGGCAACGGAGGTAAGCGCTTACTTTGAGCGGTTTATTTGTCAACAAAAATTTATTTGAGGAGGAAGTTAGGATGACATAGTTTTGTAGAATGGGAATTTTTGACCGAATTTGAGAAAAAAGCTTTTATGGCTTATGGGGTACCTGAAAGCAAGATGCTTTAAAATTTGTACAGATTTTTATTGCATCTGATAAAAAAAGGGATCGAGAGTCACGGGTCAATCGCCTTAAAACCAATTTATGTTGAGTCGGATTTAAAGAGCGGGTATTCCAAGCCCATTAACGGAAATTTGAAATCGCTACGGGAACAGCTACGACTTTTGCTGTTGTTGATGGACACGATGGGATGGGACAAGTCATTGCACACCGTTCCATGCAAATTGGCGATTGATATAAAGCAAGCAATACGGCATGGGCATGCTGGCTGTTACGAAATTCCAAGCCATTATGGCATTGCTGGTTACGTAACCCGATATGGCTGCTGCCGCCGGATGCATCCGGCATGAGTGGCACGAATGCTTCGCCCCCTATCGCCTCCGACATTTTAGCGTACAAAATAAACTAGGCACGAATCCCTTAACCGTTAGTTTCCCAACAGATGAAGAATTCCCATTCTCCACTAGACTGTGCTACTTTCCATTATTCAACGAGGACGTATCGAAACTATATGAACGCCGAAGGAAAAGATACCCCTGCTGGGCAAGTCATCAGCCCATGAGGCTCTGCAATGACTGATTCATCAGAAATTTAAAAGCGCCTCCAATCTGGCCAAGCCGCTTTAAGCTCCAACTGCGGTGCATTGCGAGAAGAGCTTTCGGTATTAAAGTTTACGGCTTTACCGCCACAATCGTCGGGAAGTTCTTTCTTCTTGCTTTTACAGCAAGCCAATTTTTTTAAGGTTTATGTATCCGGTATTGGAACAAGGTGAAAAAATAAAATTTCATTTAGCGTCATTTCTTCAAATTGCAATTTGATACGGAAGCCTTTATGGGATTAGAAAAGCTTTAAGAAAACGGACTGGTGACATCATGCGTTGAACTAAGAGCAGCTTGGAAAAGCTCCCTGGTGCTGAACGCATCTATACCAAGCGGTTGAAAAAGGAATTATTTAATTTGGCAAAAACGCAAAAAAAACGGGTTCTGTCCAGTCAATGAAACCTGTTCAAAAGGAAACTGATTTTGCGATTCGTTGATGATGCTGGATTAACGGGATTATCGCTTCTTCATTTGAAGAGTAAAGGGGGATTTATCATGGATAATAAAAAGGAAAGCTCTAAGAAAAGCACGGATGAGTGGAACGGTAAAATCGAAGTCATCAGTCGAGTCTCAATCAACACTCTGAAGATTTGGCCTTGGCTTTTACTCCCGGGTAGCTGAGGCTTGGCTTTGGTGCATTGAACAAGAACCGGATAAAGCTTATGAATTGACCCGCAAAAAACAAATTTTAGTGGCGCGTCCCATTTCCAATTGGAAACCGCCGTACTTGGTTTGGGAGCTATTGGGCCAGCAGCTGCGATGCCGGTGAGGAAGGCAAGTTGGTATTTTATTAAAGAATTCGCCGTATAGATGCTTTCCCAATTTTCGATTCAATCAAAAAGATAGCAATGTCATGTCAGACCATCGAACAGATCAGCGGCAGTTTTGGTGGCATCAATTCTAGAAACTTAGCCGCTCCGTGAATTGTTTTGAGATTTGAACGCCTGTTTAAAAGCTTCGCTAGATATTCCGGTTTTCCACGATGATCAACACGGAACGCCAATAGTTGTTGTAGTGGTTATCAACGCACTAAAAATTGCGTGAAATAAAACACTTTGAAACGAGTAAAGTAGTCGTCAATGGAGCCGGTTCTTGCGGGGGATTGCTGCGCAAAAGCACTTTTAAACTTTCGGAGTGCGATCTGATCTTAACCGCATAAAAGTGGTTTTAACCCAGTGACACGCCTTAATTGGAGCGCTGAAACAAACAACACATGGACAACGGTCACTTTAATTTTAAACAATCAAACAGGGTGGACTTAAACGCGGCTTTAAAGATGCTTGATATTTTGTTGGATGTCTCTGCAGGCCAATATCTAACTAGTGCTGAAATGATTCAGATGATGAATCCAGATCCGGTTGTCTTGCGATGGCTAATCCCGTCCCTGAGATTATGCCAGGGACTTAGCTATTAAAGCTGGAGTGGCTGTCATTGGAACTGGGCGCAGTGATTTCCCTAATCAAGTTAATAACGTCTGCGTTTCCTGGCGTTTTCAAAGGGAGCATAAGTGATCAGAGCTTCTGATATCAATGAAGACATTTGAAAGTCGCTGCCTTCAATGCGATGCTCTCTTGTCTCTAAGGGAGGAATTGAAGGCCGACTATGTGATTCCTGCACGCCTTAGACCCACGAGTCTGCCCAGCTGTGCTGAAGCCGTTAAAGAAGCTGCTATTAAGATGGGGAAGTCAATTCGAGAAATCTAGCTCTACTTCTTGAATTGCGTAATGATCATCAGACTAAGACAATAAACAGGGAATTTTTTTTTTTTTTAATGACGCGTGTTTTTCCCCAGTGAGAAGAAAATTCATGACACCTATTTTTTGCGTAAAATCGATTGCCTTAAAAAGCTGATTACGGTCCGAGCATTTTTGATTTAAACAACATACAACTGGTCTGTTCAAATAAAAACCTCCCGTCGATGAAATAAAATCATCGACTGGGGAGGTTTCAGTATTTTTATAGCAAAGTTAAAAAAAACAGGCTCAACTGGTCTGATATGCCACGCTTAAAATCAAAGGAATATCAGAAACTTCATTTTGGGACAAAAATGGTCAAAAACATGGTTACATGCTTATGTGTTTTAAACAACTTTAAGTGCTAAGCAATCCCTTAAAACATGCACTTGCTTGCTCTAACACGATTGTCTTTTACCTTTTTCTTTTTTATTTCTGTTATTAGCGTTTAAGTCTTTTTTATTCCTGCTATGGGTCACGATTATTGCTAGAAATAGCGTTGTAATGGACGAGTTGACGGCGAAACTACTCTACCTCATCCATTTTAACTATTAAAACCCAATGAGTTGCTGCGAAGTCATCGGCAACTCATTGAGTTTTTTAATATTTTGAATGAGTGAACTAAAAAATACTAGGCTACTCATCCATTTTGGGACAAAAATGAAACAAAAACATCTTACGTCCTTTAATATACCTTATCTTGAAGCGACCCCCTAAGTTAGATTTTTTAGGTCTAACTTCCGCGGGGGCGCTCAAGGCTTCTTCTACTTTTAGTATTTTAAACCATTAGAGAATCAAAGTGGTTTTTAATTATTATAAAAAAGGCCTTAATCGATGAGTTATACCAATTTTTTTTTTTTATTTATTTTTTTTATTATATTATTTTTTTTACATAAAAAATTTTTTTTATTTTTTAATTCTTTTTTATTTTTTTTTTTTTTTTTTTTTTTTTTTTTTTTTTTTTTTTTTTTTTTTTTATTTTTTTATTTTTTTTTATTTCTTTTTTTTTATTTTTTTGATTTTTTTTTTTTTTTTTATTTTATTTATTAATTTTTAAATTTTTTTGTTTTTTTTTTTTTTATATTTTTTTTAAATTTTAAATTTTTTTTTTAACTTTGATTTTTTTTTTTTTTTTTTTTTAAATTTTTTTTTTTTTTTTTTTTTTGTTCTTTTTTTTTTTTTTTTTTTTTTTTTTTTTTTTTTTTTTTTTTTTTTTTTATTTTTTTAATTTTTTTTTTTTTTTATTTTTTTTATTATTTTTTTTTTTTTTTTTTTTTTTTTTTATTTTTTTTTTTTTTTTTTATTTTTTTTTATTTTTTTTTTTTTTTTTTTTTTTTTTTTTTTTCATAATTTATTTATTTTTTTTTTTTTTTTTTAATTTTTTTATTTATTTTTTTTATTTTTTTTTTTATTTTTTTTTTTTAATTTTTTTACAATTAAAGTTTTTTAAAAAATTATTTTTTTTTTATTTTTTTTTTTTTTAAATTAAAGGCAAAAACTAGTTCACTCATTTGATTTTTAACTTAGAAATCAATGAGTTGCTAAGCTATAAGTCTGTACTCATCCGAGGACTTCTGCTGCAATTTTGGATGAGTAACCACTAAAATAGCTTACTACTCATCCAAAATTTGCTTGAAAATCTTACGATTATTCCCGTTTTTTATTGTCTACAAAGTTGAAATTAAGTGCTGTCTTATACGATTTTTCGAAGCTGTTTCGTTGCACCAACGATAGATTATTCGTGGTTTGAAGCTTGCTAATCCGGAAAAAAAGTGTTTGATACTCTTTGATCGTATTTAAAATTGCAGAATAAATGTATTTTTAACTAAGTCGCTGAGCATTGCGTAATTTGGGCATAATGTGACTAAATCAAAATGAACCACAAGACCTCACAAGCGAACGCCCTTTTTTTAACGGGTATTTAAAAATCCATATTTTGGATATCCTCGACAAAAGGGGTTTTGCCTCCCCCTATTTTATACAACATGAGGGTTTCGACAAAGCATGAGCTGAAATTTTTTTTTTCTGCTAGGCAATTTCAGTCTCTTTATTTAATTTGGCAAAGTGAACTTTTTAACTGTGTCGGCCAGCAAGATAGCCTCATTTTTCTGGCGCATGAAATAACAGTGAATTCTCTGGATGGCAACGTATTACTACGTATGCCTTAAACTTTTAAAGTATAGCGCCAGCTCTCTCAAGAATATTTTGAGCTTATTTTTAGGAGGCTTTGCATTGGAATCAATGGCGTACTTTACCTCAAAAATCAGGTTTTTTCAAAAAGCATTTTCTGGACCATAACAATACTCGGCCGCTATAATTTTTTATTTCATACAAATAAACAGTCTGTCCTATTAATACCAGTGAATCAATTTTGGAAAAGCATTTGACATTTTTGGTTTGCAGCAACAAATCATTTTATGAACCGTACAGCTTGCCCAAAAACTCGCTGCCATACCGGTTCGGAATGCCAATCACCTTCAAACCATTTTGCAAACTATTTCAGGTAATGCGTATCTTTTTTTGGATAATGTTGTTCTTCGCGCTAAAGACTCCATAAATCACCAACCGAAATAGGTGTAGATCGTAAATTATTATATATCATGGACATACCTCCTATAAACTTAACATGACCGTTATAAGATAAATACGCAATTTAAATAAAAACTAGTGTATTTTATTAGGCCAAAAAAAAACGATTAACAAAAAAGCTTTTAAAATCGGACCGAGTGGGCAGTAAAAACTTAGCACTCATCGATTTCCCCAACAGAAAGCGAGCAGTTAGCGGAGGTGAAATCTCCAACTCATTCATTTTGATTTGATTTTGAATTGAGTTGCAGTAAAAAAACTGTCTCTACTCATCGATTTAGCAGGTAAGCATAGGTAGAACCTTGATTAAAACATTTTAAAACAGGGTGAACAATACCATACTATAGTAGCTAATTAATGGACTTATTCCAATATGTTTTGAACTGCTAGACCCTTAGCAGTTTCTTCCTTATCACTCAAAAACAATGAATCGTTAACAAAAAAGCTTAAAATCGACGAGTGGGCAGGTAAAAACTAGCAACTCATCGATTCCCCCAACAGAAAAGCGAGCAGTTTAGCGGGAGTTGAAATCTCCAACTCATTCATTTTGATTTGATTGAATTGAGTTGCAGTAAAAAACTGTCTCTTAACTCATCGATTTGCAGGGTAAGCCATTAGGTAGAAACCTGATAAACATTTAAAAACAGGGAAAACAATCCATACTATAGTAGCTAATTATGCCTTATTCAATATGTTTTTGAACTGCTAGATTTCTAGCAGTTCTCCTTATTGCACTCCAAAAAACAATTGAATCATTAACAAAAAAGCTTGAAATCGACGAGTGGGCAGTAAAAAACTTAGCAAAACTTCATCGATTCCCCAACAGGAAAGCGAGCCAGTTAGCCCGGAAGTGAAAGCCCCTTTCAACTCATTTTCATTTTGAATTTGATTTGAATTGAGTTGGCAGTAAAATCTGTCTCTACTCATCGATATTAGCCAAGGTAAGCCATTAGGTAGAACCTGATTATTTAAAAACTTGTAAAAAAAACAGGTTGGAACAATTCCATACTATAGTGGCTTGTAATTATGCCCGTGTATTCTGAAAAAAGGAAACTCCAGACGCTAGCAATTTCTCCTTATTGGCCACTCCAAAAAACAATGAAATCGTACATAAAGAAAAAAAATTTTGAAATCTGACGAATGCAGGTTATATAACCTAAGGCAAAATATCTCATCAATGTCCGCGCAAAAGCAGTGAAAAGGGCATTTTCTCCCCTCCCTCGTCCTTT
>Ga0163217_1080211_pt1 | contig 16580 bp, 10 predicted proteins | sample SynspAceP_FD_185933 | JGI IMG/M metagenome (GOLD analysis project Ga0163217, IMG submission 185933) | Saline lake microbial communities from Ace Lake in Antarctica - Synechococcus sp. Ace-P (PacBio error correction) | ecosystem: Environmental > Aquatic > Non-marine Saline and Alkaline > Saline ... | reverse complement strand
CTTGGAGGTGATTTGTTAGGCTTGATACAAAAAGAATAGAAATCGTCACCGTTCAGGCATATTTCAGGACGTTACATTAAAGTACGGACGGTTTGATTTAAAAAAGTGTGACCCAAAAGAAAACAATAGAACCAGACAGAATGGCCTTAATATAGCTATTGTAACCATTTCAAGCGCTCATATCATAGCGCCTATTTTCTGTGGTCCATTCCTGTGACACAAAATTCGTAATATTGGCGGGCAGAAGTAAAGGTAAGAAGTTTGTGGGATAGGAATCCATAAAAAAATGATTTGTTGGCATGTAATTAATATTACGGGCTTGCTGATACGTAATATTCATCAAAAATTTTGATAAATATGCTTTCTGCGATCGTTAAAGTACGCTGCCAGTTTTTTGTGAGATCGGCTTAAATGCTAAAAAAGTCGCGGGATGAAACGGAAATGCATCACCGATATTAAAAATGTGAGCGCTGTTGTAGCGGAAAAGAACCCATCAATGTCTATCCAAGTTTTTGGAAAAATTGGTGTTCTTCAATGTAACTCATCTGGCAGTTTTTGGTTCGGGAAAGGCGCCCAAAACACGCAAGTGACTTCATTATGCTGAATACGCCCAAATCTTCACGTAAGGGTAATTGACAAGAATTCTACGTAATGGTGTATGTCTTCAGGTGAACAGTGAGGGGCCTTTACTTTGATTCCCAAAGGCAAGGCTGTCCATCTGGAAAATGTTTGCGCTGTTCGTTCCCGCAAATGCCATTCACGTAATTCTCTAAATTCTTCTTCCAGAGATAGCGCGCTCAATGATGAAGCGAAAATTACTAATGCATAAAAAAGGTAGAATAAAAAAAAAAATAATTTTTCCATGATGGTAGAACAAGGGAGGATAAAAATTAATGTCTAATATGATGGGACTTTGTTTTCTGACATATCCTAAACATCTCGATTCCTTCAAATAGACATTACAAAAAAGAACAATCAACTTGTTAGCGCTTTTTGCTGTTGAGCGCTTATTAATAGTTAAAGCCTTAAAATATTAGGGTTTGTGTAATGTTGAGTAGTCTTTCTGATTTAAATAAACGCCACATTTGGTATCTAACGGGATGAAAAAGGAGCAATGAAACCATTGTCTCCTCCCTTTTCGAATCACCATTACCAAGGTTTAGCGTAGCGTGCCTTCAATAGTTCAACATGTGTGTCCGCATCCGACACTTCAAATGGGTCGCTCGGGTGATCGTCTTGGTGACAAGTCAGAGAACATTTTCTTTATCTCGCCATTTTCAACGTACATAGCATAACGCCAGCTGCGCATGACAAATCCTAAGTTATCTTTTTTCAAACCAGCATGCCCATTTGGCGAGTGAAGTCGGCCATTGCCGTCAGGAAGCAAGAAGACATTCTTGGCATTTTGGCTTTTTCCCCATTGGTACATTCACAAACGCATCATTCACAGGAAACACAGATAACCGCATCCACGCCTTGTGCTTGAACTCGTCGTTAAAGCGCTTTCGAAGCGAGGCAGGTGTGAGTCGAACACGTTGGAGTAAATTGCGCCTGTAAAGGAAAAGGAACAACACACTTTAGTCTTTAAAGTCGTCGTGGTTGACATCTTCCATTCAATGGGTTTGCACCGCCAACCGCTTCATTGCGATACGTGTTTTAAATTACAACATTTGGTACATGAGTCTGCATAGGTTTCTTTACCGTTTTTTAGGTTATTAAAATGGATGATTAAACGTTTAGCATGTTTAAGAAAACCTGGGATTCCTGTAGAAAGCTTTCAGCATATGTTCGCGTTTCTTTTCTGTACGGCCGCGGCGGTTTGGTTCTGGACCAAATTACTCATTTTTGATTGTACCTCTACTTGATAGTAGGCTTTGCATTTGCAGCGTCGTAGTTTTACATCGTCTGCGCAACGGCTGCTTGTCGTAGCTGTCTTTGGAGAATAACATTCCACGGGCAAAGCGTGGTTTAAATCAGGCTGCGGTCTGATAGCAAGGCAAAGCCCAAAAACAGGATAGACCTGCCTTAGGTAAGGTGTAATAGCTCGGCCACTGTGCTGGATCGTTACGAATGCCGCCAATGAATACCGCGCCTAGCCGACAGACTCGGCTCCTAGCATCAGGTTTTGCCGCCATAAATGTCGCATCTGTTGTCGCGCAATGAAAAATGTTCTGGCGTTGCCTTCTAATTCCCCTAATCCTTGTTTCTAAAACTGCACTGTCAACACGAGTAAGGGTTCGCCGCAAATGATGAGGAATTCTGCCGCGGATTTCCACCATTTTTGACCACCTCGAGGGTGGCGATTTTTGCACGGTTGTCTTTGTTGTGACTGACAATGGAGTACGCCTGAATAAAACTAGACGATGCAGCACCTTGTGCCACATTGGAATAAGTGCTTGAGTAAAAAGCGTCATCAATGTTTTGTCTGGTGTATTGGCGAATGGATTGTGTGTGCTTGTGCTGAGGAATGGCGTTCATAGGGGTCGCTTCTGAAAAAGAATGTTAGATAATAGAGCTTAGTTGACGATGGCGTCAAAAATGGATTAATGGAAAAGTGTGAGTGACGGGGTAGGGCAAACCGATGTCCAAAACGCTGCTTTAACGTGTTGTTTTATAAGTTTGAATTAACCATTGTATGGATAACGTTAAAAAGTAAGGGCAAAAGGGGCTCCATTACCTTACTTTTTTAGGCCTTTTAGTGCTGGTAAACTTTTGGAGATCAAGACGTATTGATTCCACCAAAAGCAAATTATTACTCATCACAAATTCCGTTTCGATTCTCACGGCCTTCCGCCATAATGTAATCTAACACCGCACTGCGATCAAGGGTTAGAACGGTAGGGACCAAAACCAATTATTCCTCATCATTTCGATGGAGCCACCAAGCCTCTAAATGCACCGCAAGCCCCAAGGTAGTCCGGTATAACTTTAATGAACTATCGGGACTTATTACCCATGATGTTTGCTGGCATTGACTTTTCGGCAAATGTCTCCGCGATTCGGTGGCGGTTCCCATGGGCGTTAAGTATAACCATATCTGTCGCTTTCATTTCGCCATCGCGTCAAGACAAAGCGAATGGCTTCTTGCGCATGGGTGTTAGCATGGGTGAGTGACCATGGGTTCCATCGGAGTCGTGCCCACCCAAAAACGATCTCCGCATAAGATTTGAGCTCCTCTGCTTTAGCAGCTCTAGCTCTCAAGAATTAATGAGCAACCCCTTCACCGATAACCAACCATCGCGGTTCTATCAAAAAGGACTAGCGGCTTAAATGAGGATGTCGTTTTTGACACTTGTCGCAAAGAGGTGTCGAAAACCGCAGATTTCGGTGCACACAAACCTTCGCTACCACCCCGCCACCATTGGGCCGTTTGCCATCCCATATTTAATCGCTTCATAAGCATAACCAATGCCTTGGCTACGGAAAGTGCATGCGCTAAAAGTGGTTGAAAACTCGACCCTGTAGACCAAAAGAAAAACACCCAATATGACGGGCGGTATGAGCCATCTTTTGATATAAAGAATTAGCGTTTAAGCCATCGGTTGAGTTCTGGTTAAGCAATACCAAAATTCAATGAGGAGATTGAGTCTCCTGCGAAGAGCCGTAAAGCCACCCCCCATTTGCGCCACTGCTAAGCAAGGGGAATTCAGCAACCTGCGTCTTCTAGCGCTCGTCGGTACTACAGACGGCAAACGCAGCCAACCCGCCCCATACGGCGGTAAGGTTTTACGGGAGTAATGTTTTGGCAGGCTTAAAGTTGGTAACAGGCCGCCGCGAGACGTGTATAACCCATCGTATTTACCCAGTTCATTCCATTTGCGTTTGATGCCAGTCTTAAGCTTTTTAAAATGACGATAGATGGTGTCCCAATCATGCCAATGGGGAGAATCCCGCTATCAGTTGACGACACTCGTTTCATAAAACATCCCCATTAACAGAAATGACCTGACGCGTTATGTAGCCTGCCATCTCAGACATTAAAAAAACTACGGTCCCGCGCAACTTCACTGGTACTGCCAGCTCGTTGCATGGGCACCATTTCAGTGCTTCTTCTAAAGTAAGTGTTCAGTCATGTCTGTGTTCGATATGCCGGGAGCAACACAATTTACGTGATTTTACGTTTTGCTAATTCTATTGATAGCGCTTTTGTTGCACCAATAATGCCTGCTTTAGCGGCACGTAGTTTCACTTGTCCACGATTCCCCATGACACCTGAAACGGATGACATGTGACGATGCGCCTGGGTTTCGGCGGCGAATCATCGGCATGATGGACAGGGTTGCAGGAACATTATAAAAAACCCATCAAGGTTGCGTTTCTAGTACTTCATCCCACTCTTCCCCAGGCATGGCTGGAAACGCGTTTATCACGAGCCGATTCCGGCGTTGCAAACCACGCCCCAAAGTAAAGCCACAAAATCCTCCAGATCTGTTCTAAAATGGACAGGCTTGCACTCTATCGGTTAAATCAAAACTGAAGATGCGAACATCCTTTCGAATGCTCTGAACTTGTTCGCAACGGCTTCTGCTTCTTTCCATTCTAGCCAGCGGCAATGCAGTTACGATTATTGAGCCATCTTTCGTAATCGAAGAGCAATGGCTTTGCCATCCTTCGGCTTGGACCCAGTAATTAATATTGTCTTATTCACGCTGTGGCATCTTTAAAAATTCTCAGCATTTTCTTGGCTGAAACACATTTAATCGCGCGACGCATCACATCATCGTGCTGTGTAATATGCCAATCAAAACGCTAACCATTTTTCAGCTTGTAGCGTTTTTTACTGACGGTAATCGTTAATATTGAACCAATAGGAAAGTATACTTTTGGGCAGAATGTATTTTCTCGCTTCCAGTAGAAGCCCGAGTTTTGGTTGCGCCACCATGAAAGAGCGTTCTGTAAACCCGCATACGCGGCGATGGCTTGTGCCAAATATTCTAAACCCACCCAGCGGTACACCGGTTCATCAGAAAAACATGGAATCGTTGTTAATCTCAACGTCAGCAGATAGGCCAATCATCGCCATTAATCTAGAAGTCTTGGTAGGAGACTCCATTTTGCCAGAGTGAGGCACCAATTCTGCCGACGCTTTAACCGATTTGCCCATATACTTTCTCAAAATAAGCGAAATGTTATTTCACCAAAGGCAAAAGAGTTACTTAAACGCTACTGTAAGGTGCCAATTTTGCTCTCCTTCAAACTCAAACCAATGCTAGGTAAACTATCATCGTGACAAACCATCCCAGAGATGTTAGGAATGAATCCTCTTTTAGGGCGAGCCAGCAAAATAGCGGCTTCGAGTGCACCAGCGGCGCCTAAGGATGACCTGTAAAAGGCTTGGTTGAACTGCAAGGTGTAGTATTACCAAAAACTTCAGCGACAGCTTTCGCTTCCATTTGATCATTCAGTTGCGTTGCCTGTGCCGTGAAGATTTAAAATAATGTATTTTTATCTGGCTGATATTGGCGTCTTTTAATGCCGCCGTCATACAGCGGATTGCGCTTGACCTGATGGATCTGTGCGAAATATGATGACATCGGGAACTTTCTCCAACCCCCACTAATCAATATCACTTTTTCTTTAGAATATAATAAAACAAGGCGGCAGCTTCGCCGATATTAATTCCTTTTCGGTTCACGCTGAAAGGATTGCACTGTCCCCTTCTTTTTCCCTAACCCCTCCCTTTCCCCCCCTTTTTTTTTTTTTTTCTCCATCGCTACGCCTCCAAAGAAGAAAACCTGTACTGTTCATTACATAGCGTATCAACACGCCACACATAACGGCCATCGCAAAAACCCGGAACGAATAAGTCGACGGCAGACGTAGCGCTTTTGCACCGAAGAACAGGCGGTAGAGACGCAAAAACAGGCCGCATACAAAGAGCAGCTCCAGAACCGAGCAGGTGCGCCCATTCTTGTTTACCGAATGATAAGAGTCAGGCAATTCACCTGTTGGGCGTTTATGTGCATATCGTGTCGTTATCACTAATACAGAAGTCGAGGTGCGATGACAATACCAATCGTCCTTTCCAAATGTCAAAGTAGCTTGGAATCCGGCAGATTGATGTGCTGCACGTCCAAGCCCAAATGCGTTATTTTCGGCTATGCCATTTTTGGTCATTCAAGAGGATTTGCGCCCAACGCTTCGTTGTACTAAGGCTATGGGTAGAGCGTTTCCTGCGAGAATGTATTTTTGAGAAAACGCCAGCTTAGGGAGGACCACTAAGCAGGCGATTTTTCACGTCACTTGTCTCCAGCGCCTAGGGCACTGATCATCACATTGAGTTTAAAAAACAACGCAGCAAAGTGGTAGAACCTCTGGTCGAATTGTATGAATGTCTAACATATAATGATCGCCATGTGAATAATGGACACGTTTTACTTTCTATCTTCACTTTTCCAATAACAAGTTTTTTGTAATACAATTCGCGTATTCGGCGTTAATTTCCACTTGGCCATCCTTGTGACTCTGGATAGCCGTAATTTGTGTTTGCATTCAGGCCAAAAAGTAAATTGGATCATGGCTAGAATGTCTTTGCTGGCAAGCTATTACCGGACTCGTGTTTTTCTTCAAAAAAACATTTCATCATGAACTAGTAGAGAAAAAATTTTGCCCTGTAGGTAAAATAGAGCAACCAAAGCTTTGTTTCTTGTAACCGAAAAGCGTGTGACGGCAAAGGAAAATTGTTTTGCTTGTGTGTTATTTTTCAATGTTACTTTTGTTTTAGAACTTGTGTATTAGCCCCCTTAACCCGGTGGTTAGTAAGATTAAAACGCAATAGGTTTTTCAAGCCGTAGGGAACTACACTACAAGCCAGTCAAACGGGACTAGCTCAATAATAAAAAAATTCTTGATTAAGTACGGCATAATTCGGCGCATACCTTTAGTCGATTAGGGTCTTACGTAAGGTTCTTTTTGTCCAAGCATAAACCGGCTAATACTCCATTTTTTGATTTGAGCCTAGTCGTTTTGACTGGCTGTAAGTGTAGTTCCTACGCTGAAAAACCTATTGACGGTTTAATCTTACTAACACCGGTTAAGGGGGCTAATACACAAAGTTCTAAAACAAAAAAGTAAACATTTGAAAAAATTACACACAAGCAAAAACAATTTCTTGCCGTCACACGCTTTTCGGTACAAGAAAACAAAGCTTGTTGCTCTATTACCTACCAGGGCAAATTTTTCCTTCTACTTAGTTCATGATGAAAATGGTTTTGAAGAAAAAAAACGAGTCCGGTATAGCTTTGCCCAGCAAAGACATTTAGCCATGATCCAATTTTACTTTTTGGCACTGAATTCAAACATCAAATTAGGCAATCCAGAGATCACAAGGATGGCAAGTGGAAATAACGCCGAATCGCGAAATTTGTATTACAAAAAAACCTTTGTTTATTAGGAAGTGAAGATAGAAAGATAAAAAACGTGTACCATTATTCACCATGCGCGATCATTATAAAATAGACATTCATACATTCGACCAAGAGGTTCTAACCACTTGACTCGTTGTTTAAACTCAATTGGGATGATCAGTTGCCCTAGGCGCTAGACAAGTGGACGTGAAAATCGCCTGCTTAGTGGTCTCCCTAAGCTGCGTTTTCTCAAAAAATGACCATTTCTGCAGAAACGCTCTACCCATAGCCTTAGTACAAAGAAGCGTTGCGCCAATCCCTCTTGATGACCAAAAATGGCATAGCCGAAATAACCAATTGGCTTGGACGGCAAGCCACAATCAATACTGCCGGATATCCAAGCCTTTAATTTCGACCATTTGGAAAGGAAAACGAATTGGTATTGCATTCGGAACCTCGACTTCTTGGTATTAGTGATAACGAACACATATGCACATAACGCCCCATCAGGTGCATTGCCTGACTCGTATCATTACGGTAAACCAAGAAAATGGGCGCACCTGCCTCGTTTTTGGGAGCTGCTCTTGTGTATGCGGCCTGTTTTTGGCGTCTCTACCGCCTGTTCTTCTGGTGCAAAGCAGCTAGCGTCTGCCGTCGACTTATTCTGTTCCGTGTTTGCGATGCCGTATTGCTGGCGGTGTTGACGCCTATGTAAATGCAGTACAGGGTTTTCTTCTTTGGAGGCGATAAGCGAGGAACATGCAATCCCTTCAGCGTGAAACCGAAAAGAATTAAATCGGCGAAGCTGCCGCCTGTTTATTATGATTCTAAAGACAAAATGATATTGAATGTGGGGGTTGGAGAAAGTCCGATGCTCATCATTATTTCAGCACCCAGAATCCATCAGTCAAGGCGCAATCCGCTTATACGGCGGCATTAAAAGACGCCAATAATCAGCCCAGATAAAAATACATATTTTAAATCTTCACGCACAGGCAACGCAACTGAATGATCAAATGAAGCGAAAGCTGTCGCTTGAAGTTTTGGAAAATTACACCTTGCAGTTCAGACCAAGCCTTTTACAGGTCATACCTTAGGCGCCGCTGTGCACTCGAAGCCGCTATTTGCTGGCTCGCCCTAAAAGAGGGATCATTCCTTAAACATCTCTGGGATGGTTCCGGATGATAGTTACCTAAGCATTGGTTTGAGTGAAGGAGAGCAAAATTGCACCTTACAGCTTACGCGTTAAAGTAACTCTTTAGCCTTGGTGGAATAACATTTCGCTTATTGAGGGAAAGTATAATGGCATCGGATTTACAGCGTCGCAGAATTGGCCTCCACGTTCTGGCAAAATTGAGTCTCTAACCAAGATCTAGGATTATGGCGATATTGGCTATCTGCCTGGACGCTTGAGATTACAAACGGTCCATGTTTTCGGATGAACCACGGTTGTACCCGCTTTGGGTGGCGTTAGAATATTTGGCACAAGCCATCGCCGCGTATGCGGGTTACAAGTAACGTCTTCATGGTGGCGCACCAAAACTCGGCTTTCTTACTGGGAACGAGAAATACATTTGGCACCAAAGAATACTTTCTATGGTTCAATATTAACATTACGTCAGTAAAAAACCTAACAAGCTGAAAAGAATTAAGCGCTTTTGATTGCATATTACACAGCACCGAGACTGGATGCGTCAGCGCGATTAAATGTGTTTCACCAGAAAAATGCTTGAAGATTTTTAAAGGATGCACAGCGGAATAGACAATATTAATTACTGGGTCACGAGGAATTGGCAAAAGCCATTTGCTCTTCGACTTAGCGGGAAAGATGGCTTACAATATCGTACGCATTGCCGCTCTAGAATGGAAGAAGCCAGAAGCCGTTGCAGAACAAGTCAGAGCATTCGGAAAGGATGTTCGCATCTTACAGTTTGATTTAACCGATAGAGGGCAACCGTCCATTTTAGAACAAGATATGGAGGATTTTGGTGCTTACTTGGCCGTGGTTTGCAACGCCGGAATCGCTACGTTAACGCGTTTCCACATGCCTGGGAAGAGTGGGATGAAGTACTAAACAAACCTTGATGGTTTTATAATGTCCTGCACCCGCATCATGCCATGATTCGCCGCCGAAAAACCAGGCCGCATCGTCACCATGTCATCCGTTTCAGGTTCATTGGGAAATCGTGGACAAGTGAACTACAAGTGCCGCAAAGCAGCATTATTGGTGCAACAAAAGCGCTATCAATAGAATTAGCAAAACGTAAAATCACGGTAAATTGTTGTTGCTTCCCGGCATTATCGTAACAGGACATGACTGAACACTTCCTTTTTAGAAGAACACTGAAAAATGCTTGCCATGCAACGAGCTGCAGGTACCAGTGAAGTTGCGGGGACCGTTAGTTTTTTAACGAAAAAATTGTCTGAAGATGCAAGGCTACATAACGCGTCAGGTCATTTCTGTTTAATGGGGAATGTTTAATGAAAACGAGTAGTCGTCACTGGAATAGCGGGATCTCCCCCATTGGCAATGATTGGGGACACCATCTATCGCATTTAAAAAGCTATTTAAGACTGGCCATCAACACGCGTGATGACTGGATAGATACGATGGTAAATACACGTCTAGCGGCGCCTGTTACCAACTTTAACCTTGCCAAAACATACTTACTCGCTAAAACCTTAACGCAGTATGGGCGCGGATTGCCTCAGTTTGCCGTCTGTAGTACCGAACGAGCGCTAGAAGGGACGCCAGGGTTGCTGAATTCCCCCTGCTAGCAAGTGGCCAAATGGGGGTGGCTTACCGCTCTTCCGCAGGAGACTCAATCTCCTACATTGATTTTGGTAATATGCTAAAACCAAGGAACTCACCGATGCTAAACGCTAATTCTTTATATCAAAATGATGGCTCATACCGCCCCCGTCAATATTGGTGTTTTCTTTGGTCTACAGGGTCGAGTTTTCACCACTTCTAGCGCCTCTACACTTCCGGTACCAGGCAATTGGTTTATGCTTATTGAAGCGATTAAATATGGATGCAACGGCATGGTGGCGGGTGGTAGCGAAGGTTTGATGTGCCACCGGAATCTGCGGTTTTCGACCACCCCTTTGCGACAAAGTTGTCAAAAAAACGACACTCCTCATTTAAGCCCTTATCCTTTGTTGATAGAACCGCCGATGGTTGGTTATCGGTGAAGTGGTTGCTCCTAATTTCTTGAAGAGCTAGAGCATGCTAAAGCAGAGGAGCTAAAATCTATGCGGAGATCGTTGGGTTTGGCACGAACTCCGATGGAACCCATGTCACTCACCAATGCAAACACCATGCAAGAAGCCCATTCGCTTGGTCTTTGACGAGCGAAAAATTAGAACGACAGATATGCGTTATATTAACGCCCATTGGGACGCCACCTATCGCAGGAGAACATTGCCGAAAGTCGATGCCACAGCAAACATCATGGGTAATAAAAGTCCCGAATTAGTTCATTAAAAAAGTATAACCGGGACATACCTTAGGGCTTGCGGATGCATTAGAGGCTTGGTGCTCCATCGAAATGATGAGGAAATAATTGGTTTTTGTCCTACCGTAAATTAACCACCCTTGATCCGCAGTGCGGTGATTAGATTACATTATGCGGGAAGGCCGTTGAGATCGAAACGGATTATGTGAGAGTAATAAACTTTGCTTTTGGTGGAATCAATACGTCCTGATCTTCAAAACGTTACCAGCACTAAAGCCTAAAAAAGTAAGGTAATGGGAGCAACCCCTTGCCTTACTTTTTTAAACGTTTATCCATTACAATGCTCTTGTTAAAACTTATAAAACAACACGTTAAGCAGCGTTGGAACCACGTTAGCTCTACCCGCGTCACTCACACTTTCCCATTAATATCCATTTGACCATCGTCACTAAGCCTTCTATATCTACACATTCTATTTTCAGAAGCGAACCACTATACGCCATTTCTTCAAGCACAAAAGCACAGCACAAATCATTCGCCAATTACACGAGACAAAAAACCATGATGACGCTTTACTCAAGCCAACTTATTCAATGATGCACAAGGGCTGCATCGTCTAGTTTTTATTCAGACGTTACTCCATTGTTCAAGTCACCAACAAAGGACCAAACCGTGCAAAAAATCGCCACCCTCGCGGTGCGCAAAAGGGTGAATCCCGAGCAGGAATTCCTCATCATTTGCGCCGGACCTTACTCGTTGTTGAACAGTGCAGTTTAGAACAAGGAATTAGGGGAATTAAGAAGCCAACGCAGAAACATTTCATTGCGGCACAACAGATGCGACATTATGGCGCAAAACCTTGATGCTAGGGAGCCGAGTCTGTCGTGCCTAGGCCGCGGTATTCATTGGCGCATCGTAACGATTCCAAGGCCAAACAAGTGGCCGTGGCTATTACACTTTAACCTAAGCAGGTCTATCCTGGTTTTTGGGCTTTGCCTTGCTATCCAGACACGCAGGCCTGAATTTAAAACCACGCTTGCCCGTGGATGTTATCTCCACAAAGACAGCTACGGACAGCAGCCGTTGCGCAGACGATGTTAAAAAACCTACCGACGCTCAAATGCAAGCCTTACTATCAAAGTAAAGGGGTAACAATCAAAAAAAATGAGTAATTGTTCCAGAACAAACGGCCGCGGGCCGTACAGAAAAGAAACCGAACATATGCTAAAGCCTCTACAGGATCAAGGTTCTTAAAAAATGCTAAAAACGTGTCTTAATCCATCCAATTTAATAAACCTAAAAAAAAACGGTAAAGAAAACCTATGCAGGGGACTTCATGTACCAAATGTTGTATTTAAAACACGTATTTCCGCAATGAAGCGGTTGCGTGCAAACCGATGAATGGAAAGATTGTCACCACGAACGACCTTTTTTCAAAGACAAAGGTCGTTCTTTCTTACCAGGCGGCATTTACTCCAACGTGTTCGACATCACACCTGCCTCGCTTCGAACGCCTTACGAACGATTCAGTTCAAAAGCAGCAAGCGTGGATGCGGTTATCTGTGTTTCTGTGAATGATGCGTTTGATTACCAATGTGGAAAAAGCCAAAATGCCAAAGAATGTCTTCTTGCTCCTGACGGCAATGGCGACTTCACTCGCAAATGGGCATGCTGGTTGAAAAAAGGATAACTTAGGATTTGGTATGCGCAGCTGGCTTATGCCATGTACGTGAAAAATGGCGAGATCAAGTAAATGTTCTCGAACTTGGTCACAAGACGATTGCACCGAGCGGACCGCATTTGAATGTTGTCGGATGCGGAACAACCATGGTTAAACTACTTGAAGGGCACGCAACGCTAAACCTTGTAATGGCTGATTCGAAAAAGGAGGAGGGACAATGGTTCATTGCCCTCCTTTTTCATCCCGTTAGATACCCAAAATGTGCGTTTATTAAATACCAGAAGCTACTCAAAAAATTACACAACCTAAATTATTTTAAGCTTTACTATAATAAGCGCGCACTCAACAGAAAAAAAGCGCTAAGTATTGATTTGTTTCTTTTGTAATGTCTATTTGAGAAATCGAAGTAGGATATGTCAGAAAAAAGTCCATTCATATAGAACATAATTTATCCTCCCTTGTTTCTTTACATCATGAAAAAATCTATGTTTTTTTATTCTACCTTTTTTTATGCATTAGGTATTTCCTTCATCATTGGAGCGCGCTATCTACTGAAGAAAAGAAATAGAGAATTACTGTGAATGCCATTGCGGGACGAACAGCGCAAACCATTTCCAGATGGGAAACCAGCCTTGCCTTGGCAAATCAAAGAAAAGCCCCTCACTGTTCACCTGAAGACATAAACACATACGAGAAGAATTCTTGTCAATTACCCTTACGTAGAAGATTTAGGGCGTATTTCAGCCCAATAATGAAGTCCACTTGCAGTTGCTTTATTGGCGGCGCCTTTCGCCGAAACCAAAAAAAGACTGCAGATGAAGTACATGAAGACAACCAATTTTCAAAAAACTTGGATAGACATTGATGGCGTTTCTTTTCCGCTAACCAACAGCGCTTCCATTTTAATACGGTGATGCATTCTCCGCCATTTCATCCCCCGGCCGACGACTTTTTTTAGCATTAAGCGACTACTCACAAAAAAAACTGGCAGCACGTTCATACAACGCATCGCAAAAAACATAGTTATCAAATTTTTGATGATATTTACGTATCAGCAAAGCCCGTAATATTATTACCATTGCCAACAAATCATTGTTTTATGGATTCCTATCCCACAAACTTCTGAACCTTTTACTTTCTGCCCGCATATACGATTTTGTGTCACAGGAACTGGACACAAAAAATTTTAGGCTCTATGATATGAGCGGCTTGGGAAATGGTTACAAAAGCTATATTAGGCATTCTGCTCTGTTCATTGTTTCTTTGGTCACACTTTTTAAATCAACCGTCGTACTTAATGTACCGTCTGAAATATGCACTGAAGGTGAAACGATTTCATTCTGTATCAGCCTAAAAATACACCTCAAGACTTGTAAAATAGTCGGTTTGTAGAAGCACTTGGCGCGATGGATGACAAGGAATTTAGGCCGTTTCAACTCCGATGTTTTTATTCATTGTGCCGAAGGAGAAATCAGTTAATTACCATGTTGACCCAAAAAGCTGATTGCTTAAAAATCCTAAAAGCAAATGAAACCTTTTAAATAAGGACCCTAAAATTTTCACTTACAATCATCTCTCGCACAAGGACCTATCGATCAAAAAGCCTTTTTAAACTTTGTAGACAATCATGTCAGAAAAAAATGGGATTCAACCACGGAAACAAAAGTATTTTGAAGGACAGAGCGCTCTGCGGCCGAAATAACGTATAAAAGACCACAAAGCAACTTTTTACGCAAAGGTACCAAATCTCCACTGGATGATTGGACGGGATTTTCCAACTGATCTTGGCTTTACCACCTTCGAACCAAATTGAAATAAAAAAAGATAAGATGTTTGTACAATCAATAGGAACACAAACGGTCAGCCAAATTGAACACTAAACGGGATATTCCAAACTAGTCAGTTAACTGAATGTTGCACTGGATTTGAGGGATAGAGTCCGTTGAAGAAATCCAGTTACATGTTCGACAGTTACCCCAAATGCTATTGGTCAGCTGCTTTATTCAAAAGCAATTAACACTGCTGAGGCTACAGCTTTTTAATTGATCAAACAAGCCTTACATGAGGACGTCTTTCTAAACATCAAAAACAAGGCAAAGACGTTAGAATCAGGTCTGAGCTACGTACACGTTAGAAGTTGATACTATCCCCATATCCGAATCATGTTGTCTGACTGAAGTTTTATGCTTAAGAACCAACCTCAGTCAACCATATTCAAAGAGGATAAAACTCATCAAAGTGCTGATCTAGCTCCATGGCGTGTTTCATTTAAAAACAAACTTTCTTTAGCCTGCCACAATCCTGCTCAATTTGCTTGCTTCAATTTATTAGGTTTTCCCCCTACCGCAATTCTAAGACAACCCTTTGTTCTCCAAAGAGCTTAAGAACGGGTTAGCTCGCCACCGATGCTGCACTGATACTTCAACGCTTCTATATTCCTGCTCCTAGCTCGGATAACGTCACTTTAGCCTTCCAACAGTCTGAGTGTTTTGCATCAGAAAAGGTTTCTATCACACATCAAGTTGAGAACATGTTGAACTTAATTTGAGTAATTGCATTTATCACCCAATCAAGATGCTTCTATCCTTTTTTAAACCATTCTCATTGTGGCGTATTGGATGCGTTATGTTAATCGTTACTCGGCTCGTCACAATGGTCTAAATATTGTTCACTACTCGCTAACTAGAATGGATTTTTTTGCGCTTTCTTTTCATTGCTCTAACATTTCATCGACCCGCTTACTCTTCATTCGCTTGCAGCGTCAATAAGTGTGCCAAACCCCCCTTGCTGAATAAACTAAATCGACACTATCTTTCGACAATGACTTGAATTTCGACTTCGCAATAAGTTCAAAATAATGGATGTGGAGATAGAAAGTTACGGATTCGTATTCAGCAAGCTATCCTGCGAGCTAAATCGTTATTTCGGTCTTGAAAAACCCCTCTTTTCAGCCTTATAACCAGCTCAATAACCGTTGCGGGATCGTCGCCCAATTGGTTAAATTAACACTGCGATTAAACCCAAAAAAAACAACGCTAAAAATAGCCAAAAAACATCACGATTACGCAATAATAATGAGATAGCAAATTTGGTGAATTTCATGGACTCTAATTCATCACGTTACACACCAATGCCCTAAACCATCCAGTTTTCCATTTCAGCAACAAAGGCGTCATGCCATTTTTACCTTTACGTAACCAACGCATTCGAATTGGGACTTTTCACTTTTCTTCACAAACAAACATAAAAGCGGATTTTTAGAGAGGTAATCCATGTATCTTGCGTACGATTGATGAAAGACAACCAATAACATTGTCTTTATTGGGCCACACGGAGCCATTACCGTTTTGCATCCATTTGCCCACAAAAAGTTAATTGCCCATCGCGCATATTTTGGGGAAATAAACGAACCCAATTGCCTTCATTCTGCTTTTCTCGATTATTTTTATTGGCTTTTTTCTAGTCCACAAAGTCACGTGCTTGGTTTAAAAGAAAAAGAAGAATGGATTGAATTTTTCATGTTTTCAGAAATCGATTTAAATTGTTTTTTAGCGTATCATGGCCAAAAGACACAAAAAAAGTCATGGTGACAAACCAGCGCACCAAACGCCACAAGACCAATTTTTATAGTGAAAAGCTTCATGCGTAACTCACTTTGACAATTAATTATTATTTAAAAAATTTTTTACTATACGTCTGTGCATCGTTGAAAATAACGTTTTTTTATGTATCAATTAGCACCAGTGATGCAAATGTTTATAAAAACCGTATTTTATTTAAACATTTAAAAGGACCAGTCGGATTAATCTCTAAAATGGCTTTGTCCTAAAAAAAAAACCATTTCCACCAAACTGCTGACAACCAGCCGCGGTTGTTTCGCCTCCCTTAAAACATATCCCGTAATAAGCGAAAAACCGTTGTGTGATCCGATTGTCGGGGCTCGGGGGGGCCAAAAAAACCAACCCAAAAGCTTCGCCTTACCATCAACTTTTTATATCCGGCATTAAAGGGGGCACCCACAAACGGGGAAACCCGCCCAAGCAAAAATCTTTCCCCGCCAAAAATGGAAAATCCTTTCCTTTCCCCTTTTTTTTC